>Ga0326728_10002384_pt1 | contig 62832 bp, 63 predicted proteins | sample MB3enrmetagenome_FD_207602 | JGI IMG/M metagenome (GOLD analysis project Ga0326728, IMG submission 207602) | Lab enriched peat soil microbial communities from McLean, Ithaca, NY, United States - MB31MN | ecosystem: Environmental > Terrestrial > Soil > Wetlands > Peat | place: USA: New York...
CGGCCTCGCCGAGATTCCCCATGCGACGGGCTGTATCCCCCACTTTGTTGAGCGATACGGAGAGGTCGCGCAGGCTCTCGGGCGTGGCCCCGTAGCGCTCCACGAGATCGCGGCGGATTTTCAGGCTTTCGCCGTAGGCAGCCTCGGCCTCGCCGAGATTCCCCATGTGACCGGCTGTATCCCCCACGTTGTTGAGCGATACGGAGAGGTCGCGCAGGCTCTCGGGCGTGGCCCCGTAGCGCTCCACGAGATCGCGGCGGATTTTCAGGCTTTCGCCGTAGGCAGCCTCGGCCTCGCCGAGATTCCCGATGCGACGGGCTGTATCCCCCACGTTGTCGAGCGATACGGAGAGGTCGCGCAATGTTGTTTGAGAAGCCTCTTTCGAGGCTTTTTGTCGTGCCAGATCCAGCACTTTTTTGGCTATGGAATAACCTTGTTCGGGCCTGGCAAGAGAGAGGGCGGCGTCGGTCGCGCGCCATCCCGCGACTATTACATCCGTGCCAACAGCATCGGAACCAAGTCTGTTCCACTCTGCGAGCAATGTCTCAGCGCTTCTGAGACGCTGCGGAGGCTCTTCCCTGTCCGGTCCGGCAATCACGTCAGCCCCGGTATCGGTATGCAGTGACTTTATTTCATCGAGGTCATTGCTGTGATTACGCACAGACCAGAGATCCGGGGCGATCTCCTGGACTCGTCGGCGAAAGCCGCCGGGAAGAACGATGATCACCGGCCGGTGCAAGCGGGAACGCATGATATCCCGATACTCATTGATCCTGGCCAGCATGGCGCCACGGGCGTTTTGCCATTCCGATTCAAGCCCCATATACGCCTCAATCCAGAGTGGCGCGTGCATGCTTTCGTAACGCTCTTCGGGATCGCGGATAGCGGTTAATACCTCTTCCGCAAGCCGATCTGCACTGGCCGGCGCAATAATTTGCACCGTGGAAACTGCGGTGCGGAAAACCTGCGTCAGGCGGTCACGAAAGCAATTAATGACGGCAGGTACGGAGGAAAAGAGAAATATCAGGGCAAAACCGTCCGGCCACTCCGCATGACGCAAAAATTCGCTCCAGGCCTGTTCTCCTGCCGGAGTCAGGACAGGGGATGCTGACTCGCCCTTATATGGCATTCTTGACCAGTTCCCTGAGAAGCGGATGAACGTCGTACCAGTCTGCACCGTTACGATAATTCTGGATCAGGCTGGTGTCGAAGAAGCCTGCCAACCGGGGAAGCAATTCCTTGGTCGCCAGCTTCACATCCTTTGACTCGGCGATCTTACTAAGCCAGACCATATCATCCTCGGCAATGGGAAGCATCTCTCGTCGGAGGTGGTCCTCGGCCGCCCTAACGATGGATTCGCTGATGGGAAGAGAATCGCCATCAGCCTTGGTCAGGGTGGTTGTGATGAGACGAAAAAAATTGCGGAAATCGCCGCCTGAAGCAAGCGCCATCTTTCTCAAATCCGCTTCGGTGATAACCTGTTCCCAGTTTGGAAAGCGGCAAGTGATGACCTGCTTCATGATATTTAGGCCCTGTTCATCCTCGATGGCGGTCCGCTCCTTGAATACATGCACGCTCGGCAGGTGACAAATAACACCGCCTCCCAAGTGCCTCCCCAGGGCTGGTGACATGGGGGTCAGGTAGGGAGGAATGGTGTAGAGCACATGGAGGAGTGGGATATGGAGGCTATCGGCGTGGGCCGAGAAGAGATTTTCCACGCTCCGGTGGACATGATCGGCATCCGCGCCCACTCCGCGAATCTGTTCAACGGAGTCGACCAGAAAGACCACCTTTTTGTCGGGGTCATTGGTTTCTTTACGTACTGCTACGACAACTGACACGGCAAACTCGTGTGCCTCCTGAACCAAGCGGGCGATATGTCCTTTGAGTCCCTCTTGCAGCTTCTGGCGAAATGTGGGATCGTCCTTCAGGGAAGCCTTGATTCCCCCTTTAACGCCGGGCATGGAGGCTTCGAAAGAAATATCGCCGATCTTGACATCTTGTTTAAGGAAGTTGACCAACCGCTCCCAATAGTTTTCATTGGCCGGGTTTTTCCCGAACCTGGTAAAATAGGCTTCATTCAGTGCTCCCATGAGGGAGATGAAGAAGTCGCTTATTTCCACTGAAGTGGTCATATTCAGGTAATCCCGCATGTCGCTCAGGAACACCACGCATCCATCATCCTCCAGGTATTTTTTGAGACGGCGCAGTTCCGTGCTTTTGCCGCTGCCACGATGGCCGGAAAGGAGGGTCACGCTTGACGATTCACTGAAACTGATTTTGTTAAAAAGTTCCTTGATAGGATCTCCGGTGCCGTCTGCCTTTTCCAAATGACGGACGTAGCATCGGTTGTCTGGATCAAGAGGTTCGTCCTTCAGGCTTTTTGCGAATGCCATCAGTTTGGCGCGAATTTCTGTTTTCATGGAAACCTCACAATAAGGTGCCTAAATTATAATTTATATCACATTCATTACGGTTCAAGAAGCTGAATTGTTAGGGTGGGGAAGCGTTTTCGGCTCCACGCGGCACATGGCTGTTCCGCGGTGGAAGTTGAGCCGCAAAAGTTCGCCCTCGGCAAGCCGGGCAGCATCGGTTACCACCGTGCCGTCCTTGTCCCGCAGGGCGATGGCATAGCCCCGGGCGAGGGTGGAGAGCGGTGAGAGCACCTCCAGTCGCGCGGCCTGTTCGCCGAAGGCGAGTCTGAGTCCCTCCAGTTTCGATTGCATCAGCCGGTTGCCGTCCGATTCGAGACGCTGAAGGCCTTGGCGGCCTTCAGCGATCAGGTGCATCGGGTTATTGAATGATAGTGATTGTTCAAGGCGATTGAACTTTTCCCTGCGCCGGATCAGGCCGTTTTCCAGGCCCAGGGTAAGCCGCTCGGTCAGGTCGTCTACCCGTTGGGCCAGGTGTCCCACCAGGGTGGTGGGGTCGTGGAGCGACCGCCGCAACATGCCGAGCCGGGATTCGCAACCGGCCAGGTACGATTCGATCCCCAGGCGCAGGCGGTGGGCCAGGGACTCGACCTGGCCGCGCAACTCCTCGGCGCTGGCGGTAACCAGCTCCGCGGCCGCAGATGGGGTGGGTGCGCGCAGGTCGGCGGCAAAGTCGCAGATGGTCCAATCGGTCTCGTGGCCCACGGCTGAGATGATCGGGATGTGGGAGCGGCGGACGGCCCGCGCCAGGATCTCTTCGTTGAATGCCCACAGGTCTTCCAGGGAACCTCCGCCGCGGCCGACGATCAGCACGTCCACCTCGTTCAGGCGGTTCATGTCGGCGATGGCTGCGGCGATCTCATGGGCTGCGCCTTCCCCCTGGACACGCACCGGGTAGAGCAGCACCTCCAGCGATGCAAAACGGCGCTTGAGAACGTTGAGGATGTCGTGGATGGCGGCGCCCGTCGGTGACGTCACCACGCCCACCCGTTTGGGGAAACGGGGCATGGGACGTTTGTGGGCCTCGTCGAAGAGCCCCTCCCTGGCCAGGCGCTCCTTGAGTTGCACAAAGGCCATCTGCAGGGCTCCGATGCCGGCCGGTTCCATGTATTCGCAGATGATCTGGTATTCGCCGCGCTGGTCGTAGACGGATATGCGCCCCCTGACGATCAGTCCCATGCCGTCGGAAAGGCGGAACTTCAGGTTTTTGGCGGCGCTTTTGAACATGACGCACCGAACCTGGGCGCCTGAATCCTTGAGCGTGAAATAGATGTGCCCGGAGGAGGGGAGGGACAGGTTGGAAACCTCTCCTTCAACCCAGACCCGGTCAAAGTTATCCTCCAGCACCCCCCGGATAAGGGCGGTCAGGCGGCTGACCGTGAGGATGGTCTTTTCGGCGAAAATGTCCATGCCAGGCATCTTAAGCGTCGCGCACTCCGCCGTCAATCCTTATCCCTTATCACCTTGACCTGAATACGTGACGCCTCCATGCCTCCGTTGGTCCGGAAGGCCTCTGCCTTTGCGTTTGAAGAGTTTGCGACAATCAGGCGGGGTACCAGTCGGGTGAGTGAGTTGTCACGACACGGCGGCGGGCGGGCCCCGGCTCTTCCGGACACTACTACGGCATTCCGGCGTCACGTATTCAGGATCCGGCTTTTCCGCTTTACTTTCGTGCTATATTTATCTATCCTACAAAATTCCATTTTAGTGTATAACCAAAGGATTTATGTCTATCAGCAGACTGCGCAATTTTTCCATCATCGCCCATATCGACCACGGCAAATCCACCCTGGCCGACCGCCTCCTGGAGTACACCGGCGCACTTTCGGACCGGGAAAAACAGGATCAGTTTCTGGACAAGATGGATCTGGAGCGTGAACGGGGCATAACCATCAAGGCCCAGACCGTCCGGCTCAACTACCATGCCGACGACGGCAACGATTACGTCCTCAACCTGATCGACACCCCCGGCCATGTGGACTTCACCTACGAGGTTTCCCGTTCCCTGGCTGCCTGCGAAGGCGGGCTTTTGGTGGTGGACGCCTCCCAGGGGGTCGAGGCCCAGACCCTGGCCAATGTCTACCTGGCCCTGGACAACAACCTGGAAGTCTTTCCGGTCCTCAACAAGATCGACCTGCCCGCTGCCGACCCGGAGCGGGTGATTCAGGAGATTGAGGAGATCATCGGCATCGATGCCCATGACGCCGTGCTGGCCAGCGCCAAGGAGGGGATCGGCACCCACGAGATTCTTGAAGAGATCATCAAGAAGATCCCCGCGCCCACGGGTGACCCTGCTGCGCCGCTTAAGGCGCTTTTGTTCGATTCATGGTACGACCAGTACCAGGGGGTCATCATCCTGGTGCGGCTCTTCGACGGCGCCCTCAAAAAGGGTGACAAGATCCAGCTCATGTCCACCAATCGCTCCTACGAGGCGCTCAAGGTCGGGGTGTTCGCCCCGGTGATGAGCGAAGTGCCCGGGTTGAGCGCCGGGGAGGTCGGTTTCGTGATCGCCGGCATCAAGGATGTGGCCGACGCCAAGGTGGGTGATACGGTGACCCTGCTGAACCGGCGGTGCGAGCGGCCGCTTGCCGGTTTCAAAGAGGTCAAGCCGATGGTCTTTTCCGGCCTGTATCCCATCGACACGTCCCAATACGAGCAGTTGCGCGACGCTCTGGCCAAGCTCAAGCTGAACGACTCCTCCTTTTCCTACGAGCCGGAAACCTCGGTAGCCCTGGGATTCGGCTATCGGTGCGGCTTTCTGGGGCTATTGCACATGGAGATCATCCAGGAACGGCTGGAGCGGGAATTCGGGCTTGACCTTATCACCACCGCTCCGACGGTTGTATATAAGGTGCATCGCGTCACCGGCGAAGTGGTCACCATCGAGAGCGCCAACCTTCTCCCCGAGCCGCACCTCGTGGATTTCCTGGAAGAACCGTTCATCCTGGCCCACATCCATGTGCCCAACGAGTTCGTCGGGGGCGTGCTGGCCCTGTGCGAGGAAAAGCGCGGCGTGCAGCGGGAGATCAAGTACCTGACCCCCACCAGGGTCATGATTATCTACGAAATGCCCCTGAACGAGATCGTGCTCGATTTCTACGACAAACTGAAATCCATCACCAAAGGATACGCGTCCCTGGACTACGAGCACCTGGACTATCGCCGCAGCGAACTGGTCAGGATGAACATCATGATCAACGGCGAAGTGGTGGATGCCCTGTCCCTGATCATCCACCGGGACAAGGCTTATTTCCGCGGCCGCGACCTGGTGTCCAAGATGAAGGAACTGATCCCGCGCCAGATGTTCGAGGTGGCGATCCAGGCGGCCATCGGCAACAAGGTCATAGCTCGCGAGACGGTCAAGGCAATGCGCAAGGACGTCCTTGCCAAATGCTACGGCGGCGACATCACCCGCAAGCGCAAGCTCTTGGAAAAACAGAAGGAAGGCAAAAAACGCATGAAAAACGTCGGGAACGTGGAACTGCCCCAGGAGGCGTTTCTGGCGATTCTCAAAGTGGACGACAAATAAATCCCAATTCCCGCAAAGGAACATTTCATGGAAGAGCACAGCGAAACATCACTTCAGCCTCCCGTATCATCCACCGAATCATCCCGGCAGACCCCGGAGCCGGCCGTTAAACGGAAAAGCCTCATCCGCGAATACGCCGAATCCATCATCATTGCCGTTCTTCTGGCCCTGGTCATCCGCACCTACCTGGTACAGGCCTTCAAGATTCCGTCCGGGTCCATGGAAGATACCCTGGCCATTGGCGACCATCTGCTCGTCAACAAGTTCATCTACGGCACCAGGTTCCCCTTCAGCGACAAGCGGCTGCTCACGCTCCGCGACCCGAGGCGGGGCGATGTGATCGTTTTTGAATACCCCGAGGACCCCAGCAAGGATTTCATCAAACGGGTGATCGGCACGCCGGGCGACGTGGTTGAAGGCAAGGACAAAAAGGTCTACGTCAACGGCACGCCGTATGAAAATCCCCACGAAATCCACAAGGAGAAGGACATCATCCCCAAGGAGATGAACCCCCGTGATACCTTTGGCCCGGTCAAGGTGCCGCCCAACTCGTACTTCATGATGGGGGACAATCGCGACCGTTCCTATGACAGCCGTTTCTGGGGTTTCGTGTCGCGGGACAAGATCAAGGGGCTTGCGTTCATCAAGTACTGGTCGTGGGATAAGGACAGATTCATGCCCCGATTCCGCAGCATCGGGAGATTGATAAACTGATTTGATACTTTAACCTGACTAATACTGATCTCCCGACGGATGAAAAATGTGTAGTCGAAAAACAGTTCCTCCCCTTTAGGCCCTCTGGGTCCCAGCGGGGGGAGGTTAGGAGGGGGGATCAGTTGAATATGCAGGTTTTTCCCCCTCCCTGGCCCTCCCCCGCTGGGGGAGGGAACCTGTATAATCAGATTAGCTGGAGATTTGTTTCACTCAGATTCATTAAAAGCATTGATCTTGAATGGAGGATAGCACCATGGATACGTTGGGGAGTTGGAAACGGACACACTATTGCGGCGATTTGAACGCTGCCCATATCGGCAGCGAGGTAATCCTGATGGGCTGGGCGCTGCGCCGCCGCGACCATGGCGGTTTGATCTTCATCGACCTTCGCGACCGGGAAGGGATCGCCCAGATCGTCTTCGATCCGGAGGTGTCGGCTCCGGCCCATGGCGTGGCCGAAACGGTGCGCAGCGAGTTTGTCCTGGCTGTAAAGGGGAAGGTTATCCCGCGGCCGGACGGGACGGTCAACCCCTCAATGAAGACCGGCGAGGTGGAGATCCAGGTCAGCGAATGCAAGCTGCTCAACCGCTCCAAACCACTTCCCTTCATGCTGGATGAATTCAGCGAGGTGAACGAGAATATCCGCCTTAAACACCGCTACCTCGATCTGCGCCGTCCCCAGCTCCAGAATAACCTGATCCTGCGTTCGAAGGTCGCCCAACTGACCCGCTCATATCTGACGGATAACGGATTCATTGAGCTGGAAACCCCTTTTCTGACCAAGTCAACGCCTGAAGGTGCCCGTGACTTCCTGGTGCCGTCACGCATCAATCAGGGCTCCTTCTATGCCTTGCCCCAATCTCCGCAGATCTTCAAACAGATCCTGATGATCTCCGGCTTCGACCGCTATTTCCAGGTGGTACGCTGCTTCCGGGACGAGGACCTGCGCGCCGACCGCCAGCCGGAGTTCACCCAGATCGATTGCGAGATGTCCTTTATCGACCGCGAGGACATCATTACCGTCATGGAAGGGCTGATCGCCAGGATTTTCAGCGAGGCCAAGGGAGTCGATGTCCGGCTGCCGGTGGAACGGATCACCTATGCCGAATCCATCCGCCGTTTTGGCGTGGACAACCCGGACATGCGTTTTGGCATGGAGCTGTGCGACCTGACCGATCTCGTAAAAGGTTCGGGTTTCAAGGTCTTTGCCGATGTGGCGGCCAAAGGTGGCATCATCAAGGGGATCAACGCCAAAGGATGCGCCACTTTCTCCCGCAAGGAGATCGACGATCTGACCGAGTTTGTCAAGATCTATGGCGCCAAGGGGTTGGCTCATGTCAAGATGGAGGGCGGGGAGTGGCATTCCCCCATTGCCAAGTTCTTTACGCCGGAAGAGATCGCCGCCATGAATACCGCCTTTGGCGCACAGGAGGGCGACCTGCTGTTTTTCGTGGCCGACAAGCCCAAGGTGGTCAACGATTCCCTCGGCAAGTTGCGCAACCATCTGGCCGGGATCCTCAAGCTCACCAGCAGGGACGACTTTCGGTTCGTGTGGGTGACCGACTTTCCGCTCCTGGAGTGGGATGAGGACGATAAGCGCTGGGCCGCGGTGCATCATCCCTTCACCGCGCCTATGGACGAGGATCTGCAGTACGTCGAATCAGACCCCGGCCGCTGTCGCGCCAAGGCCTACGACCTGGTGCTGAACGGCAACGAGATCGGCGGCGGCTCCATCAGGATTCACCAGGAAGAGGTTCAGTCGCTGATGTTCAAGATGCTCGGTCATTCCGAGGAGGACAAGCGCGCCAAGTTCGGCTTTCTGCTGGATGCCCTTGATTACGGTACGCCGCCTCACGGCGGGATCGCCTTCGGCTTGGACCGCCTGATCATGTTGCTGACCGGCAGCGACTCCATCCGCGACGTCATCGCATTTCCCAAAACCCAGAAGGGGACCTGCCTGATGTCGGAAGCCCCCTCGACGGTGGATACCAAACAACTCCGCGAGCTTGGGATCAGGCTGGCGGAAAAACAGGCATAGCGGGCCGCAATGGTGCGCTTGGCCGCCGTAATACCGCTTTTGGCATGTTGCTGTCTTCTTGTCTCCTGTGCCACGAAGGCGCTGCCCCCATCCCGGCGCTTGCAGGCCATGACCCTGGTGGACGAGTTGTCCCTTCAGGCCGCCCCCCGCCTGTTTCCGGAGGAGTACCTCAACATTGTGGAGACCTTCGAGCATGGGGAGGCGGTACTGCACGTGCAGCAAAACGACGAAGAAGCGGATGCCTATTATCTGCTTACCCTGGAAAAGGGAGATCTGCTCAAAGTCGAGCTGCAGCGGCTGAAACGGCAGGCGGAGGAAGAGGCGAGCCGGCAGGCAGCGGAACAGGCGGCCCGCGCCGATGAAGAGCGGCTCCTGCGGGAAGCGGCCCAGGCAGAGGAACGCCTGCAGGAGCAAAACCGATTGAAAGCGGCCGCGGAGGCTGCTGCGGCTAAGGCAAGAGCCGTTCCTAAGGAGGCGCCGGCCCAACTCCCCTCAACCTATACGGTCCGGCGCGGTGAAACCCTCCCGCAAATAGCCGGAAGAACTGAAATCTACAATGATGCGTCCCTTTGGCCGCTCATCTACCGCGCCAACCGTGACCAGATCCGGGATCCCAAACGGCTCTGGCCGGGTCAGGTGCTTACCATACCGCGCCGCTATCCCCTCAAAAAATAAAACGACATTATTATGCAGCAATTTTATTCACAAAGCGGTCGAAACAATTGGCAGTTTTTTTCTTGACAGCCCATCGCCTTTTGTATACTGTATACAGAATCTGCACATAGGCCAAATATCTTTAAATAACAATAAGTTATGACGTCTTGGCTGCATCTGCGTTTTCCGGGTAAGTATCCCCGATGCGAACTGTGCCCGTCATCCAGGCAGGAGAAGGTTCCGACAGGGTAAAAGATCGCAAGCTGTGGACGCAGCTTTCATTAAATCTCTGGCGATGCCGGTATAACTACTAAGGAGAGAACATGACGACACAAAAAATCATTTGGTCAAAAATCGATGAAGCACCCGCACTGGCAACCTACTCTTTGCTCCCTATCGTTAATGCCTTCACCAAGGCGGCCGGCGTTGTCGTTGAAACAAGGGACATCTCCGTTGCCGGAAGAATCATCGCGAATTTTCCGGAAAACCTGACGGAGAGCCAGAAGATGCCCGACTATCTGGCGGAACTGGGTGACCTGACACAGAAGCTGGAAGCCAATATCATCAAACTGCCCAATGTCAGCGCTTCAATCCCGCAATTGAAGGCCGCCATCAAAGAACTGCAGGAAAAGGGCTACAACATCCCGGATTATCCCGAAGAACCGAAAACCGACGCTGAAAAGGCAATTCACGCTCGTTACGCCAAGTGTCTGGGAAGCGCCGTAAACCCTGTCCTGAGAGAAGGGAACTCCGATAGAAGGTCTGCGCGCGCGGTTAAGGAATATGCCAGGAAACATCCTCATAAAATGGGTGCATGGAGCGCCGACTCCAAGACGCATGTTTCACATATGACTGCCGGCGATTTTTACCATAGCGAAAAATCCTTTACCATGAAAAAAGCCGGCAATGTGAAGATCGAATTTGTCGATCAGGCCGGCAAGGTCACGGCTCTGAAAGAAAAGCTTCCCCTCCAGGAAGGCGAAGTGTTCGATGGCGCGTTCATGAGCGCACGCGCCCTGCGTAAATTCATCGAGGAGCAGATCGAAGACGCCAAGGCAAAGGGCGTGTTGTTCTCCGTGCACCTCAAAGCCACCATGATGAAGATATCCGACCCCATCATGTTCGGCCATTTTGTTTCTGTCTTCTTTAAGGATGTCTTTGAGAAACATGCGGCCACCTTTAAAGAGCTCGGGGTCAATCCGGATCTTGGCTTGGGTGACCTGTACCTGAAGATCCAGAAGCTGCCGGAAGCCAAACGCACCGAGATCGAAGCGGACATTCAGGAAGTTTACAAAAAGAGACCTCCCCTGGCGATGGTGGATTCGGATAAAGGCATCACCAACCTGCATGCGAGCAATGACATCATCATCGATGCCTCCATGCCGGTTGTTATCCGTGACTCCGGCGGGATGTGGGGTCCGGACGGAAAACTGCACGACGTGAAATGCGTGATCCCGGATACCAGCTATTCTGAGTGGTATCAGGAATGCATAGATTTCTGCAAGAAAAACGGCCAGTTCGATCCGACCACCATGGGCAGTGTCTCCAATGTGGGGCTCATGGCGCAAAAGGCGGAAGAGTACGGCTCCCACGACAAGACCTTCAAGGTTCCGGCAAACGGCACGGTGCGCGTTGTCGATGAATCGGGAGAGGTGTTGATGCAGCACGCTGTGGAAGAAGGGGATATCTGGCGCGGCTGCCAGGCAAAGGACCTGCCGATCCAGGATTGGGTCAAGCTGGCGGTAAGAAGAGCACGGGCAACCGGCGCGCCGGCTGTGTTCTGGCTGGACAAAAACAGGGCCCATGATGCCCAGATGATCGAAAAGGTCAACAAATACCTGAAAGACCACGATACCAGCGGCCTTGAAATCCATATCATGTCCCCTGTGGAAGCGATGCGTTTCACGCTTCCCAGAGCAAAAGCCGGTCTCGATACCATCAGCGTAACCGGGAATGCCTTGAGGGATTACCTGACTGACCTGTTCCCGATTCTTGAATTGGGTACAAGCGCAAAGATGCTCTCAATCGTCCCGCTTCTGGCCGGCGGCGGCCTCTTCGAAACAGGAGCCGGCGGCTCGGCGCCCAAACATGTCCAGCAGTTTGTTCAGGAAGGGTACCTGCGCTGGGATTCGCTCGGTGAATTCCTGGCCCTGGCGGTTTCGCTGGAACACCTGGCCAGTACCTTCAAGAATGAGAAAGCCCAACTCCTGGCTGATACGCTTGACCAGGCAAACACCAAGTTCCTTGACAACAACAAAAACCCGGCCCGCAAGGTCGGCCAGATCGACAACAGGGGCAGCCATTTCTACCTGGCCCTGTACTGGGCCGAAGCATTGGCAGCGCAGACGAAAGACAAGGACCTCGCGGTTCGTTTTACGAAAGTCGCGCAGCAGCTTGAGGAAAATGAGGCAAAGATCAACGAGGAGTTGATCGGCGCCCAGGGAAAACCCCAGGATATCGGCGGCTACTATCAACCGGATCCGGCAAAGACGGAAAAAGCAATGCGTCCCAGCCCGACCTTAAATGCAATAGTGGACGCTATTGCCTAGAAGCATACTAAGCAAAATAAAATCCAAGGAGGAAACAGTATGGCACGGAAAAAGATTGCTCTTATCGGTGGCGGACAGATCGGTGGCGTTCTTGCTCAACTCGCGGCTCTGCGTGAGCTGGGTGATGTGGTCCTGTTTGATATCGTCGAAGGGCTGCCCCAGGGCAAGTGCCTCGATATTGCCGAGGCATCTCCGATCGACGGTTTCGACGTCGAGTTGAAGGGCACCAACGATTACAAGGACATCGCCGGATCAGACGTAGTCATCGTGACCGCCGGCCTCCCCCGCAAACCGGGCATGAGCCGCGACGACCTGATCGAGGTCAACTCCAAGATCATCGCGAGCGTTGCCGAAGGGATCAAGCAGTACGCCCCCAACTCCTTCGTGATCGTCATCTCCAACCCGCTGGACGCCATGGTTACCCTGCTGCAGCGCATCACCGGCTTCCCATACAACCGCGTCATCGGTCAGGCCGGCGTGCTCGACTCCGCTCGTTTCGAAGCCTTCATCGCCTGGGAACTGGGCGTGTCCGTGAAGGACGTCACCGCCATGACCCTGGGCGGACACGGCGACGATATGGTGCCGCTGGTCCGTTATGCCAGCGTCAAGGGCATCCCGGTCCTGGAACTCCTTGAGCGCAAGTACAAGGACAAAGCCAAGGCCAAGGAGGTCATGGAGGCCATGGTCAAGCGCACCCGCGGCGCCGGCGGCGAAGTCGTAGCCCTGCTCAAGACAGGCTCTGCCTTTTACTCCCCGGCTTCGGCGGCCATCTCCATGGCCGAATCGATCCTCAAGGATCAGAAACGCGTTCTGCCCACCTGCTGCTACCTGCAGGGCGAGTACGGCGTTAAGGGCTACTACGTAGGCGTACCGGCGGTCCTTGGCTCCGATGGCGTGGAGAATATCCTGGAGTTCGCCCTTGATGCCGAAGAGCAGGCAATGATGGACAAGTCTGTCGCAGCGGTCAAAGGCCTGGTTGACAGCCTCAAATAGTACTCGGAACCGAGTCAGGCTCTTGTTTGGAAAGGCAAAAGAAGGGCTAACGCCCTTCTTTTGCTACATTTGGCCTGAAATTTCACACCGTTTATTACGGGATAAAGGAGTCTTTTCAGATGGAAAAATCACTGCCGAAAATCGAGATTATCGAAAAGTACTGCAAAGGGTGCCACATCTGCGTGGAATTCTGCCCCACAAAGGTTCTTGAGATGCAGGGCTTTACCGCCGCCGTCAAGAACCTGGAGGCCTGCATCAAGTGCATGCAGTGTGAACTGCGGTGCCCTGACTTCGCAATCAAAGTCATAACCGACTAATTCAACGGGAGGAATGAACAGTGTCAAAAAAAGTAGCGTTTCTTCAGGGTAACGAGGCTGCCGCCCACGGCGCCATCTACGCCGGCTGCAATTTTTTCGCCGGATACCCGATCACACCCTCGACAGAGGTTGCGGAAGTCTGTTCCTTAGAGCTTCCCAAAGTGGGCGGCAAATTCATTCAGATGGAAGACGAGATCGGCGCCATGGCGGCCATTCTTGGCGCCTCCCTGGCCGGCGCCAAGGTCCTGACCTCCACCTCCGGCCCCGGTCTGTCCCTCAAGCAGGAATTGATCGGTTACGGCTGCATCGCCGAGATCCCTTGCGTCGTCTTCAACGTCATGCGCGGCGGACCCTCCACCGGTATGCCCACCGGTCCGAGCCAGTCGGACGTGATGTCCGCCAAGTGGGGCACCCACGGCGACCACCCGGCCATCTGCCTGGTGCCGGCCTCGGTTCAGGAGACCTACGAAGAGGTCATCCGCGCCTTCAATCTCTCCGAAAAATACCGCACCCCGGTTCTGGTGATGCCGGACGAGATCGTGGCCCACATGCGCGAGCGCATCGAATTCCCCGAGCCGGGCGAGATCGAGATTGTGCCCCGCAAAGCCCCGACCGTGCCGCCCGAACAGTACAAACCCTATGACACCAGCTTCGGCGATGTGCCGCCGCTGGCCGCCTTCGGCTCCGGCTACAAGTTCCATGTCACTGGCCTCAACAAGATGCAGGACGGTTTCCCCACCACCAAGGCCGAAATCGTTCAGGCCGAGGAAGAGCGCCAGATCCGCAAGGTCGACGCCAACGTGGACGATATCGTCACCTTCGAGGAGTACCTGCTGGATGACGCCGAGATTGTGGTCGTGGCCTACGGTTCCACCTCCCGTTCGGCGCGCTACGCCGTCAATGCTGCCCGCGAGCAGGGCATCAAGGCAGGCATGTTCCGCATCAAGACCTTCTGGCCGTTCCCGGACAAGCAGATCAAGGCCCTGGCCCAAAAGGCCAAAGGCTTTATCGTGCCGGAGATGAACCTGGGCATGGCTTCCCTTGAAATCGAGCGTAACGTTCAGGGTAAGGCCCCGGTCCTCAGTATCGGCCGCGTTGACGGCGAGCCGATCAACCCCGACCAGATTATCGCGAAGATCAAGGAGGTTAAATAACCATGGCTTTTGATTACGAGAAGTATATCCGCCCCGGCAAACTGCCCCATATCTGGTGCCCCGGCTGCGGCCACGGCATCGTCATGAAGGGGCTCATCCGGGCGATCGATACCCTGAAGATGGATACGAAGAATACCGCCATCGTCTCCGGCATCGGCTGCGCATCCCGTTTGCCCGGCTACATGGACTGCTGTACCCTTCACACCGCCCATGGCCGCGCGGCTGCCTTCGCCACCGGCGTCAAGATGGCCAAGCCCGAGATGAACGTGATCCTGGTGGGGGGCGACGGCGATGGCACCGCCATCGGCGGCAACCACTTCATCCACGCCTGCCGCCGCAACATCGACATGACCTACATCATTCTCAACAACAAGATCTACGGCATGACCGGCGGCCAGTTCTCGCCCGCCACCCCGACCGGCGACAAGGCATCGACCACCCCGTACGGCAACCCCGATCCGCCCTTTGACATCGCCAAGCTGGCTATCGGCGCCGGCGCCACCTTCGTGGCCCGCGGCACCGCCTACCACGCCACCCAGATCGACAAACTGATTGTCGAGGCCATCCAGCACAAGGGCTTTTCCGTGGTGGAGATCCTGGACGACTGCCCGACCACCTACGGTCGCCGCAACAAGTTCAAGTCGGTCATCGAGATGATGAACCACCTCAAGGAGATCGCTGTGCCGGTCAAGGCCGCCGAGAAGATGACCGCCGAGCAGTTGCAGGGCAAGGTCCTCACCGGCGTCCTCTTTAAAGAGGAGCGGCCCGAGTATACCGTCGAATACGCCAAGGTGATCGAGCGGGCCAAGGCCAAGTAATCATTACAGGGAAAAGGAGCAATAGAGAATGTCCAGATATGAACTCAGGTTTTCCGGCGCAGGCGGACAGGGTCTGATCACCGCCGGGATCATCATGGCAAAGGCCGCCTCCATCTACGAAGGGAAACAGGCCGTCCAGTCTCAGAGCTACGGTCCCGAGGCCCGCGGCGGCGCATCCAAGTCGGAGGTCATCATCTCCGACGGTCCGATCGACTATCCGAAGGTCACCCAATGCGATGCGCTCCTGGCAATGACCCAGGAAGCATGCAACAAGTACTCCCATGATCTCAAGGAAGGCGGCGTCCTGCTGGTTGACTCCGACCTGGTCAAGACATTGCCAAAAGGCAATTTCAAAACAGTGTCCTTTCCAATCATCAACACCGCCAAGAATGACGTGGGCCGCGAGATCGTCGCCAATATCGTCGCCCTGGGCGCCATGGTCGCCCTGACCGGCCAGGTTACCAGGGAAAACGCCGAGAAGGCGGTGCTCTCAAGCGTACCCGAGGCATTCATAGAACTGAACAAAAAGGCCTTCAGCATGGGCTATGAGAAGGCTTTGGCTGCCAGCTAGATCCACAAGCAATTTTCATTACGGAAAAGGCCCGGTATGTTTTACCGGGCCTTTTCCGTAATTGTGCGTACTATCAACCTCTGAAGTTACGCATATAGTTCCCTCCCCCAGCGGGGGAGGGTTAGGGAGGGGGAAAATAGGCTGCAAATTCAACTGAGCCCCCCTCCCAGCCTCCCCCCGCTGGGGGAGGGGACTATTCCGATATTGCAGTTACAAGGTGCTAGCAATTTCCATCAGAAATCTACCTCGTTCCCGCCATGATCCCGGCTCCGTTGGGAAGATCAATCTCCAGCCGCCTGATTGCACTGAGGCCGGCATCCTGCATCATATCTCGCAACTCCCCTTGGGAATAGGCCTGCCCGGCCGGCGTTCCGACCAGCATGTTGAGCGAAAAAAGGGCTGGGTGGAGCGGGGCGGCCCGGTCGTCATCGAGGATAAATTCCTGGATGAGCAACAGGCCGCCGGGAACCAACGCCGCTGCCGCTTTGGCAACAATGGCCGCGCTGGCCTCGGGGCCTTCGCTGTGCAGGAGGTGCGAAACCCACACCACGTCATAGCCCGTGCCGATGTCGTCGCAGGTGATGTCGCCCCCACTGAAGCTAATCCGCCCGGAAAGGCCGAAACGGCTCACGGTATTTTCGGCAAAGGGGCGGGTGGTGGGCAGGTCGAAGATAACCGCCGTCAGGTCGGGATTTTGCTTGCAGAAGTGGATGGCATAGGTTCCCGGCCCCCCAGCCAGGTCGAGCAGCATGCGGCGGCCGCTCAGATCCAACTTCGAGGCAATGCGGGGGGCCAGGTGGGAGGCCAGGTTGAACATGCCCATCAAAAAGTTTTCCCGCTCCTCGTCTCCGGCCTCGTGGGAGGAGCGCCTGCGGACCGGGGCACCGCTTTTTACCGCCTCATCCAGGCGGTTCCATCCCTCCACCAGGTTGTAGTGGTGCATGATGATATGCCCCATGTAGTTGTCGGATGCTTTGGAGAGAAAATCGGCGCTGAAGGGGGTTGCGCGGAACGAATCCGCCTCCTTGTCCAGCAGGTCCATGGCGGTAAGCGCGTTCAGCAGCATGTCCAGCCCGCGCTCATCGGCATGAATGATTCGCGCCAGTTGGGAGACGGACAGCGGCCCATCGGCCAGATGGGTGAATACGTCGAGTTTGACACCGGCGTGCAGCGTGCAGGTGCTCCAGTAGTTACCCGAGAGTTGCAGCAGTTCAGGCAAGGTCATATGATGCTCTCCTTTCGTGCTTAAGATTTACCACTCTCCTGGTTTGATGTCCGTTTCAGGAGCAGGAGCAGGGGGATGATGACCAGAAAGGCCAGGCCGATGATAAAGAAGATGCGGTTGAAGGCCAGGGCGCCTGCCTGTCTTTGCAGGGCGCCGTACATCATGCCCAGGGCGGTTTTGTCGGCTTGGCCCGTGGCCATTCCCCGTGTGACCAGGGTCTGCTTCAGACCTTCGAAACGCATCTGCCAGACCGGATTATAGGGCGTGACATTGGCGATCAGGTTGTTTTGGTAGAACTGCTCCAGGCGTGCCAGAAGGGTGGTGGCTACGGCAATGCCGACGCTGCCGCCGATGTTGCGCAGCAGGTTGAACATGCCGGTGGCGTTGCCCATCTCCTGTTTGGGAATTGTGGCCAGGGTTACGGTGGTCAAGGGGACAAAGGTCATGGCCAGGCCGAAACCCAGCACGATGCGCGGCCAGGTATAGTTCCAGAAGGCCCCTTGCAGGTCGAGTCCCTGCATGATGAACATGGAGGCCGAGCCGATAAGCAGGCCGAAGAAGACGATCTTGCGGCCGTCGCGCTTTGCCAGGGCCGCACCCACAAAGGGCATGGTAATGAGGGTTGCCACGCCGCCGGGGGCCATGACCATGCCGGCGTCGGTGGCCGAATATCCCATCAGGGTTTGCAGGAAGAGCGGGATCAGCATGATGGAACTATAGAGGCAAAAACCGACCACGAACATGATGAAATTGCCGGCTGAGAAGGAAACGTTTTTGAACAGCCGCAGATTGATGATGGGATGTTCGTGGGTCAGTTCCACCCAAATCAACGCTATGAGAGAGATAACGGCGACCGCGCTGAAGGTGATGATGAACCGTGAACTGAACCAGTCATCCTGTTGCCCCTTGTCCAATACCATCTGTAGCGATCCCATGCTGGCGGTAAGCAGGAACAGACCCCAATAGTCGATGGAAAGCCGCGCTCCGCTGCGTTTGAGATAGGCCGGATCAAAGATGCAGAAGGCGCACATGATGAAGGCTATGATACCCACGGGCAGGTTGATGTAGAAGATCCAGCGCCAGTTCAGGTTGTCGGTGATCCATCCTCCCAGCGCCGGGCCGACGATCGGGCCGAACATGGCTCCGATGCCGAAGATGGCCATGGCCATGCCGCGCTGATGAGGAGGAAATGTCTCCATCATGATGGCCTGGCTGATGGGGATCAACGCGCCGCCAGCCGCCCCCTGCACCACCCGGAAGAAGATCAGCGAGGCGAGATTAGGAGCTGCTCCGCACATCAGGGACGCCAGGGTGAACAGCGCGATGCAGGTCATCAGAAAGCGTTTTCGTCCGAAGACCCGCGCCAGCCAACCGGTCATGGGGAGCACCACGGCATTGCTGACAAGGTAGGAGGTCAGCACCCAGGTGACCTCGTCGGTGCCGGCGTTGAGGCTGCCCTGCATGTGGGGCAGGGCCACGTTGGCCACCGAGGTGTCGATGATCTCCATGATGGCAGGGAGCATGACCGTGACGGTGATCAGCCATTTATTGATGTTTTTGTCTTCAGATGTTGACATGGCGCACAGGGCAGGGCGACCGCATGGATCGTCCCTGTGGTTCAATTGAACGGGTTCAGGTCCTTGAGTATGTCGGCGGTGCTGCGCCTTACCAGCACCGTGGGGATGACGCTCATCCCGTCCCGCAGCAGGTGTTCCGGGTCCGTGGTGTTGTCGATGGCGATCTTTACCGGAATCCGCTGAACCACCTTGACGTAGTTGCCGGTGGCGTTCTCCGGTGGGAGCAGTGAGAAGGCCGCGCCGGTCCCGGCCATGATGCTGTCCACGCTGCCGATGAACGTACGCCCCGGATAGGCGTCCACGGTGAATTCCACCTTCTGGCCGGGTCTGATGTAGGTCAACTGGCTTTCCTTGTAGTTGGCCGTTATCCAGGCGTCCTGCAACGGCACCAGCGCCATCAGCGACTGGCCGGCTTGGATGTTGGTGCCCGGTTCGATGGATTTGCGGGTGATGTAGCCGTCCCGGGGCGCAAGGACCTTGGTATAGGAGAGCTGCAGTTTGGCCTCATCCACCTGCGCCCTGCGCTGGAGTATCCGTGCCTTGTTGCCGTCCCGGCCGGACAGACCCGCCTCTGCCTGGGCGCGTTTGAGGGCCTCGGCCGCCTCTTTCATGTTCGAGTCGGCGACACGCTTGGCGGTTTTGAGGCGGTCGAGCTGTTCCTTGGGGATCACCTCGCGGCTATAGAGCGCCTCGCCGCGGTTCAGGTCCAGCATTGCCTGGTCGTACGTGGCCCGGGCCGACTGGAGAGCCGCCCGCGCGCCCTCCACCTTCTGGTATTCCCCGCCGGTTTCGTTTTCCGCCATGCCGACGCCCGCCTCGGTCTGGGTAACCTTCACCCGGTAATCACGGTCGTCAAGCTCCACCAGGAGGTCCCCCTTTTTGACCAATTGGTTGTCGTCCACCAGCACGCGCGTCACGGTGCCGGGCACCTTGGCGGATATCGGGACGATGCGTGCCTCGATGAACGCATTGTCGGTCTCGATATGGGTCTTGCTCCTGATAAGCCATTTGAACCCGAACCACCCCCCGGCGATGAAGATGATCAGGAAGGCGACCAGCGCTTTTTTGCGTCTGCCGGTCCCCTGATCCCCTTCCTCCGGCCCCGTCTCCGGTGCCGCACCGGACGCGACCGGCTCGGTGTCGGTTGAAGTCCCCTCTGTCGTTGCTGAGATCGTATCGTCTGCCATTGCTTCCTCCACCGGCGTAATGGTTTAACTTGAAAACTGCATATGGGTCCACGAAAGACACGAAATATCACAAAAAATAAAGCATTACAGCAAAACAGCACTTCACCGGATAGGTTACAACCATGATGTTGACTTTTTTATTGTTTTTGTTCGTGTTTTTCGTGGATAACAGCCCTTTCCAGGTTTAAAGCTCCCCCACGGCGCGCTTCAAGCGGGCCGTGGAAACCTGGTAATCGTACAGTGCGCTGTAGTAATCGGTCCTGGCCTGGGTGACCAGGGTCTGGGCATCCAGCACCTCAGTTGCCGTGCCGACCCGTTCCCGGTATCGCTCCTTGTTGATGCGCAGGTTTTCCTCGCTCTGGCGGATAGCGGTTTCGGCCACACCGATCCGTTCCCGAGCCACTTTGACGTCGTTAGTGGAGGTGTCGATCTCCAGGCGCACCTGGGATTCGGCCTGGCGCAGGGCATCCTGGTTTCTGGAGCGGTTGCGCACCGCCTTTTCCGTGGTTGCGGTGGAGGCAAAGCCGTCGAACAGGTTGACCCTGATGCCGATGAAGGCCGCCATGATGGTCTGTTCGAGCGCCTTATCGTTTTGCACGTAGCTAAGGGTGGCCTGGGTAAAGAGTTCGGGATAAAAGGCGGCCCTGCTTTCGCGCACCTCCAGATCGCTGGCTTCCACCCCGCTCCGCAGGGCCAGAACATCGTGGCGCCGGGAGATGGCATCGTTTTCATTCAGACGGTCCCCCCGATCGCCCGACAGCGTGGCGCCCTCATCCAGTTCAGCCCGAAAACCGGGCTGGGCGCCGGTCAGATAGTTGAGCTGAAGCCAGTCGTTCTCCAGGCGGTTTTTCATGGTCAGTAGCTTCTGTTTGGCCGCAGACAGACGCACATCCGCCTGCAGCAAGTCGTTGCGGGTGACGACCCCCTCCTCGAAGAGCGCCAGGGCCACGCGGCGGTGCTCCTCCACCTGGGCAACCTCGTCCGCTGCCGCCGTAATCAGTTTGCCGGTTTCAAGGATGGAAAAATAGGCTTCGACAACCTGCAACGACACGTCCGTGCGACGCGCTTCAAAGGATTGGACGGAGGAATCGGCAAGGGCTCTGGTCATCTGCTGCCGGGCGCTCCGGCGACCGAAGTCGTAGATGGTGTAGGTGGCGGAGAGGCCGGCAGAGGCGTAATCCGCCTGCTGGGTCTCGGCGCTGATGGCGCCGAGCTTTGCGCCCTGTGCGGATTGCTGAAGGGTATACCCGGCCTGCGCATCGATGCGGGGGAAGTTGTCCGCCGATGCCTGGCGAATGTCCTCTTCGGCGATGCGGTGGTCCCAGACCGCCGTTTTCAGGCTGGGATTATGCTCCCCGGCCTGTTTCAGGCATTCCTGCAACGTTAGCTGTGCTCCCCAGGCAGTTGTGCCGAGCAGAAGAGTGCCGCTCATTAAGATGCTAAAAAGCAGGTTTTTCATATATCCTCTTATCTCCGCGCAGGATATCCAGTATGCGTGCAAGATCGGCGACATCGCCGTTCGTCAAGCCGCTGGTGAATTTTGCAAGAGCCCTGTTAGAACATATGCTCAACGGTGCTTCCATTGATTTTCCCTTGGGTGTGAGCCGGATCTGATGCGCCCGCCTGTCGTGGGGATGGGGACAGCGTTCAACGAGCCCGCATTTTTCCAGGCGGTCGATCAACCCCCCCAGAGTGGTGCGGTCCACCTGGCTCTTTTCGGACAATTCCACCTGGGTCAATCCGTCCTGTTGCCAGAGAAAGGCCAGAACGCCGAACTGGGGAGGAGTCAGGTCATAGGGCTCCATCTCTTCCTTGACCAACGCAAAGGCCCTTTGGTAAGCCTTTGCCAGCAGGAAACCGACGCTTTTTTCAATGTCGAACATGGCGTGGCGACCCTCATTGTTTCCGTAGATTTATTGTCATTATGCATATAATCAGTACACTGTCAATTAGTTGATACTGGATAGAAAGTCACAGTAAATTCAAAAGTGAATGTAAAAAGTAAAAGAGGATATGAATAAGTTCTTAAACACCGGAGCAGCAGTACCAGGACCTTTGGCGATTCACAAAACTGCAATAAAAATGGGTGCACCGATTTCCGTATAGTTTGTGATTTCTATCACAGTAATAATAGTTGATAATTGGGATACTCTGTGCGTAATGAACATAATAGAATTCCGGCCTCATCTGGTTTGACTTTGTAGGGACAAACTATTCTCCCGCTCTCAAAACAGAGGTGTGAAATGAAAACGCTATTCGTTCTATTGCCGCTCATTCTGAGTGCCTGTTCCACTTTTGAAATATCACGCTATTCAGTGAGTGAATATAATAATAAAGCCATTGTATCCAAAGGCATCAGAGATATAAATATAGGCAGTTTCACCGGATATGCGTTCTTCAACGCCGGATGCAAATTTGAAGGGCCTGTTGCCGCAGCTGACGACATGACTTTTTCAACCTACATTCGGCGTGCATTTATTGCTGAATTCATTAAAGCACATGCCTTCAATTCCTCCTCCCCCACCACAATAACAGGTCGTGTCAACACATTGAAATTCACCCCATCTACCGTCGATACCACAGGTTCATGGGATATCGCAATTACCTTGTATTCATCAAACGGAAGAAAACAGTCGTTTATCGAACACTACGTATTTCCCAGTGATACAAACAGTGCCACAGCATGTACAAAAACTGCCAATGCCTTTATCTCTGCAATGCAAAACTTGATTGCCAAAACTATTGATGCCCCAGATTCCATGTTTTTGGTCGACAATAACCCGGAGAAGCGGGATCTCGTTTTGGCAGATGCAAACAGCAAGCTCTTTCCTCACCAGTTTTTCCCTGCAACGGAGAATAATGAAAATCACTAATACCCTGGAACACTTAAAGTTACGTATCTAGTCCCCTCCCCCAGCGGGGGAGGGTTAGGGAGGGGGAAACAGGCGTCAAATTCAACAGAGTCCCCCTCCCAGCCTCCCCCCGCTGGGGTGAGGACCCTCTGGGGCCTAAAGGGTCTATTCCGAAATTATTAGTCTTACAAGGTACTAGCGGCATGGTAAATATTGTATGACGTACCGATAGAAAATTGTAATTATTGCAAGCAGATGCACATAATTCAAAGGGACCGGCAAACGTTGCCGGTCCCTTTTTTGTCGCTATACCGGCAACCCCACGTAAACACAGACGCTGTGCAAGAAATTGTTTGAATTTGAACGGAATCATGCAATAAATACATGACCGTGCAAATCGGTATGACATTCCCCGGCACAGTGGCTGCCGGTCAAAGGGAACCATCACTGACATGTTGCTGACCCTGGACTCCGAACATCCCCAGCCGCACCAGGTTGCCCGTGTTGCAGAGTGCCTGAAAAATGGCGGCATTATTGCCTATCCCACCGACACGACCTACGGCATCGGCTGCTCCATCTTCAACAAAAAGGGGATCGAGCGTATCTACCTCATGAAAGGGCGCGAACGGCGCAAACCGTTTTCGTTCATCTGCTCGAGCCTGTCCGAGGTCGCCCACTATGCCAAGGTCGGCAACAATGCTTTCAAGATACTGAAACGCTACCTGCCCGGCCCTTATACCTTTGTGCTGGAGGCCACCCGAGATGTGCCCGACCTGCTGCTGACCCGCCAGAAAACCGTGGGGATCAGGATCCCGGATAACCGCATCTGCCTGGAACTGGTACTGGCACTGGGAAACCCTATCGTCACCACCAGCGCCAACCTGTCCGGCGAAGACCCGGTCGGCGACCCATACATTATTGAAGATACCTTCGGACACCACCTCGATTTCGTCATCGACGGCGGCCTCCTCGACACAGACGTCAGTTCGGTGGTTGCGCTGACCAGCGACATCCCTGAGGTGCTGAGGTCCGGCGTTGGCGACGTGTCATGGTGTGGTTGATGTAACGCCAATGAAGGATACTGTTCATGCGTAAACGTACCGTTCGAAACGGCCTGCGTCTTATCCTGGCCGCCCTCATCCTGATCGTTCTGGCCAGCTTCTACCATGTGGGCATAGCCGATCTGTTCTCGATGTCGGAGGGTGCAGAGATGCGCCTGTACCGGCTGGGCATTTTCTGGGCTGCGGCCTTTGGCGGTTACGGGGTGGTTGTGGCCGCCTTCGGCCTGGTTTTACCGGCGCAACCCCACGATGCCCGGGTGCGGGTGCTGCCGATATTCTTCATGATCATCGCTACAATGGCGCTCTTTTTCTACCTGTTGGCATCGTCCTTCAACGAGCCGCCCCAGCCGGATCGCATACGACCCGGCGACACGATCACGATCTGAGAAGAGGCGAATTCCGGTCTTTCTGCGCACCAGGCCACTATCTCCCGATACTACACAAATCTCATAAACTTTTTGCTGTTGAATCAAATTGACTTACTTGTGGGGAATTTGTAAAGTTTGCCCACCATCACGGCATCCCAGGAGGAAACCATGGAAAACAAAACACCTGCCATTGAAACCTTAATGCTCCATGCCGGACAATCGCCCGACCCGACCACACTTTCCCGTGCCGTACCCATCTACCAGACATCGTCCTATGTATTCAAAAGTTCCGAGCACGCCGCCAACCTGTTCGGCCTGAAGGAGTTCGGGAATATCTACACCCGGCTCATGAACCCCACCACCGACGTGCTGGAACAGCGCCTGGCAGCCCTGGACGGCGCTATCGGCGCGCTGGCGGTCGCCTCGGGACAGGCCGCCACCACCTATGCCGTGCTCAATATCGCCCAGGCCGGACAGAACATCATCTCCACCAACTATCTCTACGGCGGAACCTATAACCTCTTCCATTACACCCTGCCCAGACTCGGCATCACGGTGAAGTTTGTCGATTCTTCGGACCCGGAGAACGTGCGCCGCGCCATCGACGAAAACACCCGCCTGGTCTACACAGAGTCGGTGGGCAATCCCAAAAACAACGTTGACGATTTCGAGGCCATCGGCGCCATTGCCCATGAGGCCGGAATCCCGTTCGTGGTGGACAATACGGTCACAACGCCGTTTTTGTTCAAGCCGCTCGAACATGGAGCCGACATCGTGGTCTACTCCCTGACCAAGTTCATCGGCGGCCATGGCACCAGCATCGGCGGGGCCGTGGTCGACGGCGGAAAATTTCCCTGGGACAATGGCCGGTTCCCGGAATTCACCGAACCGGACCCCTCCTATCACGGACTGAAGTACTGGGAGGCTTTGGGCAATCTTTCCTACATCCTCAAGATGAGGGTCACGTTGCTGCGCGACATGGGCGCCTGTCTGTCCCCCTTCAACGCCTTCCAGTTCCTGCAAGGGCTCGAAACGCTGCACGTCCGCATGCCGCGCCACGTGGAGAACGCCCGCGCCGTGGCCGCCTGGCTGGAACAGAGCCCGCTTGTCGCCTGGGTCAACTATCCCGGCCTGGCAAGCCACAAAGACCATGCCCGTGCCCTCAAATACCTGCCCAAAGGGGAGGGGGCCATCATCGGTTTCGGCATCAAGGGAGGGATGGAGGCAGGCAAGAAGTTCATCGACAGCGTCAAGCTGCTCTCCCACCTGGCCAATATCGGCGACGCCAAGTCCCTGGTCATCCACCCGGCATCCACCACGCACCAGCAGCTCTCCGAGGAGGAACAGGAGGCGTCCGGCGTCACGGCGGACTTTATCAGGCTCTCCATCGGCCTGGAGCATATCGACGACATCATCGCCGATATCCGGCAGGCGCTGGAGGCGTCCCAGCGATAAGCGGGATCGGCTTTAAATGGCTTGTAATGCAGAAAATGGGCAACCCTCCGGGGCTGCCCATTTTCTGTGATATCTCCGGCCGGGAAGGGAAGGTGATGTTTCTTGAGTTGTTTGTCGAGCCGGTTTCCTGATAAGGTGATGCTGGAACAAATTGAGCAGTTGTATGTTGCACCGACGGGGAAATAAATATGACTGACCGTTACGACACGTCTCACTTGCCCGAAGATCAGTACGAACCCGGCTCCAACGGCAAGGTTCTGCGCAATAAACGGGGCATCGTCGATCCTGTTGAAATGGCCGAAGAAGAAACAAACGCCTTGTGGCGCGCCCAAAAAAAGCTGATTGGAGAAGTAGCAAGCGATCAATCGTTTACCGTCCAGGATATATGCAACATGCATCGGCTCTGGTTGAAGAACATTTATCCATGGGCCGGGCAGCTTCGCGTCGTCAACATCAGCAAAGGTGGCTTTGATTTTGCCCAGGCACCATTTCTTGTCACGTTGTTGGATGAATTCGAACACATACAGTTACGCACATACACTCCATGCAACTTTGAAAGACGGGAAGAGGTTGCACAGGCACTGGCAGAAGTTCACGTGGAGTTGATGCTGATCCATCCCTTCCGTGAAGGAAACGGCCGATTGGGACGCATAGTGGCAACGTTGATGGCATTACAGGCTGGGTTGCCGGTGCTTGATTTCAGCGGTCTGGATGGTGCACGTCGAGAAGAGTATTTTACAGCGGTGCGGGCTGGATTGGACAGGGATTACCTGCCGATGAAACGGTTGTTCACTGACGTTATCGAGAATTCTTTACCGGCTTCCCAGGGGGGATGAGTTGTTTTGCGTGTGCCACAAACTGACCGCTTTTTGCGTCTCTCGTGACGCAGATACTTTCAATGGCGGATGAGGTTACCACATTCCGGGCAAGCGTCTTGTCCAATTGGGCCGGGTCTTTTAGATAGGGATTGGTTTCAAGAAGTGATTTTTTCATACTGCTAACTATATCTCAATTTGAGCTGAAACGTGAGCGAAAAGTGACCACGAGACCTCCAGTCATCGCGCCCTCCTGTGCCCACGACAGGTGCTCAGCCGGCCCACGGTTCAGCAGGATGTCTTCCTCTCCTCGGCCGCCAACAGCCCCCCTTGTGGTCGCCACTATTTTTGTGTATTATAAAAAAACTTTAAAGCATCCCACCCCGCATCCAGGAGCCTGATTCCATGTACAAACTCACTGTCCGCACGAGCTTTGCCGCAGCCCACAACCTGATCAATTACCAGGGTGATTGCGAGAATCTGCACGGCCACAACTGGAAGGTGGAGTTGACCGTGACCGCCAGGGAACTCGACAAGGCCGGGCTGGGAATCGACTTCAAGGTGCTCAAGCGAGAGGCCGGCGTGGTCATCAACGAACTGGACCATAAGTACCTCAACGAAAACCCCGCCTTTCAAGAGGTATCCCCCTCCTCGGAACATATTTCCCGTTACCTGTACCAGCGGCTTTCCGAACGCCTCAACAACGAGGTCATCACGGTCGATTCGGTGACCGTCTGGGAGTCGGACAACGCCTCCGCCTGCTACTATGAGTGATCCGGCCCGCATCAGCGAGATCTTCTCCTCGATCCAGGGGGAGGGGTTTCTGGCCGGCCGGCGCCAGATCTTTATCCGCTTGGATGAGTGCAACCTGGATTGCCGCTATTGCGACACAGTGTATGAGAAAAGCGATGTCTGCCGGGTGGAGACCGCACCCGGTTCAGGGATCTTGTCCGCGCTTCCCCAGCCGCCCAACGTGGACGGGCTTGTTACGCTGGTTACGAATTGGCATAACAGCCTGCCGGGCGCACATCATTCCATCAGCATCACCGGCGGGGAGCCGCTGCTCCAGGCCGAAACGCTGAAAGAGTGGCTGCCGGAACTGCGCCGCGTACTCCCGATCCACCTGGAGACCAACGGCACCCTGCACGCCGAGTTGGGGCAGGTCATCGACAGCATCGACCATATCAGCATGGATATGAAGCTCCCCTCCACTGCCGGCTGCGACCAGGCGCTCTGGGAGGATCACCGGTGTTTTCTGGAGGTGGCCGTACAGCGGCAGGTCTCGGTCAAGGTCGTCATCGGCCAGGATACGCCATCGGACGAGATTAGCCGGGTCTGCGCCATCATGGCCGCGGTGAAACGCACAACTCCCCTGTTTCTTCAACCCCTGTCCAACGCCGCAGGCGGGGTTGCCGTCACCGCCGAAAAGATCCTGCGCTTGCAGGAAACCGCGGCGGCGCTGCTCCCCGATGTCCGGGTGATCCCGCAAATGCACAAGATGCTGGGGGCGCTGTGATTATAGAAGAGATGACCATGACAGAGTTCGAGGCCGGTCTGGCCCTGACCCGGACCGTCCTGATCCCCTTTGGTTCGGTAGAGGAGCACGGCAGTCACCTCCCGCTCTCCACCGATACCCTGGAGGCCTATGAGGTCTGCAAGAAGGCATCCCGAATAACGCCGCTGTTCGTGGCCCCGCCCGTTCATTACGGCAATTGCCGCTCAACGGCATGCCATCCCGGCACCATCTCCATATCGACCCAGACCCTTGGGGCCCTGTTCAGGGATATCGTCATTGCGCTGCGAGGGCAGGGGTTGCGCAACTTTGTCGCCCTGACGGGGCATGCCGGCGGTGCTCACCGCATGGCGCTCCAGGACGCGGGCGAGGCCCTGATCGCCCGTTTCGACGACATCACCGTGGCCGTGGTTAGCGAGTTCGACCTGGCCCAGGCAGAGGGGCGGGATATCATCGAAACGCCGGGCGACTCCCATGCCGGGGAGATCGAAACCTCCCGCATCCTCCACACCCATCCCCATCTGGTCAAGGGGCGCGCGCCCCGCGAGTTCCCCCACTTTCCGAACGGCATCCTGGTGCGTGACAAACGCCGTCACTGGCCCGGCGGCGTATGGGGCGATCCGGGCAAGGCGACGGCAGAGAAGGGGGCGCGGCTGGAGGATCTGCTTGTTCGAAAACTGGTCGAATTGGTGCGGGAGATGAAAAAGGATCATGATGGACAATGAACAGGTTTTCAGGGAATACGACCTGGGCGGCGGCATAATGGCCCGGCTCCGGGACGGGACCAGCCACTATTTCGGCGGTTATTACCACGTGCGCATCGAGGTCAGCGCCGATGTCCCCCTCTCCGCCTCTCCCTTCGCCGGCGCCGAAGAGTATCGGGCAGCGCTTCTGCTCCTGGGGGAGCGGGTTTGTTTTCACCGGGTCCTGGAAAAGATGGCGGTGCCCGAGGCCGGGATCAAGGCCGCGCGCCAGGGCCTCATGGACGCATTCGCCTCCAATGTTCTTCCCTACCTGTCGCGTCCCGATTTCCCCGAACGCTTCATACGCAGCGAATACGCCAGATGCCTGAAGTCGTCGGCGCGCCGGTAAGCCTGCATGCCGTCACCTGTTGCGATGATCGACAAGCTTGCCTTTGGCGGCAACGGCGTCTGCCGCATCGACGGCAAGGTCTGTTTTGTCCCCTTGAGTTGTCCCGGCGATGAGGTGCGCCTGGCCGTCACCTCCGAGAAGCGCTCGTACCTGACGGCCCGGATCACCGAGATCATCACTCCCTCGCCCTTGCGGGTTGTTCCTCCCTGCCCGTTGTTCGGCTCGTGCGGCGGTTGCAACTGGCAGCATATCGCTTATTCCCACCAGCTTGCGGCGAAGCGGAACATCCATGCCGAGACCTTGTGGCGCGGTGCGAGGGTGGAGAGCGAGCGGGTAGGGGAGGCACTACCCTCGCCACAGGAATACGGCTACCGCAACCGGGTCCAGTTCAAGCTGCAAGCCGGGGCAGACGGGCTGAAGATCGGTTTTTTCCGTAACGGCACCCACGTTGTGGAGGATGCGGCCCAAGGGTGCCCGATCGCCCTGCCGGCCATCAACAGGGCCTTGTCCAGCCTGCGGAGCGTTTTGGCATCCTTTCCCGAACCTGCCGCCATCCCCCAGATCAACATTGAGTGCGGTGCTCGGGAAGCGGTCGCGACGATAAATTACAACGGCAACAACCGCGAGGCCGTCGCCCGTTTCTTCCGGGAACGTTTTTCAGAACTGTCTCCCCTGAGCGGCATCTTCCTGCAGGCCGGCCGCAAATTCGCTTTGCAGAAGCTCTGCGGAGACGGTTATCTTGCCTACCCCATGCCGGCAGCCGATCCCGACTCCCTGCCGGCCACGCTCACCTTCCGGCCAGGAGGGTTTTCCCAGGTTAACAGTGCCCAGAACCTGGCCATTTTTGAACTCGTCCGGCGCATGGCGGCGTTTGGCGGCCATGAACACCTGCTTGACCTGTACTGCGGCAACGGCAATTTTTCCTTGCCCCTGGCACAGTGCGTGACAAGCGTGACCGGGTTGGAGGGATACGGGGATTCCATCTCGGCAGCCCAGGACAACTGCCGTCTGAACGGCGTATCCAATGCGGAATACGTCTGCGCGGATGCCGCCGAGGGCGTTGCCCGTCTTGCCGCCGCGGGACGTCGTTTCCATACAGTCATCCTTGACCCGCCCCGCGCGGGGGCGGCGGACGCCCTGCCGGGGCTCTGCCGTCTGAACCCGGACAAAATCATCTACATATCCTGCGATTCCAGCACCCTGGCGCGGGATTGCGGCCTGCTGGCCGGGCATGGCTATTGCGTGGCAGAGAGCGTGCCACTCGATATGTTTCCCCAGACATTTCATTTGGAGAGTGTTACCCTGCTTAGGAGGCTGGCAACAATAACATGAACATCTTGCATCTCATCTTCCGGCCATTTTTGACCGCAGCTCAATCACAAAATCCTCGACGTAGCCCTGCTACGCCTGCGGTTTTGTTCAATCGCTACAGCCAAATCTGACCAAAATCCGAGCGCAATTTTGTTCATCTTATTATTGCAAGCCTCCTTAACAGAGGACAACCGGAGGCGCTGACGTGAATATCCTGAAAAAACTTTTTTCGAAAAATCCCGCCGACCTGCTGGCGCGTGGCGGCCGTCTCCTGGAAGAACGCCATTTTTACGAGGCGCGCTGCGCATTTGAGGATGCCCGGCGACTCATTTTGGGCTCAAACGGCTCGCACACCGGGGATGACCTGCTGCCGGCCTGCGAAAAGGGGATCGCAAATGCGAATCGCGCCTTGGCTGAACTTAATATTGGCGAGGCGGAATCTGCCTTGGGCAGAGGGCTTGCTGACAAGGTGCTCGAACACCTGGAACTGGCAAAATCGCTGACCGACGATGCTGAGCTACGGGAAAAGGCGGAGGGTTTGGCAGTGCTCTGCCGCGAAAACGACGAAGAGGTCGTGGAAACGGTCTCCGCAAGCGGATGCTCTTCGTGTAGTTCCTGCGCCCCGGAAGATCGTGTAACAGATGAATCTAGCGACGTTACCATGCCGGTGATGGAGTATTATGACCTATTGATCCAGCAACTTCCGCGTGAAATGTATGAACAATATTCCAATTTGGGAGAGGAATTTGCAGCCATGTACGTGGCTGCAAGCGGAAATAGGCATAATGACGCTTTGAAGCTGCTTGAGGAATGGAATACCGGATCCAGCCGCGACATTTACTGCTACGAAAAAGGTATGATCCTGTTCCGGCTCGGCCAGGCCGACGAGGCAGAGGCATGCCTTCGCGACGCCGTCGAGGCAAATGGCGCTAATTCGCTGGCCCATCTGGGGCTGGCCCTGATGTTGATCGAGGGGCAGAGGCTTCATGAGGCCGGGAATCAGCTTGAGGCCATGATGTCGGCGGGGATGCTGGCGGAACAATCCCGGCTGTTGCGGGCGGATGTCCATCTGCTTGCAGGTGATACCGACCAGGCAATCGATATGTACAGCGGGCTTCTGGATACTCCCTCAGCCCGCATCGCGGCCGAGAGGCTCCATGATGTCCTGGTGCAATGCGGCCGCAGCAATGATGCAGCATATATCGTAAAGCGCTATCTCGGTGGGTGCAGTCACTGAGATAGCGCCGAAACGTTACTTTACAATGGCCTGAAGCGGCGCAAATCAGGAGGAATGAACAAACATGAACAAATCAGAACTTATTGAGCAGTTGGCGATCAGGAAAGACATTTCGAACAAGCGTGCTGAGGAGATTGTCAATCTCATCTTCAACTCCATGACCGACGCCCTGGTGGATGGCGAGCGCATCGAAATTCGCGGCCTCGGCAGCTTTGTTATCAAGGATTACGGCACCTATACCGGAAGGAATCCCAAAACAGGCGAGCAGATCACCGTCAGCCCCAAGAAGCTTCCCTTCTTCAAGGTCGGCAAGGAATTGAAGGAACGGGTACTCGGCTAGCCCCTGAACACCTCTCCATAACGAGCTTCATGGCACTTTGCCGATGAGGCGCGTTGTCACGAGCCCCCTTCACCTTTTCAGGGTGAGGGGGTATTACGTCACTGACTGAACGTTCATGTCACCTAACCCCACTGCCTGACCACATCTCTTTTTAACAACCTGAACCAGATGAGTCCCCCAAGCGCGATGGCCCCGTTTGGGGTGGATTTTGGCGCTGCTATGGTGTATAAAACAGTAGTATCTCTGGCTTCACACATCAGCGCGATTCCGGAAAGTTGCCGTCTTACCATGGATACCAGCCCAGGCCATTCGTCTTTTATTCACTTTGTTGGAACCGCCCCGGAATTGAGGGTCTTTCCGTGCCGAAGGTAACACTTTCCGCCGAAAACACCCTGGTCATCCCGCCCGAGTTTCTCGATCATCTCGGTATCGGGCCGGGCGGCACGGTTTCCGTCGAGTTGAAGGAGGGGGGGGCGGTTGTGCTCCGTGCTGCGCAGGAATCCTGTCCCGGCCTTCCCCTGAAAGGTGCCGAGGTTGCCGCAACAGGGCCGGTTCTCCCGAAGAAGGATGATGCTGCGCTTAAGGAGGCTATTGCCCGCAAGAATCTGCAGACCCGCATGCAGTTTATCAAAGGGGTCGGGCCGAAACTCTCGGAACTGCTTGAGAAGCGCGGCGTGGCGACCGTCGAGGACGCTCTTTACCTGCTGCCGCATCGCTACGAGGACCGCCGCGAGCTGACCCCTGTTGGCCGTTTGAAGCCCGGCACGAGCGCCGTCTTTTCCGGAAAGGTGCTTTCGGCCGATATCACGGACACCAAGAAAGGAAGGCGTTTTTTCGAGGCCCTGGTGACTGACGACAGCGGTTCTATCGCCCTGAAATGGTTCAACGCCAACCCCACCTTCATGAAACGGACTTGGAAAACGGGCCGGACCGGCATCTTTACCGGTGAGGTCACCCAGTTCGGCTACCAGCGCGAGGTGCACCACCCGGAAGTGGAGTGGCTGGAAGAGGGAAAAAGCGTTCAAGATGTGTTGACGGCAGACCCGGTCAACTTCGGCCGGATCGTGCCGGTCTACCCCTTGACCGAGGGACTGGGGCAGAAGGTCATGCGCCGGGTGATGAAAGAGGTGGTGGACGGTTTTCTGGACTCTCTTCAGGAACTGATCCCCGCATCCATCCTGAAGCCGCTCCTGCTGCCCGACCTGCGCGAATCCGTACGGGATCTGCACCTTCCTCCGCCTGAAGCCGGGCTTGACGACCTCATTCAGGGACGTACCCCGGCTCACCGGGCTATCGCTTTTGACGAATTCTTTTTCTGGGAATTGGGGTTGGCGCTCAAGAAAAAGGGGGTTACGCTGGAAGAAGGTATTGCCTTCCAGGTTACCCATCGTTATACAAAGCAGTTGGCCAAGCTGCTTCCCTTCGAACTGACCGGCGCCCAACGCCGGGTCCTGTCAGAGATCAAGTCGGACATGATGGCGCCCCATCCCATGCACCGGCTGGTACAGGGGGACGTGGGGAGCGGCAAGACGCTGGTGGCGCTGATGGCAGCGCTGATAGCGGTGGAAAACGGCTATCAGGTGGCCATCATGGCCCCCACCGAGATCCTTGCCGAACAGCACTGGCATACCGTCCATCGTTTTTGCGGCGAACTGGGCGTTGAAACCGTTCTGATTACTGCAGGCATGAAGGGTAAGGCCAAGACGGAGGCCCTTGCGCGGGTGGCGTCCGGCAGCGCCCAGATCGTCATCGGCACCCATGCCGTGATACAGGACAAGGTGGAATTTGCCCACCTGGGGTTGGGGGTCATCGACGAACAGCATCGTTTCGGCGTCCTGCAACGGGGCATCCTCAAAAAAAAGGGGGCCAATCCCGATATCTTGGTTATGACCGCCACCCCGATCCCGCGCACCCTGGCCATGACCCTGTTCGGCGACCTTTCGTTGTCGGTGATCGACGAGCTTCCGCCGGGACGCACACCGGTGGAGACACGAATCGCCTTTGAATCCCGGCGGCCGCAGGTGTATGCTGCGATTCGCGATGAGGTGCGTCAGGAGCGGCAGGCCTATGTCATCTACCCGCTGGTAGAGGAAACAGAGAAGTCGGACCTGAAGGCCGCCAGCCAGATGGCCGAACATTTGAGCCGGGATGTGTTTCCCGATCTGCGCATCGGCCTCCTGCACGGCCGCATGGCGCCGGATGAGAAGGAGGCCGTGATGGGATCCTTCAAGGCCCGCGAAGTGGATATTCTGGTATCCACCACGGTCATCGAGGTGGGAATCGACGTCCCCAATGCCACGGTAATGGTCATCGAGCATGCCGAACGTTTCGGCCTCTCCCAACTCCATCAGTTGCGGGGGCGAGTGGGGCGGGGCAGCGCACGGTCTCGCTGTATCCTGCTGACTACGGGCAAACTTTCCGAGGATGGCGAAAGGAGGCTGCGGGTCATGGAGTCCACCAACGACGGTTTTCGCATCGCCGAAGCCGACCTTGAGATTCGCGGTCCCGGGGATTTTCTCGGTATCCGCCAGTCGGGCATGCCCGATTTCCGGGTGGCCAATATCCTGCGGGACGGCAGTATCCTGGAACAGGCGCGTCAAGCTGCATTCGGGCTGTTGGAACAGGACCCGGAGCTGTCGGCAACGGATCATGCGCCCCTCAGGGAAGAATTGCTGCGCCGTTGGGGACAACGGCTGGAACTGGCTCTGATAGGGTGAATTTTAGTGATAGAATGTGAAGGATTTTTACAGCATGCGTCTACTGACCGGTTCTGATGTTTTAAAGAAAAACTTTAATGGCTCGGTTATAACTATTGGAAACTTCGACGGAGTTCATCGCGGACATGCCGAGCTGTTTCGGCAGGTGATAAAAGCGAGCGCCCAACGCGGCCTCCCGTCGGTGGTGGTAACCTTTGAACCGCACCCGCTGGCGGTGCTGGCGCCGGAAATCGCTCCACCGCTGATCACCACGTTTGCGCAGAAGTCGGCCCTGATCGCCGAAACAGGCGTCGATTGCCTTGCGGCGCTCACGTTTACACCCGAATTTTCCCGGATGCCGGCTGAGGCGTTCGTTCGCGACATCCTCGTGGATTTCCTGGGAATGCGCCATATCATCATCGGCCACGACTATGCCTTCGGCAAGGATCGCCAGGGCAACCGGGAATCCCTGGAACGCCTGGGGAGCGTCTGCGGCTTTACCCTGGAGGACATAGACCCGGTCGGGGAGGGGGAGACCGTCTTCAGCAGCAGCCTGGTGCGCCGCCGTATAAACAGCGGGGACATGAGGGGTGCCACCGTCATCCTGGGCAGGTATCACGTCATATCCGGCACGGTAGTGCATGGGCGGGAAATCGGCCAAACCCTCGGGTTTCCCACCGCCAACATCTCGACCCGAAACGAATTGATCCCGCCCGACGGCGTCTATGCGGTCATTGTTGCGGTGGAGGGGCGCCTGCTGCAAGGTGCCTGCTGCATCGGCAACAACCCGACCTTCGAAGGGGGGCGGCGTACTATCGAGGTCTTCCTGGTAGACTTTTCCGGCCAGATCTACGGCCGCGAGATCGCCGTCTGTTTCGTGGAGCGGCTGCGGGGGTTGGTTAAGTTCCCGGACACCGGTGCACTCATTACGGCCATTCGACAGGATGTGGCCACCGCCGGAGCGGTCCTGGCCTCGGTAGATCAAGGCCTGATCAAACCCTTGCTTTCCCCTGAACAGATCGGAGCATGACGTGATGCGTACCTTTAACTTGAAATTCTGGCTGGGGATCGGCATCAGTGTCTTCTTCATGGCGATGCTTTTCAGAAAGATTGATTTTCACCAGTTGGCCGCTGCCCTGAGGATGGTGGATTACCGTTATATTGCGCTGGCGGTGGTGTTCACCTTTATCAGCTATTTCCTGCGGGCGGTGCGCTGGCATTATCTGCTGATCTCCGAAAAATCCATTTCGCTCGCGTCGCTCTATCCGGCCACCATAATCGGCTACATGGCCAACAACCTCCTCCCGGCCCGGCTGGGCGAGTTCGTGCGGGCCTATGTTCTGGCCCGGCGCGAGGGGTTGGAGACGCCAGCGGTTTTCGCTTCCCTGGTGATCGACCGGCTTTTTGACGGATTCACGGTGCTCGTTATCCTGCTGGTGACCCTGTTCACCTTGCATCTGCCCGGCAACATGGCCGATGCCGAAACAGCGCTGCGGGCCGGCGGCGTGGTGATGTTCCTGCTCTACTGCGGCGTGCTCCTCTTCCTTTATCTGTTGAAACGGCAGACCATAAGAACCCTTAGCCTGGTGGAATGGCTCCTGAAGCCGTTCCCCAAGGGGGTGGCCGGGCGCGTCATTCCGCTTTTGGGCTCGTTTATCACCGGCATCAGGCTGTCCAGGAAAAGCGGACATATCCTGGCCATTCTGGGGTCATCGTTTCTGATCTGGACGTTTGCGGTGCTACCGGTGGATATGACGCTACGAGGTTTCGGCATTCATCTTCCCATTACTGCTTCCATGTTCATCCTGGTCCTCTTGGTTTTTGCCGTCATGGTGCCGGCCTCGCCCGGCTTTATCGGTACCTATCATTACGCATGTTACAAGGGGCTTTCAGTCTTCGGCATTGCCGACGCCACCTCGGTCAGTATTGCCCTGATCATCCACGGCACGGCATTTTTCCCGGTAATTATCGCCGGTTTCTATCATCTCTGGAGCGGCGGGATATCGCTCAATTCGGTTCGAAAGGCTGGTGAGGCTGCATGAAGAATAAATTCTCATTCGGTTTTTGGAGAGTTCTTCTCCCGGAGGGTGTGGATCCGTTTTTGATCCTGGCATTCATCATACCCTTTGCGATCTATATGGCGACCCTGGCCCCTTCGGTGACCTTTTTCGACAGCGGCGAGTTTCTGACAGCATCGTATTCACTGGGGTCGGCCCACTCACCGGGTTATCCCCTGTTCCTCATGTACGCCAAGCTTTTTACCTGGCTGCCGTTCGGCAATATCGCCTTTCGCATCAACATGGCCACGGCCTTTTCTTCGTCCCTGGCCTGCCTGAGCGTCTACCTGCTGACGATCTGTCTCCTTAAGGGGGAGCGGATTGTGGAAGAGGAGAGATTAGCCGGTTTTGCCGTCAAGGGCGCAGGTCTGGCCGCCGCGCTCGCCTTTGGCGTCACCCCGAGGCTCTGGCTCCAGTCCAACCATGACAAGCCCTATCCCTTGCTGGCCTTTATCACGGCGATTATCTTCCTGCTTCTTTTGAAATGGCGTGAACACTATAAAAACGGCAGTGAGCGGCCGGCCTATGTCTACATCTGCACCTTTCTGGCCGGAATGAGCATGACGGTCCATCAGTCGGTCGTTCTGCTCTTGCCTTCCTGGTTTCTGCTGATCGTGCTGACCGACTGGCGTATGATACTGAGGGTTAAAGAACTGATCCTGGCAACGGCATTTGCCATGATGGGATTCTCCGTTCACCTCTACCTGCCGTTGCGGGCAACGCGGAATCCGTTGCTCAACTGGGGCGATCCCAAGACCTACGTGCAGTTCATGTGGCATTTCCTGCGCAAGGGATACCCGGGTGAACCCCATAGCCGGGACGCTTCGCTGCTGTGGGCCCAGGTCAAGGCATTCAGCATTCCCCACGAATTCACCTGGCCGGGCGCGGCGCTGGCGGTTTTTGCCCTTGTTTGTCTCTGGCGTCGGCAGAAGAAGGATGTGGTTATCGCCTATATGGCAGGCATCGCCACGTTCCTCGCCGTCATAGCCGGTTATTTCAACACGCCCAATGAAAACATCTTCCTGACCGAGGAGTTTTTTACCCCGCTTTACCTGTTGACCGCCGTGCTGGTCGGCGTCGGTCTGTTTCATTTTCTCGGGTATGCGCTCCACAAGACACAACTGCCCGAGCGCATCGGCATGCGGGTCTATCTCCTGGTGGCGGTAATGTTCTTTGTGCTTCCGGTCTCCCTGTGCGCCGTGAATTATTACGAAAATGATCAGCACAATAATTATATTGCCTACGATTACGCCAGCAACTCCCTGCGATCCCTGCCCCAGAATGCCATCATGTTCACCTGGGGCGACAGCGGCGCCTTTCCGCTCTGGTATCTGCAGGGGGTAGAGCGGATGCGCGAGGACCTGGATCTGCCTCATACGCCCCACCTGGTATTCGACTGGTATCTTGACTCCCTGCCGCGGGTATTCCGGAATTCCCAATTGAAAAGAGCAGACCTTCAAACCCTGGATCCTGAATCATGCCTGCGCATAGCCATTGCCGAAGAGATCAACCAACGGCCCGTGTATATAGACTTTTCGACCCGCTATTCACTTACGTTCAGTGAGTATGTTCCGGTTCAAAAGGGGCTCGTCTATCGCATGCGCCGCAGTTCCGAACCGGGAGGGTTGCCCGATGTTTCGGTATGGGAAAATTACAACAACCGGGGTATTCTGGAGAAGATATCCTTCCTTGACCTGGATACCGGCAAGGCGATCCAGATATACGCCAACAGCTATCTTGAGGCCGGCGAATTCCTGCTCAGCGTCGGCCGGTCCGCCGAAGGAATGCGGATGCTGGCCATGGCAGAGCAGATCGTGCCCGAGATGAAGCCCAACATTCAACAGGTGCTCATGCGCTACGGCATCGCGAGGTAATGAGATGTTTTCTCACCTGAGCGGATCAAGCCGGGTTTTTGGCATATTAGGGCATCCCGTGCGCCATACCCTTTCCCCTGCCATGCAGAATTCGGCCCTGCAGGCGTGCGGCATCGATGGCGTTTTTGTTCCGTTCGACGTCCGGCCGGAACGCCTCGGCGAGGCTGTTGCAGGCCTGCGCGCCCTTGGTGTCAGGGGGGTAAACGTGACCATTCCCCACAAGACCGGCGTCGTGCCGTATCTCGACGCGCTCGATGAAAGCGCCGAGGCGGCGGGCGCCGTCAATACCATCAGCAATGAGGATGGTCGGCTGGTCGGCTACAATACCGACGGTGACGGACTGCTCAGATCTCTGGCCGAGGATTTTGCCGTTACCCCCGAAAACAGCACTGTCGTCATCATCGGAGCCGGCGGCGCAGCACGCGGCGCCGTTGCCGCCATCTGCTGTGCCGGTGCCCGGCGCGTCGCGATCGCCAATCGCAGCAGAGACAGGGCAATATCCCTGGTTGCCGCCATGAAGGGACGCTACCCAGATACCATTCTGGGGGTCGCCGGCTTCGGCGAGCAGTTGACCCCCATTCTACGGGAGGCCGGCCTGGTGGTGAACACCACGTCGCTGGGCATGAACGGCGAAGTCATTGCCGGTCTTGAGCTGGAAGCGCTCGACCGTAATGCGGTCGTCTACGACATGGTCTACGCGCCGCCGGTCACGCCATTGCTTCAGGAGGCACAACGGCTGGGGTTGCGCTACGCAAACGGGCTCGGGATGCTGGCGGCTCAAGGGGAGTTGGCCTTTCGAATCTGGACCGGATTTTTACCGCCCCTTGGCCTTATGAAACAGGTTCTGGCCGGAATATCCGCTTCCTGACTCGTTATTTTTGTAATTGTCTTGACAAACCAATCGCATTACATATACTAACTAGCTTTCACTTTTAAGCGCGCTGCTGAGCGACGGATACGGATTGATACATGAAAATCAGTGTTGACCATATTCAGGAAAAAGCGCTTACCCTACAGATTGATGAACCGGTCGATGCCTTTCCGGTGCTTTCGGGGATGCAGGCCGACGGCACCTGCTTATTCAGCGGCCCGATCAGAGGCCAGGTCAGCGCCGTTCGCGAATACGACCATCTGCGGGTTGCGGGCAACGTCGCCGTAGCGGTAACCTTGACCTGTTCCCGTTGTCTCGCGTCGTATGAAACTCACATCGGTTCGAACTTCACGATCTTTTTCCGCAAAGGCTCGCTGGACCAGGAAACGGATGAAGATGAGACCGAACTGAATGACCAGGACCTCGTTTCGGCCACCTACAGCGGTGACGAGATTGACCTTGCCCATGAGATTGAAGAGCAGGTCGCCATGGAGGTCCCGTTCAAGCCGCTTTGCAGCGAAACATGTAAGGGGTTGTGCCCGACGTGCGGGAAGGACCTGAACCTGGGGGACTGTTCCTGCGGTCATGAAAGCGTTAATTTCAAGTTCAGCGCCTTGAAGGATTTCAAGGTTTCCCGATAATCATCACGGTGGCGGTTGTGCCGTTCCACCCAAAAAAGGAGAATCGACATGGCAGTACCCAAGAAAAAGACCTCCAAATCCCGGAAAAATATGAGAAGGGCTCACGATTTCCTGACAACCCAGTCGGTTTCGTCCTGCCCCCAGTGCAAGTCTCCCAAGCTTCCCCACCGCGCCTGCCCGACTTGCGGCACGTATAAGGGCAAAGAGGTCATCGATCTTTCCTCGGCGCAGTAACCGTTTGTCGTCCGTGTTACTATCGGGAACGATGAGAGTTGCCGTTGACGCAATGGGGGGGGATAATGCCCCGGCCGTGGAAGTTGCGGGAGCAGTTGCCGCCTGCCGTGAATTTGGCATAGCGATCACCCTGGTAGGGGATCGTGACAGGCTTGAGGCCGAGTTGACCAAGCATCGGGTAAACGGCCTCGACATCGATATCTTCCATGCCAGCGAAGTTGTGGGGATGCACGACTCTGCCTCCGATGCGGTGCGCAAGAAGAAGAATTCTTCCGTGCGCCTGGCTTTTGAGCTGGTCAAGGAAGGGAAGGCCTGCGCCGCGGTCAGCGCCGGCAATTCCGGCGCCACCATGGCGGCCGGCATGTTCGTGCTCAAGCGGATCAACGGTATCGAACGTCCTGCAATCGCCCAGATATTTCCGACCCTCAAGGGGAAGACCCTTGTGCTGGACGTGGGCGGCAATGTCGATTGCAAACCGCAACACCTGGCTCAGTTCGCCATCATGGGCGAAGTCTATGCCCACTATGCCCTGGGGATCACCAACCCGGCCGTCGGCCTGTTGTCCAACGGCGAGGAGGACTCCAAGGGCAATGAACTGACCCGTGAGACCAATGCCATCCTGAGGGATACGTCCCTCAATTATGCCGGCTATGTGGAGGGGCGCGATCTCTTCAAAGGGACCGTGGAGGTGATCGTCTGCGACGGTTTCGTGGGGAACGTGGTACTCAAGCTGTCCGAAGGGCTGGCTGAGGCGGCGGCTGCGATGTTGAAGCAGGAGATCGTCAAGAGTTGGGTGTCGAAGCTCGGCTATCTCTTTGTTCGCGCTGCATTCCGTCGTTTCAAGAAGATTGTTGACTATGCCGAATATGGCGGCGCTCCCCTCTTGGGCATCAACGGCGTGGGCATGATCTGCCATGGCGGCTCCAACGTCAAAGCCATCAAAAACGCCATTCGCTTTGCCCACGACTATGCCAAAAGCGGCGTTACCCAACGGGTGGCCGAGAAGCTGTCGGAAAACAGCGTGGTGAAAACGCAGCGCGACACCCAGAAATCGCAGGCAATCGCATGAAGGAGTATGCCATGTCGAGAGCCCGGATCACCGGGACCGGTTCATCTCTTCCGGACAAGATCGTCACCAATCGCGACCTGGAACAGATGGTTGAAACCAGCGATGAATGGATCACCACCAGGACCGGCATCAAAGAGCGCCGGATTGCCGCGGATGGCGAATATACCTCGACCTTTGCCGTCGAAGCCGGCCGGCGCGCCCTGGCCATGTCCGGGATCGGGGCCGATGAGTTGGACCTGATCATCACCGGCACGGTGACACCTGATTTCCCTTTTCCGGCCACCTCATGCATCATACAAAAAGAACTCGGGGCGCATAAGGCAGCGGCATTCGATCTCTCGGCCGCCTGCTCCGGCTTCCTGTTCGGCCTCTCCATTGCCGCAACGCATATCCGGGCCGGCGCCGCAAAGAAGGTCCTTGTCATCGGAGCCGAGGTCTTGTCGCGTGTCGTTGACTGGACGGACCGCAATACCTGCATTCTCTTCGGAGACGGCGCCGGTGCGGCGGTCGTGGAGGAAGGGGAAGGGGAGAGCGGCATCCTTTCCACGCACATCTTCAGCGACGGCTCCCACTGGGATCAACTCTACCTGCCCGCAGCCGGGAGCAGGAGCCCCGTTTCCTGCCAACGCACCATCGACGAACGCCTCCATTATATCAAGATGGAAGGAAACGACGTGTACAAACATGCCGTTCGAGCCATGGAAGAGGCCGCCACCACAGCCCTCAAAGCAAACGGCATGTCGCCTTCGGATATATCGCTGCTCATTCCCCATCAGGCCAATCGCCGCATCATCGATGCAACCGCCAAACGTCTGGGGCTTTCCGAGGACAAGGTGTTCGTGAATCTTCACAACTACGGCAACACGTCGGCCGCTTCGATTCCGATCGCCCTCGACGAAGCAAACCGTTCCGGAGCCATCAAAACCGGGGACATCATACTGATGGATGCCTTCGGTGGCGGCTTCACCTATGCTTCCGCCCTGGTACGCTGGTAGGTCCCACTCACGTTCTTCGGATCGAATATGAGGTCAGGAAAAATTTTATTCATTGAAAGGTAGTTCTCATGGGTAAAACCGCTTTCATATTCCCTGGTCAGGGATCCCAGTATCCGGGCATGGGTAAGGATCTGGCCGATGCCTTTCCGGTTGCCCGGCAAATCTTTGAAGAGGCTGACGATGCCCTCGGCGTAAAGCTGTCCGACACCTGTTTCGCCGGCAGCGAGGATGAACTGAAGCTGACTGCGACTACCCAGCCGGCCATACTGACCACCAGCATCGCCGTACTGCGTGTGGTCGAGCAGGAAACCGGCATCAGGGCCGATTACCTGGCCGGGCACTCCCTTGGCGAATATTCGGCCCTGGTCTGTTCAGGCGCTCTTGGCTTTGCCGATGCCGTCCGGACCGTTCGGGCGCGCGGCACCTTCATGCAGGAAGCGGTGCCGGTCGGCACCGGCGCCATGGCTGCCATGCTGGGGATTGAAAAAGAGGTGCTGGAGGATATTTGCCGTGAGGCGGAGCAGGGTGAGGTCGTTGCGCCTGCCAATTTCAATTCGCCCGGCCAGATTGTGATCGCCGGCCATAGCGGGGCCGTGGGGCGAGCCATAGAGATCGCCAAAGGCCGCGGATTCAGAAAGGCCATGTTGCTGCCGGTCAGCGCGCCGTTCCATTGCGCCCTTATGAAACCAGCTGCTGAACGGCTCGCCGGGGTATTGGCGACGGTAACGGCCAACCCGATGAAGCTGCCGGTGGTAGCCAATGCCGATGCCGCCCCGAATACCGACAATAGCCGCGTCAAACAGCTTCTGGTGGCCCAGGTCTGCTCCCCGGTCTTATGGGAGCAGTCGGTGAACGCCATGGCGGCGCACGGTGTCGTAAAATTCGTTGAGATAGGCCCTGGAAAGGTCCTGTCGGGATTGGTCAAGCGGATTTCGAAAGAGGTGGAAACCGCACATATCGAGGATAGTGCCGGCTTAAAGGCGCTGAGCGTGTAACCGCAATCAAAAGGAGTGGCTGTGCTCGATATCAACGAGATCATGAAGATCCTGCCGCATCGTTACCCGTTTTTGCTGGTGGATCGCATACTGGAAGTGGAAACGGGCAAGCGTATCGTCGGCATAAAGAATGTCACTGTCAACGAACCCTTTTTTCCCGGCCACTTTCCCGGCCACCCGGTCATGCCGGGGGTGCTGATCATCGAAGCCATGGCCCAGGTGGCCGCGATCCTGGCCTATGTTTCGTCCGATGACAGTGTCCGCTCGAAGGTTACCTATTTTGTGGGCATCGACAACGCCCGTTTCCGAAAGCCGGTCGTACCGGGCGACCAGCTTCGCCTTGAACTTGAGGCTGTCGGCTGCAAGCGCGGCATCTGGAATTTTACCGGAAAGGTGCAGGTAGCCGACAAGCTTGTCGCCGAAGCTGACTTGAAGGCTACCTTTGCCGACAAATAAGAACCCTTTTCGAAACTATTCTCGTATTCTCGTTTCAGCGCTTCACACGCTGCTGATATCTGAAAGGAGTGGATAATGCCGAAGGATAGAATAGCTGTTATCACGGGTGCTTCCCGTGGCATAGGCCGGAGTATCGCCCTGGCCCTGGCAGCGAGAGGCGCCGTGATCGTCGCCGTCGATATGGACCAGGCGGCAACGGATGCCGTTGTTGCCGAACTGAAAGCTGCCGGCGGGAAGGCCCTGGGGGTTGTGGGCAACGTCACGGTCCCGGCTGATGCGGAGCGGATGATCGATGCCGCCATGGAGGCCTTTGGGCGGGTCGATATCCTGGTTAACAACGCCGGAATTACCCGTGACGGCCTTCTCGTGCGCATGAAGGACGAGGACTGGGATGCCGTGCTCACGGTCAACCTGAAGGGAGCGTTCCTCTGCACTCGTGCCGTTTCCAAGGTTATGACCAAGCAGCGATACGGCCGTATCATCAACATCGCTTCGGTAGTCGGCCAGATGGGTAATGCGGGCCAGGCAAACTATTGCGCCAGCAAGGCAGGCCTGATCGGGCTCACCAAGTCCAATGCACGCGAACTGGCCAAACGCAACATCACGGTCAATGCCGTTGCCCCCGGTTTTATTGCCACTGCCATGACTGACGCCCTCTCGGACAAGGTGCGGGCCGAGCTGACCGCCCAGATTCCCCTGGAACGGCTGGGCAGCGCCGACGATATCGCCAATGCGGTGGCATTCCTGGCCGGCGAGGCTTCGGGGTACATAACCGGGCACGTGCTTTCCGTAAATGGCGGGATGTACATGTAGACCGCAAATAAATCTTTGACTTTTGATTCGTTCATTGTTAAGAAGCTGTAGCTCAAATCGACTACAACCTGTTACGGGTTACCACAACACGGAGGTGAAAGATGTCTGACATTGCAAAGCGAGTAAAGGAAATAGTTGCGGAACAGCTGGGTGTGGAAGAGTCTCAGGTAGTTCCCGAGGCCTCTTTCATGGATGACCTTGGCGCTGATTCGCTGGATACCGTCGAACTGGTCATGGCCCTTGAAGAGGAATTCGATATCGAGATCCCCGATGAGGATGCCGAAAAAATTCAGTCCGTTCAGGACGCCATTGACTACATCACCGAGCACAGCTAATTCTGACGGCGGATTACGGAACAGGGGAGGGGATACACTCCCCTCTTTTTGTTTATTCGGTTCAATATCTATCAGGAGCACTCAAATATGAGAAGAGTCGTAATTACCGGCATTGGGCTTGTTTCTCCCCTGGGATGCGGCAATGCCAAAAACTGGGATGCGCTTGTCAGCGGCCGGTCAGGCATCGGGCCGATAACCCGCTTTGACGCCTCGGCCATGCCCGTGCGCATTGCCGGCGAGGTAAAGGACTTCAATCCCGAAGATTTCATAGACAAAAAAGAGATCAAAAAGATGGATCTCTTTATTCAGTATGCGCTGGCAGCTTCCCAATTCGCCATGGAAGACTCCGGTCTGGCCGTCACGGAGGAGAACGCCGAGAGGGTGGGGGTGCTCGTGGGGGCCGGCCTTGGCGGACTGCCGACCATTGAACGGTACCATAGCGCGTTTCTTGAAGGAGGGTACAAGAAAATCTCCCCTTTCTTCATTCCGATGCTGATCATCAACCTTGCTCCCGGCCACATCTCCATACGGTATGGCGCCAAAGGCCCCAATATCTCTTCCGTTTCGGCATGCGCCACCGCCACCCATTCCATAGGTGATGCGTACCATATTATCAAACGGGGCGACGCCGACGCCATGATTGCAGGCGGGACCGAATCAACGGTAACGCCGCTTGGCATCGGCGGCTTTGCTGTCATGAAGGCGCTCTCCGACCGTAATGACGATCCTCAGGCTGCTTCGCGACCCTTTGAGAAAAATCGTGACGGCTTTGTCATGGGGGAAGGCGCCGGCATCGTGATCCTTGAGGAGTATGAGGCCGCCAGGAAACGCGGCGCCAAGATCTACGCCGAGGTTGCCGGCTATGGCCTGACCGGCGACGCCTACCATCTGACCGCGCCGGCGCCGGGCGGTGAAGGGGCTGCGCGCTGCATGAAGATGGCTCTCGACAATGCCGGGGTAAACCCCGAGCAGGTCGGCTACATCAATGCCCACGGCACCTCGACGCCCATGAACGACCTGTATGAAACCATGGCCATCAAAACCGTCTTCGGCAACTATGCCCCTAAGGTGATGATATCCTCGACAAAGTCGATGACCGGCCATCTTCTGGGTGCTGCGGGCGGTATCGAGGCGGTATTCAGCTGTATGGCAATGGAGAAGGGCGTGATCCCGCCGACCATCAACTTCGAGGAACCGGACCCTGAATGCGATCTCGACTACACCCCCAACACCGCACGCGAGGCCAGGATCGAGTATGCCATGAGCAACAACTTCGGATTCGGCGGCACCAACGCCTCACTGCTTTTCAAGAAGGTATGACATGAAAATCGCGCTGGGAAGCGACCATGGCGGCTTTGACCTGAAACAGTCTCTGATTCCTTTCCTGCAGGGCCGGAATATCGAAGTCGCCGATGCCGGCACCAATTCCGAGGATTCGGTGGACTACCCTGATTTTGCCGAACGGGTGGCGCTCCTGGTCGCCCACGGCGAGGCGGATGCCGGCATCCTGGTCTGCGGAACCGGCATCGGCATCTCCATTGCAGCCAACAAGGTGCCGGGCATTCGCGCGGCGCTGGTAACCGATATCTTCATGGCCCGCATGGCCAAGGAACACAACAACGCCAATATTCTGGTGCTGGGGGGCAGGGTAATCGACGAGACCACGGCGTATGAATTGACAGCCGCATGGCTGGATGCCTCCTTCGAAGGGGGCAGGCATCAGAAACGTCTGGACAAGATTGCCCAATTGGAACAAAAATATCTTTGCGGTTGATTACCTTTCAAAACGTCAAATGCTGCCTCTCACAAAGCTCACAGAGGCACAGAGAAAACTCAAGGAAAACCACAAAGAATTTTGGTCTATCTCCAAAAAACTGATGGTTTTCCGTTTTTCTCCGTGCCTTTGTGAGCTTGAGCGAACGAATAGTGAGCGGGTGAGAGACGGTTCAGATTTTCTCGTGAATCCATCCGATGAAGGAGTAGACATACCATGTCGATTCTTGACCAATTTGACCCGCAGGTTGCCGAAGCCATCCGTCACGAGACCGAACGGCAGGAGTACAACCTGGAACTGATCGCTTCGGAAAACTTTGTCTCCGAGGCGGTGCTTGAGGCCCAGGGAAGCATACTGACAAATAAATACGCCGAAGGTTATCCCGGCAAGCGCTATTATGGCGGCTGCGACCATGTGGACGTGGTGGAAAACCTGGCGATCGAGCGCGCAAAGGAGCTTTTCGGCGCCGAGCATGCCAATGTCCAGCCCCACTCAGGCTCCCAGGCCAATATGGCGGTCTATTTCGCCGCCTGCAAGCCGGGGGATACCATCCTGGGCATGAACCTCTCCCACGGCGGCCACCTGACCCACGGCAGCCCGGTCAACTTCTCCGGGAAATTGTTCAACATCGTCCCCTACGGCGTGTCCGTCGAGACCCAGACCATCGATTACGCCGAGGTGGAACGCCTGGCCGAGCAGCACAAGCCGAAGATGATCGTGGTCGGGGCCAGCGCCTATCCCCGCATCATCGATTTCCCTGCCTTCCGCGCAATTGCCGACAAGGTGGGGGCGGTGGTCATGGTTGACATGGCCCATTTTGCCGGCCTGGTGGCTGCCGGCCTGCATCCCAGCCCGATTCCCTACGCGGAATACGTGACCACCACCACCCACAAGACCCTGCGCGGCCCGCGCGGCGGCATGATCCTCTGCCGGGGGGAACTTGCCAAGGGTCTCAATTCCCAGATTTTTCCCGGCATCCAGGGCGGCCCCCTTATGCACATCATCGCCGCCAAGGCTGTGGCGTTCAAGGAGGCACTCCAGCCGGAGTTCAAGGCTTACCAGCAGCAGATCGTGAATAACGCCAGGACCCTGGCCGGGGCCTTGGTGAAGCGAGGCTTCAAACTGACCAGCGGCGGCACCGACAACCACCTGATGCTGGTCGATTTCTCCGGCACCGACATCACCGGCAAAGCGGCCGAGGAGGCCCTGGACAAGGCCGGCATCACGGTCAACAAGAACACGGTTCCCTTTGAAACCCGCTCCTCGTTCGTTACCTCGGGCATCCGTGTCGGCACGCCGGCCGCCACGTCCCATGGCCTGAAAGAGGCCGAAATGGAGCAGGTGGCCGCGTTCATTGCCGATGCCGTAGCCAATATCGGCAACGATGAGAGACTGGCCGCCATCAAGGCGCAGGTCAACACGATGATGAAGAGGTTTCCGCTCTATGCCGGCCGGCTGAAGTAAGGAAAGGCGAGGCCTGAATCCGTGACGCCTCCATGTCTCTGCTGGTCCGGAAGGCCTCTGCCTTTGCCTTTTAGCAGATAACAACAACACGTCGGGGTGCCGACAGAGCGGATGGCTTACTACGATACGGCGGCGTGCGGGCCCCGGCTCTTCTGGACACTGCGACATTCCGGCGTCACGGATTCAGGTGAAGGTCATGAAAAAGCCAACAAGACAGATACGGATCGGATCGGTTCCCGTGGGTGGCGACGCACCCTGTTCAGTGCAATCCATGTGTTCCACCGACACGCGGGACGTGTCGGCCACCCTTACCCAGATTGCCGGACTGGCTGCCGCAGGGTGTGAGATCATACGCTGCGCCGTGCCGGACATGGATGCGGCAGTGGCCCTGGGAAAGATCAAGCATGAAAGCCCGATCCCGGTAATCGCGGACATCCATTTCGACTACAGGCTGGCCTTGCAGGTGCTCGAAGGGGGCATTGACGGACTGCGGCTCAATCCCGGCAATATCGGCGACAAATGGAAGGTGGCCGAGGTGGTCAAGGCGGCTGCCGAACGCCGGGTGCCCATCCGGATCGGCGTAAATGCCGGTTCTCTCGAAAAAGAGCTGCTTGAGCGCTTTGGCCATCCCACGGCCGAAGCCATGGTCGAATCCGCCCTGGGTCATGTGCGTATCCTGGAGGATCTGGGGTACCGGGAGATCAAGATATCCCTGAAGGCCTCGGATGTGATGAAGACGGTTTCCGCCTATCGTCTGCTTTCGGAGCGGGTCGAATATCCCCTGCATATCGGCATCACCGAGGCCGGGACCACCTTTTCCGGTACGATCAAATCCTCGGTCGGCCTCGGTATCCTACTGGCCGACGGCATCGGCGACACCATGCGGGTGTCCCTGACCGGCGATCCGCTCGACGAGGTCAGGGTAGGGTACGAGATCCTGAAAAGCCTCGGATTGCGCCAGCGGGGGGTCAATTTCGTCTCCTGCCCCACCTGTGGACGATGCCAGATCAACCTGATCAAGGTTGCCGAAGAGGTCGAACGCCGGCTGCAGGGAGTGGACAAGCGGATCACGGTCGCGGTGATGGGGTGCGCCGTCAATGGTCCCGGTGAAGCCCGGGAGGCGGATGTGGGCATTGCCGGCGGAAAAGGGGAGGGACTCTTGTTTCGCAACGGAGAGGTCGTCCGCAAGGTTCCGGAAGACAAGTTGGCCGACGCCCTGCTCGAAGAGATAGACAAACTCTGAAAATCCGCAATCCTGCCGGAGAAGGCCGAAAATGGGAAGACGTTACCTCGTCATTGAAGATGATGCTCTGAGCCGGAAGGTCCTGGAAAATTTTTTTTCCGAGTTTTCCAGTTGCGATACCGCAGCTGACGGCGCAACAGGGTATGGGCTTTTCGAACAGGCCATCCTGGAGGATAGGCCTTACGACCTGATCTGCACCGATATTACCATGCCGGGACTGAACGGCCATGACCTGATCAAAAAGATCCGTGACCGTGAGCAGTCTCTCCCCATTCAGGGCTATATCCGCACCACCATATTCGTGATTTCCGCGAGCAATTGTTCCAAGGACATGGAAAGCGCTTTGCTGGACAGCGATTGCGACGACTATATCGTAAAGCCGTTTCGCCAGGAGATGCTCAAGGCGATGCTCGAAAAATACAATCTGCTCGACTTTACCATCCCCTGAGGTGACAATGCTTTATTCCGGTTATTTCATCCCCACCGTTAAAGAAACCCCTTCCGACGCCGAGGTTGTATCCCACCAATTGATGCTCCGCGCCGGCCTGATCCGGAAGCTGGCCGCCGGCATCTACACGTACCTGCCGATGGGGCTGCGTTCCATCCGCAAATTCGAGAACATTGTCCGCGAAGAGATGAATCGGGCCGGGGCCATCGAACTGCTCATGCCGAGCGTCCAGCCTGCCGAACTCTGGCAGGAGTCGGGGCGTTGGACCTTTTACGGCAAGGAGTTGCTGCGCTTCAAGGACCGCAAGGAAGGTGAATTCTGCATGGGACCGACCCATGAAGAGGTCATCACGGACATGGTCCGCCGCGAGATCAAGAGCTACCGGCAGATGCCGATCAACTTCTACCAGATCCAGACCAAGTTCCGCGACGAGATCCGTCCCCGTTTCGGCCTGATGCGAGGCCGGGAATTCATCATGAAGGATGCTTATTCGTTCGACGTGGACAGCAGCGCCGCGGACGCTTCATACGAGCGCATGTATAATGCCTATGTCCGCATCTTTGATCGGTGCGGGTTGAATTTCCGCGCCGTTGAAGCGGACTCGGGCACCATTGGCGGATCGTTCTCCCACGAGTTCATGGTGCTGGCGGATTCGGGCGAGGATGCCATCGCCTCCTGCGACTCCTGCCGCTATGCCGCCAACGTGGAAAAGGCCGAGTCGCGGCCGCCGCAACCGGGTGCCGCCACCGAACTGCTGCAGCTGGAAAAAGTCCCGACGCCTGACATGAAGACCATCGCCGATGTTGCGGCCTTCCTGAACCTGGCAGCCGACAAGACGATCAAGACCCTGGTGTACGCCTCGGGCAGCGGCGACTTTGCCTTGGCGCTGGTGCGGGGGGACCATGAGCTGAATGAGATCAAACTCAGGAACAGCCTGGGCTGGGACGAGATCGAGATGGCGACCGAAGAGGCGATCATGCGTATCACCGGTTCGCCGATCGGTTTCCTCGGTCCGCTGGGGCTCAAGGAACAGGTGCCGGTCATCGCCGACCTGGCTGTCGAAGGCATGACCAATGTTGTCATGGGCGCCAATGAAAAGGATATGCATTTCACGAACGCCAACCTGGGACGCGATTTCCCGGTTGAGCGCTTTGCCGATATCCGCACCGTCGTGGCAGGCGATGCCTGTCCCCGCTGTGGGGGAGGCAAACTGGAGATGTGGCGCGGCATCGAGGTAGGGCATGTCTTCAAGCTCGGCACCAAATATTCAACCGCCCTCAATGCCACCTACCTGGATGCCGACGGCAAGGAGCAGGTCATCTTCATGGGGTGCTACGGTATCGGCATCGGCCGAACGGTTGCAGCGGCCATCGAACAGAACCATGATGAAAACGGCATTATCTTCCCGCTCCCCCTGGCCCCCTTCCATTGTTCGGTGGTGGCTCTGAACGCAAAGGATGCCGGGGTCATGGCCGCTGCCGAAGAGATCTACTTCAAACTGGAACAGCAAGGGGTGGAGACGCTGTTCGACGACCGGGACGAACGGCCGGGCGTCAAGTTCAAGGATAACGATCTGATCGGCATCCCGCTACGCATAGTGGTCGGGAGCAAAGGTTTGGCCGAAGGAAAGGTCGAGGTCAAGATCCGCAAGACCGGCGAGGTTCTGCTGTTACCGGTGGAAGAGGCCATAACGAAGATCCGGCAGCTCGTTGATGCTGCCTTCTTGGTCTAATTACCCTATCTTCTACATGTTATTCGCTTTTGCATTCAAGAAGGCACATATTTCAGGCCAGACCTTTGAGGTTTTCAAAACCTCAAAGGTCTTCGAAATATCAACTTGAATGCAACTTGGAATTATGAGGTTGTGATGCAGAACATCATATGGGATCCCCAACATGAATGCATGCCCCGTGACGAGATCGGGCAACTCCAGCTCGAACGGCTCCAGGCGACCCTCAACCGCGCCTATAAGAACGTAACCTGTTACCGGACGAAGTTCAACGGTCTGGGTATCGTTCCCGAAGACATCACCTCACTGTCTGATCTGGCAAAGCTGCCCTTTACCACCAAGGAGGACCTGCGCCTCAATTACCCGTACGGGATGTTTGCCGTCCCGCTCAGGGAGGTGGTCCGCATCCATTCGTCGTCCGGTACGACGGGAAAACCGACGGTGGTGGGATATACCAAGAACGACCTGAAGACCTGGTCGAACCTGGTGGCCCGCTTCATGACCGCGGCCGGCGTCACCCATGACGACGTGGTGCAGATCGCCTTCGGCTATGGCCTGTTCACCGGGGCCTTTGGCCTGCACTACGGCTCGGAGACCATAGGCGCGGCCGTGATCCCCATGAGCGGCGGCAACACGGAAAAGCAGATCATGATCATGCAGGATTACAAAAGCACCGTACTGGTCTGTACGCCGAGCTATGCCGTCACCATCGCCGACCGCATCGAAAAGCTCGGGATCGACCCCAAGACCCTGTCCCTCAAGGTGGGGCTGTTCGGCGGAGAACCCTGGTCGGAATCCATGCGCCGGGAGATCGAGTCGCGCCTCTCCATCAGCGCCACGGACAACTACGGCCTCTCGGAGGTCATCGGCCCCGGCGTTGCGGGAGAATGCGGGTACAAATGCGGCATGCACATCTTTGAGGACGCTTTTATCCCGGAGATCATCGACCCCGAGACCTGCGCAGTGCTGCCGCCGGGAAGTGTCGGCGAACTGGTGCTGACGACCATCAGCAAGGAAGCCTTTCCCATGATCCGCTATCGGACCCGGGACATCACCAGCCTTGAGTATGATGTCTGCGAATGCGGCCGGACCATGGTAAGGATGAAGAAGACCATGGGACGCTCCGACGACATGCTGATCATCAAGGGGGTTAATGTCTTCCCGTCTCAGATTGAAGAGGTGCTGGTGGCTATCGAGGGATGCGAACCGCATTACCAGTTGGTCGTGGACCGCAAGGGCGCCATGGATGTTCTTGAGGTCTGTATCGAGGTTACCGAGCATATCTTCTTTGATGAAATGAAGAAGCAGCGGGGTTTCCTGGAGATGGTGGAGAAGAAGATCGACTCCGTGCTGGGGGTCGGCGTCACCGTCAAGCTGGTTGAGCCCAACAGCATTCCGCGCAATGAAGGGAAGGCCTGCCGCGTCATTGACAAGCGACGGTTGTGAATGGCCGGAACAAGATAAGGTGAGGTGTGAGACGTTAGGCGTTAGGCGTCTTTGACAAGCTACTGCAATCAGCTCGTTGAGATCAATGGCAGTTTATCAAAATTTGAAACGGGTCATGCCTTTATGCGCATGGCCCGTTTTATATATGTTACTCAACCCTCCCTGTTTTTGCGAAGTCGGTTGCGGTATTCCGCAAAATCCGGGACAGTTCGTTCATAGCCCGAAGTCATGAGCGGCGACGAAATCACGAAGTCGGCAGTGGTGCGGTTGCATGCCACCGGGATGTTCCAGACCACGGCGATCCGCAGGAGCGCCTTCACATCCGGGTCATGGGGCTGTGGTTCGAGCGGGTCCCAGAAAAAGATGATAAAATCGATTTCCCCCTCGGCGATCTTGGCGCCGATCTGCTGGTCTCCTCCCAGGGGGCCGCTTTGAAGCTTGGTAATGGGGAGTTGGAGCGCCTCCTCAAGCAAGGTTCCCGTGGTTCCCGTGGCGTACAGCTTGTGTTGGGCAAGCAGGTCCCTGTTGAAGAGGGACCATTCAATGAGATCCCGCTTCTTGTTGTCGTGGGCCACGAGTGCGATCCGTTTGAGTGAAACGATCTCTTTGTCTTTCGGCTGTTTCGTCATCCAATCACGCCTCCTGTCCAATATGATCTGCATACCAACATATTTTCGCCATATTTGCCAACGAAAAAACCGATGGTCTGTATGTATTTTCTCTCTACCGGCGACCCTCTGGGGCCTAAAGAGCCGGAGGAAACAGCCATCTTCAGTTCTCAGACGGTGTTGTTTTATTTGACCTAAATTTTTCTCTTGGAGAAGGTTCTGTTTGCCCGTTTACGCAATTAATGGTACTATCCCAAAATGCATACCACAGCGAACATCATAATTTTGTGTGGACTGATATTCGGTCTCACGCTGTTTTTTTTCACCCGTAATAGATAAGTTCACCACAGTCCCTGAAACAGAAAAGGCAAAGGCCGCTCCCCCCTGGGAAAAGCGGCCTTTTTTCGCTCAAGTCTCCTGCCGGATAGTTATTGAACAACGAATTGCACGCCTATCAGGTTGGAGTCTGTTCTGACAACCTTGCAATGATAGGTGACAGGGGATAACAACAACACATCCAAGGTGCCCGTGTCGCCCACCTGGATGCAATCCTGATCCGCGTCGGCCATCTCTACAGCGGCACCGGCCGTGGAGATATTATCAACCAGGCAATTATATTTTTTGCCGTTTATTTCCAATTGACATTTTGTCAGTAGTTCGACCCTGTTTTCGCTTCGTTGTTGTTCAAGTTTTTCAGTCATAGGCTCCCCACGCCCTGCATTCATAACCATCCGGCTGATGCAGGCGATCCCTTGGCTCCGATGTATTCTCATACGGCGTAGCCGCTATTACCCTGGTATTCTTGTTTAATTATACCATGTTATGAATTAAGTGCCAGTATTTATTGGTTCCTTTGTTTGAAACCGCCAAATGAGCATCCTGGGAGGAAATTTCTCTTCCCTTGTAACCTTTTCGGGTTTTTGTGCGTTTTACTTAAATATAAAGTTAACTACACCTGGAGACGAGATTCGATGAAATTCACTGTGGCTATTGTGATAGTTACGCTTTCGGTGGTAGTATTCGGTATTTTCAATAGGCGCTGGGCAATTGCATGCACCTTTTTAGTGCTGCATATAGCGATCGGCAGCTTCATCGTTGGCTGTATGTCGCACTGGGCGGTGGAGCGCCAGCACGCGTCGTACCCATCCGGGTTGCATGCACCCGGCAGTGGCAGGGGAATGCATGCTTCCGTGACGACAGCGCCCAAAGGAAGCTGCGGTTGACCATTGTCTGGTCCCGTGACAATTTATCCAGAACAAAAAAGCCGCGTCATTGGATGCGGTTTTTTTTTGCAGGCGATTTGATTACCGTTAGTCTGTATAATGGCAGTGGAAAGCCATGGCTTTTTTGATAAGCGACCGGTTACGATTTCGGAAAAGACCCTTTAGGCCCCAGAAGGTCCTCCCTCTGCGGGGGGAGGCTGGGAGAGGGGGGCTCAGGTTGAATTTGCAGCCTGCTTCCCCCTCCCTAACCATCCCCCGCTGGGGGAGGGGGCTACATGGTACCAGGAGAACTCCATGCACATCGTTGCCATCTGTAATTGGAAAGAGGGGTCTGAAGAGTTGGTTCAAGCACTCGCCGGCGCTCTTGGCGTAACGGTCTATGAAGCACGCCAACGGATGTTTGGCTCCGGACCTGCCGTTGTGGCCAGTTTCGCCGATCAACAGCCGGCCCTGGCGTTGGCCGGGAAACTGAACCAGAGCGGAATTGCGACGCTGCTCCTCGACGCTACGGCAGTTCGCAACAGTTCCGGCTATTTCGTCGTGCGCCGTTTCGAGTTTAAAAAATGGTCTGTGGGTATCGAGTCGAGCGGTGGGCAACGGACCGAGATCCCCTATGACGAGATCGACCTGCTCCTGCCGTGCACAAGCATCAGCGGGGTGTCCGAGCAGAAGACCATTACCGAACGCAAGCTCAGCATCGGCAAGACCATACTTTCCGGAGGCATACCGATAACCACGAAGGTAGAGCGCCAGGAGACGGTAACGAGCGAAGAGCGCACAAAAGTTCTCTATCTCTATGCCGGCAAGCGGCCGCCGGTGATCTTCAGCCAGATTGGCATGACCTTCGATGGACTCGGCGAAGCCATGAAGCTGTCACGTGAATTGAATTTTGCCCACCTGACGAATGAACTGCGCCGGTTGTGCCTCGCAGCGGTCTTTGATGACCGGCTGGTCAGCCAGATGGGTCAGGTCCGGTTGCTTGGTCCTGGCCTGAATCCGGAAACCAACCTCAATCTGGCGGTCGAGGTTTTAGCAAGGAGTCTGCGGCAAAGAGGGGCTTAGGGACAGAAAGCATATCAACCCCTTGACCAATTCGCAAAAACGCTTTACAGGGCAAATTTGAGAGCCGCCCAAAAACTTTTTTTGTAATTTCACCGATCCTTCACAAAATATTGAATATCAGTCATGGTAATGTTGTCGCGGGAGAACGTTGCGCTTCCGAAGATGGCAATGTTGAACTGTAATAGCTGATAGACTCACCTTGGATAATTACACTTATCGTACTTTACATAATATAACTTATGGGACATATTTATGCTGTAGTGAAAATCAATTTCACTGTAGCGAATTTCCCAGGGAGAAATATTATGTCAGAGTGCACCAAGTCCCTTGGCCAAGATTGCCCTGGTCTTTTCGCCTGTCAGGTTCCCCGCCTGGAGCTTCAGCTTGTTGACCATAATGACGGCGGCGGTGATGCCGTTGATTATTACTGCCTGAATGCGTTCAATCCTCACCAGATGGCCCTGTTTCACCAATTCCTTGATAGTGTCAAAGCATTAAGTCCGCTTGCCCCTTCTGGCGGTCGCCCGGCGGTTGCTGCCCGCGCTGTGGGCTGCACCGTTGGGCGGATGCCAGAGGGTTCGGATGTGTCGTTTCCAACACAGAGTGCACTATAGTAATACTGCACTTTAGTTTACTACAGTAAACTCATGCTCTAAACCCGCATCAATAGAGGCTTTGCAAATGATCGTTTATAAGAAGCGTCAGACAGTAAAAAATCAAGTATCTAAAATTGCACACGTATCTAAAATTAATGTCCGACAGCAAATAGGAGAAATCATGCCAAAACGTCGCGTCGCTCTTGAAAAGGAACTAGGCCAGCGTGTTACCTTCCGTCTAGATCTTCCTTGTTACTCTCAGCTTATGGATTACGCCTCAAGTGAGGGCTTCACCCCTTCCACCATCGTCCGGCGCCTTGTGAAGCGTTTTCTTGCCAATCAACGCCGTTTGTCGATTGATCCCATGAAAGGAATTTCCTTATGAGTGCACAAGATCGCTCATTGACTCCGCTTGCAATCGACATCGAGCATGTTATCTGTGACATGAACCGGATATTCAACCCGCTTCATAAGGATTTCATGCTTGATTACAAAGTCCAGGCAACCCGTGACGGTTATGTGCTTCTGACTATCGCCCTTCCGGAAGGAATGACAAAGGTCTTTGCCTCGATGCTTGAATCCATGTCCGGATTTTTCCATTTCATGCACATCAAGTCAAAATCGGTAAAGGCTGAAAATGTTGTGCATGATCCTGCGGAAGTTTTAGGACGTGAGCAAAGACTCGCTGCATTCACTGATAAGGTTTGTGCTCTGTATGATGGCTTTATTCATCAGGGCCAGACGACAAAGTCGGCTGTCAGCCTCGTTAATGCTACTCTCAAAGACCAAGTTCATCCTTGGGCTAGTTATGACACCATTATGCGCGTGCTTCGCTCTTCAGGTCGTTTTCGGAAGGATTTCAAATTAAGGGAGTGTTAATTATGAGTAGACTGTGTTTTGACTTTGCGTTTTGCGCTGATTGTGGTTGCAGAATACCTAACTGTTCTCGGCTGAACGTTATTTCTACTAGTGTTAAAACTTTTACTTTTGTGTGTGATTCTTGTCGTGGGTTGCTTCATGTCAATTCTGTTATTGTCCACAAGTCAACAGGCCGCCCGTGAGCGCCCGGAGGGCAAGCGCACGTCACGGGCGGGTTGCCTGTTGACCCTGTGGGCAATATGAAAGGGGTTGATATTAATGGAGTTTCTGACTGGTCAAAAAAATTTGCTTGTCTTGTCTGGCGATTGTGTTTAGTGTTCGTTAACCGCTATAATAAATGCTGTAAGTGTCTAGAATTAGTGATTTTGCACTTGAGTGCTGTTAACGATACTGAAACGATCTACCAATTAATCAGAGATGGAGAACATTTGATGAAATGTTTAATTGCATGTCTATTTTTATTTGTGGCAATGCCAGTATTCGCACAGCCTGAAACTCATCTGAATTCAGATAGACCGGTAGCGAATAATAATTGGCAGCATCAACTCGGTCAGGACAAATTCGAAAGTGATACACGTTTTTTTTATAGGGATGATGCCATATTCAGTTCGTTTATGCGTAAATTTGAATTGGAGGTCGGCAACGTCTGGCATTATCCATATGCAGAAGACAGTAAGAATACGGAAGAGGTTGGGATTAAAATCACTTTCAACATGGAAGGTAAAATTATAAAAATACAACTACTAAAGAGCTCTGGAAACAAGATGTTAGATGAAGAAGTGTTTAGAAGCCTTAAGGTTATTAGGCCGATTGGAGGGTTTCCCAAAGGATACAACAAAGACGAGTTCCATATGATTACCTTTTTCGGTCTGGCCGGTCCTAAAAGCTATTGATGTTATCAGGTGAAAAGAATAATTACTAATGGAGTTTCTGGATTATCAAAAAAATTTGCTTGTCTTGTCTGACGATTTTGATTAGTCTCCGACAATTGCTTTAATAAAATCTCGTAAAGTGCAGAAATCAGTGATATTGCACTCTACTCTAATTACCGATACTATAACTTATGGGACATATTGTTTTATCGTATTTTGTGATGGAATGAAGTGTAAATCTCTAATTCAGATTGGCTCCCCAGCGCGGACAAAAGTGGGCATCTGTGTGATGAGCGTATTTCACTGTAACGTCTTGGAGGCAAAACGGCGGCGGTTTCTGTGCCGTCTGGTTGGGAGTCACTTCCTCTTTGAAAATAGACCCGTCCTTTCCCCCTTGTTTTCCTTACAGTTAATTCTGGCGACTTGTTTTTTAAATTCTGCGTTAGTATACTTCTGACAAGGAGAATCATCATGGAACGGATCATCAATATTCATGTTGAAAAATTGCCCGAAGGGTTTTATCTGGCGACATCTGACGACGTGCAAGGGCTGGTGGCCCAAGGGCGGACCATCACCGAAGTAATGGAAATAGCCCGAGATGTCGCACGCCGACTGTTTGAATCTCAGCAAGAGCGTCAACAAGCAACTTCCGAACCAGAGCTGGCCGACTCCTTCGATTTGCCATTGGTGGTAGGCTCCTGATATGGGAAGGCTTTCCGGTTTCCGATACCGTGATATCATTCAGCGCTTGAAACAGTTCGGATTCACGTTTGACCGACAGGCTGCTGGCAGTCATGAACTCTGGTACTGTGAAGCGACTGGTCGTTATACGACTGTTCCCAACCATTCCGGGGACATGCCGGAAGGGACTTTGCGCGCCATTTTGAAACAAGCCGGAATCTCTCCAGATGAATTCTTGCAAAACTAACCCGCCATAATACATTTATTGTTTGGTTTTTGCCTCAAGACCGAGAGACTTCCTTGTTTCGGCTGAAAAGCCATCAAAACGACGCTTATTAGGTTCACATCCCAACAAGCAGTAATGGGATAAGCCCGTTTCCTCATGACTCCCTCTATTTCACGGCAAAGCCTTTATAGTCGGTGAAATCCTTATGATATCCCTCTGTCAATTCACGCTCGTAATCCGTAACGGCCTCCTTATATTCATCATTTGTCAAATTGTCCGCCATATCCTTACTATCCATCTCGTACAAAGAACAGCCATCAGATCCAATTTCCGACAATAGCTGTTCTTGCGACATCGGAGTCATGGTAACCCGTGCGACCCACCAGCCCACCCGGGGCGACTGTTGCACATAGTAGATATGATTTGGCTCAAAATTGATCTTCGCCTCTTCGAGACTTTCAGTCCTGGCAATAAGGTACTTCACACCGGGTTCAATGTCATTTTTAACAAAACAGCTTTTGCCTTTTGTAACACCAATCACGTTTTGTTCGATATATGTGTGGAAATTTATCGCACCTCCCAATGAAGTGGTTCTGGCAATTACCAGTGCTGCTTTGCCATCATTGGGTTTTACGGTTTTGATATCAAAGTTGTCCTGTTTCAACACCATGTGTGCCGGCGTACAAGCTGGTAACATAAGCATAAACGGAATGAGTAGCCATAATCTTTTCGTTCTCGAATGGTCAGAATTATTTTTCATGAACTTGCTCCTCCTTGTATTGAATGTCGCTCCCATTACATCCCGTTATTGAGCAATTCAAGCGCGTAACCCATATAGCTTATGTAATAACACTGCTGACAACAAAAAACAACGATTCAAAGGTACTGCAGGTTCCACCGCAACCCCATGGTTATATCCTACCATTCTTTTAATTTCTCAAAGCCTTCCGCCACCATGCTTGGAATGAACTCTGTAATATCGTATTCCGCTATGCCTGCTTGACAAAAAGGGTCTTTTGCCAGAATCGCTTCAAGTTCCATTTTGGTTTTGACAATGGATAAAATGACGCCGCCTGTTCTCGGTATCTTCCTCCCTGATGCTATGAAATTTCCCTGAGCATATTCCTGTTTCAAATAGGCTACATGAGCATCAAGATAGTTATCCACTTCTTCAAGTTTGCATATATAATTAACTGATATTATGAACATTAAGTCTCCTTTTGGGGTTTATTCCTTGAAAGTTAAATGAGCTGGTTTTTTGATGAATTTGGTTTTATCGGGATGTTTGCAAAAGATCGTAGAAAGACCAAACAACATGGCAAAAGGACATCTGTTGATTTCGGAGCTTTTAAGTGCCTGGCATTCACAAAGCAAATAATCACTATTATTCAACGATATGCAAATGACACGGCAGTTATTGGTGTCAATATTTGATTCCATGAAAATATTTTATCAGATAATGAAATACCTGCAAACAAACAATTTCATCTCTTGTCCACAAGTCAGCGAGCCGTCCGTGAACACCCATAGGTCGGCGCAAATCACGGGCGCGGGTTGCCTGTTGCCCTGTGGACACTATGAAAAGAGCTGATAATCATGAACGTAAAGATCACGATACCCCGGCACAAGGGAAAATTCATGCCCCTTGAAAAAAAAAGAGAGTAAGCGTAATAATAAAGATTGGATCTGATGCCGGAACACATAATGACCGACAAAGTTCCCACCCGGAAGATATATTCACTCTCATTCACTCTAAAGGCCATGGATAAGAAACTGTCAGCTCAAATCAATTACATCTGGAGAGTTATCGCGGTTTTCCTGCTCATTGCAGCGATTAGTGGCGGACATGTCTGCCTTGCGGGACAACCCGGCAAAACTCCCTCCCCTGAACTGTCCCCTGCCAATGCCAATTTGAACGAACTTGAACAAATGATCGGCAATGCCAGGGATATTTACGAGAAGACAGAGGTAAATCACTGGAAGCATCTCGACAAAAAAATGAATACTATCGTTAAGGTCGAACAACACCTCCCCAGTGTGACCCCTGAAAAGGACATGCCCTATTATAAGAATCTTATGGCTGTCACCTCTGATCTTGAACGGGCCATTGCCTCACAAGACAGAATAAGCGCCATGAAATCGGCGAACAAGGTTATGATCCTCGGTGCCCGCCTGGCCGAGGCCCATAATTCGCCGGTTCCCATAAACATTGCGGTAATCGCTTATTGCGGCCGCAAGCTGGAGTCACTGGCGGAAACCAATAACGTCCTGGAGCTTTCCGACACGGTCGCCAAACTGCATCTGTCGTGGCAGCAGCTGATTCCCCTGGTCACAGCCTCTGGCGGGTTAAAGGAGGTCAAACGGTTTGCTGAGGTCATGAAGCATCTCGAGTCGGCAAAAACGCCCGAAGAATATGGCAAGCTGGCCCCCTCAGTGGTTGAAGAGATCGAGACCATTGAGAAAATATTCAAAAAATAGACGTTTGACGCCACCTCGGCGGGAAAAAAACCATTTCAGGATGAAAACGAATTAAACTTGCAATTTTGCGTGACTGTCAGTAATGTAACAAAGTTTCACAACACATGAACATATGAGGAGCCCCTTTCGGTATGAGCAAAGAAGAAGCAATTGAAGTAGAAGGAACGGTTGTTGAGCCACTCCCCAACGCCATGTTCCGTGTCAGGCTGGAGAACGACCATGTTGTTCTTGCCCATATTTCCGGTAAGATGCGAAAATACTTTATCAAAATACTTCCCGGCGACAAGGTGACCGTAGAACTCTCACCCTACGACTTAAGCCGCGGAAGGATCACCTATCGCGCCAAATAACATCCCTTGCGTGCAGGCTGCTACGATAGCCCGTCCTTACGATGGGCTTTGTCGTATCTTGAATATCCAATTTAATTCAGTGAGGAACGAATGTACACAGTTGCAGATTTGAAAAAAGGGCTGAAGCTCACCCTCGACGGTGACCCCTACCTCGTCATCGCCTTTGACTTCACAAAACCGGGCAAAGGCCAGGCGCTCTACCGTACCAAGATGCGCAACATGATAAACGGGACCATTCTCGACCGCACCTATCGTTCCGGAGAGACCTTCGAGCCCGCCAGCCTGGAAGAACGCCAGATGGAGTACCTCTACAAAGAGGGAACCCACTATACCTTCATGGATCAACAGAACTACGAACAGGTCGTCATGGAGGAAGAGGCCATGGGCGACGCCAAAAACTTTCTGCTCGAAAACCTCAAGGTGGATGTCCTGCTGTTTGGCGAAAAGGCCATCGGCGTGACTCTTCCCAACTTCGTCAACCTGCGCGTCATCCAGACGGAGCCTTGGGCCAAGGGCGATACCAGCGGCAACGATTCAAAGCCGGCCACGGTTGAAACCGGATACGTCCTCAGGGTGCCCCCCTTTATCGAAGAAAATGAGTTGATCACCATCGATACCCGCAACGGTGAGTATTACACCCGCGTGAAAGGGTAACCGCAACAACTGCAGCCCCTTGCATACTGAATTTCTACAAGCAAGAAAACGCCCGCCTCAAGCGGGCTTTTCTGTTGCTATCGAGCCGGCATATTCTCCATTGCTGAGTAACATCAATCTTCTGCTAACGATCAAGTCCCCCTTTATAAAAGGTTCTTCCGGGAATTTCGGGGAGTGTTGAAAAAAATTAATACGACAACGATAGCCTTGAGCTATTTTGATGGTTCCCCAACCTATCAAAACTCAGGAGGCCACCGTTGC
>Ga0326728_10002385_pt1 | contig 62831 bp, 58 predicted proteins | sample MB3enrmetagenome_FD_207602 | JGI IMG/M metagenome (GOLD analysis project Ga0326728, IMG submission 207602) | Lab enriched peat soil microbial communities from McLean, Ithaca, NY, United States - MB31MN | ecosystem: Environmental > Terrestrial > Soil > Wetlands > Peat | place: USA: New York...
TGCCCTCGGAGCCGCCCCAGCGGGGGGTAGGTAGCCCTGATTTGTGGTGAAGACCTATCCATGGCCTCTACTGATTCTTCAGGACTTAGGAACCGCTCAGGCCTCGAAGTGCGAAAGTCGGGCTAACCCGCCTGGGCTGCATTGGCAGACGCTCGCGGGAGGCCGATTAACAATCGGCCGCAGGATGCCATCCTGCCCCACATGAGGACATGCGTACGCAGGCGGCCAGTTGGTCCGGCAAGATGCGCGCGGCGTGCCGCATTTCAACGTCGAAGACAGTCATCCGCGCGGTCAGATAGCGGTAGCACCACGATGCCGCGATCCCCACGGCCAAGCCGAGCGCCAGCAGCACGAGCGCTTCGGAAAGCCTTCCCGTCACGGACCCGAGGCAAGTCGAGCGGTCTCCCGGGCACGAAAGCGAATCCGCGATTCCCGATACCGTGCCGACCGTCCCCACCAGCGGAGCGGTGGCCGCCACGGTGGCGACGCCGTCCAGCCCGCGCGCCATCCGCCGGTTCAGCGCCGCCGCGGCACGCTCGGCGGCATGTTGCGCCGCTGCGAAACGCCAGTCCATTCAGCAGTAGACACCGCGGGCGCGGGTTTGTTCCAGCGCCGCCTCAGGACGCCGCGCGCTCGAAGAGTGCGGCGTGGCTGCGGCCCACCTTGGGCGATTCCAGCAGCGTGAAACCCGCGTCGCGGGCGGCCTGCAATTCGGCCTCGAACGCGGCTCGGCTGACGTGCCCCATCGGCTCGGCCAGCAGCAGGCGGGCTCCCGGTTTGGAGGCCTGGGCCGCCTGGCGGAAGAATCCGGCGGCGCCCGGCGTCTCGTGCACCATGTAGAATGCCAGGGTGAAATCCACCGCGCCCGCCAGGTCCGCGATGGCGAGCGAGTCGGGCGTTGCCAGGCGCGCGTCCACGCGGTCCAGGACACCGGCTTTGGCCGCGCGGCGCCGCAGCCGGTCGAGCATGCGGGGTTGAATATCGATGGCCATCACCCGGCCCGTGCCGCCCACCAGGCGCGCCAGTTCCAGCGTGAAGAAGCCCATTCCCGGACCGGGTTCGAGCACCGTCATGCCCGCGCGGACGTGCGGGGACAGCAGTTTCGACGGGTTCCAGAAAACCCGCCGCGCGGGGCACAGCAGCAGGTAGCCCAGCCACCAGGGGCAAACGAAGTGGGCCGGGGCGCGAGCGGGCGCGGGATCGGGGCTGGGCATGGTGTCTCCTCAGTTAGGTTACGACGAAAGCGGGCGCGGGCGAAAACCCGTTCACACCGATTTCGAAATTATTTTGCGGGGCTTAAGTCGCGGCGGGTCCAGTGGATACAAGGAATGGCCGGGCGCGGCGGAAGCCGATTCCGAGGGGGCGTCTGCTTAGATGGGATTAGGGAGTTGGATCAACTTGATCCAACTCCCTATAGCATCTCTGTTTAGATTCAACAGGATGCAAGCCACAGTTGGATCAACTTGATCCAACGGCATGGAGGGGACCATTGAAGAAGACGTTAGTACCTATGCCCGCCCGACAACCGGGCGAATTCGAACTCGACCATTTACTGGGCGAGCGCAGTGTGTTCAGCCGGGTCGCGGATGGCTGCTCGGCCGCCGATGCCGAATGCTTGCGCCGCATGCGGGATGAGAGAATGTACCGCCTCAAGCAGGTGAGCTGGTCGGATTTCTGCAAGCAGTATCTCGACATCAGCAAGGCTGAGGCGGACCGCATCATTCGCCGTTTCGAGGAATTCGGCCAGTCCTATTTCGACGTGTCGCGCCTCGTGCGCATCTCGCCCGAGAGTTACCGCGCCATCGCGCCGGCGGTCAAGGGCAAGAGCATCGAATACAACGGCGAGACCATCCCGCTGGTCCCCGAGAACGCCCAGCGCGTCCTCGCCGCCGTGCAGGCCCTGCGCCAGGCGGCCGCGCCGAAACGCCAGCCCAAACGGGCCATCGAGCCCGCCGCGCCCGCGCCTCCGCCACCGCTTTATGAGCGCATCCGCCTGCTGACGCTGCGCGCCTACCAAGTCACCGCCGAACTGCGCCAGGTCTGCGACGAAGCCAACCGCGGCACCTGCGACCGCCAGAGCATCCAGCGCCTGGCCCGCGATCTGCGCCAGCGCCTGTACGATCTGGAAGCTCTGGCGGCCTGAAAAACCCCGGGGACCGAACGTTCACCTGATTTCCGCGAAGACCTGGCAAACGTTCCGTCTGTCCCCGGGTTTTTTTACTCGTACCTCAGCACTTCCACCGGGGCGATCCGCGTGGCGGCGCGGGCGGGGTAAATGGTGGCTAGGAAACTGACCAGGATCGCCAGCGCCGCGATCCATACGCCGTCCGTCCAGCGCGCGTCGAAGGGCACGAAACTGAAGGCGTAGACCGATTTCTCGAGCGGTATCAGCTTGTATTTGTCGGCCAGGTGCGATGCCGTGTAGCCCAGAGTCAGGCCGATGGCGCTGCCCACCACCCCGATCAGCACGCCCTGCAGCATGAAAATCCGCCGGATCTGCTCCCGCCGCGCCCCCATCGACATCAGAATGGCGATGTCCTTGTACTTCTCCATCACCATCATCACCAGCACGATGAGTATGTTCAGCGCGGCCACCATGACGATCAGGCTGATGACGATGGCCGTCACGATGCGCTCCATCTTCATGGAGTTCAGCAGCGCGCGGTTCTTTTCCTGCCACGCCGTCGCCGTATAGTGCGGGCCGATGTCCTTCCCAATCGCGCCGGCGATCTCGGGCGCCCGGCGCAGGTCGTCCACCTTCAGCTCGATCTGGTTGACCACGTCGTCCAGGCCCAGCGCCCGCTGCACCGCCTCGATCGAGGTGTACGCCCACAAATCGTCGATCTCGTAGAAGTCCGTCTCGAACACCCCGGCGATGCGGAATTTGCGGATGGAGGGCTCCGGCCCCATGGGCGTCAACTGGCCTTCCGGGCTGACCACGGTGGCCACCGCCTTCACCACCAGGCCGGTGTCGTCCCGCAACTGCGAGCCCACGATCACCCCCGGCGGCCGCGCCTCGGGATCGCGCAGCGGGTCGACCGATCCCTCCTTGAGATGGCGCAGCGCGTCGCTGATGGCCATTTCCGCGTTCACGTCCACGCCCTTTAGCACGGCTTCCTTGGGACGCAGGCCGCCGGTCATCAGCACCGGCGTGTAGAGCGACGGCGACACCGCGGTGACGTGCGGCATCCCGCGCAGGCGCGCGCACAGTTCGCGCCAGCCGGCGATGCCGTCGCTGCCCTTTTCCTCGATATCGATGTGCGCCATGGCGCCCAGCAGGTTGCGCTCCAGGGTGTTTCGAAAGCCGTTGGTCACGGCCAGGGCGATTACCAGCGCCATCACCCCGGCCGCCACGCCGGCCACCGAGATGACGGTGATGACCGAGATGACGGCTTCCTTGCGGCGGGCGCGCAGGTAGCGCGCGGCCACGAACAGCTCGAAGCGGGATTGAGACAGGTTAGGCATGCGACTCCAGCATGTGGGGCAGGCTGGCAGCCTGCGGCGGACCCCAAGGGGGTACCCCGGTAACCCGCCTTCCGGGATGGATGGCGGGCTGACAACCTCCCCGCTTGGCGACAAGGGGCAACCGAATCGCGCGGGGCGTTACAGGCTTCCAGGGGCGGCTAATCGCCCGCGCAGGCGAGCTTCGCTCGCCGGGCCGATTTGCAATCGGCCGCAGGTTCACAACCTGCCCCACAAAAAACGAATAGCCGGGTGGGCAGTAGTGCATAGAACTGCGGCGGCGCGGGGAGGAGTTGACAGGCTCACCCATCCATCTCCCGCATCAGATCCGCCAGCCCGATAGGGCCTTCCGGGCGCAGCAGCGGAAACAGGATCACGTCGCGGATGCTGCGCGACCCGGTCAGAATCATGGTCAGGCGGTCGATGCCGATGCCCTCGCCGGCCGTGGGCGGCATGCCGTAGGCCAGCGCGCGCACGTAATCCTCGTCCATCTGGTGGGCTTCCTCGTCGCCGCCCGCGCGCATGGCAAGCTGCATCTCGAATCGGCGGCGCTGCTCCTGCGGATCGTTCAGCTCGGTGAAGGCGTTGCCGATTTCCATCCCCGCCACGAAGATCTCGAAACGGTCCACCAGCGTGGGATCGCCGGGCTTCCGCTTGGAAAGCGGCGAGACTTCCACCGGGTAGTCGTAGATGAACGTCGGCTGGATGAGCCGTTCCTCGGCGTGGCGCTCGAAAAGTTCGGTGAGCGCTTCGCCCGGCGTGGGCTTGTCCGAATGGCGGCCCAGCCATTCCCGGTCGGCCACATTTTCGAGCGTGGGCGCGCCGTCGCCCTGCCAGTACTCCACCACCGCTTCGCGCATGGTGAGCCGGCGGATGGCGCCGAAATCGATCTTCTCCCCCGCGAATTCGGCCACCGCCGATCCGGTGGCGTCGAGCGCCACCTGCCGCAGCAGCTCCGCCGAAAAGTCCATGAGGCCCTGGTAATCCGTGTAGGCCTGGTAGAACTCCAGCATGGTGAACTCGGGGTTGTGGTGCTTCGATAGGCCCTCGTTGCGGAAGTTGCGGTTGATCTCGAAGACCCGGTCGAGCCCGCCCACCACCAGCCGCTTGAGGTACAACTCGGGCGCAATGCGCAGGTAGAGGTCGATGTCGAGCGCGTTGTGGTGGGTCACGAAGGGCCGCGCCGCCGCCCCGCCGTAGAGCGGCTGCATCATGGGCGTTTCCACTTCGATGAACCCGCGCTCCACCAACTGGCGCCGCAGCGAGCCGATGATCTTGGCCCGCGTCACGAACACCTTCCGCACCTCGGGATTGGCGATCAAATCCAGGTAGCGCTGCCGGAAGCGGATCTCCACGTCCTCCAGGCCGTGCCACTTTTCGGGCATCGAGAGCAGCGTCTTCGACAGGAACTCCAGCCGCTCCACGTGGACGCTCAACTCGCCGGTGCGGGTGCGGAAAAGGTAGCCCTCCACGCCCACGATGTCGCCGATGTCCAGCAGCTTGAAAAGCTGGTAGCCGGCCTCGCCCACCGCGTCCTTCTTGACGTAGATCTGCAGCCGCTCGCCGTTCTGCTGCAGGTGGGCGAACCCGGCCTTGCCCATGTGGCGCAGGGTCATGAGGCGCCCGGCGACGCGGACGCGCACCTCCGGCGCCAGTTCCTCGGCGGTCTGCGAGCCGTAGCCGGCCACGATGTCGGGGATGGTATGGGTGAAGTCGAAGCGGCGCCCGTAGGGTAGGTGCCCCAGCGCTTCGATTTCCCGGATGCGGGCCAGGCGTTGCCTGAGCAGGTCGTCTTCCAGCGGCAAAATGAATCTCCCAGTCCTGCGCCGGCGTGGCGGCGCGGTAAATCAGTTATTATAAGGCTTCGTTTGCGACGCTCTGTTTCCATTATCATTCCCGCGTTCAACGAAGAGAAGCGGCTGCCCAACACCCTGGCCACGGTGAAGGGATACCTGGCCGCGGGCGCGTGGGAATTCTCCGAGGTGGTGGTGGTGGACGACGGCTCCCGCGACGCGACCGCCGCGGTGGCCGAGGCTGCCGGTGTGCGCGTGCTCCGCAACCCCGGCAACCGCGGCAAGGGCTATTCCGTGCGCCACGGCATGCTGGAAGCCCGCGCCGACTGGGCGCTGTTCAGCGACGCCGATTTGTCCGCGCCCATCGAGGAACTGGAGACGCTGTGGAGCGCCGTGGAGCGCGAGGGAGCCTCGTGCGCCATCGGCAGCCGCGCGCTCGACCGGTCGCTCATCGGGATCCACCAGTCGGCCTTCCGCGAGCAGATGGGCCGCGTCTTCAACCTGCTGATGCGCCTGGAAACCGGGTTGCCCTTCCGCGATACCCAGTGCGGCTTCAAGCTGTTTGAAACCGCCGCCGCGCGCCGGATTTTCGGTTGCCAGCGCCTGGACGGCTTCGGCTTCGACGTGGAGGTGCTGTACATCGCCCGGCGTTTGGGGTACCGTACGCTGGAGGTGCCTGTGCGGTGGAACGACGCGCCCGGCACCAAGGTCAGCATGGTGCTCGGGGCCAAGGGTTTTCTGGACCCCTTGAAGGTGCGCTGGAACGGGCTGACGGGCAAGTACCGGTAGGAGGTTTGGTATGGAAACGCGAACGGCTCCGCAGTGGATTCGGGATCGGGAGACGGGCTACGGGCGCGCACGCCAGGTGTGGCTGTGCGTGAACGTCCTCTGGTTGCTGGGCTGGTTGGTGGTGGTATTGGTCGCCGCCCGGTGGAACGCCGTCAGGTTCCTATGCGCCGCGGCCTGGGTGGTCATAGGAGTCCTGCAGCCGTGGAGGCGCGCCAGGCGCTACGGGAACGCGGCCAGGAGTCTCAATGCCGCCATTCGGAGCTACGAAGCCGGCCCGGACCAGCCCGAATCCGCGCTCACCGAGGCGGACCGGAGCGCGGGCGAAGCCTTGCGGCTGAAACGGATCAGAACCGCGCCGGCGTGGATCCGCGGCCGGCGGCGCCGCTACCGGCTGAGAATTCTCCTGCGGGGCCCGGCCGCGCTGGTGTGGGCGCTCCTGATGGCGGCCGCCGGATGGAATTGGCCCTCGCACAGGCTCCTGGCAGCCGTGGCCGCCGCGGCCGTGATTGTCGGCACCGGCGTCTGGGCGCTGGGACCCGCCAAGGCTTCGCGCGTCCTCAGCGAAGCCATCGAACGATACGAATTCGAGTCGGCCTCGACCGAGAGCGAGCTGGACGAGGCCGGCCAGCGCGCATTTGAGATTCTGCGCGGCCGCTAGAAGGCGTCTTATGGAAGCGCGGGCGGCGCCGCAGTCGGTGCGCGATCGGCGCAAGAGCTACGAGCGCGCCGAGCGCTGCGAGAAGGCCGCGGACATCGTGGATCTCGCCATGGCACGGTACGAGGTGGGCGCGGATCTGCCCGGCGGCATGCTCGGCGAGGCCGGCCGGCGGGCGCGCGAGACTTTGCGCGTGGAACAGATCGGGACCGCGCCGGCACGGATCCGGAGCGAACTGCCCGGCTATCGGCTGCGGGTTCTGGAATGGTGCAGCCCGGCCTTTGTTCCCTTGCCCTTCCCGCTGGCGGCAGGCACGAAGTTCAAGGCTCGCAAACCCATTGCGGCTTCGCGTACACTCAGTGAAGCCATCGGACGGTACGGGTTTGAATCGGCCGCCACTGAGAGCGATCTTCAGGAGGCGGAACGGCGCGCGTCCGAGGCGCTCGAAGGCCGGTAGAAGACATCTTATGGAAACGCGAACGGCACCGCGGTGGATTGGGGATTGGGAGAAACGTTACCGGCGCACCCGCTGGATGTGGAAGTGCGCGGAATGGCTCGGCTGGCTGGGCTGGGCGGGCTGGTGGGTGTGCCTTTTCCTCGGGCCGCCGAGCACCGCCCTATGGAACTCCGTGGCAGGCTTGTGCCTGGTGGGCTGGGTGGCTCTCGATCACTTCAAGCTCGAAGAACGCGCCGAGTGCTACGGGGCTGCCGCCGACGCTCTCGGCGAGGCCATCGCCGGGTATGAGGCCAGCCCGGACCGGCCCGAATCCACGCTCACCGAGGCCTACCAGCGGGCCTGTGAAAGCCTGCGCCTGGAACGCATCAGAACCGCGCCTACATGGGTCCGTGAGAGGCGGCGCCAGTACCGGCTGAGGGTTCTCGGATGTATCAGCCCGGCCGTGGCGGCGCTGGCGTTCGAGACCGCGGCCGCCTATTTCGGGTGGCGATGGGTGCGGCCGGGGCAGATTCTGGCGGCGGGTTTAGTCCTCCTGTTTGGCGGCCTGCTCAAGGCCGGCAGACCCAGCACGGCGTCGCGCATCCTCACTGAAGCCATCGAGCGGTACGAGTTCGAATCGGCGGCCACGGAGAGCGCGCTCGACGAAGAGGACCGGCGCGCGTCCGAGGCTCTGCTGGGCCGATAGGAGGCTTCCCATGGCAACGCGAACGGCGCCGCGGTGGGTTCGGGATCGGGAGAGAAGCTACCGGCGCGCGCGATGGATGTGGAAGTGCGCGGAATACATCCCGTTGCTGTGCGCGGCCGTTTTGGTGGCCACCATCACGGTTTCCTTCGCCCGGCGGTGGCACAATCTGGCGTGGGTGTTCCTGGCGGGCGCTGTGGCTGCGTCGCTCCTGAGTCCCAAAAAGCGCGCGGAGCGTTGCGAAACCGCCCGCATGGCTCTCCAAGCCGCCATCGCACGCTACCAGGGGGACCCGGATCTGCGCGACTCGGCGCTCAGCGAGGCCGACGAGCGGGCGCACGAGGCGCTGCGCGTCGAACGAATCCGCTTCGCTCCCCCGTGGATCCGGCGCAGGCGCCGGCTCTGCTGGATAAAGGCTCTCGGATGGCTGAGCCCGGCCATACTGGCGTTCGCCGCCATCCCATTCGAGCAGCAATGGATGCGCTCCTGGCACATTGTCCCGGTGGTTGCGGTTTTCATTCTCCTGCTGGCCGCCGGCGCGTTCAAGGCCGGCAAGCCTTTGGAAGCCGCGCTTATCTTCAGCCAAGCCGTCGAGCGTTACGAATACGAATCGGCGGCCACCGAGAGCGAGCTATTCCTGGAGGACCGGCGCGCATCCGAGGCATTGCAACGCCGGTAGAAGGCATCTTATGGAAACGCGAACGGCTCCGCAGTGGATTCGGGACAAGGAAAAGCGCTACCGGCGCGCGGGCCGGATGTGGGGCGGCGGAGGGTGCCTCGGGCTGCTGGCCGAGGGCGGGGTTCTGGCCTTTCTGTGGATTTCCCGCGCCAGCCCGTGGGCCTACCTCTCGCTGGCGTTTTATGCGGGCTTGGCAGCCTTGGGATTTCTGAGGCCGGAAAAGCGCGCCGAGCGTTACGAAACCGCCAGTCTGGCTCTCAAGGCCGCCATCGCGCGCTATGAAGCGGAACCGGATCTGCCCGAATCGGCCCTCAGCGAGGCGGACCAGCGGGCGCACGAGGCGCTGCGCGTGGAACGGATCAGGTCGGCTCCGGACTGGATACGGAGCCGGCGGCGGCGCTACCGGCTGAGGATTCTCGGATGGGTGAGCCCGGCCATGCTGGCGTTGATATTGCCGCTCGCCGCCGTCCTTTTCGAGTGGCGGCGGATGCGCACCTGGCACGTTGCCCCGCTGGCCGCGGTCTTCATTCTCCTGCTGGCCGGCGGCATGTTCAAGGCTAGCAAGCTTTCGAAAGCGGCGGGGGCGCTCAGCGAAGCCATCGAGCGGTACGAATACGAATCGGCGGCCACCGAGAGCGCGCTTCAGGAGGCGGACCAGCGCGCGTCCGAGGCGCTCGAAGGCCGATAGAAGGCATCTTATGGGAACGCGAACGGCTCCGCAGTGGATTCGGGACCAAGAGAAGCGCTACCGGCGCGCGGGCCGGTGGTGGGTATGCACGCTCTACCTTGAGTTGCTGTGCCTGGCCGGCTGGGTGGCCACCGTTGTATGGGTTTCCAGCGCTAGCCCGTGGTGCTATCTCTGGCCAGCGTTCCTCGCGGCTTATATGGTCTTGCAGTTTCTGACGCCCGAAAAGCGCGCCCAGCGTTACGAAACCGCCTACCTCGCTCTCAAAGCCGCCATCGCACGCTATGAAGCGGAACCCGATCTGCCCGACTCAGCGCTTAGCGAGGCGGGTCAGCGGGCGCGCGAGGCGCTGCGCGCCGAACGAATCCGTTCCGCTCCGGAGTGGATTCGGCGCAAACGGCTGCGCTGCAGGCTGAAGGCTCTCGGATGGGTGAGCCCGGCCATGTTGGCGTTGACATGGCAGCTCGCCGCCGCCCTCATCGAGTGGCGATGGGTGCGCCCCTGGCACGCTGCCCCTCTGGTTGCGGTCTTCGTTCTCCTGCTGGCCGGCGGCATCTTCATGGCTCGCAAGCTTAAGAAAGCGGCGGGCATCCTCAGCCAAGCCATCGAACGCTATGAATTTGAATCGGCGGCGACGGAGAGCGAGCTTCAGGAGGCGGACCAGCGCGCGTCCGAGGCGCTCGAAGGCCGATAGGAGTCATTATATGGACACACGAACGGTTCCGCAGTCGATTGTGGATCGCGAGACGGGCTACCAGGGCGCCGCCAAGAGGTGGGAAACCGCGCGGTACTTCTGGCTGGTGTGCCTGGCCGGCTGGCTGGCGATCCTCTACATTCACGACACCTCCATGAGGGCCTGGCTGGGGGCTGCGATTTTCGTGGTCTGGACGGCCGTGGGACTTATGGAACCCGGAAAGCGCGCCCAGCGCTACCGGGCGGCGGCCAAGGCTATCCGCGCCGCCATCGAGCAGTACCAGGGCAACCCGGACATGCCCGAATCGGCGCTCGGCGAGGCCGACCGGCTGACGCGCGAGGATCTGCGCACCGAGCGATTCAGAACCGCCCCGAAATGGATCCGCAGACGGCGGTTCCGCTGCAGCCTGGGAATCCTGGGATGGGGGAGCCCGGTGGTGATCGTGGTGGTGGCGCTCCCGTTCGCCGCGGTTCTCTGGCGGTCGCGATCCGTGCGGCCCTGGGACGTCGCCTTCCCGGTGGCGGCCATCGTCTTCCTGCTCCTGGTCGCGGCCGGGCAGAAGATTCGCAAACTCCTGAAGGCGCGCGACATCCTCAGCGACGCCGTGGAGCGGTATGAATTCCAAGCGGCGGAGGACGAGAGCATTCTGAGCGAGGCGGACCGGCAGGCATCCGAGGCGCTGGAGGTTTAGCGCGGCGCCCCGACTGCGAATTAACAAGCTGACGGATTGAATCCCGCCCCCTGAAACCATACAATACCGATCAGGATTGACACGTATCCCATCGGCACAGGAGGGTGCTCAGAGATATGAATACCATGAGGCGGTCTGTATGGGGTTTCGCCCCCGCCATGGCGATGTTGTCCCTAGGAGCGTGGGAGCCCGCATGGGCTGCCACTCTGGCGGTCAATTGCAACGGAAACCCGGTCGGCACCATCACCGTAAACGCCAGTGCCGGCGGCGCCGGCGGCGGTGGCATTTCGGGCGGCTTCACCAGCTCGGTTGGCGGTCCGCCGGCAACCCTGGCGGCGGCGGCCGCGGCCTGCGGCGAGACCGAGTTCAACTGGTATCAGATTGTCACGTCGGCCAATAACACCTATGTCGACCGGCAGGGGAACACTCTGACTCCCCCATTCGTGGATCCGCCCCTGAACGGGCTGGCCACGGACATCGATCCGACGTGGGCCGATAACATGCCCTGGTACTACGACATGTATTCTCCGCCGGCGGGCACTCCCAATTTCGATTCGGGTTATCTGCTCAGCAACAACACCACTTCCAGCACCTTGAACTTCTCCGATTATCCGAACGGTCCGGCGGGCGCCACGGTCAGCTTTTCCACCTGGCTGGTAAGTCTGAATGCGGACGGCTCTTTCCAGGCTTTCGACGGAGGTTTCTCGTGGACCTGGACCAAAGGCACGGGGGTCACCAACATCACCACATTCAACACCGCGCCGACCAATGCCCAGTATGCGAACATAATAGGCGGCTTCGCTTACGCCGTTCCCGAGCCATCCAGCCTGTGGTTGGTGGCGCTGGGTGTGGGGTTCGTGCTGGCGCGGCGCCGCAGGCGGGTGGGCTGATGCTCGAATCGCGGCTAATACCGGCGCTCTATCCCGCGATGGCGTTTGCCACCGTGTCCGCGGTTCTATACGGTTGCGCCCTGGCGGGGCCGCCGGAGGCATCGAGCGTGGTTTACCGGATTCGCTACGACGCGCAAGCCGCCGATCCCATTGCGGGGCCTGGCGTGGCCGTGGTAGCCGGGGCCGCGCCCGCGGATGTCTCCGGCGCGGAGCGCCTGTACCGCACCGCCATCGGCAGCCCGGCGCGCCTGCCGGCCGGCTACTTCGAAGCCGCAATCCTGGCGGCCGGTCCCATGCTGGACGGTCCGGACCAGGTGGTCGCGATGCCGGGCGCGTGGCATGGGCGGCGCTTCGAAGTGGAGGTGCGCCATACCAGCGCCAATCTCAGCGGCAAGCCACTGCTGCGCAACGTGCCCTGGCGGCCGCTGGTGGCCATTCCGCTCACCGGCATCCCGGCGGGCGGCGTTTGCGAGGTGGTGGTGCGATGGCAGCCCGTCGAGTCCCTGCCGGACGGAAAGCCGTTGGCGCAGCCGCTGGTCTCGACGGCATCGTTCCAGGTGGAGTGACCACGCGGGTTACTCCGTGGTCCAATATCCCTGGCGGGTCTTCACCTGAAGTTCCGGCCGGTTCCCGACCTCGACGCGTATCGAGTGGAACTTACCCGGCTCGCCGCCCTTCGGCTGGAAGCTCAGAATGTACTGGCGATGCACCTCTTCGCCCACCAGTTGAATGGCCTGCTCCAGGGCGTTCTTTCTCACGAAAGCCAGGGCTCGCCCGCCGGTGGCGCGGGTGAAGAGGCTGGAGATGTCCGGCTTGGACAGGTGAATCAATTCGTGGATGCCGTAGATCAAACTTCCCGGCCCCAGGTCGGCCGGCACGGGCGTGTCGTCGGGAGGGGTGCAGAGATCGCAAGCCTTGATCTTGATGCGCTCGGCTTCGGGCTTCTGATCCTCGACGGTTTTGGGTTTGACCGTGAAGGGTTCCAGGAACGGCGAGTAAGTCAGCCAGTAAATCGCCGCGTTGAGCCGGGTAACCTGCTCCATCACGTCGGCCAGCTTGGCGGCGCTCCCGCGGTCGCGCTTTTCGGCGATCAGGAGGACGATGCGCCGCCTCGCCGCCGGCCGTTTCTCAAGCATGGCAAGCGCCTGGCGGACGGCGTCCAGCGTGTGCGCCTCGCCGCCTTCCATGCGCAGCATGCGCAAGGCGTGGATGACCGCGTCCGGATCGGTGGTGAACTCCTGGTGGACCTTCACCTGGTCGCTGAACGAGATCACCGCGGTCTCGCCCGCATCCGCCGCCAGTAAATCGGTGAACAGAATGCCGCTGCCGCCCAGTTTGTCGATTACGGCTCCGGCATTGGCGCCGGTCTCGACCGCGACCACCAGGGAGATGGGATAGACGGCGAAATCCATCTGTACCGCCCGCGGCACATTGTTGTCGTAGAGAACCAGGTCCCCGGCCGTCAGCCCATCCACGTAGCGCCCCTGGCTGTCGGTGACGGTGGCGGGGGCGACCACCAGCGGAGCGGTGCTTTTGAATTGCGCCTGGCCGGCCCAGGCCAGCACGCAGATAGCGGCGGCGGCACGCATCGGGCGAAGGGTTGCACTTCATGGGCCAACCGGCGGCCCGCGGCGTCGGCTGTGCTACCGGCCCCGCAGGAACCGCAGCCACCCGCGCTTGGCCGCCGCCCCGGCGGGCCGCACCAGGCCCGGGTTCCGGCCCTCCAGCACCATCGAAGGGTTGGCGGTGAACAGCAGTTCCGCGGCGTCCTCGCCCATCTTGCCCACCACCAGTTGGCGCGCCAGGTCGAGGCGCGGCGGGCGGTGCCGCGGATCGTGCGCGTCGCTGGCCACGAAGTGCGCCAGCCCGCGCGAAAGCATCCGCCACGCCGCATCCGTGGCCCTGGCGCCGAACTCCCCCTGGATCGACTGGGCGGTGATCTGCACCAGCACGCCGCTGCGGCACCACTTCTCCAGGCGGTCCAGGTTCTGCGCCAGCGTGGGGTTGCGCTCGGCGTGCGCCACGATGGGGTTCATTCCCGCGCCGGCCAGCCGCTCCAGAATATCTTCGGCGCTGGATGCGATCTGCGCGCCGAACTCCAGCAGCAGGAAGTTCCGGCCGTTGACGGTGTACTTCCGCGGGTTGGCCAGCGCGTCCTGGATGGCCTCGTAAGAGACGTGCAATTCGCAGCCGCGGTGAACGCGCGGATGGCCGCCGAGGGCGCCGTTGAGATCGTCCATCTGCCGGGCGATCTCCGCCGGGTCCGGCGTGGAATCGGCATTGGCATGGGGCGTGCCCGCGATATCCGTGGTGCCGCTCTCGCTCGCCACGCGCAGCATGGAGAGCGACATTTCGCGGCTGGGCGAGCCGTCGTCCACTCCCCAGAAAATGTGACTGTGGATATCGACCAACTTTCAAGGTACACCCGCGCCGCCGGTTGGGGCGGCCGGCGCCGCGCGGGATAAGATAGAGTAACGAGGCAAGTCGCTCCCATCGAGGGTCGCAACATGAATGAACACGCAGCCGGCGCCGGCCGGGAGGGCGAACCGGAAATCCCGGCGGGAGACCGTGCGTGGCTGCGCGACGCCTGCCTGCTGGCCTTGCTGACGGTGCTGGCGGTGTCGATCGCGGGCTACCACCCGGGGTGCGAAGACGATGGCGTGTATCTCAGCGCCATCAAACGCGACCTGGCGCCCGCCCTGTACCCGCATGACGCGGACTTCTTCGCGCTGCAGTTGCAGGCCACCGTCTTCGACAAGGCGATGGCCGGTTTGATTCACCTGTCGCATGTCCCCACCGCGGCGGTCATTCTGGCCCTGCATTGCGCGACCATCTTCTGGCTGCTGTGGGGATGCTTGAGAATCGGACGCCGCTGTTTCGGCGAGCCCTGCGCGCAGTGGTCCGGCGTGACGCTGGTGGCCGTGCTGCTCACCCTGCCCGTCGCGGGAACGGCCCTGTACCTGGTGGATCAGAATCTTCATCCCCGCGCCATGGCGACCGCGGCCATCCTCGCCGCCATCCTCGCCGTGCTTGAGCGGCGATGGCTGCCGGCCGGCGCGCTGCTGCTCCTGGCGATGGCGATTCACCCCATGATGGGTTGCTACGGAATCTCGTTCTGCTGCTTCCTGGCATGGAGACCGGCGGCGCCGGCCGGGCGCCTGGCTCTGGCGCTGATGCCGCTGAGCTGGGTCTTCCAGCCCACCTCGCAGGCCTGGCGCGTGGCGGCCGGCACGCGGGCGTACTACTTCCTCTCGCGCTGGGAATGGTACGAGTGGCTGGGCGTTTTCGCTCCGCTGGTTCTGCTTTGGGGGTTTCGCCGGATCGCCCTGCGCGACCGCAACCCCGCGCTGGCAAAACTGGCTGCCCGCCTGGTCTTCTACGGCGTCTTCCAGCTTGGCGTGGCGGCCGTGGTGCTGGCTTCGCCGGCCCTCGCCCGCGTGAGATCCTTTCAACCCATGCGCTTTCTGCACCTGCTCTACCTGCTGTTCGTGCTGCTGGCGGGTGGGCTGCTGGGGCAGAAGCTCCTGCGCGCGCGCCGGCTGCGCTGGGCGGCTCTGTTTCTGCCGCTGGCCGCCGCCATGTTTCTCGCGCAGCGCCAGACCTATCCCGCCTCGCCCCACCTCGAGTTTCCCGGCGTGGTTTCTTCCAACCCGTGGGCCCAAGCCTTCGATTGGATTCGCCGGAACACGCCCGTCACCAGCTTCTTCGCCATCGGCCCGAATTACATGGAGCGTCCCGGCGAGGACTTTCACAGCTTCCGCGCGGTGGCCGAACGCAGCGTGCTCGCCGACATCACCAAGGACGCCTCGGTGGCCACCCAGGTGCCCAGCCTGGCCCCGCTGTGGCTGGAGCAAGTGCAGGCGCAATCGGGATGGGAGCGATTCGGGACGCCGGATTTCGAGCGCCTGCACGCGCGTTTCGGAGTGGACTGGCTGGTGCTGGAGCGGCCGGGAGTCTCCGGGCTCGACTGTCCATACCGCAACCGGGAGCTGAGCGTCTGCCGCATCGGAGGATCGCGGTAGCGCATGCCCGATCCAGGTCCAGCCGGATTGCCCGAACTCGCCGTGGTGATCCCCACGTTCAACGAGCGCCCCAACGTTCAGGCCGTCGCCCGCGCCGTCTTCGCGGCCCTGGAAGGCATCGACGCCGAGCTGATCTTCGTGGACGACGATTCGCCCGACGGCACCCCCCGCCAGGTGCGCGAGATGTCCCGCGCCGATCCCCGCGTGCGCCTGGTGCATCGCATCAACCGCCGCGGCCTCTCTTCGGCGGTGGTGGAGGGCATGATGGCCTCGACCGCGCCCTACCTGGCGGTGATGGACGCCGACATGCAGCACGACGAAACCCTGCTGCCCGAGATGCTGCGCCGCCTGCGGGCCGGCGGCGTCGACATGGTGGTCGCCACGCGCCTCCGCGAGGGCGGCAGCATGGGAGATCTGCCGCGGCCTCGCGCGGCCTTGAGCCGCTGGGGCCGGAGCCTGAGCGCCCTGGCCTGCCACGCCGACGTCTCCGACCCCATGAGCGGCTTCTTCGCTTTGCGCCGCGACTACCTGGATGAAGTCGTCCGCAACCTCAGTTGCGTGGGCTTTAAGATTCTGGTCGACCTGCTGGCTTCCTCCCATCGTCCGGTGCGCGTCGAGGAAGTCGGCTACGTTTTCCGCAACCGTCTGCACGGCGCGAGCAAGCTCAATCTGGTGGTGGAGCTCGAATACCTGGAGTTGCTGCTGGACAAGCTGGCCGGCGGCTGGATTCCGGTCCGTTACGTTCTTTTCGGCATGGTGGGGGCGGTCGGCGTCCTCGCCCAATTGGTCCTCATCCGGATCCTGCTGCATTTCGGCCGCCTCACGTTCGACGCGGCCCAGGTGACTTCCAGCCTGCTGGTGATCGCCCTCAACTACGCCGGCAATAACCGGATCACTTTCCGCGACCGGCGTTTGCGGGGCTGGCGCTGGTTCTACGGCCTGGCCCTGTTCGCGCTGGCCTGCTCGCTCGGCCTCTATCTGAACCTGCGCGTGGCCGGCGGTCTTTTCGGACTGGGCGTACGCTGGACTTTGGCCTCGCTGGCCGGGATTCTGGTCGCCTCGGTCTGGAACTACAGCATCGGCGCGATTCTTGTGTGGCGCATCAGGCGCCCCCGCCGATGGAGGGCCGAGCCGGCCGGCTTGCAATAATGGGGAAAGCCGGAGGCAAGCCAATGGATCAACGCGACCCAATCCCGCGCCTCAACTCGCCCGAGACCCTGGAGTCGCTGGCGAAGCTGTGGCCGCACCGGACGCACGAATCAAACTGGCTGAAGCAGGCGCTTTGCGCTCTCGGCTGGCACCGCTGGCAGCGGCTGGAGGTGAGCGGTCCGCAATCCACCGTCAAAAGCAGCTTCTGCCGCTGGTGCCCGAAAGTGAAGGTGCTGGGCTGACGGGACCGCCCGGCCGCACGCCCCTGTTCGGCCCTCAATTTCGCCGCCGCCGTTCCGATGTCAGCGTTCCGTTCCGCCGGCCCGGCGAATGCTACCTGCAATCCGCCTGCGCGCCGCCAACCCCATCCCGAGCAAGCCGGTAGCGAGCAGGAAGACGCCATTGGGCTCGGGTGTGGATACATCCTCGAACGAAACCGGGGAATTGAACCAGCCGCTGGTGGGCCAGTTGGGCCCGAACGGAATGTACTGAATGTCGTCGCGATAGAAGTTGCCCGGAGCCGGCTGCCAGAAGGAATACCAGCTATTGCCCAGAAAAATCAGGTTCAGGTCCACCGGGCATGGCCCCGACTCGTCGTACTCGGAAGCGCCAAACCCGAAACTGCCGTCGCCGAGGATGCTGCCGTTGAGGGAGCAGGAGACCGAGTATGACGAACCGGCGTTGTTGCTCAGGTTGTCGGAAAACGAAAGGGCGAAGGTCGAGGACGTGGGATAGGAGATGGTGGCCGAGCCGCTGCCGCTCAGCGTGTCCGCGCCCAGGGTCCCCGATGTCGACCAGCCGACGGTGCCCGGCGGGAAACCGGTAAGCGTGCCGGTGTAGCTGAGATCGACGGTCGTGGCCATGGTGTCCACGAGCATGCCCGTCCAACTCGCCCAGGTGTCGTCGGTGGCCGTGGCTGTGTAAGTGGTGATTGGGGCCGGTCCGCCCGGCGTTCCGCCCGCTAACAGGTATAAGAACACCGCATCCGAATCGGAAGCGGCCGACTGGACCAGCGATGAAAGGCTCTCGGCGGTCAGCGTGCCGGCCTTCAGGCCAGGCCCAGCCGCCAACAGCAGCAGAAGCGCGAGGAGAACGCCTCCTCGAACGGCTATCCTTCTTGTCATGGGAACCTCCTCATCCGACTAAGCGATAATGGGACCCTCTTTCGTAGTCGCGTGTACCGGAAAAGTATACATCCGTTTTTGCCCGCCCATGCAATGTCTTTTGATGGGAAATGTATGGCTGGGCACTTAAGGTTGGAATGAGGGTGTCCATCCGGCGGCCGGTCTCGCCAGGGTCGGGCGTGGAATCCGCATCCGGATGGTGCGCCCACGAATCCGTGGTGCCGCTCTCGCCCGCCACCGGGAAGGCCTGAATGGAAACGGCGGCCCGCAGCGGAATGGCTGCCGGGCCGCCGTGATTGGTCTCAGCGGGCGATTCTGGCCGGTGCGTCACGGGCCGGGATCGCCGCCACAACGATTACGGTCTCCATTCGCCGCCCGAGGGCGGTGGTGGTCTTCATGGCCTCGCGTTCCCTGGCCGATTGCGGGACGTCGCGGCTCGTCCACGTGCTCCCGATCTGCGACAGGAAGTACTGGCTCCCGTAGCGATGGAAGACCAGCTTCGGCGCCTGCGCGTCCAGGTTGCCCCTTTCCGGGTTGGTCGTGAGAAAGCTGCCGCCAGTGCCCACAAGCTGAATGCGCACCACGTTCGCCCCGGCTTGAGACGTAAGAACGTAGGTTCCGGCGGGCTGCGCAACGTGCCCGGCGACAAATTCGAACGGGATGTCGGCTTGAACGGACTTGGTTATCTGCGCGCTCAGCGGCAGCGTCAGGACAGCCGCCGCAAGAATCGTATATCTTAGTTTCTTCATCGTAATTGACCCCTCTGTGTCCTCGGACACTGGTGTTCGGTTGGCGGGGAGCGGTAAATTCCCCGGTTCTCGGCGCCAGGCCGCTGGCGTCATGTTGCCTACTTTTCCCGCAACTTCTGTTACCGCGCCTGGAATTTGTATCCAGGCACTTAGTACCTTCGGAAACGGAGAACCAAACGGCTAACCGGCGCCGGGAATATGTGACAGAATGCTGTTCATGGGCGAATCGCCGTCCGTCTCGCAGTTACTGATGGCCTGGGGACGCGGCGAACCGGCGGCGCTCGAACAGCTCACCCCGCGGGTTTACGGCGAACTGCACAAGCTGGCGCGCGCCTACCTGCGCCGCGGGCGGCCCAACCAGACGCTCCAGCCCACCGCCCTCATCAACGAAGCCTTTCTGCGGTTGCTCGACCAGTCGCAACCGGTCGAGTGGGAGAGCCGGGCGCACTTCTTCGGCATCGCCGCCCGGTTGATGCGCCTGATCCTGGTGGACCACGCCCGCGCGCGTCACGCCGCCAAGCGGGGCGGCGCCACCGAAGCCATCACGCTGGACGGCTGCATGGCGGTTTCTCCCGGCGCCGCCCCGGATGTGCTGGAGATCGACCAGGCTCTCGACCGCCTGGCCGCGTTCGACGAGCGCAAAGCCAAGGTGATCGAACTGCGCTACTTCGGGGGCATGGACCGCGAGGAGGTCGCCGCCGCGCTCGGTCTGACCCTGGCCACCGTGAAACGCGACCTGCGGCTGGGAGAAGCCTGGCTGCGGAGGTTTCTGGCGGGCGAAAGCGTACAATGAGATGCGCGTAAGGGCGACATGAGCGACCAGCGCTGGCAGTGGATTGAGGAGATCTTCCATCGCGCGGTGGAGCTTGCCCCCGCGGCGCGATCCGCCTACCTCGACGAACCCTGCGGCGCGGACTCATCGCTTCGCCGGGAAGTGGAGTCGCTGGTGGCTCACGACGCCCAAGACGGCGCCCCCTTCGCCGGCCCGGCGGAGGACGCCGCGCCCCGCGCCATCGCGCACTATCGCATCTCCGGCAAGCTGGGCGAGGGCGGCATGGGAGCCGTCTACCGGGCCATGGACACCAAGCTGGGCCGCGAAGTGGCCATCAAGGTGCTGCCCCCGGATTTCGCTGGGGATCCCGGCCGGATGGCCCGCTTCACGCGCGAAGCCAAGGTGCTGGCTTCCCTGAACCACCCCAACATCGCCGCCATTTACGGCGTCGAAGACCGCGCCCTGGTAATGGAACTGGTGGAAGGCCGGGAGCTGCGCGGCCCGCTCGCGGCCGACGAAGCCATCCCCATCGCGCGGCAGAACCGGAATCCAGGTGGTTGCCTTGGCTTCGGGGAAGGTCGCTTCTCTGACCAACCAATTCCTCTTCGCCGAGGATTGGTCGCCCGACGGCAGCTCGATTCTGTGCGGCGCCGGAAGCCGGCTTTTTCTGCTGCCTCTGGCGGGTGGGGCAGGACCCCGGACCATCCTCGACACACCCTATAGCAAGGGCCATTTCCGCTTCTCGCCGGACGGGCAGTTTGTGGCCTACGGTTCCAATGAGTCGGGTCAGGACGAAGTCTACGTGGCCTCATTTCCCGCTTTTGCCTCCAAGCGCAAAATATCCTCAGGCGGCGGAGACTATCCGGCCTGGGCGAAGGGCGGCAGGGAGATCCTCTACCATGCCGGGGATGGATCGCTGATGAGCGTGGAGATCCGCGCCGGATCCAACCTGGCGGCAGGCACACCCAAGGCCCTTTTCAAAGCCGCCGGGTCGGACGCGGGCCGGTTCGCCGCGACCGCCGACGGCCGGCGATTCCTGATCGACGAACCGGTTGAGAAAACCGTAGGCGAACAGCCCGACATCACGCTGGTTGTCAACTGGGCCGCCGGCCTCTGGTAGCCGGCGCGGCTGAACGGCGGGACCCCGTTCTCACTGTACCGCTATGGTGGCCTCGGGCTGGCTGGATTGGCCGTCCACCGAGATCGCCACCGGGACGCTCGCGCCCATGGGCACGCCCGGCGGAATGACCACGACCGCCTCGTAGATGCCCACAGTTCCCGGCACCAAGCCGGCGAATTGCACCGTGGCGGGCTGGCCGCCAATCGTCACCGCCGCGGTGAGCGCCGTGGATGCCGCAGGATTTCCGGGCGCCACGGTTCCCTCGGCCACCGCCGGAGACACCGGCCCCAGCCCCGCGCAGAAGATCGCGACCACGCTTCCCGCGGACACCGGATTGGCCGTGTCCGCTGTCACGTAACTGCCCGCTGGCGTGGTCCAGAATGCCTGCGCCTGCCCGTTCCCCTGCTGGTTCACAGTGAAAACGGCCGGCTGCGCCGTGGCCACCACCACCGGGATGGGCGGCGACTGCGCAGCGCCATGCACCACCACCAGGTCCTGTTGGCTGTCCGGCTGGACCAGGCAGGGAACCTGGGCATCGATCTGTCCCGCCGAAACGTATTTCAAGGGCAACGGCCGGCCGCCCAGGAACACGCTGGCGCCCTGCAATTGAAGAGGCAGCGGGGTCACGCTGGCGGCCGACTGGCCATCCGCCAGGTTCTCGCCGAAAATGGCGAGCCAGCCGCACGGCGCTACCGGCGTGCCGCTCAGTGAGCTGGCCGCGTCCACTATGCCGCCGGGCGAAATCAGCACCGGGTTCGAGGCGTTGAACCGCACCGTGACGCCGGCTGGCGGGGCGCTGCCGCTGGCGGTCTGCGCCTGAGCGGCGGCCTGAACGGTAACGCCGGCCGCCGGCACGTTGCGCGGCGCCGCTGTGGGCGTCCACGAGCCGCGGTAGATGCCGCCGCCCACGGATTGGGCGGAGACCGCGGGGTCGCCGGTCGAGAAGGCTACCGAGGTGGCCGCGCCATCCACCGGGTTGCCGCAGCCGTCGGTCACCTGGACTTCGATGGCGGTGGGCTGAAAGGCCGTCAGGATGGCGCGCGGAGCGGGTTGGCGCAGCGCCACCACCAGTCCCGAGGCCGCGCAGCCGGTGGACGAAACCACCGCCTGCACGGTGACGCTCTGCGACGACCCGTCGGAAAACGAAATCTGCACCGTGCAATCGTGGACGCCCGCGCCCAGCGCCTCGAGCGTGGCCTGAACGGCCAGCGGCGCGCTCCCCGCAACCGTGCCCGTGGCGGGCGAAACCGCGCACCACCCCGCGCCATCGCCGGCGACCACCGCCGAGGTGTAATCCAGCGGCGCGCTGTTGGGATTGTAAATGGTGACGGTCTGCGCGGACACACCGGCCGCACCCGAAGCGCCGCTGAAAATCAGCGCGGCCGGACGCACCGCCGGGCCGATCTGGGTGCCGGGCGCAAGCACATTCAAAACCACCGCTGCGGTCTGCGGCGAGCCGGCCGCTTCCTGGCCGCTGGCCGCGCCCGTGGCGCGCACCACCACCGATCCGTAATACGTGCCCGGCGCAAGCGACGCCAGCGCCGCCGGGTTCACGGAGACGCCGATGGAGGCCGATGAGCCGACCGCGCACGTGCCGGCCGCCTGCGTCACCTGCAGCCAGTTGCCGCCCGAGAGCGTGCCCGCCGTGGCCGTCCAGTTGAGGCCGCCAAGCCCCAGATTGGTCATGTCCAGCGTGTCGCCGGGAACGCCGTTTCCCGCCTGCGCCGCCGTGAAGCTGAGGCCCTGGCGCGAAAGCAGAATGCCAGAGAGCGGATTCACCGCCATGGTGACCGGAATGCGCACTGCCTCGCCGGTGGCCGCGTTCGACACCACCACTTCCCCGGTGTAAACTCCCGGCCATCCGCCCGCCACCTGGGACGGATCTGCGGCGACGGAGATGGGCACAGCGGCTCCATCGGCTCCGCCGGCGGGGAGCGGCGAAAGGCTCAACCACCCGCCTCCCGAAGAGGTGCTCACGGAGGCCGATGGCGTCCACGCGCCGCCCAGGTTGGTGGCCAGCAGCAGTTGCGCCGTGGCCGCGGCGCCCTGCACGACGGAGAACACCAGGCTGCCGGGGCTGGCCGTCAGCGCCGGAGCCGGCGGAAGAGCATCCACCACGATGGTCACCGGAACCACCTGCGGCGCTCCCGACGCCCCGCTGGGCGTCACCGTCAGGCTGCCATCGGTGTAGGTGCCCGCGCTCAGGCCCGGCGCAACCGAAACCGTTACATTGCCCGCGCCCGGACCGGCCGTGGCGGCGATGTGCCCGGCCGCCTGGAAGCTGAAACCGGCCGGAGAGCCGTCGCTCGCCAGCACCGAAACCACCTGCGCGGCCGGCAGTGCGCCCTGCTCGAAGTGGAACGCCAGCGAGGATGGCGCCTCGCTGAGCGTCACCGGCGCCACCGTCAGCGTGGCCGCGACCGGCGTGTCGGCTCCCGATGCGATCACGTGGATGGTGTCGGAATAGGTTCCCGCCGCGAGGCCCGAGGGATTGGCCTGCAATCCCAGGTTGGCCGGCGTGGTTCCCTGCGCCGCGCCCAGCGACAGCCAGTTCCCGCCGCTGCCCACGGTGACGGCGGCGGTGAACGGGATTGGCGTTTGCGGCCCGGTCAGCGCGAGGTTGCCGATAAGCGGCACCGTGCTTCCCTGGGTGGCGTTCAGCGAAATGGATGACGGAGCGGCCACCAGACCCGCCGGATTCATGAGCAGCGCCACGCCCGGTTGCGGCGCCTGGCCGGCGGATGGCGCGGCGATGGAGACGGCGCAGTTGTAGGTGCTGGCCGCGAGACCCGCCGGCTGCACGGTAATGGCGAGCGTGCTGGGTGTGGTGGCGCTGGCCTGGGAAACCGTCATCCAACTGCAATTCGAAGCTGCGGTAAAAGCCACCGGCGTGCTGGAAACGCTGTCGATGGCGATAGTCTGCGGCGAAGCCGCGGAGTCTCCCACGGTGGCGCTGAAGGCCAGCGTGGCGGGGCTGGCAACCAGCGTCGCGCCCGCCACGGTGAGGGTCACGAACACGTTCTGCGCGCCGCCGCCCGCCGATACCGCCAGGCTGCAGTTGTAGCTGCCCGGATTGAGCCCGGCCGGGTTGGCGGATACGGCGATCTGCGCCGGCGCGACGCCGCTCATGGGCGAAGCCTGCAGCCACGCGCAGCCGGATGCGCCGCCCAGGGTCACGGCGAAGGCCAATCCGGCGGGCGACACGGAGAGGTTCTGCGCCGGCACGGTGGCGCCGGGTTGATAGGCGAAGTTGAGCGAAACGGGCGTGACCGAGAACGCCGGCGCCTGCACGCCGCCGGAGTAAGCCTGCGACGCGGTTTGCGCGGGCGCGCCGGAATCGGCGGTTTGGATGGTGTAACTGTACGCCCCGACGGCGGACGGAACGCCGGACACCGCGCCGGTCTGCGGGCTGAAGACCAGCCCCGCGGGCAAGGCCCCGCTGAGCGACCAGAGGTAGGGCGGCGTGCCGCCGGAAGCCGTGCAGCTTGCCGAGTACGAGACGCCGGTCGCCGCCGGACCCGCCGCCGGGCTGCAACTCATCGCCAGCGGAGCCGCCGCTGGCGCGGCCACGGCGAGGCTGAGAGACACCGAAGCGCTGCTGCCCGAAGTGTCGGTTACGCTGAACCGCGCCGCATAGGAGCCGTGGCTGCCGGCGGCTGGTGTGCCGCTGAGCAGGCCCGCGGCGTACATGGTAAGCCCGCTGGGAAGCCCCGAAGCGCTCCAGGTGTAGCTGCCCGCGCCGCCCGTTACGGTGAAAGCAACCGGCCCGTAGGCAGTCTGCTCGGTGGCGGCGGCGAGCGCGGTGGGCGAGGCGATGGCCAGCGGCGCCACCACCGTCAGGCTCAGCGGGAAGGTGCTGGTCGAGCCCAGGAAATCGTGCAACAAGGCGGTGGCGCTGTAGGTTCCGGCGCTGCCGGCCGCTGGAGTGCCGCTCAACACCCCGTTGATATCCATCGCCAGACCGGGCGCCAATGCCCCGATCAGGCTCCAGGTGAGCGGCGCGGTGCCGCCGGTTGCGGCGATCTGCACCGGGCCGTACGCCACCCCCACCGTGGCGGCGGGCAGAATGGCGGGGCCGGTGATCTCGGCGGGCGGATTGACCAGCAGCGGCAGGCTGGCCGAGGCGGTCTGCCGGTTGGCGTCCTGCAGCGCGACGCGCACGGTGTACGCGCCATGGCTGCCGGATGCGGGCGTGCCGCTCCACTGCCCCGCGGCCGACAGGGTCACGCCCGCGGGCAACCGGGACGCCGACCAGGCGTAGGGCGCCGTCCCGCCACTCGCCGTGAAAGGCCCGGCGGCGCAGGGGCTCAGTTCGGTGCAGGGGCCGAGCGCGAGCGGGGAGGCAACCGCCAGCGTCTGGGCCGCCTGGATGGCCAGCGGCAGGGTCAGCGAGGCGGCCGCACCGCTCGAATCGCGCACCGTCACGGCTACGCTGTAAGTGCCGCGCGTGCCGGCCGCCGGCGTGCCGGTGACCGTCCCGTTGCCGGAGGCGGAGGAATACATGTTCAATCCCGCCGGCAAGCCCACCGCGCTCCAGGTGTAACCGCCCGCGCCGCCGGTGGCACTGAAAGTTGCTCCGGGATAGACGGCCAGCTCGATCCCGTTGGGGAAAGCAGCCGGGGTAGCGATGGCCAGCGATGCGGCGGAGGCCGCGATGGTCAAACCCAGGCTGGTAGTGAGGCTGTAGTTCTGCGCATCGGCCACGGTGATGAGCAGACCGTAGTTGCCCGCGCTTCCCGCCGCCGGGGTTCCGCTAAGCAGGCCGGAGGCGCTCAAGGCCAGCCCGCCGGGCAATCCGCCCATGGCGGTCCAGGCGTATGGCGGCATGCCCGCCGACGCCGTCAGCGTGAAGCTGTAAGGCGTGCCCACCTGGGCGGGCGGGAGCGGCGGCTGGAAAGCCAGTGCCGGCAAGCCGTACACCGCGATGGGCACCTGCGCCGACGCGGAGTTGAGGCTGGAATCCCGAACCGCCAGTTGCAGCGTATACGCGCCGTGGCTGCCCACCGCGGGCGTGCCGCTCAAAACGCCGCCGGGCGACACCGACAGGCCCGCCGGCAGGCTGCTGGCCGACCAGGCGTAGCCGCCGCCGCTGCCCCCGCTAGCCGTGAAGGTCACCTGCGGGTAGGGCAGACCCTCGCGCCCCGCCGGCAGGCTCGGCGCCGCCGCAATGCTCAATAGCGAGGACTGGATCGCCAGCGTCCAGCTCGCCGTGCTGCCCGCGCCCGCGGCATCGTGGACGGTAACCGCCAGCGTATAGGCGCCGCCGCTGCCCACTGCCGGGGTGCCGCTCAAAACGCCGCCGCTCGTGAGCGCCAGGCCATTCGGCAAGCCGCTCGAAACCGCCCAGGTGTAGGGCGCCGTGCCGCCGCCGGCGGAAAGCGTCATCGGCCCGTACGCCACGCCCACCATGCCCGCCGGCAGCGTGGCAGGCCCCACGGCCAGCGTCCCGGAATTGATGGTCAGCGGCAGGGAGATCGCCGCCGTGCGGCCATTGGCGTCGTTGACCGTGGCGCTGACGGTGTACGAACCATGGCTGCCGGCGGCGGGGGCTCCGCTCAGTATTCCGGCGGCCGATAGCGTCAACCCCGAGGGCAAGCCCGTGGCGCTCCAGCTCAATGCGCCGGTTCCACCCGAAGCGCTGAAGGTGACCGGGCCGTAGGCTGCGCTTTCGCGGCCGTTGGGCAGCACCGCCGGCGTGGTGATGGAAAGCGGCGAGGGGTCGGCGGAAACCGCGATGTCGAATCCCACGGAGCCCGTGTAGCCGAGCGCATCGGTCACGCGCAGCATGGGGTTGTAGGAGCCCTGGCTGCCGGGCGCGGGCGTGCCGCTGAGCACGCCGCCGGCGGACAATGCCATCCCGTTGGGAAGCCCGCTGAGCGCGGCGAAAGTGTACGGCGCGGCGCCGCCGCCGACGTTGATGGCGAACGGCCCGTAGGGAACGCCCACAGCCGCCAGAGCAGGCGGGAAAGGAGCGGCCAGCGCGGGCGCGGTGTGCACCACCAGGCTCAGCGAAAGCGTGGCCGCGGCGCCGCTCGAATCGCGCACCGTCACCTGCACCGCGTAGGACCCTGCCACGTTCAAACCCAGCGAACCGCTCAGCACGCCGGCGTTCGAGAGCGCCATCCCAGGCGGCAGGCCGGTGGCGCTCCAGGTATAGCCGCCGCTGCCTCCCGTGGCCGTGAAAGTCACCGGGCCGTAGGGATTCAGCTCCGCGCCGGAGGGCAGCGACAGGGGCGAGACGATCGCCAGGGTGGCCGCGGCGGCTGCGACCGTCAGGCTGTAGGGCACACGGACGGTGGAAACACCGTCGCTCACCTGCACGGTGAAGCTGTAGGTCCCCGCAGTTCCCGCCGCCGGAATTCCGCTCAGCACGCCGCTGGCGCTCAGCCCTAAACCCGCCGGCAGCGCGCCGCCTGAGACCTGCCAACTGTACGCCGCGCTTCCACCGGCCGCCTGGAACGCCACCGGGCCATAGCTCACCCCCACCGACGCCGGCGGAAGCGTGGACGGCCCCGCGATGGCGAGCGGCTGGTTGACGATCAGCAGGTAATACCGGGTGGCCGTCTGCTGCGCCGAATCCTGCACCGTGACCGGCAGGTTGTAAGTGCCGTAGCTGCCTTTGGCGGGCGTGCCGCTGAGGGTTCCGCTGGAGGCCAGGGTCATGCCCGAGGGCAGCCCGCCGGCCGACCAGGCGTAGGGTGGCACGCCGCCCGTGGCGCTGAACTGCTGCGCCGCGCAGGCCACCTGTTCGGTGCAGGCGTTCAGTTGCGTGGGAGCGCCGATGGCGGGCTGGGTGGCGGCCTGTATCTGCAAAGGAAACGTGGCGTTGGCGGTGACCAGGCTGGAATCCATCACGCTGACCTGCACCTGGTAGGAACCGTGGCTGCCGATAGCCGGAATGCCGCTCAGCACGCCGCCCGCCGAGACGCTCAATCCCGTGGGCAATCCGCTGGCGCTCCAGGTGTAGCCGCCGGCCCCGCCGGTGGCCGAGAAAGTCGCCGCCGGGTAAGCCACGCCTTCCGCGCCGGAGGACAATGACGCCGGCCCCGAAACTGCCAGCGGCGCGCTGCCCGCCGACGCCGCCAGGGGCAGAATCGCGGCGGCGCAAATCGCCCGAAAAGCCAACCTGGGCCGGTGACCGAATGCGGAAAACCTGGAGGATGTCATCGCAAGAGCCTTAGAGGGCTCCAGTATGGGTGAGGCCTTAGTGGGGTGCAATAGTTCGGAAGTTGAAAGTACTCAATTTCCAATCGGGAAAAGTACTAGTATCAAAACGCACCAAGCCCGGGCGGATTCCGCCTGGCACGGAGCGTGGCACAGCGCAGCAGTTTCTCAACGCCCGGCCCGCCGGATGATAATGGCGACCACCACCCCGCCGGCGGCCGACGCCACCATGAACGGCCAGATGACTCCAAGACAATACAGAAACACCAGGATCACGGCGCCAATCGCGGCGTACTTCAGATCCTCTACCATGGCACGTCCACTACCTGGTTCTACGCGGCTTGGCGGGCGGATGTTCCGCTACTGGCGCTGCCTGGCATCCCGCAGCCGTCCCCGCCATCGCCCGGTGGCATAATTCAATAGAAGCCCGCGCATGATTCCCGACGACGAGGAACGCCGGCGGCCGGCCGGAGATGAATCGGAACTTCCCGAAACCGTTCCCATCGCGGGGGAAACGGTGGCCATGCCAGCGCTTACGCCGGGCGCGCACCCTCCCCATCCCGCCGATTACGTGGGCCGCACCATCGGCGCCTACCGCCTGGAAAGCCTCATCGGACGCGGCGGCATGGGCGCGGTCTACCTGGGACGGCGCGTCTCCGGCGGCTTCGAGCAGGCCATCGCTTTCAAGCTCATCGCCACGCGCTTCTCGACCGCCGGCCTGCGCCAGCGGTTCCTGGCCGAGCGCCAGATGCTGGCATCCCTCAACCACCCCAACATCGCCCGCCTGCTGGATGGCGGCCTCACGGAAGATGGCGAGCCGTACCTGGTGATGGAATTCATCGAGGGCATGCCGCTGGACCGTTACTGCCGCGAGCGAAACGCCCCGGTTGCTGGGGTGGTCGGGCTGGTGCTGGAACTGTGCGACGCCGTCTCCTTCGTGCATCGCAACCTGATCCTGCATCGCGACCTCAAGCCCGCCAACGTGCTGGTCACGGCGGAAGGCCGCGTCAAGCTGCTGGATTTCGGCGCGGCCAAACTGCTGGATCCGGCCGCACCGCAGGCGACTGACGCCACGCGCGCGGGCTCGCGCGTTTTCACGCCCCACTACGCCAGCCCCGAGCAGATTCTGGGCGACGCGGTCACGGCCTCCTCGGACGTATATGCCCTGGGCGTGATCCTCTACCGCCTGCTGACCGGCCACCTGCCGTTCGATTTCACCGGCTTCTCCAGCGCCAGGTACCTGGAGACCGTCTTCCACTCCGCGCCCAAGCGGCCCAACGAGGCGGTTTCCGGCGCGGCCACCGAGACGGCCTCCGCACCGGGATCGCCGCGCGAAGCCGCCCTGGCCCTGCGCCAGCGCCGCGCCGAGATCCGGGGCGATCTGGACGCCATCGTGCTGAAGGCGCTGCGCCCCAATCCCGCCGAGCGCTACGGCTCGGTGGACCAACTGGCCGGGGATCTGCGCAACTACCTCCGGCACCTTCCCGTCGCCGCCCGGCCCGGCGGCCTGGCGTACCGGCTGGGCAAGTGGACCCGGCGCAATGCCGTGGCCATCGCCGCCGGCGTGCTCATCGCGGCCGTGTTGGCGGTGGGCACGGGAGCCACGCTGCGCGGCGCCGCCGTGGCGCGGCGCGAGGAGCGGCGCGCGGCGCAGGGTTTCCAGCAGGTCCGCCAGCTCGCGCACCTGCTGCTGTTCGATTTCTACGACCGGATCGGAGAACTCCCCGGCAGCACGGATGTGAAACGGCAACTGGTGGCGCGCGCCATTCACTATCTGGACGGCCTGACGCCGGGCGCGGCCGGAGATCCGGGCTTGCAGTCGGACCTGGTCGAGGCCTACACCAGGATGGGGAACGTCCTCGGCAACCCCTACGATCAGAACCTGGGCGATGCGCCGCAGGCGCGCACCAGCCTGGAAAAGGCGGTGCGGGTGGGAGCATCCGCCCTGGCGCTCAATCCCCACGACCGGCTGGCAACGCGCCGGCTTGCCCTGGCGCGCCGCGGCCTGGGCGAAGTGTGCTTCGGGATGGGCGACACGGCCCGCGCCATAGGGCTGCTGAAGGCCGCGGCGCAGTCGCTGGAGTCTCTGGCGCTGGGCGTGGGCGGCACGGCAGACGACCTGGCGGAAGCCGCCAGCACGTTCGGCGGCCTGGGCGATCTCTACGGGCTTCACGGCCTGGGCAGCCTGCGCGATCCGGCGGCCGCGCTCGAGAGCTACCGCCATAGCCTGGATCTCAACCAGCGCGGTCTGGCCGCGGACGCCGCCAACGTCCGCTTCCTGCGCGGCGTGGCCATCGCGCAAATGAAGATCGGCGGCGTGGAGGAGGATACCGATTCGGCCGCGGCCGCCGCCAGCTATGCGGACGCGCTCGCCTCGCTGGGCCGGCTTCCCCCGGAAGCGCGCGGCACCATGTCCACCCAGCGTCTGGAAGCCGTCATGCGGCACCGCTTCGGCGGCATGCTGGCGGTTAGCGGGCGCGCGGCCGAGGCGGTGCCCCAGTTCCAGGCGGCTATCCGGCAATACCAGCAGTTTGCCGACAGCGACCCCTTGAATCGCCAGCCGCGCTTCGACCTGGCCAACGCCCATTACGCCCTCGGCCAGGCGCGCGACGACCTGGGGGATAGCGCCGGGGCGAGCCGGGAGTACCGCCAGACGCTGTCCCTGCTGGACGGTCTGCTGCGCAGCGACCCGGGCAATCCGGTGTGGCAGGCGCATCGCGCCGAAGCCCTGTACCTGCTTGGATACAAGCAGGATGCCATTCAGGCGGCGGAGAGCCTGGCGCTCAGCCCCAGCGCCACGGCGGACGATTTCGACCGCCTGGCGGGCTATTTGCTCGAGGTGGACCCCGCCAGGGCGCTGGCCTACGCCACGCGCGCGGTTTCCAGCAACCGCGGGGCCGACCCGGCTCCCATGCTGACTCTGGCCAAAGCCCAGCGCGCCTGCGGGCAGGTGGCCGAATCCCGCCGCACCCTGCAGGCGTTGCTGGCCAAGCTGCCGGCGCCGTCGTCGCTGCGCCGCCAGGCTGAGTCGCTGCTGGGCCGGTAGGGACGCGATTCGGGGCAGGGATGTGCGCGATGCGGTCTAAAGTCCCGGCAGGGTCCCGCCGATATGACTAGTGGGGTGAACATGCTGGAAACAGCCCGTCCTCAGGCGCCCTGGGCGCTTCGCCTGGTGCCGCCTTTCCCGGCGATCGCGCAACGCGTCCTGGGTCTCGTCAGCCAAGAAGATGTCAGCATCCAGGCGGTGTATGAACTGGTCAGAATGGACCTGTCGTTTTCCGCGGAGCTGTTGCGCTTCGCCAACTCGGCGCTATTCGGCTCGCGCCGCGAGGTCAAGAGCCTCCCGCAGGCCATCATGGTGGTGGGCCTCGACCGGCTCAAAACCATGGCCACCTTCGTGGCTCTGAACCGCATGGTGCGCGCCTCGGTTCGCATTCAGGCGCTGCGCAAGATCTGGGTCCACAGCCTGGCCACCGCGCTCATCGCCGACGAAGCCGCCCGCGTCAACCGCGTGGCCCGCGACGCCGCCTACACCACCGGCCTGCTCCACAACCTGGGAACCCTGGGCCTGATGTCCGCCTACCCGGACGAGTACTCGCGCATGCTGGAAGTCTCCAACGATTTCGGCTTCGACCTGCTGAACACCGAGCGCGACCTCTTCGAAATCGATCACTGCGCGGCGGGCGCCTACCTGGCTCAGGATTGGGATTTCCCCGACGAACTGGCGGCCGCCATCGCCACCCACCACGACGACCCGGTTCCAGGGGAAGCCAGCCTCGATAACATCGTCAAGGTGAGCTGGCGCCTCGCCGACTGCCTCGGCTACGCCGCATTCTCCCCGGAGAAGGACTGGGTCTACGAGAAGCTGATCGCCTTTCTGCCCAACGCGTCGAGCTGGCTCGGCGAAGATGCCGAAACCGCCCGCCGCGAACTGGACGCCCGGCTCTCCTCGGCGCCCCTCTGATCTGAAGTTCCCGCCCCGCGAGAGATGCCATGGGCGCGGACCCGGAGACCACGCCCGCGCCGCCCGGTTGTGTGGGGCAGGTTTTCAACCTGCGGCGGGTTCGTAACCCGCCTGGGCGGCCTTGTGCAGCCGCCGCCCAGGCCGATTAGCTGGTGCCCCCAGAACGCGCCGTGCCGTCTCGTGGCCGATCGGCTTGGCGTTTGCCTCCACGCCGGCGCCCGACCGAGTGGCCTCATGGCCGGCGCTTTCGTTACTATGGTTGTAGCCGGCCCTGGCCGGCGCGCCGCCTCGCGTTCGCTCCCAATCGACGTGATCCATGAAAAGTAGCAATCCGGCTATCCGCAACATCGCCATCATCGCCCATGTGGATCATGGGAAGACCACCCTGGTGGACGCCATGCTCAACCAGAGCGGCATCTTCGGCACCCACGAGGAACACGTGGACCGCGTCATGGATTCCAACGACCTGGAGCGCGAGCGCGGCATCACCATCCTGGCCAAGATCACCGGCGTGCGCTACCACGGCGTCAAGATCAACATCGTGGATACGCCCGGCCACAGCGATTTTGGCGGCGAAGTGGAGCGCGCGCTGAAGATCGTCGATGGCGTCATGCTGCTGGTGGACGCCTCCGAAGGCCCGCTGCCGCAGACCCGCTACGTGTTGTCGAAGGCCCTGGAAGCCAAGCTGCCGCCCATCGTGGTGATCAACAAAATCGACCGCCCGGACGCCCGCGTGCAGGAGGTTCTCAACGAGGTCTACGACCTGTTCATCGATCTGGACGCCACCGAGGACCAGCTCGATTTCCCGGTGCTCTACACCATCGCCAAGACGGGCGTGGCCAAGAGCGCCATGGAGGACGCTTCGAGCGATCTGCGCCCGCTGTTCGACGCCATCCTCGAGCACATCCCGGCGCCGGTGGGCGATCCCGGCGGGGTGCTCCAGATGCTCATCGCCAACCTGGATTACAGCGACTACCTGGGGCGCCTGGGCATCGGGCGGGTGTTCAACGGCACGCTGAACTACGGCGACACGGTGGCCATCGCCAAGCGCGACGAAACCTTCCACACCACGCGCATCACCAAGCTCTACTCGTTCGAAGGCCTGAAGCGGGTGGACGAAACCGTGGGCCGGCCGGGGGACATCCTGGCGATCGCCGGCGTCGAGGGCATCACCATCGGCGAGACCGTCACCAGCGCCGAGACGCCCGAGCCGCTGCCGCTCATCCAGATCGACGAGCCCACCATCGCCATGGCGTTCACCATCAACACCTCTCCGTTCGCCGGCCGCGAGGGGCAATGGGTCACCTCGCGCAACCTGCGCGAGCGGCTCGACAAGGAGCTGCTGACCAACGTCTCCATCCGCGTGGAGGAACTCGGCCACGACACCTTCAAGGTGATGGGCCGGGGCGAGCTGCAGCTTGCCATCCTCATCGAGATGATGCGCCGCGAGGGCTTCGAACTGGCCGTCGGCAAGCCGGAGATCCTGACCCGCACCGTGGACGGAAAGCTGCTGGAACCGGTGGAGCACCTGGTGATCGACTGCCCGGAGAGTTTCCTGGGCGTGGCGATCGAGAAGATCGGTTCGCGCAAGGGCAAGATGTCCAGGATGGTGAACCACGGCTCGGGCCGGGTGCGCCTGGAGTTCACGATTCCATCGCGCGGCCTGATCGGCTTGCGCAGCGAGATCCTCACCGACACGCGCGGCACCGCCATCATGAACTCGCTGTTCCACGGCTACATCGAGTGGCAGGGCGAGATTCCCACGCGGCCCACCGGATCGCTGGTGGCCGACCGCCCCGGCCGGGTCACCGGCTACGCCACCTTCAACCTGCAGGAGCGCGGCGAGATTTTCGTGGCGCCGGGGACGGAGGTGTACGAGGGCATGATCGTGGGCGAGAACGCACGCGACGCCGACCTGGACGTGAACATCGTCAAGGAAAAGAAGCTCACCAACATGCGCGCCTCCACCGCCGACGAAGCCATCCGCCTGGTGCCGCCGAGGATTTTGAACCTGGAGCAGGCGATCGAATTCGTCCGCGACGACGAGTACGTGGAGGTGACGCCGGTGTCGATCCGGCTGCGGAAGAAGGTGCTGAAGGCGAATCAGCGGTAGCGGCGGCGAAACTCATGACTCCAGCCCCTCTGATCCTCGGCGCCAAAGGCACCTTGGGCGGGCAGCTTATGAAGCTGTATCCGGACGCCGTGGGCTGGGACCGCGAAGATATCGACGTGCTGGATTTCGCCGCCCTCCGCGCCCAAGTGGCGGGGCTGGGATTTCTTCCCGGCGCCATCGTCAACTGCGTGGCGTTCAACGACGTGGATGGCGCCGAAGACCATCCCCAACGGGCCTTCGCGCTCAATGCCGATTTCCCCGGAGCGCTGGCGGCCTACGCCGCCGGGCTGGGCGTGCCGCTGGTCCACTACAGCACCAACTACGTTTTCGACGGGGCGCGGGGCGAGTACGCCGAAGCCGATCCGCCGTCGCCGCTCTCGGTGTACGGCCACAGCAAGCTGGCGGGCGAACGGCTGGTGGCCCAGGCCGGCGGGCGCGCCTACGTGCTGCGCACGGCGGTGATTTTCGGACCCAAGGGGGCGAGCGACCTGTCCAAGAAGAGCTTCGTCGACCTCATGCTGGAGCTGTCGGCGAAACGGGACACCATCCAGGCGGTGGCCGACGAGGTCAACAGCGTCACTTACGCACCCGACCTGGCCGCCGCCACGCGCGAGCTGCTGTGCCGGATGCCGGCGCCGGGAATCTACCACGCGGTGAACGCCGGAGCGGCCAGTTGGTTCGATTTCGCGCGCGAGATTTTCCGCGTTTCGGGGCGGCAGGTGACGGTGCTGCCGGTTCGCTCGACGCACTTCCCGCGCAAGGCGGCGCGTCCGGCCAGGTCGGTTCTCCTCAACACGCGGCTGCCGGCGCTGCGCCCGTGGACGGCGGCCCTGGCGGAATTCCTCGGCCCGCAATAGCCCGGTACGGGGAGGCCGGCGCTGTGTAGAAAATCCGGCGCCTGCCGATAAGCCAAAAGAGGTTGTAAAGTCCGACGCACTCGGACTGGGGTAGCTGGCGCCCGTGGCTTCTTCGTCAAAACATTCCGCTTCCGATGCCGCCGAGGAGAAGAGCCTCCTGCCCGCCATACAGACGCTGGTGCACGGCATCGGGGTGCACGCCGTGAAGGGCGAACTGGAGGAGGACCGGCAGTTTCGCGCCCGCATGCACAAGATTTCGGAGGCCGTCGCCGACGAGCCCTCCTGGATGGACGCCATGGCCACCGCCGACTCGGCCGTCAGCGCCCTGCGGGATCACAACGACCGCGTGCATAAGTACCACCGCGCCCTGACCGTGGAATTGCGAAGCGTGATCCAGATGTTCGTGGGGACGCTCGAAGACCTCACCATCGCCGGCCCCAAGCTAATGCAGCAGCTTCGGGAAATCGAAAAGAAACTCATCTCGGCGCCCGACCCGGACGGCGTCCGGGAGTCCAAAACCAGCCTGACCCAGTGCCTGGCCGAGATCCGCGAGGAAGCCGAACGCCACAAGCAGGCCGACGGCGGGCGCCTGTCGCAGGATCCGGTCACCGGCCTGGAAGGCCGCGTGGCCGCCGAATCCGCCCTGACGGAGGCGTGCGCTTCCGACAGCCCGGTGTGCGCCGTGGCCGTTTCCATCGACCGGCTCAGCCTCTACAACCGGCGCTACGGACGGGATGTGGGCGACCAGGTGCTCCACTTCTTCGTGGAATTCGTGAAGCGCGCCTTCGAAGACGGGGTCAGGATCTTTCGCTGGACCGGCCCCGCCATCGTGTTGATGCGCCACGGCTCTCCCGACGGCGTGCAGGCGGAAATGCGGCGCGTCTTCGATCCCCGGCTGCAGTTCGAAGTGGATTCCGGATCGCGCTCCATCCTGCTGGCCATCGGCGCGTCCTGGCTGGTGGTGCCCATGATGGTGGATTCCCGCCTGGTGGTGAACAAGATCGATTCCTTCGTGGCCCAGTAGGCCGCCCCAAGGCGCTACGGCGCGCCCGCCAGCCCGTCCACCAGCATCTTCCCCAGGCCGGAAATCAAAATGGAGCCGGGGTTGTCCGGCCCGTAGTCGATCCGCGGCATCTCGTCCACGTAGATCGCCATGGCCACGCGGCCGCCCTTGGAGTAGACGATTCCCACGTCGGCGCGCAGCGCGTCCAGCGCCCCCGTCTTGTTGGCGATGGGCGCGTCGATCAGGCGCCGGATTCCGGTGTTGTCCTGCTGCCGCTTGAGGATGGCGATCATCTCGCGGGAGGCCGCCGGGCCGGCCAGTTGGCCGCGTTCCAGCTTCTCCAGCAGCGTCACCATGTCGCGCGGCGTGGTGACGCCCACGCCGTACTTCCGGTTCTCCGGCTGCATTCCGAAATCCGACCAGCCTTCGGCGGGAGCGAGTGCGGCGCCGTCGCCGCGGATCTTGCGGAGCAGGCGCGTGCTAGGGACGCCAATGCGGTCCAGATAGGCGTTCACCTGGTTGGCCGTCACCCGGTCGAGCACCATGTTGGCGGCGGTGTTGTCGCTGAGCACGATCATGAGGTGGACCACGTCGCTGAGCGGCAGCTTGACGCCCGGGGACAGCTCGCTTCCGATCACCGGGGAACCGGCCAACTGGTCAGCCCGGCGGACGGTGAGCGGCCTGGTCCACTTGAGTTTGCCGCGCTCGACCGCATCGAACACCGCCGCCATGATGGGAAGCTTGATGGTGCTGGCGGCGCGGACCGGAGCGGATTCGCGAATGCCCGCGGCGGCGCCCGTGTCCAGGTTCCGGGCGTAGAGCGAAACGGCCCCCGGAAAGCCGGCGATGCGCGCCGCCAGGCGCGCCTCCAGCGATTGCGCGCCCGCCGGAAGGGTGAGCGCGAGCAGCCATGCGAGGTGACGCATGGAATAAATAATAACGGACGGTGGGCGCGGCGGGAGGCCCGGCGCTGAGCGTTCCCATCCGGCGGCCGGCCTGGCTGCTTCCGCCGGTGAAATCGGATATAACGGAGTTGCATGTCCGCGAGCGGTGCAGCCACGCGAACGCTCCTCTGTCTTCTGGCAGTTTCCGCTCCGCTAGCCGGCCAGCAGGCCGATCGCGAATCCGCCAAACCGGTGGCCATCCCCACCGCCGAAAAGAACCGGCTCGGCGATCTGCTTCCCGGGGCGCCGGAATTCTCCGGGAAACCGGGAGCGCCCGCGAAATTCTATTCCACCGATCTGTACCGCTACCTCGATGGCGGCGCGGACGCGTATCTGGACTACGGGTTGGTCGCCATGATCCACCGCGAGTTCAAGGCCGGAGACGTCGACCTCACGGTGGACATTTACGATATGGGCGACCCGCTGCGGGCCTTCGGCATCTACTCCGCCGAGCGGTCGCCCGACTACCTGTTCATCCCCATCGGCGTTGAGGCTCACGTGGATGTGGGCAGCCTCGGTTTCCTGCAGGCCCATTACTACGTCAAGCTGTCCGCCTTCGGCGACGAAAGCCGGACGCCGACGGTGCTGGAAAAGGCGGCCAAGAGCATCGAGGCCAGGATCGGTCCGGTGGGCAAGCTGCCCCGTCCGGTGACCTGGTTTCCGGTGGCGTGGCAGGTGCCCTCCTCGCAGAAGTACATCGTGAAGGCGCCGCTGGGCCACGACTGCCTGGCGCCGGCCACCACCATGCTTTACCGCTTCGACGGCCATGACACTACCCTGCTGGCCTCGCGCGCGGCCAGCCCGGAGGAGGCTGCCGGCCGCGTGGGCAAATTGAAGGAGGATCTGGCGCGCTCCGGCACGGTGACCGCGGTTTCGGGTTTGCCCGGCGAGGCGTGGCGCAGCGCCGGCCCATCCGGCCAAGAAACGGTTTTCTTCGCCCGCGGATCCTACGTGGTGGTGGTCGAGGCTCCCCCGGCCGATGAGGGCGAATTCCTGAAGGATGTCTATGCCCATGTCAAGGACTGATTGGCGATGGATTTCTCGCGGCGGCGATTCCTGACATCCGCGGCGGCTGCGGCGGCGGGCGCGGGCTGGCCGGTGGCTGGCGCGGGCGGGCTGGCGGCGGCCGCGTCCAACATGGCGGTGGCCCGCTACAAGAGCCCGCAGGCTGCGCCCGACGCGGTGGCCGAGGAAGCCCGGCGGCTCACCCGCGCGGCCATCGGCGCCCTCGGCGGCATGGGCCGCTTCGTCTCCAGGGGCCACACCGTCTGGGTAAAACCCAACATCGGCTGGGACCGCCGGCCGGAACAGGCGGCCTGCTCCAATCCCGACGTAGTGGCTACCATCGTGGAGCTTTGCTTCCAGGCGGGCGCCGGGAAGGTGACGGTGGGCGACAACCCCTGCGTCAGCCCGGAGAAAAGTTTCGCGCGCAGCGGCATTCAGGCGGCCGCGCAAAAGGCCGGCGCGCGCTGCTACTACCTGGACGAACGCAAGTTCCGCCGCATGGCCATGCGCGGCGCGCGGGTGCTCAAGGAGTGGGAAATCTACACTGAAGCGGTGGAAGCCGACCGCCTCATCAACCTGTTCATCCCCAAGCAGCACAGCCTCTCGAAGGCCACCCTGGGGATGAAAAACCTGATGGGCCTGGCGGGCGGACCGCGCAGCCGGTTCCACCAGGATATCGCCGGGACCGTGGCCGACCTGGCCGCTTTCCTGCGTCCCCAACTGGTGGTGATGGACGCCGTTCGGGTGCTGGCGGCCAATGGCCCCACCGGCGGCAACCTGGCCGACGTGTGGCGCAAGGACACCGTGGCGGCGGGCGTGGACCAGGTGGCCATGGACGCCTGCGGCGCGGCGCTGCTGGGCCTGGCTCCCGCGGAGATCGGGATCGTTTCCGAGGCGCACGCGCGCGGGTTGGGAACCATGGACATCCAGGCGCTCGCGCCCGCGATGCTGGAGGTGTAGGGTGGTCTGGCTGCGGCGCGCCGTCCAGAGCTCGGTTCTGCTGCTGTTTCTCTACCTGTTCATGGGTACGGCGGAGCGCGCCATCGACCGGCCGGGCGCGGGCGTGCGACTGTTCTTCGAGCTCGATCCGCTGTTGGCGCTGGCGAGCTGGCTGGCCTCCCACGCCATTGCCGCGGGCATGCTGCTGTCGCTGATTACGCTCGCGTGCACGCTGGTCTTCGGCCGCTGGTTCTGCGGCTGGATCTGCCCTTTCGGCACGCTGCACAACTTTTTTGCCGGCCTGCGCCGCTCTCCCGCGGCCGAGCGGATCGAATCCGGCGCCTGGACGCGCTGGCACAAGGCCAAGTACTACGCGCTGGCGGTGTTTCTGGGCGGCGCGCTGGCGGGCGTCAACCTGGTGGGATGGCTGGACCCGTTTGCGTTTTTCTTCCGCTCGCTCGCAACCGCGGTCTACCCCGCCGTGAACCACGCCATTGTGAGCCTGTTCACCTGGCTTTACCAGGCCAACCCGGGCGTGGGCGCCCTGCGCGTCACGGCGGTGAGCGAACCGGTTTACGAATTCCTGCGGCGGCATTTTCTGGCTACCGCGCAGCCGCACTACTTCGGCAACCTGCTGCTGGGGGCTCTGTTCGCGGCCGCGGTAGCGCTCAATTTCCTGCGCCCGCGATTCTGGTGCCGCTACCTTTGCCCGCTGGGGGCGCTGTTGGGCCTGGCCGGAAAACATCCCGTCGTGCGGCTGCGGCGCAACCCCGAGACCTGCAACGATTGCCGCCTGTGCCTGGCGGATTGCCAGGGCGGCGCCGGCCCGCGCGCCGGCGGCTGGCGTCCCGAGGAGTGTTTCTACTGCTTCAACTGCCAGGCGGGATGCCCGTCGGGCGCGATCGGTTTCGAGTGGGGGCGTCCGCGCAAAAGCGAGCCGCTCGACCTCGGCCGGCGGCGGGTGATGGCGTGCGCCGCCTCCGGCGCGGCGGGAGCGCTGCTGTTCCAAACCAGCCCGCTGGGCCACCAGCGAACGTTCAATCCCGAGCTGGTGCGTCCGCCCGGCGCGCTCGGGGAAAGCGATTTCCTGGCCCGGTGCATCCGCTGCGGCGCGTGCATGAAGGTCTGTCCGACCAACGCCATTCATCCCGCGGCACTCGAAGCCGGCCTGGAAGGCATGTGGTCGCCGGTGCTGCGTATGACCATCGGCTATTGCGAGTACGAGTGTACGCTGTGCTCGCAGGTGTGCCCCACGGGCGCCATCCGGCCGCTGGATCTGGCCGCCAAACAGGCCATCCGCATCGGCCTGGCGTATTTCGACCGCAACCGCTGCCTGCCCTACGCCTACGCGCGCACCTGCATAGTCTGTGAGGAGCACTGTCCCACGCCCCGGAAGGCGATCTGGTTCGAGGAGGTGGTGGTGACCGCGCCGGGCGGGGAGCGGGTAACGGTCAAACAGCCGCACGTGGACCCGGAACTTTGCATCGGCTGCGGGATCTGCACCAACAAGTGCGTGATCAAGGGGCAGCCGGCGGTGCTGGTGGCGAGCGTGGGCGAGACTCGCAATCCGGACAACGGTGTGCTGCTCCCCTGACGCAACCTTGAGCGGATCTTTGTCAAGTATTATAAGTTCCTCCACATCAACGTGTTGCGCGGATATCTTGTCACTCTCTGGGTGAGTGTGCTAATAATAGTTGTCGGAACCACGCGAGAGAGAGGCGTGGGCCCACTCGTAAACCAGGCTATCTCACACATTCATTTAGGGAGGTTAATCTATGAAGATTCGTCCGCTCTATGACCGGATCGTGGTCAAGCGCGTTGAACAGAAAGAACAAATGCAAGGCGGCCTGTACATCCCCGATTCCGCCAAGGAGAAGCCCCAGGAGGGCGAAGTAGTGGCCGTGGGGAAGGGCAAGCGGTTGGAGAACGGCAGTCTGGTTCCGCTGGACGTGCAGGCGGGCGACCGGATCCTGTTCGGCAAGTACTCCGGCAGCGACATCAAGCTGGATGGCGAAGAGTACCTGATTATGCGTGAGGACGAAGTCCTCGGAATTCTCGAAGCCGCACAGAAGGCTTCCTAAGGAGTCGATGAACGATGGCAAAACAAATTGTCTATTCTGAAGCATCCCGCCAGGCGATCTTGCGCGGCGTCAACCAGTTGGCCGATGCGGTGAAAGTGACGCTCGGGCCCAAGGGCCGCAACGTGGTCCTGGAGAAAAAGTTCGGCGGTCCGACCATCACCAAGGACGGCGTGACCGTGGCCAAGGAGATCGAGCTGAAGGATCCGCTCGAGAACATGGGCGCCCAGATGGTGCGCGAAGTGGCTTCCAAGACCTCCGACGTGGCCGGCGACGGCACCACCACGGCCACCATTCTGGCCCAGGCGATCTACCGTGAAGGCGTCAAGGCGGTGGCCGCCGGCGCCAACCCGATGGCCCTCAAGCGCGGCATCGAAAAGGCCGTGGAAGTGGCCATTGAGGAAGTCAAGAAGCTCTCCAAGCCCGTATCGCAGTCGCACGAAATGATCGCCCAGGTGGGCACCATTTCGGCCAACAGCGACTCCACCATCGGCAACATCATCGCCGACGCCATGGAGAAGGTCGGCAAGGAAGGCGTCATCACGGTCGAGGAATCCAAGACCATGTCCACCGAATTGGACACCGTCGAAGGCATGCAATTCGACCGCGGCTACCTGTCGCCCTACTTCGTGACCGACGCGGAACGCATGGAAGTGGTCCTGGAAGATCCCTACATCCTGATCCACGAAAAGAAGATCGGCAATATGAAGGACCTGCTGCCGGTGCTCGAGCAGATCGCCCGCTCCGGCAAACCGCTGCTGATCATCGCCGAGGAAGTGGAAGGCGAAGCCCTGGCCACGCTGGTGGTCAACAAGCTGCGCGGCACCCTGGCCGCCTGCGCCGTGAAGGCTCCCGGCTTCGGCGACCGCCGCAAGGCCATGCTGGAAGACATCGGCATCCTGACCGGCGGCAAGGCCATCATGGAAGAGACCGGCATCAAGCTGGAAGGCGTGAAGCTGGACGACCTGGGCCGCGCCAAGCGCGTCACGGTGGACAAGGACAACACCACCATCGTGGACGGCGCCGGCAACCAGAGAAGCATCGAGGGCCGCATCAAGCAGCTCCGCGCCCAGATCGAAGAGACCACTTCCGACTACGACCGCGAGAAGCTGCAGGAGCGCCTGGCGAAGCTGGCCGGCGGCGTGGCGGTGATCAAGGTCGGCGCGGCCACCGAAACCGAAATGAAGGAAAAGAAGGCCCGCGTGGAGGATGCCCTGCACGCCACTCGCGCCGCGGTTGAGGAAGGCATCGTTCCGGGCGGCGGCGTGGCCCTGCTGCGCGCGGCCACGGCCCTCAAGGACCTGAAGTTGGAAGGCGACGAGCAGATCGGCGTGAACATCGTGCGCCGCGCCTGCGAAGAGCCCATCCGCCAGATCGTGGCCAATTCCGGTACGGAAGGCGCGATTGTGATCGGTAAGATCCGCGAGAGCGACAACCCCAACTTCGGCTTCAACGCCGAGACCGACACTTATGAGGACCTGGTGGCCTCGGGCGTGATCGATCCCACCAAGGTGACCCGGACGGCGTTGCAGAACGCCGCGTCCATCGCCTCGCTGATGCTCACCACCGAAGCCATGATCGCCGAGATCCCGGAGAAGAAGCCGGCCGGTCCCGGCGGCGGCCCCGGCCACGGCCCCGAGATGGATTACTAGAAGCAGCCCGACACTGCGGGCTTTCAAATGCCGCGCTCCGGAGAAATCCGGGGCGTGGCATTTTTTTGCGCCGCCCGGCGGCTACGGGTTGCAGCTCCACTTCGGCGGGGCGGCGGGATGGGTCTGGCGCGCCAGCAGCAGAAAGTGGCCGGGAGGCATGGGAACCATATCGTGGGTGGCCGTGGCGGACGCGGCTATGGCTTCGCGATCGCGCTCGGGGAGGAAGAAATCGGTGGCGGGGTGGTGCTGGATGGTACGCGCCAGATCGGCCGTGGTCGAGCCCACGATCATGGTGCCCACCGGGCTGGCGGATTCCATTCCCCATTCGCGGAGCCGGCGGCGGAAAACCGGCAGCGACCCGCCCGGATCGTCGAACCGGGCGGCGTCCAGAACGATGCCCATGGCGGCGAAATCCATGCCGTACTGGCCGGTCACCGGCAGTTGGCCGATCAGGTAGTAGCGCACCCTGGGGAGCGGCAGCACGCTCGAGTAGAGCTCGTCGTCGGGCTCGACCACGACCAGCTCGTTGGCGCGGCCGAGGCCGCAGTACTCGGAGAGCATGGGCGCCGAGGCCACCACCGATCCCTCGCGGAATGAGATCCCCCATGGCTCACCCGGCATGGCCGCCTTGAGGACCAGCGCCGCCAGCGCCAACCCCAGCAGCCACCTGGCGGAGCGCACTTCGGCCAGGTTCCCATAAGAGGCGGCCAGGATGGCGGCGGCGGGCGCCAGCGGCAGCAGGTACGTGACATTGCGGTACTGCCAGAAGAACACGGCCGCCAGCAGCACGCCCATCCAGCAGCCCAGCAGCAGGGCCGGCGCGGAGCGGCGCTTCAGTTGCCCCGCGAAGGCCGGGAGCGCGACCAGCGCCAGCGCGGTGAGCACCGGGTCGATGCGCAACAGGCGCATGACGTAGAACAGCACCTGGTTCTCCTGCGAGGTCTGCGGCGGCGCGCCCGCGCCATACCCCAGGATTTCGATGGCCACGTGCTCGGTCCAGAACCAGCGGTGGTGCGCCAGTGCCTGGTAGACGAACCAGGGCGCGGCCAGCGCCAGGGCCACGCCCGCGGCGGCGCACACGCGCCCCAACGCGGGACGCCGGTTGCGCGGCGCCGCCAGCCAGTACAGCCCCAGGATTCCCAGCGGCAGCACGCCGGCCACGCTCTTGGTGAGAATGGCGGCCCCGACCGCGCCCGCGTATCCCCAGAAGGCGGCGCGCGATTCCAGCCAGGGGTCCGCGAAAAGACAGTACATGGCGGCGGTGAAAAAGGCCGCCAGCAGGCCGTCGGTGAGGCACATGCTCCCCAGCACGTGCCAGAGATGGTTGGAAGCCAGCAAAAGGACGGCCGCGGCGCCCGCCTCGACCGAGCGCACTTCCGCCACCCACCAGAAGACCAGTCCGGCGGCCAGGGCGCACCAGAGCGCGATGGGAAAGCGCAGCGCCAGCCGCGAAACGCCCGCCACGCGCGCCGCCAGGCCCGACATCCACACCAGCAGCGGCGGCTTGTAGAGCGCCATCCGCCCCATGAACTCGGGAGTAAGCCAACCGCCCTCCACGGCCGCATGGATGGCGCTCGACGCGTAGACCGCTTCGTCCTGCGCCCCGATGCGGCCCACGGGATCGAGATAGTCGCCGGCCAGCCCCACCCGGGCCGAGCGGGCCAGCAGGCAGGCGAGCGCGAACACGGCGGCGGCGGCGAAGGCGCGATTCATGGCAGCGGACGGCGGACAGCTAACAGTCTACAATTTTCCGCCGGGCGCACGGCGCGGCCCGGTCTACAGATGGTCGATATGCACGATCTCGGAGCTGGCGGGAGTGGGCAGCGGGACGGAAACGCCATCGGACATGAGCTGGGCGCCCGGCAGGTTATACACGCTCGGGCTGGTCTCGAACCACACCGTGTAGCGCTGCAGCGGATTCAGGCCGAGCGGGCGAAAAGTGTACAGCGGCGCGCCGGAGGCGCTTTGCGAGATGACGGCCACGCCGGTGTCGAGCGCCGGATTGTAGCTCATGATGGCATCCGGCGCCGCCGCCGTGGGCGGTTGGATGTGGAACACCTGGCTGCCGTTGATGCCGCCGCGAATGGTCTTGTAATTGGCGATCTCCTGGGCCAGGAAACCCGCCTGATCGGCCGGAATCGTGTCCAGCGGAATCATCAGCACCCAGTTGCCGCCGAACATGTAGCTGTGGGTGGCGTACGGGGTGAGGCCATCCGAGGCCGGCATGTAGCGGTCCGCGTAGCGCGGGGGAAATGGATAGGTGGCGCCGTACACCGCCTGCGACGACCCCGCGGCGCCGGATGCGTCGTTGGTGATGGAGGTGACGTAGTGCTGCACCATGTTGAACGTCATCATGTTGCCGCCATCCTCGCAATTCTCCCAGTAGACATTGGGGCGGGCCGCCTGAACGGCGGACAGGACGGCATCGATCCCCTGGACGGAGTTGGCGTAGTTGCTGTCGTTGGGGTCGTGGGTGTGGGTGGTCTTGGTGCACTGCTTGACCATGTTCTCGCCATCCTGCAGGATCCAGTCCACCTGGTAGTCGTCGATGATGTGGAGGGCCTGCTGGATCACCCAGTTCTGGGTGTCCTGGTTGGCGAGGCACAGCGAAACGGCCCCGAAGTACCCGTCGCTCACCGTGGACGTCCAGTCCGGATTGGCCTGCAGCACGGGGCTGTTGGGGTCGGCGTCGGTGAGGGCGAAGTGCAGCCCGAACTTCATGCCCAGCGAGTGAACGTAGGCGGAAACGGCGGCCAGGCCGTGGGGAAACTTCACCGGGTCCTCGTACCAGTCGCCGATCGAGCGCGCCCAGCCCAGATCCACGATGAAGAGTTCCACGCCCAAATTGCCCGCCGCGGTGGCGTTGCTCATGAGGGTGGGCTCGTCGATGGCCGTCTGGTACGCCCAGGAATCCCACGCCACGTAGGGAAACGCATTGGCGCCGCCCGGCATGGGGACGGCGAGCACGCCCTCGACGAAGGACTGGGTGCGGTAGCCGGCTTCGTCGAAATCGCCGTGGAACAGCCCCACGAATGCGGAAGGCGTCTCGAAGCTGTCGGCGGACGCCACGGGATGATTCAAATCCGCCACGGTGGAATAGAATTGCAGGACTCCCTGGCTGGCCTGCTGCGCCACGGTGGTCTGGGCGCGGCCGTCGAATTCCCAGCCGGCGAACAATCCCCGGTTGGCGGCGTCGCGCACCGCCAGCCAGCCGCACTGTTGCCCGTGCGCTCCCGAGTACACCGTCAGCGGAGTGCCACCGGGATCCAGCGGCGATTCGAGCGTCTCGAAATTGGCTTGGACGGGGGCCACCGACCACTGGTTTACGCGAAACGCGGTGTACTGCTGGGCGGCGTCGTCGAAGGTCCAGGGAAGCATGTCGATCCAGGTGACGTAGGCCGTCCCGCCGGTGATGTTGCGGTAGCGCAGGTGGTACCGCAGCACCGGCTGGTTATCGTATATGTCGAAGATGACGGTGATCTGCGCCGCCCCGGCCAGGTCCTGCAGCACAATCACCTGGCGGACGCCCGAGGGGCTGTCGTCGAGGGTGTATTGATCCAGCAGGGTGTACTGGCGGCCGGCATCGAAGACATCGTTGCCAGCCTGCAGGTGAATGGGAGACGAGGGCTGGTTGACGGGGGCCATCCACAGGTCTCCGTTCCGCAAATCGCAGATGGCCTGGGTGAGGAAGTGCCCGTCGCGGGTGAGCTGAAAGCTGGCTTGTATGAAGCCGTTGCCGAGCACCCAGGTGTTCAGGTTGGGATCGTAGACGGACTGCGCGGCATGGCTCGCCGAGCCCCCCAGCACGGCCAACAGTATGAGGACACGCTTGACCATCGCAGCCCTGCTTTATTAAACGCGGGCGCGCGCCAAACGTTGCGGGAAAACTAGTAATTCTGTATGAAAATAGGGGAACTATTTGTAATTCGTAAGGTTGGGGACAAAACGCCTGTGGAAATCCGCGACCCCGGAGATCGGCCTATCCCCCCTGGCGCGGGCGGCGCTGGATCTCCCGGTGATTCACCTTCACCTTGAAGCCCGCCGCCACCAGATTCTTGCGGATCTCCTCCGCCATCATCACCGAGCGGTGCTGTCCGCCGGTACACCCGAAGGCGATGGTCAGGTAGCTCTTGCCTTCGCAAATGTAATGGGGCAAAAGAAAAGTGAGCAGGTCGCCGACGCGCTGGATAAACTCGACCGTCTGCGGAAAAGACCGGATGTATCGCGCCACGGCCGGGTTCTTGCCGGTCTGGTTCTTGAACCGGGGCACGTAGTTGGGATTGGGCAGGAAGCGGACATCGAACACCAGGTCGCTGTCCGGCGGCACGCCGTTGCGGAAGCCGAAGCTGGTGACCGAAATGGCGATCCGCGATTCGCCGTGTTCGCCGCGAAAGCGTTCGCCGATGAACTCGCGCAATTCGTGGACGGTGAACTTGGTGGTGTCGAGGATCAGGTCCGCCATGGCGCGAATGGGCGCGAGTTGGGCCCGCTCGGCGCGAATGCTGCGCAGGATGGATTTGCCGGTGCCGAGCGGGTGAGGGCGGCGGGTTTCACTGAAGCGGCGGACAATGGCTTCGTCGCCGGCTTCCAGGAAAACCAGGGTGGTGTGGACGGCGCGGCGCATGCCCGCCAGCGCCTCGGGAAACCCTTCCAGCCCTTCGCGCTCGCGTATGTCCACCACCAGTGCGGCGGCGGGAATGTTGGCGTTGTCGCGGGTCAGCTCCGCGAACTTGGGCATCAGCCCCACCGGCAGGTTGTCGACCGAGTAGTACCCCAGGTCCTCCAGGGCTTTCAGGACCGATCCTTTGCCGCTCCCGCTGAGGCCGGTGATGATCACCAATTCGGGCGTGCGCGGAGCTTTCCGGGGCGCTGCAGTTGGCTGGCTGGGACGCGGCATCCGCCGCTAGGCCTCCACCATGTCCAGGTGGCCGTCGCGCCGCCGGATGAGAACCGTGGTGCGGCCGGTATCGGCGTCGCGGTAGACCACGTAGTCGCGGGTTTTGTCGAGGTCCAGAACGGCTTCCTCCACGGTCATGGGCTTGCGCTTTTTGTGGTGGTCGACCTTATACACCCTCTGCTCGGCCTCCGGCAACTGGGCCATGGTTTTGGCCACCACCTTGCGGCCGCGCACCTTGGCCGGCTTGGGCGCCTCGGCCGGAGCGGCTTCGGTTTCCTTGGCGGCATCGTGGGGAGTTCGCCGGTTATCGCGCCACCGTTCGCGGGTTTTGAGGGCCTGCTTCTCGAGTTTCTCGGCGGCCGAATGAATGGCGGTGAACAGGTCGGTGCTCGATCCCAGTCCGGCCAGTTGGTGATTGAAGTAGTTGACGGTGGCTTCAGCCAGGTGCAGATGACGCTCCAGCGACAGGATGACGTGCGCTTCGCACTCCCGTCTGCCATCCAGCAGTTTGCCGATCTTCGAGAACTGGGCCTCCAGTTTCTTCGTCTGAGCGGGGGCCAGTTCAACCTGTCTGCCTGTGTATGTGATTTTCATGAGGTCTCCATTCCACGGCGGTCACTTCCCCAAAACGCATCCTCTCCCTACTCTCTACCGTTATAACTCACATTGGTTGGGACGGTGCGGAGAAAGCAACGTGCCCAAGCCGCACGGAAGCGGATTGGCTGGGCCTTTGTGGGGCAGGATGGCATCCTGCGGCCCCGCCCAGGGGGCACCCGTCAATCGGCCTCCCGCGAGCGCCTGCCCATGCCGCCCAGGCGGGATGCCCCCCCGCGAATCCCCCGCAGCCCCTCTCCACCCGCCGTTAGCCTACCAAAGATGGGTTGCCAGAGCGGACTGCAACCGCTCTATAATCGAGAAGGATGTGCTTTTGCCAACACTACTGGATCAGGTGGCGGATTGCCAATGAGTAGAACGGTTCTCCCAGTCCTGATGCTGGCGGGTTTGCTTCCATTCCCTCCCTGCGCGGGCGCCCAGACGCACACTGGGCTGGCCCCTTCGGCTCCCCGGAGCAGGAAAAAGGTGGCCCCCAGGCGGCCGCCGCCGGTGGATCCCACCCTCGGCGATAACGTCGATGGCGACGATCTAACGGTGCGCCGGGCGGCGGTGGAAGCCCTCGGCACGCAAAACGGCAGCGTCGTGGTGGTGGACCCGGGCGACGGGCGGGTGCTTTCCATCGTCAATCAGAAGCTGGCGCTTTCCAACGGCTTCACGCCCTGTTCCACCATCAAGCTGGTGACCGCGCTGGCGGCCCTCAGCGAGCACGTGGTGGCGCGGGGCGATACCATCCGCCTGTCGCGCTACATGAGCTTCAACATGGACGAGGCCATCGCCCACTCCAACAACGAATATTTCGGTGAATTGGGCAAGCGCCTGGGTTTCGACCGGGTGCAGCGCTACGCCAAAATGTTGGGGCTGGGCGAAGCCGCCGGCCTCGACATCCCCGGCGAGCATCCTGGCGGGTTGCCGGATGGCCCTCCCAGGGGCGCCAGCATGGGCCTGCTGACGGCCTACGGCGCGGGTTTCCTGGTGACTCCCCTGCAACTGGCGGCCATCGTGAGCGCCATCGCCAATGGCGGCACGCTGTACTACCTCCAGTACCCACGCACGCCCGAGGAAATCCAGCAGTTCGGCCCCAAGGTGAAGCGCCCGTTGGAGTTGGCGCCCAACGGCATCGATGACATCAAGATCGGCATGCGGGGCGCGGTCGATCACGGCACCGCCCGGCTGGCCAATTACGATCCCACCGAACCGCTCTTCGGGAAGACCGGAACCTGCGAGGACTACAGCGCGGGCGCATTCATGGGATGGTTCGGCTCATTCCTCGATGCCGGGCCGCATCGCCTGGTGGTGGTGGTGATGCTGGCCAGTCCGGTGCACTCCGTGAGCGGCGCCACGGCCTCGGCGGTGGCCGGCGCGGTGTACAAGAGCCTGGCGCAGCAGCACTACCAGGTAGCCCGCCCGAAGCCCGATCTGCCCGAGATCATCACCACCACCACGGCCGCCAGCCAGTAGCCACGCGCTGCCGCTTCAGGCGGCCGGACTCTGGCCATTCGCGCTAGCTCCGGTACTTATCCCGGCACTCCTTGGAGCAGAAGTGCAGCACTTCTCCCTTGACGGTCCGCTTCACGCTGACGGCGGTTGAGACGTAAGTGCCGCAGACGGGGTCGCGCTTCAGTTCGGCGGTGGGCGGCAGCGGGGCAGCGGAACGATCGCCGGGTTGGCTGCGGCGTTGTCCCATGAGAAGAGACCGGAGAAACGATCTCGCCAGGAGAATGACGAGCAACGGCAGGAGGAAATCGACGAAAAAGACGCGGATCATCGGGTCGGGGCGGAGACGGCCATCTCCGCCCCGGTTACGAACCAGAGGTGCGAACGATTACTTTTTCTTGGTGGTAGACTTCTTTGCATTGGGATCTACATAGTTGGTCTCGACCTTGCTTCCCAGGGCTTCGATCAAGGCCTTGGCGGCATCGGCGTTGGGACCGTTGGGCGCCACTTCCAGGTACTTCTGAAACGCTTCCACCGTGCCCGGAACCGGAACCGTGGTTCCATCGGGCTTGAGCGTGGCCTTGGCCATCAGCGCGTTCCCGAGCTGAAAATACGCCTCGGCGCATTTCGGGTCGCCGTCGATGGCCTTCTTGAACGCCACCGCGGAGGCGTCGTCCTGGTGCGCATTGGCTTCCACCGCGCCCAGGTTGAAATAGTACTTGCAGGCGGCCGTCGGCTCCATGGCCACGGCTTTCTCCAGTTCCGCCTGGGCTTCGGGAAGTTTCTTGTCCTGGGCGTAGGCCAGGCCGAGGTTGTTGTGGATGCCGGCGTCGTCCTTCAGCTCAAGCGACTTCTTATAGGTCTCGATGCCCTTCTCGGTGGCGGCCGTGAACTCGTCTCCGGTCTTGGTCTTGGCCAGCGCCAGGTAGGCGGCTGCCAGGCCGTTCCATACCGCCAGTTGGTTGGGATCGATGGTGGAAGCCTCGGTGTACGCCTTGATCGCCTCGTCGTAGTTCTTGGCGTCCATGTCGGCGGTGGCCTCGTTGAAGGCCTTGTTCAAGGCCTCCCGCTTCTTCAGGCCGGCGGCCTTATCGTCGATCTGTTTCTTGAGCGCGGCGGCTTGCTCGGCTGTCAGGCCCTGGGTCAGTTCCTTGGGGAGTTGGCCCGTCGCCATGGCCTGCTGTTGCAGTTCCCTGGTTTGCTGCTGGTTCTGCTCCATCTTCGAGAGATCGAAGTTGTTCATGATGGGGTCGCCGGGATGGCTTCTGATGCCCTTCACCGCATCGACAATTTTGCCATCCACCATCAGGGTGACGGTGTACGTCCCCATCTGAAGACCGGTGTAGATGTAGTGCCCTTTCTTGTCCGTCTTCGTCGCCCAATGCCCCTTGATATCCGTGCGGTCGATATTGATCACGGCTTTGTCCAAGGGCTTTCCGTCGGTGCCTTTGACGTAACCTTCGAGCGCCGTGATTTGCGCGTACGAAGTGAGGGCCCAGAACAAGAGCCCCGCAGCCGCCAAAGCCGCGTTGCGAAATTTCATAAAACCTCCAGCTAAAGTCTCGTGCGTGTGAAGTTCCATTATACTGATTCGCGGGTCATCCTTCCTGCTCAAATAGGCCGATCTGGTCCTTTGGTACCGGTTTGGGACGCCGGGAGCGGATCGGACTGCCGACCACGCCGAGCACCTCCACCGACTTCAGAGCCTCCCGTGGCACCCAGATCTTCTGCGTATTTCCAAACGGGTCGGGGGGAACCGCGGTGAACCCCCGAGGTTCGGCGCTCAACAGGTTGTTGGGAAGGATTCCCTCCATTCGCTCGCCGTCCCGCAACTGGAAGCTCACCCAAAGTCCGGCCATTTTCGGCCGCGTCTGGAAAACCCGCCGTTCCGCGTCCACTCCGGCCGCAAAATCGCGCACGAACGAAATGGCCTTGATTTCGGCGTAGGGCAGAAGGCTTGTCTGACCGTCCGCGGAGAGCCATTCTACACCCGCAGGTTGCAGAAAAGAAACGGGATTCACGTAACCAGCGAGAGTTTCCCGGTCGAATCTCCGGACCATCGCCCGCTTGGTGGTGGATGTTGTCAAACCCGCCCCTTTTTCACAACTGTGTTTTAAACATTTCGGCGCTTATTGTATCATTGGCACGATGTCCATTGCGTTGCAGAAGGAAACCAGCCCGGCAGGCCGGCAGGCCAAGCTGTTTCTGGACTTCTGCCGAATGGAGAAGGGTCTCTCGCCCAACTCCATGGCCGCCTATTCCACGGATCTGTCCAGGTTCATTGCCTTTATTGGAGACGCCGAGCCGCCCCAGGCCGACGGTCTTCGGGATTATCTCGACCACTTGACGCAATCCGGCTTGAGCCATCGATCCGTGGCGCGGCACATCACCACCCTGCGCAGCTTCTACGGGTTTCTCCTGAGCGAAGACGTCATCGCCACCGATCCCACCCAGCACCTGGGCGCCCCGAAGCATTGGCAAACCATTCCTAAGTTCCTCAATTTAGAGGAAATCGAAAAACTGATACAAGCCCCGGACCTGACCCGCCCCACGGGAATCCGGGACCACGCCATGCTCTCGGTTCTGTATGCCACGGGGCTGCGGGTGTCTGAATTGTGCCGCCTGGGGCTGGGAGACCTGGACGCCTCGCTGGGCTTTCTGAAGACTACCGGCAAGGGCAACAAGCAACGCCTAGTCCCGGTCGGCCGGCAGGCCATCCAGGCGGTGGAGCGTTACCTGGCCGGGGCCCGCGGCGGGTTGCTGAAGGGGCGCACCAGCCGGTACCTTTTTGTGACCGCCCGAGGCGGTTGCCTCACGCGCCAGGCGTTTTGGAAACTGGTGGCCGGCTGGGGCCGGAAGGCCGGGATTTTCCGGCGCTTGACGCCGCACGTGCTGCGTCACAGCTTTGCTACCCATCTGTTGGAGGGCGGAGCGGACCTGCGGAGTGTGCAGGTCATGCTGGGCCATGCGGACATCTCGACCACCCAGATTTATACCCATGTCATGCGGTCGAGGCTGCGCGAAACCGTGGAGCGGCATCACCCCAGGGCCTGAGAAGGCCGCTGCCCGGGAGCCGCGGGAATTTTGGATCGGATGCGAGAGCTCTTGCGATGAGCGACTACGTATACATGCTGGAGAGTCACCTGAGCCCGGACCAGAACCGGGTTGTGGAAGAAGTCCGCAAGGCGGCGGCGCACGCCAACGTCAACCTGTTTCTGACGGGCGGCGCCATGCGCGACATGCTCGGCGGAAAGCGGATTCGCGATCTGGACTTCGTGGTGGAGGGCCACGCCCTGAAACTGGCCAAAACCCTTGCCGAGCAGCCTGGAACCAAAATCCTGTCGCTCGACGAAAACGCCCATGGAGCGGAGTTGTTGTTCCCCGGCGGCGTCACCGTCGAACTGGCCGCCTCCCGCCGCGAACGCAGCGCCAAACCCGGCAAGTCCGCGCTCCCGCCGGCTACCATTCAGGAGGACCTGCGCAGCCGCGACTTCACCTGCAACGCCATCGCCCTCTCTCTCAACCGGGCTTCCCGCGGGCTCCTGCTCGACCCCATGAACGGCCTCGCCGACATCGGCCATCGCGAACTCCGCGCCATCAGCGCCTACGGGTTCTACGACGACCCGTCGCGGCTGCTGCGTCTCATCCGCTTCCGCGTGCGCCTCGAGTTCACCGTTGAAGAGCGCACCGCCATGCAGGTGGCCAACGCCCGCGAGGCGGAAGTGGAGAAGCAGATTCCGGCCCGCGCGCTGGGCGAGGAATTGAAGCGCATCGCCCTGGAAGACAACCCTTTGGATATCCTCAAAGGGCTCGATGATGCGGGGTTGCTGGCGCTCTTCTCGCCCTGTCTGGCCGGTGCCAACCTGAATTCCGCGGGCATCGGCAAATTCGAAAAGACCGCCCGGCTTCTGCCCGACGACAGCCTTTCCCGCACGGCCCGCCTGGGACCGTTCCTCTACGCCCTCGCCGAGAAGCTCGCCCCCAAGGAACGCCAGGCGCTGATCGCCGCGACCGCCCTGCCCAAGGCGGATGTGGACCTCTGGCAGAAGCTCGAAGCGCGTTCCCGGAAGCTGGAACAGGAAGTGCGTTCCTCGCGCGTGCGCAAAGCGTCCCAGGTGTACCGCATCGTCTCCACCGCGCGCCCCGACGAAGTGCTCTTCCTGCTCTACCACTCCCCGCTCAAGCCGGTGCAGGAACGGCTGCGCAATTACTACCAGAAGTACCTGCTCACGGTGCAGGAGATCACGCCCGAAGAATGGGCCACTGTGGAAGGCAAACCGGGATCGCCGAAACACAACAAGGCGAAGGCCGCTTTTGTGGCTCACCGCCTGGACCGGCGCGTCCCCAAGCCGCCCAGCCCGGAAGAACCGCCGCCACAACCGCCTCCCGCCAGCCCCTGGACCACGCCGCAGACCGCCACCGCGCGGCGCGGCCGGTAGGATGAGGGGCGCCGCCGGCGGTCGCTAACTGCGACCGGGCAACCAGGCCCGTCCGGCTGGTCCACGGCGAACCAGACCAAAACCGACGCCATCCTGGCGTGGTCGAAGGCCCACCAGTGGCCGGAGAAGTGAGGCGGGGCGGCAACTAAGGCGCCGCTGATTGGCGTCTTCGTCCAAGCCGAGTCTCGCGCGCATTGCCCGCAAGGGATAATCACGCCCCCGCGCGGTGGCTGCTCTCGCCAAAACCGCTCACCGGTGAGCGGGTTTTTGGACTGTAAGTGCCCTGGAATCAACAAATCAAATCTCACATCCGCTCATCTGAGCGGTTCTGGCCACCCGCCCGCGCCGCCTGCTACAATTCCCAGTAGCGCCGACAATCGCGGCGACTACCCAACCGCGCGCCCTCCAGGCCGCATGTAAGTCCGGGACTTGATCGTTTCGACAGGTACCAAGGCAATGCCGAACAACTGCAACCACGCTTCCCAATCCCGCCCCTCCGCGGCGGATTTCCTCCAAGCCAAAGCCCAGGGCCGCAAGCTCTCCCTGGTGACGTGCTACGACTACACCTTCGCCCGCCTGCTCTCGGCCACCGCCATCGACGCCATCCTGGTGGGCGACAGCGCGGCCATGGTGATGCACGGCCACCCGTCCACGCTCTCGGCCACGGTGGCGATGATGCGCCTCCATACCGAAGCGGTGGCGCGCGGCGCGGGCGCGAAGCTGGTGGTCGCCGACATGCCGTTTCTCTCTTTCCGCAAGGGCGTGGCCGAGGCGCTGGAGGCGGCGCGCGAGCTGGTCGCCGCCGGCGCCCACGCCGTCAAACTGGAAGGCGTGGACGGGCACGAAGACGTCGTCGCGCGCCTGGCCCAGAGCGGCATTCCGGTGATGGGGCACCTCGGCATGCAGCCGCAATCGGTCCACTCTTACGGCGGCTTCCGCGTCCAGGGGCGCAGCGAGGAAGCCGCCCAGGCCATCCTGCGGCAGGCCGGCGCGCTTGAGGAACTGGGCGCCTTCGCGGTGGTGCTGGAGTGCATTCCCGCCGCGCTGGCCCGCCGCGTGACCGAAGCGCTGCGCATTCCCACCATCGGCATCGGCGCCGGCGCGGGCTGCGACGGGCAGATTCTGGTGCTCCAGGATCTGCTCGGCATGAACGCCGATTTCAAGCCGCGGTTCGTGCGCGCGTTCGCCGATGGCGCGGGCTGGGTGGTGGGCGCGCTGGGGAGCTACGTCGCAGCCGTCGAGGCCGGCGCGTTTCCGGCGGCCGAGGAGAGTTACGAATGATGCAGGTTTGGAATACGGTGGAAGCGTGGCGCGAACGGCGCGCGGCGATCCAGGGCCGGACGGTCGGCTTCGTGCCCACCATGGGCGCGCTTCATCGCGGGCACGCGTCGCTGGTGGAGCGCTGCCGCCGCGAAAACGAAATCGCCGTGGTCAGCATTTTCGTGAACCCCACGCAGTTCAACGATGCGCGCGATCTGGAGCGCTATCCGCGGCCTCTCGCGAGCGACCTCGAGATGCTCGGTGCGCTCGGCGTGGACGACGTGCTGGCGCCCACGGCGGCGGATCTCTATCCGCGCGGCTACGCGTTTCGCATCGAAGCCGGCGGCATCGCGGAGCTGATGGAAGGCGCGCGGCGGCCGGGCTTTCTGCAGGGCGTCATGACCGTCGTCCTGAAGCTCCTCAACCTGGTGCGCCCGCGCCGCGCTTATTTCGGCGAGAAGGATTACCAGCAGATGCAGACCATCGTGCGGATGGTGGAGGAGTTTTTCATCCCCACCGAAATCGTCCCCTGCGCCACCGTGCGCGCGCCCTCCGGGCTGGCCGAGAGCTCGCGCAACCGCCTGCTATCCGCCGCCGGCGCCGCAAAAGCCGCCTGCCTGTACCGGGCGCTCACCACCGCCGCGAGCCCGGCCGAAGCGAGCGCCATGATCGAGGCCGAGGGGCTGGCAGTGGAATACGTGGAAGAGCACTGGGGCCGGCGGTTCGCCGCGGCGTACCTGGAAGGCGTGCGGCTGATCGATAACGTTCCGGCGCCTTGAGCGACTCCTATGCTGCTGTGTCTCGATGTCGGCAATTCCCAGATTTTCGGCGGCGCATTTGAAGGCGGCGATCTGCGCGCCACCTTCCGCCGCACCTCCAACATCCGCGCCTCTTCGGATGAGTACGGAACCTTCTTTCGCGCCGTGCTGCGCGAGAACGGCGCCGATCCGGGCGCGGTTTCGATGGCCGCGGTCTGCTCGGTGGTGCCCGACGTGGTCCACTCGCTGCGCAACTGCTTCCGCAAGTACTTCGGCTTCGAGCCGTTCGTGCTGCAGCCGGGCGCGCGGACGGGTTTGAAAATCCGCTACCGCAATCCGCTGGAAGTGGGCGCCGACAAGATCGCCAACGCCATCGGCGCGGTGGCGCGGTTTCCCGGAAGGAACCTGCTGATCGTCGATTTCGGCACCGCCACCACGCTGTGCGCCGTCACGCGCGACAAGGAATACCTGGGCGGGATCATCACGCCGGGCATTCACACGTCGATGGCGGCGCTGGAGGCCAACACGGCGCGGCTGCCCGCGGTGGAGATCGTGCGCCCGCCCGAAGTGCTGGGCCGCTCGACGGTGGAGAGCATTCAATCGGGCCTGTACTTCGGCACGCTGGCGACGGTGCGCGCGCTGATCGGCGCCGTCACCGAGCGGCATTTCGCCGCGGACAAACCGGTGGTGCTGGGCACCGGCGGATTCGGACGATTGTTCGAGGAGGAGCGCGTCTTCGACGCGTTTGTGCCCGAGCTGCCGCTGATCGGCCTGTGCCGCGCGGTGGAACTGGCGCAGGGGTGAAAGCCGAAAACCCGGGGACAGACGGAACGTTTACCAGGTTTTCGCGGAAACCAGGTGAACGTTCCGTCTGTCCCCAGGTTTTTATCGCCCCACCCAGAGCCGGTCGGCCAGGATCGAGGGCAACCCGGCCTCGTGAATCTGCTTTTGCGCGCCGCCCACGTCGTACTCGGTGCGGCGAAAGGTCGCCACCTGGGTGTCGGTATCGTAGAGCACGCTGGCTGCGCGGGGATCGCCGTCGCGCGGCTGGCCCACGCTGCCGGGATTGATGAGGTAGGCGCACTCCGGGTCGATCGTGAACGCCTGCGTGTCCCGGCGCAGCGGGGTGCGGGGAATGCCCTCCACGCGCGAGTGGTTCCAGATGAAACCGCCCTGCACGTGGGTGTGGCCGAAAAACACCACCCGCCGCTCCAGGTACCCGAACGCCTGCGCGGCTTCCTCCGACCCCATCACGTAATCGTCTTCGTCGTAGGGAGCGCCGTGCACCAGCTCGAAAGTACCCACCAGCAGCGGACCTCGCGGCAGGGCGCGGATGTAATCGGCGTTCGGGCCGGTGAGCGCTCGCTGCGTCCACAGCGCCGCCAGGCGGGCCACCGGGTTGAACCACTCCAGGCCGTCGAGGCCGGTGCAGGAACGGTCGTGATTGCCGCGCACCACCAGGGCGCAATGCGCCTGCACCCATTCGGTGACGGCGTTCGGGTCGGCGCCGTAGCCCACCAGGTCGCCGCAGCAGAGCGTCTCGTCGTATTGCCCCTCCCAGACGCGCACCACCGCCTCCAGCGCGTGCCAGTTGGCGTGAATGTCGCTCAGGATCAGGTAGCGCACTGTGCCCGGTGTTATGCCTTTCTCAGTCTCACGACGGTAATCTCCGGCAGTGCGCCGAGGCGCGCCGGAATGCCAATGGTACCAATGCCGCGCGTCACGTAGGCAGCCGCGCGCCCCAGGCGGTACAGCCCGTGGACATAGGGCGTGAAAAACCGGGCGGGATTGACGGTCTGCTCCAGGATTTCGACGGTCACCTGTCCCCCATGCGTATGGCCGGCCAGCAGCAGATGGTAGCCCTGCCGGGCCGCCACCGGAAACACGTCGGGATTGTGGGACAGCAGCACGTTCAGCGCGCCGGGCGCCAGCAGCTTTTGGGCGCCGCGCAGGTAAAACCGCTGCTGCGCTTTGGATTGATAATCCACGCCGGCCAGGTTGAGCGTGGCATCGCCGAAGCGGAGGGCCCGGGCCTCGCCGCGCAAAAAGCGGATGCCGGAGCGCGCCGCGGCCGTCTGCACGTAGTCTTCTCCGCAGGCGTAGCGCTCGTGATTTCCCATGCAGGCGAAAATGCCGGCATCGGAGCGGAGGCGGGCCAGTTGGCGGATGCAGGCGTCCAGCGGGTCGCCGGCGGCGGAAATCAGGTCGCCGGTGACCACCGCCAGCCTGGCGCGCAGACCGTTCGAGGCATCGATGACGCGCGCCAGTTGGCGCTCGCTCAGAAACACGCTCAAGTGGATGTCGCTGAGGTGCAGGATGCGCAGGCCGTCGAGCGCGGCGGGCAGCCCGGCGATGGGCACGTCGATTTCGCGGACCTGAAAATGGGTGCGCGCCACGAAACCGCCGGCAACCGCGGCCATGGGCGAGGCCATCAGGATGTTGCCGGCGGCTTTGAGGACGCGGCGGCGGCCGGGGTCCATGCGCCCGTCCAACCGCCGGTGGATGTGGCGCATGACGAACGAAACCGCCAGCGCGCCGCCGGCCGAGACAAAGTAGCCCAGGGCGATGGCGGCGGCCACCAGCGAGGCGGGACCGGGAAACCCCAGCCAGGCCACCAACTGGTAGATGCCCAGCAGAAAGCCGAACACCACCAGTGCGTCAAAGGCTATGATGGCCGCGCGGGCGGCGGTGAGAGCGCGGCCGGAAAAACGCCGCCGGGCGAAGCCGAAGAGGATGGCGTTGACGCGCCACTGCACCCACAGAAGCAGGATCAGGATGAAGAGATCGCTCAACCGGAGAACGCTTCGATCGGACCAGGGCCCCACAAGTCCATTGTAAAGGGCGGCTACGGCGCCAGCCAGGCCCCGATGACAATCCCCAGCGCCGCCACCACCGCGGTTTCGGCGCGCAGCACGCCGGGTGCGAGCGACGCCCCCAGCCAACCCGCGGCCGATGCCAGCCGCCGTTCCGCGCCGGTCCAGCCGCCTTCGGGACCGGCCAGCAGGGCCACCCGGTCCGTGCCCGCGCGCGCCGCCGGCAGGATGCCGAAAAGCGGCGGCGCGGCGCCTTCCTCCAGAAAATAGCGGTACCCGGCTTCGACCGCCAGGCTGCGCTCGAACCCCACCGCCGGCAGGATTTCGGGCAGGCGCGTGCGGCGCGACTGCTGGCTGGCTTCGCGGGCGATGCGCTCCCACCGCTCGCGGCGCTTCACCGAGGCTTCGAACAGCCCCTTGTCCGAGCGCGCCGTGTTGACCGGCACGATCCGCTCCACGCCCAGCTCGGTGGCTTTCTCCACGATCCACTCGAAGGCATCGAACTTGACGAGCGCGGCGCAGAGCGTGACGCGCACCGGCGCGGGCACGGACGCAATCGGCTCGACCAGGCGGAACAGCACGCGGTCGCCGCGGGCCTCCTCGACGCGCGCAAGGTAGGCGGACTGGTTGTCGGAAATCTCGTAGATCTGGCCCTCTTCGGCGCGCAGCACGCGGGCCAGGTGGCGGGCTTCCTCGCCGCGCAGCTCCGCGGTTTCTCCCTGTACCGAATCGACGAAAAATCTTCGGCGTGCCAAGAGACTATTGTAGTGGGCGGGCGGGGGAGTTAGCGGCCCTGCGGCGGGCTGAGGAAAGCTACTATCACGGTGACGCTAGGATCCTTCTGCCACTGCATTCGGTCCCGGGTTTAGTCTCCGGGGCCGGACCGGTTGCGCCGGAGGACGCGCGCCGACCCATCGGGTTCAAGACCCGACCGCGCGGCGAGCCGACACCGCGCGCGGCCCTCCCGATGAATCGATCGACGGCGGTGAGCAAAGCCTCGGCGCCGCCGGCTTCGGCGCATGCCAAATGCAGTGCATCGAAGGCTCCGCATCCAGACGCTTCGAGATCCAACGCGCGCCGGATGATCTGGCTGTTCAGCGGGATCGTGTCTGTCGCCAGCGTCAGGAGCACTCCGACTTCGTACCTTCGCTCCGCGTCCGGGTTGCCGCTCGTCTCGGCCTGTAAGGCGGCGCTGCACAACCACTCGATCCGCCCGGTCCGAAGAAGCCCGAGTATCCGTTCCACAGCCTCAGCCTCCGCGGCTATCCGCGGCCGGCGTTGATCGTCCGTCAGGCGGCCCAGGCAGCAGGCGTCCAGGTAGACTTTCATACGTCGTCGTAACGGTCCGGGTAAGCGCTTCCTCAACAATTCTACCGGATGTCCGGCGTCTGCTCGCGATTTGCCAAGGGCCGCTCGTGACGGCGCCGAGGTGGGAGCCGGTTCTTCTGGATCTATCGGAAAGCACAGTCCATCGGCGTTCCAGCTTCGACAGCCACCAAGCCCTGGTGCACGGCTCAGTGTGCTCTGAACCCCGCCCCGCACTACAATACAAACTGATGATCGCTCTGCTGCGCGGAATCCTGATCGAGAAGCATCCCAACCAGGCCATCGTGGAAACCGGCGGCGTGGGATACGACGTGAACATTCCGGTCTCCACCTTCACCCGTCTGCCGGAGGCCGGCGCGGAGGTGCGGCTGCGCATCCACACCCACGTGCGCGAGGACGCCCTCGCGCTCTACGGTTTCCTCACGCAGGACGAGAAGGCGCTCTTCGAGAAGCTGATCGAGGTGGGCGGGATCGGGCCCACGCTGGGAGTGAAGATTCTCTCCGGCCTCGCGGCGCCGGACCTCATCCGCGCCATACGGCGCGGCGAAATCGACAAGCTGGTGCGCATCCCCGGCATCGGCCGGAAGACCGCCGAGCGCATGGTGCTGGAGCTGCGCGACAAGCTGCCGGCGCCGGCCGGAGAGGAAGCGCCGGCGGCCGCGCCCGAGGCGCTTTCGCTGGTGGATCAGGACGTGCTCTCGGCCCTGCTCAACCTGGGTTGCGCGCGCGCCCACGCCGAGGCCGCGGTGCGCAAGGCCAAGGCTGCGGGTGCGGCCGCGGAGTTCGAACCGCTCTTCCGGCGCGCGCTCGACCTGGTACGGTAAGCTGGTAATCACATGCCCGAGCGGGGACTGATCTCCGGCGACCGGCAGCCGGAAGAGGCGCAGTTCGAAGCCGGTTTGCGGCCGCGCCGCCTGGCCGATTTCACCGGGCAGGCCAAGCTCAAGGAGAACCTCGGCATCGCCATCGAGGCCGCCCGCATGCGCGGCGAGGCCATGGACCACGTGCTGCTCTACGGGCCGCCGGGATTGGGCAAGACCACGCTGGCGGCCATCATCGCCGAAGAGCTGGGCGTGGAGTTCAACGCCACCTCCGGCCCGGTGCTGCAAAAGAAGCTCGACCTCACCGGCATCCTCAGCAACATCCGCGCGCGCCAGGTCTTCTTCATCGACGAAATCCACGGCCTGTTCAAGGACGTGGAAGAGATGCTGTACGCGGCGCTGGAGGATTTCCGGGTGGACATCCTGGTGGGCACCGGGCCGGGCGCGCGCACCGTGTCGCTGCCCATGCCGCGGTTCACGGCCATCGGCGCCACCACGCGGCAGGGCAAGGTGAGCGCGCCGCTGCGCGGACGGTTCGGCCTGGTACTGCGCCTCGATCCCTACCAGGTGGGCGAGCTGAAGACCATCGTGCAACGCTCAGCGCGGCTGCTGAATGTCGGGATCGAGGACGCCGCGGCCGAGGAGATCGCGCGCCGCTGCCGCGGGACGCCGCGCATCGCCAACCGCCTGCTGCGCCGCGTGCGCGATTACGCCCAGGTGCGCGCCGATGGCCGCGTCACGCCCCAGGTGGCCGAGACCGCGCTCAACCTGCTGGATGTGGACCGCTACGGCTTGGACGAGATCGACCAGAAGATCATGCTGACGATTCTCGAGAAATACCGCGGCGGCCCGGTGGGCGTGGGCACCATCGCCGCCTCAATTTCCGAGGAGCCCGAAACCATCGAGGAAGTCTACGAGCCGTACCTGATCCAGCTCGGCTTCCTCAACCGCACGCCGCGCGGCCGCACCGCGACCGAATTGGCGTACGACTACTTCAAAGTTGCGCCGCGGCGCGACACCAGCCAGCCGGGGCTGTTTTGAAGACCATATACCTGGGCCTGGGATCGAACGTCGGGGACCGCGAGGAGCACTTGCGCGCGGCCCTCGACCGGCTGGCGTCGGTCGATCTGCGCGTGCTTCGCGCATCGCAGGTGTATGAAACCGAGCCGCTGGGGATCGCCGCGCAGCGCTGGTTTCTGAACCAGGTGGTGGAGGCGGAGACCAGCCTGTTCCCGAAGCAGTTGCTCGGGCGCGTGGGCCGCATCGAGCGCGCGCTGGGGCGGGTGCGCACCGTGCCCAACGGGCCGCGCACCATCGACATCGACATCCTGCTGTACGGGTCGGCCGTGGTGCGGGCGCCGGAGCTGGAGATCCCGCATCCGCGGATGGCCGAGCGGCGTTTCGTGCTCCAGCCGCTGGCCGATCTGAATCCCGAGCTGCGGCATCCCGTGACGCGGCGGACGGTGCGCGAGATGCTGGCCGCGGCGCCGGCGCAGGTGGTGAGGAGGGTGTGAGGGAGCGGGGTGGTGGGACACTGCCATTGCCTTAGGGGCGTCACGCGAGCACTTCATGCGATGGCGCACCTTTGTGGCTTGACGCTCTCAACCGGTACTACCGGCCGGCTGACGACACGTCTGCATGAATCAATTTCAGGCCTCTGCCTACGCGGCCGACCGCCGCTGGGACGGGCCAGTTTGTCGGAAGTCGGTTTCAGTACGGGCACCAGAAGTCGCCTGGGGAGCCCGGCGACACGAGGGCCGTCTACGGCTGCTCCCCGAGTCCGTGCCGCCGGTCTGCGAAGTCCCTGTAGAGACCGAGCTCAGGAAGCGCCAAGTTAACGCACCTCGAAGCCTCGAACTGCTCCCTTATCCGGCCCGAGTATCCAGCGAAGTCGCTCATCAACTGCTCAAACAGCCGGTAGACTGCAAGGCAAAGGCTGAGCAAGAACCCTTGGGAGCCGACATCGAGGTCGCCGGAGCAAATGGCTTGCAGCTCACCAGGTGGCGCATCCGAAGCCAAATCCCCGAGGGGCCAATAGTGAGCCTTGTAAAGGAACCTGTTCCGGGGCGGCGTGATTTGCTCGTAGTCAAGGCTTAGCCCAACTTCCGCGTGCGAAACCGCACAGATCGGCCGTCTTCCGGGCAGCCGGGCATGCAAACCGAGTGTTTTCAATTCGCCATTCGAGAGCGTCCAAAATAGTGACTAAGTAATGCCCTTTGCCAAGCGGCACGTTTCCCCACATGCAGCGTATTTTGCTTGTACATTTCTCTTGACATCCACCCCTTACGTGCCGCCTAATAGTGGATAACTTATGTACATCCGCAAAACCTCGCGGA
>Ga0326728_10002386_pt1 | contig 62812 bp, 55 predicted proteins | sample MB3enrmetagenome_FD_207602 | JGI IMG/M metagenome (GOLD analysis project Ga0326728, IMG submission 207602) | Lab enriched peat soil microbial communities from McLean, Ithaca, NY, United States - MB31MN | ecosystem: Environmental > Terrestrial > Soil > Wetlands > Peat | place: USA: New York...
AGGAAAAAACAGATCGTCGGAGTGATCCGGGGAACCACCAGGGTTGCCCCAACGACGGTCGCGAACGGCTTGGAAGTGAATATAACGTGACCAAACCTCAAAAAAGTCACAAACTCTCAGAATGACATTGAGCCCGGCGGTCGGCGGCGAACTGGTGACTGTTTGCTGAAAGCTGATGGCTGACTGCTCATAGCTGAAGAGGAGAGGACGATGGGAAAGCCAGTGGTGCATTTCGAAATTGGTTGTCGCGACAAGGGCCGAACACGAGACTTCTACCACCAGCTTTTTGGGTGGCAGTTCCAGGAATATGGTCCTGCGGCACTGATGGTCGACACGCAGGGCGGCGGAGGAATCAACGGTCACGTGACGAGCCTGGGACACGAGCCGCATAATTACGTCACGGTATACGTGCAAGTGGAGGACCTGCAAGCGTCGCTCGATAGCGTCAACGCCTTGGGCGGGAAGACGCTCGTGCCTCCAGTTGAAGTTCCCGGCCAGGGCAGCTTCGCCTGGTTTGCCGATCGGGACGGAAACACCGTCGGACTTTGGAAGCCCGTAATGCCGGCCTGAGAGTAAAGCTATCAGCGGTCAGCGGTCAGCTTTCAGCAAGGGCGGCGGGGCGGGGACATCGGTAAGAAATCAGAGCGAGATTCCTCGCTGCGCTCGGAATGACAGTGAACTTACGGTGCTGCGCTCGGAATGCCAGTGCCTGCGGCGGTACTGTCTTGACTTTATACTTTAAACCTTAGACTTTTGAACTTTCGACTTCCGACTCTAGACTCTAAACTGCTCTTATGGATCCCAAATACGACCCTCAACAGATCGAAGTTAAATGGCAAGAGCGCTGGGCCGACGCAAAGCTCTTCGACGCTGAGACAGCTCCCGACCAGAAGAAGTATTACGTGCTCGAGATGCTGCCTTACCCCTCTGGTGACATCCACATGGGGCACGTGCGGAACTATTCCATTGGCGATGCGCTGGCCCGTTATATGTGGATGAAGGGCTACAACGTGATTCATCCCATCGGGTGGGACGCCTTCGGGCTGCCTGCCGAAAACGCTGCCATCCTGCAGCAGCGCCATCCCTCGGAATTCACCTTCAGCTATATCGACCGGATGCGGGGGCAATTGAAACGGCTGGGGGTGAGTTACGACTGGCGGCGCGAGATAGCCACCTGCCTGCCTGAGTATTACCGCTGGAACCAGTGGTTCTTCCTCAAGATGTATGAGCGAGGCCTAGCGTACCGCAAGAAGAGCCGGGTGAACTGGTGTCCGCGGTGCGAAACGGTGCTGGCGAACGAGCAGGTAGTGGACGGCTGTTGCTGGCGGCATGAGGACACACCTGTGGTCGAGCGCGAGCTCGAGCAGTGGTTCTGGAAAACAACCGCGTACGCCGAACAACTCCTCGAAGACATGAAAGAGCTTGTGCGCTGGCCCGAACGGGTGCTGGCCATGCAGCAGAACTGGATTGGCAAGTCGATGGGGACGGAAGTGGACTTCGGCGTTATTGGACTGGGAGAACTTCTGCCGGTCTTTACAACGCGGGTGGACACGATTTTCGGCTGCACGGCGGTTTTCCTGGCCCCTGAGCATCCCCTGGTGGAGAAGCTCGTCGCCCGCTCGAACCCGCCGGAGAAACTGCGGCAGGAGGTAGAGCGGATCAAAGCCTCTGCCGTGCGGGCGCGCGTGGAAGTGAATCTGGAAAAAGCCGGGGTTGATACTGGATTCAAAGCGCGGAACCCCTTCAGCGGGGAGACAGTTCCCATCTGGATTGCCAACTTCGTCTTGATGGAATACGGGACGGGGGCGGTTATGGCGGTGCCAGCCCACGACCAGCGGGACTTCGAGTTTTGCTCCGCCTACGGGCTGCCCATTCGCACGGTCATCGTTCCCCAAGATGCGAGCGGGCACGCGCCCACACCCACGCCCAAAGAGGCCTACCTCGAGTACGGGAAACTGGTGAATTCAGGCGATTACAGCAACTTCTCCTCGACTCAGGCCATCCTGCGGATGACTCAGGACGCGGAGGAAAAGGGCTTTGGAAGACTTACCGTCCAGTACCGCCTGAAGGACTGGGGAATCTCGCGCCAGCGGTATTGGGGCACGCCCATTCCCGTTATTTATTGCGACAAGTGCGGGGTTATCCCCGTTCCGGAGGAAGACCTGCCGGTGGTGCTGCCGTCGAACGTCAAATTAACCGGCCAAGGCCACTCGCCGCTTGCCGACGTTGCGGAGTTCGTCAACACCGCGTGCCCAAAGTGCTCGGAAAGCGCGCGCCGCGAGACGGATACCATGGACACGTTCGTGGACTCATCCTGGTACTTTTACCGTTACACCGCTCCCCGGCTCTCCACCGCCCCGGTGGATAAAGAGGTGGTCAAATACTGGCTCCCGGTGGATCAGTACATCGGCGGAATCGAACATGCCATCCTGCACCTGATCTACATGCGCTTCTTTACCAAGGTGATGCGCGACATCGGCCTGGTGGAGTTCTCGGAGCCGGTGGCGCGGCTCTTCACGCAGGGCATGGTGATCAAAGACGGGGCGAAGATGTCCAAGTCGAAGGGCAACGTGGTGGACCCCACAGAAATGTGCGCCAAGTACGGCGCGGACACGGTGCGGCTCTATATGCTCTTCGCCGCGCCCCCGGAAAAAGACCTGGAGTGGAGCGACGCCGGAATTGAAGGCGCCGCGCGCTTTTTGGCCAAGGTTTATCGGCTGGTTTCAAAGCATGCGGACGATCTCCGGGGTGTGCAGGCGCTTTCCAGTGGCGGAGACGCAGAGGCACAGGGTCACTTTACGCCGCAGGAGCGGAGTATGCTTCGCAAGGCGCACCAGACTCTTCGCCACGTCACGGAAGACATGGAAGGCCGCTGGCATTTCAACACAGACGTTGCCCTGTGCATGGAATTGGTCAACGAGCTGACGGAGCTGCAAGGCGCGGTGGAGGCAGGCGAGGTCCGCCCGGAAGTGCACAAGGCCGTTCTGGAGCTTCTGGTGATGATGCTTTCCCTCTTTGCGCCGCACATTGCCGACGAGCTCTGGGAAGGGCTAGGTCACGCCCAGCCCATGCTTCGAGTCCCCTGGCCTGCCTTTGACCGCGAACTTGCTGCCGAGGATGAACTGGAGATGCCCGTCCAGGTGAATGGGAAACTGCGGGCGAGAATTCGCGTGGCGGTCAGCGCAGGAGAGGAAGAAATTCTCGCCAAGGCGCAGGCGGAAGAAAAAGTAGTCCAGCACCTGGCTGGCAAAGAGATTGTCAAAATCGTGGTAGTGCCGCAAAAGCTGATCAATATTGTGGTAAGATAGCAAATGGAACATCCCCGTCCGGTTATCGTTCTCGATTTCGGGTCTCAGTATACGCAACTGATCGCTCGCCGCATCCGCGAGATGCAGGTCTATGCGCTCATCGTCCCCTGCCATATCCCTTTCGACGAACTGGTGGGGATGAACCCGCAGGCCTTGGTGCTTTCCGGTGGCCCGTCATCTGTCTACGACCCTGCCGCTCCTGTGTGTGACGAGCGGGTCTTGAAGTTGAACATCCCTGTACTCGGTGTTTGCTATGGGTTGCAGTGGATTTCCTGGAAGCTCGGCGGACGGGTGGAACCCGCCCGGCGCCGCGAATACGGGTTTGCCCGGCTCGAGATTTACCCATCCACGAGACTCCTGAAAGGCCTCGACCTCGAGTCGCCGCTGCGCGTTTGGAACAGCCACGGCGACCATGTGGCGGAAGTTCCGCCCGGGTTCTCTATTACCGGGAGGACGGAGAACGCCATCTCGGTGATTGAGAACCCGGAGGCGAAGATTTACGCGCTGGAGTTTCATCCAGAAGTCCGACACACGGAGTACGGCACGGAAATCCTGAAGCGATTCGTACAGGATGTCAGCGGGATACAGCCGAACTGGTTCCCCCGGTCTTTCATCGAGGAGACGGTGGAGCGGGTCCGCCTGGAAGTGAAGGGGGAACGCGCATTGTGCGCGCTTTCGGGGGGAGTGGATTCCGCCGTTGCCGCCACGCTGGTGGGACGGGCCATCGGCGACCACCTCACCTGTTTGTTCGTCGATAATGGCCTGCTTCGTAAGCACGAGTTCGAGCAGGTGGCAGCAGTCCTTCGGGAGCAAGCCCACTTGAATGTCCACACCGTGGATGCTTCATCCCGCTTCCTGACCCGGCTCGGAGGGGTTACGGACCCGGAGCAGAAGCGCAAGATCATCGGGGAGGAATTCATCCGCGTGTTTGAAGCCGAAGCTCGCAGGCTTGGGGATATACCCTTCCTTGTGCAGGGGACACTCTATCCGGACGTGATCGAATCGGTTTCCGTTAAGGGTCCTGCCGCCACGATCAAAAGCCATCACAACGTGGGAGGATTACCGCCGGATTTGAAATTCCGGCTCATCGAGCCGCTACGAGAACTTTTCAAGGACGAAGTGCGTGCCGTGGGCAGGGAATTGGGGTTGGACGAACGGCTGGTAAACCGGCAGCCATTCCCCGGCCCAGGATTGGCCGTGCGGATCGTGGGTGCGGTTACTGAAGAGCGATTGGAAATGGTCCGGAATGCTGACGCGATTGTGAGGGAAGACGTGGAAGCCGCCGGGCTTGGCACGCGTTTGTGGCAGGCGTTCGCTGTTCTACTGCCTGTCTCAAGCGTCGGTGTCATGGGTGACGCGCGGACTTATGCTTTCACCATCGCCATTCGAGCCGTCGAGTCCGAAGACGGGATGACAGCCGACTGGGCGGAGCTTCCCCGGGCGCTTTTGCAGAGAATGGCTACCCGGATTGTCAATGAGGTGAAAGGAGTAAACCGCGTAGTCTTCGACATTACCTCGAAGCCGCCGGGGACCATTGAGTGGGAATAAACCACCCCGGCCGTCCTGAGGACAGCTATAGACACTACTCCTTATACGCTAAAGGGCGATGGCTACCGACTTGCCAGCTTCTGAGCCATATAGAGCAGGAGTTGACGGTCCTTCTCATCAATTTTCGTGAGAAGCCGTTTTACCTTCTCAAAAAAGCGCAGTTCCTTTTCCTGCTCGGCATCGAGAACCAACTCTTCCGTCGTATGGCGCTTGCTCAGGTTTGGCAGAGCTGGTTCTGCGTCCCCTTCATAGAAAAGCTGATAGAGGGGGATTTCCAGCGCCGCCGCAAGCCGCTCCAAGGTTTCGAGAGACGGCACCGTGTGGCCGTTCTCCACCCTGGAGATATAGCAGCGTAAAAGTCCGGTGCGCTTTTCAACATCGCCCTGGGATAGTGAGCTATCTTCTCTTAACTTCTTGAGACGTGTTCCTATGACCATAGCCTTATTCTCCCACAAAGCATTAACTCCGTCAATCAATTATTGGCACGGTGCGGATAGGCTTGTACCGCTGTCTGTAACCAATTGGCAACCTCCCTCGTCCCTGCTACTGAGGGAGGCCCAGACATGGAACTTGAATGGCAAGGTTGGAGTCTGAGGTCACCCGCGAAATCGAGTGCATTCGACGTGTTCAACAAGGGGATGGTGAAGCATTCGGCCCACTTGTGGAAAGGTACCAGCAGCGTATCTTTTCAATCGTGTTTCATCTGGTCCGCCGCCGTGACGAAGTCGAAGACCTCGCCCAAGAGATATTTTTCAAGGCTTTTCGCGCCATTCGAAGTTACAACTTTCAGTCTTCCTTTGCCACGTGGTTGTCGCGAATTGCGGTGAACCACTGCTATGACTATTTGCGCAAAGTTCGCGCCTCGCGCATCAGCTACTACTCGGAGATGACGGAAGAAAGCGCGCGAGAACTTGAGCGCAAGCTGGAAAGCCCTCGGGCGCGAGGTTTGGATCACGGAGAGAAGTTAAGCCTGAGGGATTTCGTCAGCGGACTACTTGCGCGTGCGCCGGAAGACGACCGCGTGATTCTAACCCTGAAGGAGCTGGAGGACTTCTCCGTGGAGGAAATTGCGGACCTCCTGAAATTGAAGTCAAGCACGGTAAAGGTGCGCCTCCACCGTGCCAGGAAGAGGATGCTTGAAGACCTGGAGCGTTGGCGGCAAGAGGGAAAATAGGCCATGGATTGCAAAGAGATTCGGGATCTTGTCAGTGACCTGTGGGGTGGCGAGTTGTCTGCCGAGGCGCGGCAGCATGTTAGCAAGTGCGCGGGGTGCGAGGGGTTTTTGCGTGACGCACGTCTGGCGCAGGCCGGCTTTCGCGTCTTGGCTGAGGAGGCGATGCCGGAAGCCTCGCTCGGGTTTGCCTCCCGGCTGGTTCGGAGACTGCAAGAATGGGAAGAGAAGGGGGCGCGGAGCGAATTTTTCGAAACCGTAGGCCGGCGGTTCGTTTATGCCACGCTTGCCCTGACGCTGGCGTTGCTTCTCAGTTTGGTGCTGCCGACCTCAGGTCCCGTCCGGGGAGTAGCCGGCGCTGATTTTCTCGGCTTGCAAAGCAATAGTCAATCGTCGCAGCCCGACGTAATCGGAGGCGACCTCAGTGATTCACACGATTTGATTCCGGGAAGGCTGCCCGACTAAAGCCGGCTAAGGAGAGAAATGAGCCGAAGAGCCTACCTCTATTTCGCATTGACATTTCTGCTGGGTGCGATCGTGGGGGGAACCTGCGTCTATTACTATGCCTGGAGCACGGGCCACTGGCATCGCCCCTTCAATAGACAAAACTTCGTCAGCCGCCTCAAGGGCGAACTCAACCTTTCCGACACGCAAGTGCCACAACTGGAGCAGATTTTAGAAGGTTCGACCAGGAAATTTAAAAGCGCCCAACAACAAGCGGATTCCCAGCTAAATGCAATCCGAGAGGACACGCGCAACGGAATTCGACAAATCCTATCGCCGCAGCAAGCCCAAAAATTCGATGAGCTCGTCCGCCGCTGGGATGAGAGGCGGCGGCTCTCTCACTGAATCTGACGCTGACCACTGACTACGGACCCGCCGTGGCAGCACAACAGATTTCCTTCACTCAAAACGGAACATCTTCGTCCGTAATTTCGGGTTCGGCGGGTGGCTCTGCGGCTGGCGGCCTTTCCACGGGGGCGTGCTCAGCGGGGGGCGCCGCTGCTGCGGCTGCCGACGCGCGATCGCTATCCGCCTTTGAGCCCAACATCTTCATCTCACGTGCAACGATGTCATAGGCTGTACGCTTGTTTCCCGCCTGGTCCTCCCATTGCCGGCTTCGGATGCTTCCCTCGATGTAGACCTGCTTGCCTTTGGTAAGGTATTGCCCGCAAATATCGGCCAGCTTGTTCCAGGCAACGATATTATGCCATTCGGTGCGCTTCTGCTGCTCGCCGCTTCGGTCTTTGAAAACTTCATCCGTAGCCAGACTAAATTTGGCTACCGGTGCGCCGCTGGGTGTGTACTTCACTTCCGGGTCCTTCCCGAGGCGGCCAATCAGGATCACTTTATTAACAGAGCCAGACATAGAAACCTTTCTCTCGCGACCCGCGTTTAGGCCTTACACACGGGTTGTCATGGCCGGGCAGCACAGAACATGCGCCAGATTGGAGTCAGTCGGAGCGCCGCCGCGCCACGGTATAGCCCAGCTTCTTAAGCCTTTGGCGCGCCAAATCGGCCTCGTGGGAGTCAGAATGCTGCTCGATCAGGGAACGCAATTCCCGCAGCCCGGCGCTCTTCTCGCCGAGCTCAAGCAGTGCAAATCCCTTCTTTAGCTGCGCTGCCGCGGCTTTGTTGCCTTGGGGATACCTTTCGATGCACTTATCGTATTCCGCGACCGCGTTCTTGTAATTCTTCTCGAGGTAATAACTGTCCCCGATATAGAACTGGGCGTTCGAAGCCCTGTCCGTCTCACCGTAAGAGTGGAGGTAATCCTGAAACGCCTGAATAGCGAGGTCGAACTGCCCCCCGTTGTAGTAACTCAAGCCTGAGTTGTATAGGCTATCCGGATCGGGAACATTTGCCTGGGGTTTCGGTTCGCCGCCTGGCCCGGGAGCACCCGCCGGCGGAGCAGTCGCAGGTTGGCTGGGGGCGCTCAAAGTCTGGATAATGTTCTGAGTCTGCGCCAATTGCTCGCCCAGCTTGCCGATGCGTGACTTGGCTTCATCGAGGCTTTCGCTGAGGGCCTGGATTTGAGTCGTCATGGAATCAAGGTGGGCGTTGGAAGTAGCCAGGCTTTTCTGCGTGGAGTCGCGCAGATCGTCCATGTTGGACTTTATCTTGTTGACGTTATCGCTGGCCTGTTCGATCAAGGTCTTCAACACCGCGGTCTGGGTGTCGACGGTCTTTTGGAGGTTTTGCACAGCCTGTTGCAGCGTGTCCAGTTGCTGCATCATTTGGAGCATCTCTTTGCTGACCGCATAGCCGGGCGGCGCTCCAGCAACCAGAAGGCTGATGATGGGCAGAATCAGTATGGCATACTTTTTCAAGGGGCATTACCCTCGCTGTTTAAAGTTAACTAACGCCAGTGTACTCTCTCAATGGCGTACGGGTCAACTGGCGGGGACGGGGCCAAAGGCGGCAAAAGCCAACCATGGGTTGTGTCGCGTCGGGTGGATGCAGGCACAATTCCCCCTTCCCCTGCGCTGGCTGCCCGTGTCAGTGAAGTACGTGAACGTGCGAGGAGAAGCAGGCCGGGAACCCCACGGGTTCCCGGCCGCGTCGTCTTACTTTGTCTCAGTACCGAAGTGGAAGTGAGCGCGGCGATTCTTCTGCCAGCAATCCTCGTCGTGGTCAGTACAAACCGGTCGATCCTTGCCGTAAGAGATCGTATTGATGCGGTCGGTGCTGATTCCCAAATTGACCAGGAAATCCTTGGCTGAGGTGGCGCGTCGGTCACCCAGGCCAAGGTTGTACTCTTCGCTCCCACGCTCGTCGCAGTGGCCTTCAATCGTGAACTTGATATCCGTGTGCGCCTTCAGGAAGTCTGCATCGGATGTCAAGACCTGCTGCGCGTCAGGACGGATGTCGGACTTATCGTAATCGAAGTAGGCATCCTTCACATTTTGTGTGAAGAGGTCCTCCTCGCTGACCTCGACTGGCGGTGGCGGCGGCGGTGGTGGTGGTGGCGGTGGAACCGTCACGGTAACCCTCGCGGTGGACGTTTGGGTGCCACCTGGACCGGTGCCTGTCAATGTGTAGGTGGTGGAGTCCTGTGGGGTAACTGTGGTTGACCCCTGCGCTTGAACTTTTCCCACGCCAGGATCGAGGGTCAGGTCGGTGGCGTTTTGAGAAGTCCAACTCAGCGTGACGGGCTGGCCTCTTTCAATCGTTCCAGGCTCGGCCGTCAAGGAAACGGTTGGCGCCGGCGGTGGGGGCGGTGGTGGCGGAGGCGGTGCGGCCACCTGCTTCTTGTGGCACGCGCCCGCCAGTAGAACAACTCCCAACAAACCGACGAGAAGCGCAAGACTGCGTTTCTGCTGTGGCATGCTAAATCCTCCTTGGTCGGTAAAAAGAATTCTCGTGCTCATGTGGACGAATTAAAACTACCTGGGTTACCCCTCTGGTGGTCGGGTCGGCCGCAAGCGGCCCCCCCGCCTCAGGCGGGGTGATACCTTTGTAGAGCGTAGATACTAACATTAAGTCAAAAAAAAACACAACCGGTTAATTAAGAAAAGGGCATGTTTCGATAATTTTCTTGGGATACCGATCTCTTCCCGGAATCAACAGAGTTGAGACGATTATCCCCACTAAAACGGCACCCTCTCTTACTCTCCGAAAAAACTAGTTCGACCAGTTGGGGTTCCAGTTCTGCCCCTCCTCGGTCAGGGGCTTGGGGTTACTGCCATTGGCGAGCATCGTCCAGATTTGGCGCGTGCCGGAGCGGGTGGACTCGAATGCCAGGTGGCGTCCGTCGGGCGACCAGGTGGGGTGCTCGTTGCGTCCCGCGTCGTGAGTCAACTGGATGATTCTTCCCGTGGCGATTTCCATTACGTAAACATCGTAGGTCCCGGTTTCAGAGAGCCTCCAATGAAAAGCGAGAAACAAACCGTTGGGAGACCAGGAGGGGCCGCTGGCATCGCCGCCGCCTCCCGCGGTGGTCACGCGTCGCAAGTTGGTACCGTCCGCCGACATGATGTAAATCTGGGGCGTGCCGCTTCGGTCAGAAACAAAGGCCATTTCACTTCCCGTCTTGGGATTCCACGCCGGAGAAATATCCACCCCTCGAGAAAATGTTAGCCGCTGGAGGTTGAGACCATTGACGTCCGAGAGGTAAATCTCCGGGTCACCACTCATACTGGAACAAAAGGCAATCTTTTTTCCGTCGGGTGACCACGCCGGTGTGGTGTTCAGCCCCTTGTAACTGGGGAAGGGAACGCGGTGGTTGGTCTCCAATGAAAATACGTAAATCTCCGGGTTGCCGGAGGCGTAGCTCGTGAACGCAAGTTTCGTATTGTCCGGCGCCCAGCGCGGTGTTGTGGAAAGAGAACCGTAACTGGTAATGGGGTGCTGATTAAAACCGTCGTAATCCATTACCCAGATCTCGGGGTGGCCGGTGCGCCGGCTCACAAACGCAATTTTGGTGAGATAAATGCCGGGGACTCCGCCCCCCAGGGTCTGAATAATCTCGTTGGCAAAGCGGTGCGCAGCCTCGCGCGTCGAAATCTGGTTCAAGGTTGCGACGTATCGCTTGGCAATAACGCTGGGATTGGCAGGATTGCCAAGATCGAACAAGCGCGCCGTAATGACCAAATTGGAATTAATGACTTCGGTCTTCCCGAAAGAAAGCATCTGGGCAGAAACCGGCGCCGAGCTCCAGGCTTTAAAATCCACCTCCTGCGGCTCACGGGGAGGAGTCAAAGGGTAGTAACTCTTGCTGACCAGATCGAAGATGCCGGACTGGTCGAGGTCGTTCCACAAAGTCTGATTAAACTCCTGTGTGAGGCTGACGAGGTTCTGATCCGTTGAACTGGAAGGAAAGTCAGAGACTGCCATCTTGATTTTGGCCGCGCCGAGGTTAATTCCGATGCTGAACCAGTCCTGACTCTGGCTGGTGTGCAAGGCCATCAAAAGCAGCGGAAGGGTGGTCACAAAGAGCAGAATGCAAAGTCGGATTCGCTTGAAGAAAAGGTGCATGCGGTACATGAACTCCCGAAGATATTAGATGCGCGCCGGCTCCCGCACAGATGTCTCGCGGTGTGACATATTTCGTGCCTCATGACGCGAGGGAGTATATCTAGGCGTATCTAAATTCGCAATCCTGACGGCATCATTCTGTGATATCTGCGCCACCTCTCGACGACGCACCTGGCAGCCCCCGCTAACGGCGAAAATCAAAATAGAGATTCACCTTGACCCTGTTTCCGGGATAGTCGGGAGGAAGCGTGGGCAACGGGTTCGAAGCCAGAACGGCTCGCAGAGCCGAGCGGTCCACTTCCGGCAAACCGCTGGACTGCGTAATCTCAACATTGGTGATAGTGCCGTCACGCAGAATAGTAAAAGTCATATAGAGGCGGGGCGCCTTCAGGATGCCCGGGCTGACCGTCGAGAGCAGCCAATTGCTGCTGATACGGTTCCGGACTGAAGCGACGTACCAGCCATAGCGTTCGCCGAAATCCCCGCCTTCCCCGAAGCTGAGACCGCCTTCGCCTGCCCCGCTAACGATTTGAGTGTAGCTCATGGAAGGCTGGCCCCCCAGTCCATAGGGCACGGCGTTCTCCGCATCGACAGCTTTTTCCTTTTGGATATGTGTATTGATGCGCTCAGCCTTCTCCGGCTTCACGGACTCTTTGAACTTGGGAATCTCAGCAGCCTTGGGCGCCGGCTCGGTCTTCGCTTGAGGTTCCGTCTGATGCAGTCCGGGGTTTTCGCTGGCCAGGGTATTATGCGTGGTAAGCATGGGGGCGGGCAGTGGCACGCCAGCGAGGGATGCGACCGCCCCAATGCGCGTGGACCTGCCGCTTCCCCAGTTCTTTCCCCAACTGCCCCCAAAGGGCGAGCCCAAACTCGTGTACCCGACCAGGAGCAGAAAAAGCGTAACGTGCATCACAGCGGAGACAGCTAGCGTGCCGCCCAGCCTTTGGCGCCGGGCGTGAACGACCATGGAAATGGCCTGAGCGTTCATCGTCACTGCCCTTATTTCGTCTCCAGCGGCTCGGTCACCACGTTAAGGTTGGTCAGGTTGGCCTGCTTCAAGGCGTCCACCACGGTGGCAAAAGCACCGAAGGGCACCTTCTGGTCGCAGCGGATGAATACCGGCGTCTCACCCGCGCCTTTCAGATGGTCCAGAACATAGGAGCCGAGTCTGTGAATATTCACCGGATCGTTGCCCACATATATAGTCTGACGTTTGTCGATGGTCACCACCACTTTCTCATCCGAAATAGCTTTGACCGTGTGCGTCTTCGGCAGGTCCACTTCAATCCCTGACTCAAGAATTGGCGCCGTCAGCATGAAGATAATGAGAAGCACCAGGACCACGTCCACGAAAGGCGTGATATTGATCTCGGCCAGCGAAGTATGCGTCCTACCTTTGAGCGTAGTGAATGCCATGGAATACCTCGGTTTGTCCGTGGTCCATTGTCAGTCGCAACAAACAACGGACCACTGACCACGGACGGCTTTTCCTAGCCAGGGCCAGGGAGGTGCCGTTTCTACGTAAAAAACCGCTCCGTCAGATTGAGGAATTCGAGCGCGAAATCGTCCATCATCGAGCCAAATTCTTTGACGCGCTGAACGTACTGGTTGTACGCGATGACGGCCGGGATGGCCGCAAAGAGGCCGGCAGCAGTTGTGATCAGAGCTTCCGATATTCCGGGTGCGACGCTCCGCAGGGACGCTGTGCCCGCCGTGCCCATTCCGTGAAACGCGTCGATGATTCCCCAGACCGTTCCGAAAAGCCCCACGAAAGGTGTGACGGCTCCCGTCGTGGCAAGCCAAGTGAGCCACTGCTCCATCCTCGTGAGCTCGCTGGACGAGGCCATCTGCAAGGCCCTTCGCACCGCCTCCAAACTTCGGATGCGGGGCTTGCCAGGGTTCTCATTCACTACTGCCTGGCTTTCGATTTCACGATATCCGGCTTGGAAAACCTCCGACAGCGGGCTGAACTTCAGACCCCGGCTGAACGTGCGGATATCAGAAAGTCGCTTGCTTTGCCGGAACACTCTCAAGAACTCCCGAGACTCCCGGAAGGCTGCCTTGAAATTCCTGAATTTGTGAATGATAATTGCCCAGGATAAGACTGAAAAGCCCGCCAGCAACAACAAAACAATCCTGGCTACCAGCCCAGTGTTCGCTAGTAATTGCCAGACTTCGCCCTGGTAAAAGTTCTGAAACAGCGCCAGCAGTGCAGGGAGCAATTCGCCTCCTTTACAAACAATGAACTCCCTCTCCCCCAACCCTTCAACCTAACACAGCACCCTGGGTCAGTCAATGAACGGGTTGTCTGTATCGACGCCGGGACGCTCTCCCGCAAGGCGACGACCTACTCATTTCCCGAGGAGAACGGCAGGGAATTGGTTTTTTGCCCTCTCCCTTGGGGACAGGGTGTCCCGCTACCGGCGCCTTCACCAGCCCGTCAGCCGACGGGGGCGGGTGAGGGTTCGGTTGCACGCTGCGGAAGGATCAGGCTGCCTGCTTCTCAAGGGAGCCTTGTGAGAGTGACATCGCTCAAGTCATTCCCCGCGTGATCGAAGGAGATGACGCCGGAGGCGCCGGCGTAGCTGGGGAGTACGGCCAGAGCATCTCGCAAACGGGCGCGATTGGGGCCGGAGCGGCGCAGAGCGGCAGCCAGAAGCCGGACGGCGTCGTAGGCTTGAGCGCCAGCCGGAGTGGGAAGGGCCCCGGCACGCGCGCGGTAACGTTTCTCGAAGCTCTGTCGCAGCGGGCCTCCCGCAAGCCGAGAGGTGACGATCCAAATATTCGCTTGGTCTCTGTCAGACCTTCCCTGAGCTGTCTCGCGGCAGAGGTAAACCGGTGCTGTTGGAATTGCCCGGCGAAGTGGCGGGACCAATCCTGCCGCCGTTTCGTGCCCCGTCCAAAAAACCAGGGCTTCAGGTTTCTGTGCCATGATTTGACTGACTACCGAGTCCGGGTTCCAATCGGCGGGGTCGATCGCCAATTGGATAACAGGGGGAGCGTTCAATTCGCGCGCCGCTTTTTGAAATTGCTCGCCGCCAACGCGCCCGTCATGACCCTTTTCCGCGATCAGGATGACCTGCTTCAGTTTACGGGCAACGTAGATGTCCCGCGCAAAGGCGCGCGCCTGTTGGGTGTCCGTGGGGCCCAGCCGGAAAATCCAGGGAAGGTTAATCTGCGTCGTGGTCGGATCGGTGGAGAGCGTGACCACCGGGATTCCGACCTTGTTTGCAACCTGCTCGGCAAGATGAGCTGACCCGCCGTCGAGAGACGTTACGATCGCCACCGCCTGATCTTCATAAACAAGATGCACGATTTCATTCGAACTGCGTCCCCAGAGGCCGCTCTGGTCGCGCGCGACAATCGAGAGCCGACGCCCCTCGGGCAACGGACTCGCAGCTTCGTCTTCAATCGCCAACTGCGCAGCCTGGAGCAACGCTTTACCTTCGTCCGCATGCGGCCCGGTGAGCGGCGCGAGGAACCCGATCTTGATTTCGGAGCCCTGGAGATCATGGTTGGCGTCTCGCCCAGGCCCCGAATAATTCACTGCGTCTCGTGGAATGACTGCGTAAGGCGCGGGAGGAGCCTGGGCGAAACCATGCAGGGTTGAGACCAGGAGAGCTGCGAGAAGCAGGGGGACAAAGAGAAATTTGAAATTTGAAATTTGAAATTGCAAAGCGCTATTGCCCGCCACGACCGCCTGAAGTGCTCTCAGCGCCCTCGTGGCCACCTTGGCGCGGGGCGAGCCAGTATTCAAACCTGCCATCTTTTACCCGCGCCATAGTTACCGGTGAAATGTTATTCAGTGTGTGGTCGAAAAAGGCCTTTCCGGCCACTCCTTCATAGGTCTTCATCTGGTAATCGCGCAGAGCGGCCATGATCCTCCCGCGGTTGAGCCCCACCTTTTCAATAGTTGAGGTGAGGATATTCATTCCGTCATACGCATAGGCGGCGTAGTCGATGGGCTCCTCCTTGAAGCGTTTCCGGTAAGCTTCACGGAAGGCCAGCCATTTGGGGTCCTGGCGGGTGGGATCGAGCGTGGTGGTCATGACCATCCCCTCGGCGGCAGGGCCGGCGATTTCCAGCAACTGGGGGTAGGCCAGGCGGCTTCCGCCGAAGACCGGCTGATTCATTCCCATGGCGCGCATCTGTTTCAGTATCAACCCCGCGTCGGCGGCCTCGCCCCAGATGACCACGCCCTCGATCTTGGCGGCCTTCAACATGCGCAGTTGCCGCGTGAAATCTTTGTCTCCACGTTCGAATTTCACTTCCAGGATCGGCTGGCGGCCCATGCGCCGTGCCTCGTCGTTGAATTTCTCCACACCGAGCCGCGCGTAGCGGGTCTGGGTACGAATCACACCGATGCGCTTGAGCCTGAGCTTTTTGAAGACGTAGTCAGCCAGCGTGTAGCCCTGCTGCCGGTCGTCAAGAAAATCGTGCATCAACCACTGGATGCGCGTCTCCGTTACCGTGGGGTCCGTGGTGCCGACGTTCATGATAGGGACTTCGAGTTTAAGAGATACGCGAAGCGCGATGTGGCAGTTCTGACCATCGACGCAGCCCAGCATGGCCCAGCAGTTTTCATTGAAGAGCATCTTCACAAGTTCGGTCGAGGAGGCGCCCCAGAGTGCTGACTCGTTGTGCACCTTAAGCGCATAGGGTTTGCCGTGGTACCCGCCGTGCCCGTTGGCCTCTTCAATCGCGAGTTGCGCGCCGTGCAACATGGGTATGCCGAAAATGGATTCGGGATTGTTTTCGATTGGGGCCATAAAACCGATGGCGACTTCGCTGAGCTTGGAGGGGTCGCCGTCGGGCCGCTTCTCCGCTGCGCCGTTATAGGCGAGCGTATCGGTTTGGATGAACCAGTCGTAATAAGGCTTTGTAAAGCGCCGGTAGGGCACCGCTTCGTCCGGCATGTTGGCGTAGCGTTGCGCAGGCTTGTCGTCGTCCGGCTCTTTGTAACCGCCGTATTGCGCCCAGGCAGGGCTGGCCAACAGGAAGAGCGTGAAAAGGAGCAGGATTCTTCTCATCATTTCTTCTCCATGCAGAAGTCAGGAGTCAGAATGAGGGCACTGAGCGATCCGGAGGCAGTCGGTTTGGAGAAGAATTCTGCAAGCTGCTGAAAAGGCCCTGGCCAACCTGTCGGGGCTGCCGGCGACGGGCCTGCGCCTTTGAAAAGCTGCATGTCAGCAGAGCTGGACTCGTGCCGCGCTTCCTCCTGACTCCTGACCCCTGTCTTCCTACTGCTTCGCTTCTTCATCCAACCTGCGCATGTTCCCGAACATGGACGCCATGCGCGTATGCAAACTCGACAATCCTCGCGAGAGTCGTGGCGTCGATGGCCTGCAACCCGTCGCACTTGGGTTCGCCCATCGAGAGGTCTGCGACTTCGATGAGCAGCCCATGGCTTCCCATTTCCAGCGCTGCCCGGCTGGCCGGCTCGACCATCGCCGACACGCCTGTGGCGTGGCTTGGATCCACGATGATGGGCAGGAAAGTGAGCATCTTTGCCGCCGGGATAACGTTGAGATCCAGCACGTATCGTGAGTATTCGCCGGAAGGGAATCCCCGGATGCCACGCTCGCACAGCACGATATCCAGGTTGCCTTGCTTAGCGATGTACTCCGCAGCGCCCAGCCATTCACAAAGACTTGCGGACATGCCTCGCTTCAGCAAAATGGGTTTGCGGGCCCGGCCCACCTCGGCCAGCAGGGTATAGTTGTGCATGTTACGCGAACCCACCTGGAGCATGTCCGCCACCTGGGCTACTTCTCCCACCAGTCGCGGGTCCATTACTTCGGTGACAATGGGCAGGCCGGTTTCCTCACGGGCCACACTCAGAATGCAGAGTCCCTCGAGCCCAGAGCCCTGAAAATCATGCGGTGAGGTGCGAGGCTTGTAGGCTCCACCGCGCAGCATGTCCGCTCCGGCGCGCTTCACCGCGTGCGCCAATCCCACCGTCTGTGCGTGGCTCTCGACCGCACATGGCCCGCCGATAACCACGGGACGCTGCCCGCCAAACCGCACCCCTGCCACGTCCACCACGCGGGTTCCCTTCTCTCCGTACTGGGGATTCACCGCCCGGCTCAGAAGAGGGCAAATATTCGGGATGTCATCAATACTGACTTGTCCAGCAATTCTCATTGCCATCCTTCCTCATGCGGACTCGACCCAAATGCTCATGACCTTGATGTTAAGATTCACCCCAGCGAGCGGTGCGCCTTCGTAGCGCCGCAAAACCGGGCCACAAGGACCTTAATGCGCAACCGGCCAACCAGATTGCACGCCCCTGCTATTGGCCGTTGGCGCCGGCGCCACGATCCGACTCGAAGATCGCAATCGCCTCGATTTCGACGAGCAAATCCGGCCGGCACAGAATGGCCTGGATACCCGTAGATGCAGGCAAGGGACACAGTCCCTGCTCCTTGAAGAACTGAGTGCGAATTTCGTTGAAAGCCTCGTAGTCGCGCTCGATGTCGCGCAGATAGCAGGTGGTCCGCACGATGTCCTTCCAGGTTGCCCCTTCTGCTTCCAGCAGTCCAGTGATGTTCTGGTAGGTCCTCCAGCACTGGGCGCGAAAGTCGCCCGCGTGGACCGTGTTACCGTTTTCATCCACGCTGGCCGTGCCCGAGATGAGCAAGATGGTGACACCCTTGATGTCCAGTCGCAGCGCCCGGGAGAAGGACGAGGGCTTAGGATAGTCGTAGGCTTCGTTCAGTGCGCCGGGCGCACTAACGGCCTTTTTGGGGACAGGCTTGTGCGACTTCTCCGCCGCTACGGTGGGTTCTGATAGATGCATAGAGTTGCGCCTCCTTTTGAGGTTCGCGAATTCCGTGGCTTAGCCCTTGGGCTGTAGCCACCCAAATGTCCTCGCCCTGGAAATCCATATTCAGGATGTAATTGTGGGCAAGGGTGGTTGATGTCTCGAGCTTGGTCTTCTTCGTGTCGGGCCAGGTGATCTCGATTTCTCCGTGGCCGGTTTGCTTCGCGGGACGATAGCTGACCCAGGTGTTGGTTTTGTAGTCGAGGTAACTGAGGCCCTTATCGGTACAGGCCCAGACTTCGTTCCGGCGGGATTTCGGGGCATTGATAAAGTCCGAGGCAAGGCCGCTGTCCTTAGTAAGGTAATTGTGCCAGTCGCGGCCGTCGTAACCGCTGAGGCCGAAATAGGTCGAGGCCCAGACCATCTTGGTGTCGGGGTTGTAGGCGACGTTGGAAACGATGATGTGGAGGAGGCCCTGATTGCGGAACAAAACGATTTCCATTTCCTCGTCGGGATCGGTGTAGGGCTTCCAATAGTTGCCCGCTACGTCGTACTCAAGCATGCCTCCACCCCAGATGGCGAAGTACATTTTGTCTCCCGCCGGAGCAATCCCATAAGTCCAGGGCTCATGGAAGGGTGCATTCTTCTCGCTCCAGCTCGTCCACTCACCGGTGTAAGTGTTCAGGCGGCTGACGCCTGCCGTCGTCGCTACCCAGACGTACTGATCGACGACGGCGATGCCATAACAAATGTCATTCAGAAGCCCGCTGGTGAGGTTGGTGAAATTCTCAAACTGGCCGCCGGAAAAGTGACTGACACCGCCGAAGGTGGCAATCCACAGGTCGCCCGTTTTTTTGTCCACGGCAACGCCCATCACCGCGCGATGTACCAAGCCGTCTTCCGTCTTATAAACTCTCTGCACTTTCCCATCCTCGACGAGCGCCAGGCCGTCCTCAGTCCCTGCCCATACCCGATTCCCATCCACGGCGACGCAGAAAACCTTGGCGTCCGGCATCCCGTTTGCCGTGGTGAAGTTCTCCCAACGGGTGATCAGGCGCGGCTTCTGTGCCAAGCTGAGTGATGAAGCAGCCAGTAGAATTGCCGTGCTCAGGAGCATTCGCTTCATGGTGTTCTCCCGCAGCGCTTCACGAAACCCAAAAACCGGAAGCCGAAAATCCAAAATCCTTACAGCGTTTTCAAATACTCAATCAAATCGTTCAATTGCTCTTTGGCCATATCCGAGGTCACGCCGTGCGTGTCGTTGTTGTTGAATACGGTCCAAATCTCTTCCAGCTTCAATGCCGCCCCGTTGTGCAGGTAGGGGCCATCTTCGTAGACGCGATCCAATTGAGGAGTATCGAAGGACGAAATCGTGTCGTACTTGCTCGCCGACCCCACGTCGAAGCTCGTCCGGCTGGTATAGTGAGAATCCGCCGGATGGCAGGTGGCGCACTGGTTATAGACCGGAATCGGCGAGCCGTCGTTCTTCTGTGTCCGGTAGAAGACGGCCTTCCCGCGCTCCTGTGCCTCCGTGAGCTGGCCATCCGCCGCAAGATGCCGATTGGGGGGGAGAGAAATCTGATTTACGTAGGTAATCAGGTCTTCGAGTTCTTGCGTGTTGAAGCCTTCGGAACGGAAAAGGAACTTGGCGATGCGAGGGCCGCACTGGGTGGCCAAGTCCGGGTTCTTCCCGTTCCACTTATACGGCGCGGTGTCTTTAATCCCGCGCAGAGTGCGATTTGCCACCCGGTCGCGCCCCAGTTGTGGAGTTTCAAGATTCCAGGCAAGGCCATCCAAATGGCTGTTGGGGTGGCAGGTGGCGCAGCCAAACTGGCCCTGAAAGCAATATTTTGCAGTATTGAAAACCCGCTCGCCCCTGCGCAGAGCGGTCAGTTCCTTTGGTCCCCCGAGATCCACGGTTGAGGCAATTCGAAGCTTCGCGAGATCGACAACGGTCAGAGTATCTTCCAGCCGGTTGGCTACGTACGCCAGCCGGCCGTCCGGTGAAACCTCCACGGCCTGCGGGTTGTAGCCGGTTTCGAGGCGCCGCACGACGAACGCCCGCGCGGAGTCGAGACGGTTGGGAAGTTCGTCGCTGGGAACTCGTTGAAGACGGCGCGTCAACCTCGCTGTGTCGATAATGGTGAGCGCGTTGGCCTCCGACGCGGTCAGCAGTGCGTAGTGGCCGTCGGGCGTGAAGGCGGCGCCATTTTGGCCGGCGAAATAGTAGTCAATGTCGTCGAGCAGCACTTGGGTAACCTTCGAGTGAGCCGATTCGGCTCGAGCTGCAAGTGCGGGTCGAACTACGGCCATCCCATGGGTCATTACCCAGCCTTGTGCCACGCCGATAAGCGGACCGAGATTCTTGGGCCTTATTTCCGGAACCAGAAGGTAACCGCCCAGCGGTTTCGGGGCCTCCGCAATGTGCCGCAGCTCAATTGCCCCGGGAACGAGAATGCGTTCTTCAACGATTTGCTTCACCGTGTCGATGACCAGCAATTCGGAGACAGGTGGCTTATCATAGGGACCGAAGTGCGGCAGGATGTTAGACACGTAGACCCGGCGTCCGTCTCGTGACAGGAGGACCTGTTCGGGATACCGTTGGGTCATGAAACGCTTGATCTCCGCGCCCGTAGCGAGGTCAAAAAGCGACACATCGTTGCCGACGCTGTTGGCGACGTACAGGGACTTGCCGCTCCGGTCGGTGGTGAGCCCAACCGGTCCCCAGCCGGCCTTAAGTGTGCGGCGGACCTGGAGCGATCCGGCGTCAATTTCGCTGATCGTGTCGCTCCAGGAATTCGATACGAACAGAGTCTTGCCATCCGGAGAAATCGCGAGTCCTCTTGGTTTGCTACCAACTCTCACATGCGCCATGACTCGTCGTGTGCGCGCATCAATTGCCAGCACCGAGCCGTTACCCTCACATACGACGTAAATCCGCTGACCATCCGGGGAAAACTTGAGCTCCACAGGCGACAGGTATTCTTGCTCGGCAGTTCTTACTTGCTGCGGGGCAGGGGTCGCTGCGCAGGGGTAGGGACGACGACAGAAAACAGACAGCGCCAAGAGGGCGAAGGCCCCAAACACGACGAGGCGGCGTGCCGTTTTTTCCGCGACTTTGACGCGACCCTGGCGGTTTGAGCGAGTGCCGTTCATCGCCCCTTTCCTCCCCCATTTCCGGAAGTTTCGGAGGGTTCTTTGACGGTCAGGAACTGATCCGCCTTGACGTGGTCAATCTCCTGGTCAATTCCGCTTGGCCAGTGGATGATGAGCTTATCCACTTCAGTGTGTTTGCCCAGGCCGAAATGCGGGCGCGGGTCACCCTGGGAGAGATAGCCGTTCTCTGCGGTGGCCTCGATGTACTGGTGAAGGTCTCCGGCGATGGCCTCCAGGCGGGCCCCGAATCCATCGCGGTTGCTCTTCGTCCCGATCAGTTTGAGTGTCAGCCAGTGGTTGCGCATTCCCACGGGTGGGGGATTGTTGTGGAGCAGGATGCCTTTACCGCCCAGAACTACGATGAAGGCGTCGATGTACCCATCATTGTCGTAGTCAGCGAAGCAAGCGCCGCGCCCAACTTTCTTAGTCTTGAAGTAGCTCCCCAACTGGGAGGACACATCGGTGAATGTCGAATCCCCGTTGTTGCGCAGAACGGAGTCCTCCATGGGAATCAGCCAATGCAGGCCGCCATTGACGATAAACAGGTCCTTCCAGCCGTCGTTGTCGAAATCGAAGAAGCCGTCGCCCCAGGCCACGTACTGGCCGGAGACCTGGGCCACGCCGGTTTCAACGGTGGTGTCAAGCCAGAAGCCTTTCGCGCCGGGGTTGTGGAAAAGGCGATGGTAACGCATGTCGGAGACGAAGATGTCCTGCCAGCCGTCATTGTCGTAATCGCCGAAGATGGGGTTCATGGCGGAGGTAGCCTCACCGTTGGCCCCAAATGCCACGTTCACATCCTGCGCGACGTTGGTGAACGTACCGTCGTGGTTGTTGTGGTAGAGGTAGCTGTCCATGGTGTCGTTGGCGATGTAAATGTCCGGCCAGCCGTCCTTGTCGAAGTCACCCGCCGTCAAACCCATGGCCCGTCCCAGCGGGTTATCGATGCCCGCCTTGTGGGATACGTCGGTAAACGTCCCGTCACCGTTGTTGTGGAAGAGGCGATCGGCGTCGCCTTCGTAGTCGAGTGGGCCCGGGAAAGCGTCGGCGCTGAAATACTCCCTCTTGGCATTGGGATCGAACTTCAGGTAATTCCCCACGAAGAGGTCCAGCTTGCCGTCGCGGTCGTAATCGAGCCAGGTTGTGCCGGTTCCAAAGTGGGGATTCTCGACTCCTGCTTTTGCCGTTACGTCGGTAAATGTTCCATCCCCGTTGTTGTGGTAAAGGATGGACGAATTCCAGTTGGTGACGTAGATATCTTCGTAGCCGTCGTTGTCATAGTCCCCCACCGTCACGCCCATGCCGAATCCTTTGCCGCCCACGCCTGCTTGCGCCGTGACGTCCGTAAAAGTGCCGTCGCCGTTATTACGGTAAAGGTGGTTCGTAGCATCTACGCCGTCAGGTTTGGAGAATTTGGTGACGCCGTCAACATAGCGCCCGCTCACCACATAAAGGTCCAGGAGACCGTCATTGTTGTAGTCGATCCAGGCGCAACCGGAACCGGTAGCCTCCATGATGGAACTCAGCTTCTGTTCCCCAAAGGAGTGCCGGAAATTTATACCGGATTTCTCGGTGACATCTTCAAAGGTGGGTAGGGCGGACGGAGTGGCGTTTTGCCGCGCGGCATCCCCCACTGAATTCGCTGTTGCGGCAGTGCGCTGCGGACTCGACGTGCGGGTCGGCGTTGCTCGCTCAGGGTTTTGAGCTGTAAGTCTCAACCCCACGGCCAGTATGGTTGCCGCGACAAGCATGATCGCGATTTGTCGTGCCGGAACTTTCATTCTCGATTCCCCATTTCGGGCTTGTAGGGGCGGCCCTTGTGGCCGCCCTGGGGCAACCATCCGTCAGTTGACGGATTACCACTGCGACGCGCCCCAAAAACGCGATTCTTTCACACCTTCTCAGTGCGCTGCTTCGAGCGGCGGCTGAACACCCAGGCAGGTGGGCGTGTCAAAGCGCCGCAGCGCGAGCGGCCAGCGGTTCTCGGGCGCCACGGCACGGTCTTCGTGGCAGCCCACACAGCCATGTTCTTCCCCTGGGCGCGCCCAAACCCAACTTTGCTGCCCGCGGACCACCTTGCCATCGGCATTCAGCAGTTCGAAACGTACCGGGCGGTCCGGCGGAACCGCGATGTAAAAGGAGCCGTCCTGCTCGATGGGCGCCTCCCCCAGGCTGTTTTCCTTGCCAGTGGCCGGGTCAAGAGCAAGCACGCGAATCTCAGTAGGCAGGGGCAAGAGGCGGCCTTTGGGAGTGTCAGCGGACAACGAGGCGTCCAGGCAAATGAAGTAGCCAGCCTTTGCTTCCAGGCTCAGGGTGGTCCAGTACCAGCGAGGAGCATGATGTGCGGCGACGGGAACGGCCTCAATACTGGAAAGTTCCGAATCCCCATAGATCGGAGCCTGGAACTTCCCATGGATGAAATCAAAGGAATAGAGGTCGAATTTCCCCGCTGCTCGCGGCGCCAACACTCGGCGTGCCACGATCAATCTCGCGGGTTCGAGCTGTCTGGGTGACCAGATCAATACGCTCATGGGGCCTGGAGTTGAATTGTGCATGGCGCCACGTCTGATCGCCGCCAGATCGCCCCCGGCTTCGGAGCCAAGCACCTTGTTCTTGACGAAAACCACGGACCCGTCATCCAGCTCTTCGGCTTGGCTGCGAATTGCCGGCGCCTGGTGGTCGCATCGGAACGCCGCAAGCCCGCTGCCGTCGGGCCGCAGTGTATAGAGGTTGCGCGAAGTTTCGGCTCTCCCCCTCGCTTGCAGGGGTGAACGTGCGGAAGCCAGGATTAACCCACTTTGCAGCACCGTTTCGAGTTCGTAATCGCCCGGGCCAAAGGTGATGGGATGCACATCAGTCCCGTCGAGCTTACTGACATAGATTTGATAAACCCGGCTTCCGTCAGCATCCTGGACTTCGCCGGAAAAAGCGATTTCATCGCGTGGAAGGTAGGCTGGGGCAAGGCAATTCGCATCGCAGTGGGTCACTTGGCGCTGCCCCGTTCCATCCGTGTTCATTTCCCAGATCTGCCAGGTTGCTGCGGCATCCTTCTTCCCGGTGAAGAGCACCTTTGAGCCATCGACGGAGATGCGTGGATCTGCCGCGCCAAAGAAATTCGGTGTGACATTCGCGGGCCTACTGCTTCCCTTCTTGAGCCGAACAATCCTGCTACCTTGGGGGAATCTCTCTGATAACCTGCCCGCCTTCACGGATGCTGCTTGTACGAAAAGGATTTCGGGGAGATTCGGGCTCTCTGCTGATTGGGAAGGCAGCGCAGTTAAAGGCAAAGCCGCAGGCGTCGAGATGAGCACGATGGCGCAGAGGAGCGCCACATTCCTGGAGTGAATCATCGCTTTCTGGGGCCGAATAGGCAGGCCGGTGGCGACGAATTGAGTTGTTCTTGCTCCAGTAAACCGGCCTGACCTAGGACCGAAACGGGTTCCAATGAATTCCATAGGAAGATTCCAAGACCCAAGACCTTCCGCCCCTAAACAAGCAACCTACCAGCCGTCCTTCCCGTGTGTCGATGGTAACCGTCATAATTTTACATGATACAGGTCAATAACTGCACCCTAGTTTTTTTATTGCCGCCCTCTAGTTCCTCTCGCTGGGCTGTTGGTGCAATTGCTTTAGCGTCCTGCATTTAGCCAGACATTGGAGGAGGTGAGCTGGTCCAAGAGCAACTCTCCGTTGGTAGGTCCTATGCCTCTATCAATGTGGGCAGAAAGTCACGTCAGGACATGAACTCAGCGGCGAGCCGCTGATTGCAGGCCCTCAAGATTCTGGATCGTCAGGTGCCGTCCGCGTGCGGCAATCAACTCTTCCCGCTGGAATGCCGTCAGTGTACGGCTAACTGTTTCTGGGGATAGCTCGAGAACTTCGCTGATCTCTTGCCTTGAGAGTGGTAGGGTGAGCGTCGTGCGTCCGTTGTGTGGGGTAGGATCAGAGGCAACCAGCGACAGGAGGAAGGTCGCCACCTTCATTCTGGCATCCTTGAAGCTCATGTCCGTGACTTGGGTGCGTATGCGTCCTACCTCGGAGACCAAAAACCGCACCATGCCAAGTGCGATTTCCGGGTTGGATTGCAGGAATACGATGACTTCTTCCCGTGATGCGGCGCAGATTTCGCTGTCGCGCAATGTCACGGCCGTAAGCGGGTAGATGGGGTGCGAAAGGGCTTCCAGTCCAAACAATTCACCTGGGAACAGAACACCGGTTATACGCTCTTTCCCGTTCTCGAGAGACTTGACTAGCTTGACAAGTCCGGCATGGAGAGCGAACAGATGCTGAGCTACCCCCCCCTCGAAGAACAGGATTTGGTTCTTCCGGTAGTGCGCCGGCCGAAACACACACCCCAGTCGTGAGACTTGCTCACTTGAAAGACTACTGAATAATGAAGTCTTCAGAACAGGACAATTGGTGCATCTGGGGCCCATGGGATTCTCCTCTTTTTTGGGGGCCTGAGGGAAGCCGTACGAATTTGCAAGAGGCTTGCCCCCGTGTGTGGCACTGCATCAGCGGCGCCCCTGGTGGGTGCCCATGTTTGGTCGAATTTGCCGGGACCTTGCGCCCCCGTGTGGCACCCTCGATTCAAGCGGCCTGCCGTGTTTGTCCGACAGTCGTTTTGATCCAGTCCGTGCTCACGGATTTCGGACGGGTGATGGGCGTCCCGAGCGCGCGGTTGATAATCAACTGTGCGCACATTCCCAGCGCCCGTGAGACGCCAAAAAGCACGGTGTAGTAATCGGATTCGGTCAGCCCGAAGTGGTAGAGCAAGGCTCCTGAAATAGCATCCACGTTGGGCCAGGGGTCCTTGGCCTTGCCCTGCTCCCGCAGAATTCCTGGCACAATCGCGAAAATCCTGTCAACGACCCTGAAAATTTCATCCTGAGGGCAAACCTGCTCCCCAAATTCGTGGAAGGCTGTAAACCGGGGGTCTGTGATGCGCAACACGGCGTGCCCATAGCCTGGGATAACGTGACCTTCCTGGAGAGTGTTCCAGGCGTACTCTCGCAGTTGTTCGTCGGTCGGCACCCCACCGAATCTCTTGCGAACTCCGAGAACGAATTGGAGACACTCCTGATTGGCAAGCCCATGAAGTGGCCCAGCCAGACCGTTCAACCCCGCCGAGACCGCGTAGTAGGGGTCGGACAGGGCAGAGCCCACTGTGTGGCAGGTAAAGGCGCTTACGTTGCCGCCCTCATGGTCACAGTGCAAGGTGAGGTAGACACGGATCAGTCGTGCGAAGTTTCTGTCCGGATCTGGTAGGCCCAGCATGTGGGCGTAATCAGCCCCCCAGTCCAGGCTGGGATCGGATGCGATCGGTGGGCCCTTGCGTGTGTGCATGCGGTAAATCCCCGCGGCAATACCAGGAAGCCTGGCAAGCATTTGCAGGGAATCTTGCAGTGCGGCCTCCCAGAACTCCTCCTTCCGCATTCCCTCGGCATAGCGGCGACGGAAGACGGAATCGCGCTCCATTACCAGAATGGCGGTGTTAAACATCGTCATGGGGTGCGAATCCATCGGCATGGCTTTGAGCACATCCCATACGTAAGCGGGAATCTGAGCGCGCTTTCGCAAGTCCTGCTGGAGGCTGGCAAGAGCTTCGCTATCGGGAAGTTCACCGGTGCAAAGCAAGTAGAAAATCTCCTCGGGCAAGCGGCGGGCCAACTCGCCAATGGGTATGCCGCGAACGTATAAACCTATTTCCGGGTCAACCACAGAGGTATCGCACACGAGGCCCTTGATGCCGCGCATTCCGCCAATAACCTGAGCGACTGTTGCCTCGGAAATGACTGTCTCGCCATGGCGCTGAGTGAGCTGGCGCACTTCTTCTCTTAACCCTGGGATTTGCTGCGCCAGTTTTTCCCTTAAAGCAAGCATTAATTCCTCCTGAGGTGAGATTACACTCCTTTAGCCCCCAACTATAGTGTAACCCATCCAGGGTCAGGGGGCGCGTATAACCTCGACCGGGCGCGCTTGCCTCTGCTATTCACGCGCTGCCCTCTTGGGTGCAGGACATTCCTCAGCGCCTGAGGGGAGTTTGCGCTGCCTTCGTACACGTCATCGTAATGGCGAAAGGAAGCACTGAGCCTCACCGCCTCCCCGCTGGACGTGGACTAGGCCACCCCAGCAGGGCATTGTCTGTATAGGCGATTCGGCCCGACTGGTCAAGCCGTCGTGGCCCAGACTCCGGAAAACCGGCTAAGGCGCGGCTTGGCTAACTTCGCGAAATCGGAGTACTTCATCCGGATGCAATCCTCGTGGGTACCTGCGCAGAATACAATATGCTCCGAATCGCTTATGGTTCGATCCACCCATACCTCCATCCCATAGAGACGGCCAAGAGGTGGAATCGCGCCCCGCTCACAGTCCGGGAAAAGCTTGGTCAGTGCACTTTCCGCTAACATCTCCAAGCGCGTGACTTCCATTGCTGCCCGAAGATCTTGGAGATTCAGTCGGTTGGAGGCCGGCAAAACTGCCATTGCCAGCCTTCCGTCACCCTCCAACACTACGGTCTTGGCGCACCTCTTGCCCGACAGATGGAGCGTGTGTGCGACCTCTTGTCCCGTATAAGCGGGCTGGTGACGGAGTTCCTCATAGGAGACATTCTCGGAATCCAGGAAATCGCGGATGCTCGAAGGTATGGCCATTTGCTCCTCCTGAACCACGAAATTCAACTGTTCCTCACCTCCTTCACGCAATCTACCTGCCAGAAATCCTCGGGTTTACCAAGCTTTTGTCAAAGTAAGCAAAGTGCTGTAATTGACACATTGTCAAAGTAACTCATTGATTTGCATTATCCTCTGATTTGTGGGGCCAGCCGTTTTTGAAGTGAGCCCGCAGAGTGAATGTGCCAATGAGAGATTCAACCCATGACAGGCGCGTCTTTTTTCTCTGTTCCCTGTCAAAAGAGAGGTAGGTCACGACCGGCCGGCACGGAGACTTCTCACCTAAAACGCGGCGCAGGTTGTTGTGCGATTGGCGAAATAGCCGTCCGTACAGTTTGTTCGGATCCGAATGGCGGGCCTGAGAAGGAAAAACAGTGACCCGCCGTGGCTGGGCGGGCGGAAAGTCAGAAGTCAAAAGTCTGAAGGGGAAAGTAGGTGGCAGGAAGCGGGTGACGTTCTTCCCCATCTACCACCTACAACCTACCACCTACTAGACTATAACTACCTGCCTCTTATACAACATTCCCGCTTTCGATGCGTAACTACCTTTTTTTCTATAACATAACCGCGTTGTTCCGGGCTACTGAGCGCTGGTCCTGTTTTCCGAGCCGTTAATACAGGGCGGCGGCGTCCAGCAGTTTGCTCTCGCCGTTCATCCACAGCGCATACTTGAGCCGATACGGGGACCTCATGGAAGCCGCTCCGATTTCGCCTCGATTGTTGATGGCGATCACACAACAGTCTCCATCCTTATTCTTGGGGTCCGTCTTCACCATGTGGCGCAACAACTCGAGGCAGGCGTCCTGGGGAGACATGCCGCTCGCCATGTAGTGGACAATCGAAATGCTGGTGCAGTAGTTGGTCATCAGGTCGCCGTCGCCGGTGGCGGAGGCGGCGCCCACGTTGTCGTCGGCATAGACACCGCAGCCAACCAGGGGAGAATCTCCCACGCGGCCAGGGATTTTCCACGCCAGCCCTGATGTCGAACACCCCGAGACCACGTGGCCTTTTCCATCGGTAGCGACCATGCCGATGGTGTCGTGGGTTTCGGAAGTCACCCAATAAGTCTTTCTGTGGGGGTCGGACTTCCAATCCATCCATTTCTTGAGACTCTCGGGGGTGAGGAGCGACTGCGGTTCGAATCCCATTTTGAGCGCGAAGCGGAAAGCACCCTCGCCCGCCAGCGTGGTGTGCCGGGTCTTTTCGAGCACCAGTCGCGCTACGGATATCGGATTCTTGATGTGACGGAGGCTACAGACCGCGCCGGCGTGATGGCGCGTCCCGTCCATGATGGCGGCATCAAGCTCCACTTCTCCTTCTTCGTTGGGAAGGCCGCCGTAGCCAACGCTCATGACCTTCGGGTCGTCCTCCGGAACGTTGATTCCTTTCTCGACCGCATCCAGAAGGCTCCCATCACTCCTGAAGACTTCTGCCGCGCGCTCGTTCGCCGGTTTCCCGTGCACCCATGTAGAAAGAAACACCGGCCCTGAATCCGACGCAGATGCCGTTTTCGTTTCCATGGCGGCCAAGGCCGCAGCTCCTGCCATGGATTTCATGAAGCCTCGACGATCAATTGGTTCCATTATTCCTCCTCTTTGGTAAGGGAACGCTGTAGGCTCCCGTTGATGCAGGAGTCAGAAGTCAGTAGGCAGCTTGCGGGGATTGTGTTCCGATCCCACCCACCTGCCTCCTACCCCCTGCTTCCTACCCCCAACTGATAACTGACTACTGCTGGCCGCCTTCTGCTTGCTGCCTTTGAAAAGCCGAAGGTCTCCCGCAGAGCGGGACGAGACTGCGCTACGATTGCTGGGGCGATCGGCTCTTATTCTGGCTTCTGACTCCTGACTTCTGACTTCTGACTCCTGCTCCTCAATGTCTTCCCCCAGCCTCCGCCTCCGGGTGTTGCAATTCTCAAGATGCTCCCTTGCGGTGCGTTGAAGGCAGCCTTTGAAGAGAGCTCCAAGATACGCCCCGGCAGGATGAGCTCATTCCTTCCTGCTTTGCCCGGCTTGCCACCGGCCAGTCCGTAAGGTTGGAATCGGCGGCGTTCTGAGAGAATGCTGCCGCGAACATCCGTGAGGAACTCGACCTCGCGGATAATACCATCACCCCCACGGAATTGTCCTTCGCCGCCCGAGCCGCGGCGCAGCGAATAACGCCGCACGCGCACCGGGTAGGCGGCTTCGAGCGCCTCGATGGGTGTATTGAGTGAGTTCGTCATGTGGGTGTGGACTCCACTCAAACCATCCGCCGCCGGACGAGCCCCCATTCCCCCGCCAATCGTCTCGTAATAGGCAAAGGGTTCGCCGGTGCGTGGATCGGCGCCACCGAAAGAGAGGTTGTTCATCGTCCCCGAGCTTGCTGCGGGAATCTTGTGAGGAAGCGCCTTGGCCAGCGCCCGCAGCAGCACGTCCACGATTCGCTGCGAGGTTTCAACATTTCCCGCGGCCACGGCAGCCGGAGGCTTCGCATTCACCACACTTCCGCCGGGAGCGCGCACTTCGATGGGTTCCAGCAAGCCGGCGCAGGCGGGCACCTCCTCTCCCAGCAGGCAGCGAAAGACGTAGAAGACGGCGGAAATTGTGATCGCAAGGACCGCGTTGACGCTTCCCCGGCAGGCAGGAGAGGTGCCGGCGAAATCGACGGTGGCTCTCCCGCGCCTTACCCGGATCGACACGCGCAGAGGCACAGGCTTGTCGCTGAAGCCGTCGTCGTCCAGGAAATCCTGGGCGGCATATGTCCCATCGGGAATTTGCAGGAGGGCTTGTCGCATCAGTCGTGCCGAATAGACTTGCAGGGCCTCGAGGTAGAAGCGGATCTTGGGGACGCCGTACCCTTCGAGCAATTCGATCAAGCGGCGCTCTCCCAGCCGGCAGGCTGCCACCTGGGCCATCAGGTCACCCTCGCGTTCGGCGGGCGTGCGCACATTGGCGAGCAACAGTGCCAGCACATCTCTCTGAACGGCGCCTTTCCGAACCAGTGTCACCGGCGGAATCCTCAGGCCTTCCTGGTAAATGTCCTCGCTCAAGCCCATCGAGGCAGGCTGTGCGCCGCCGATATCGGAGTGGTGAGCGCGATTGGCGACGTAAAACACAGGCTGCCGCTTCCGGCGCGGATGAGCGGTGCTCCTGGGGGGTGGCGCGACGGGCATCACCAGTGTTATGTCGGGCAAATGAGTGCCGCCGGCGTAGGGATCGTTGAGCATGGCGATATCGCCCGGCGCGAGTTCGAGGGCTTTCAGAGCGGCCGCAACCGACATGGGCATGGATCCCAGATGAACTGGCATGTGGTCGCCCATGGCCACTACCTCGCCCTTACCGTCGAACACCGCACAGGAATAATCCCGGCGTTCCTTGATATTGGGCGAAAAGGCGGAGCGGCGCAGCGCGGCCCCCATCTCTTCAGCTACCGAGTGGAAGAGGTTCTTGAAGATCTCGAGTTCTGCCGGGTCTATACGCATGGCTAAGAACAGTGACAAGTGACGAGTGACGAGCAGGAGTCAGGAGTCAGAAGACAAAGGCACGCTGACTTCTGACCCATTCGCGGTCGGCTGCACTTCCCCAACGCCTTATTCTGACTCCTGACTCCTTACTTCTGACTCCCGACTTTTCCCCTTTCCAGGAGCAGATTCAAATACTCATCCACGCAACAATCGAAGTCCGGGGGAACCACCGTGGTGGAACTGTACTCGACGATAACGGCCGGCCCCTCGAGCCTCGCTCCCGGCGGCAGGTATTCTCGCTCGTAAATTGGCGTCCGGAGGGGCTTCCCGCCGAACCACACCGGTTTGGTCTTTAGCACGACAGCTTGCGCGAGGCGGCGCGCCTTGCGAGCGGAGGGACGCAGGCGCGGCTTTGGCGTTCTGAGCACGAGTCGTGACCTCAAGTTGACGATCTCCATGGCCCTGCCGGCATGCGCATAACCATAGGCTCTTTCGTGTTCCTGGTGGAACAACCGGCGAAAATCTCTCCTAAGAGGCACCGAGAGTTCGTAGGACTGGCCTGCATACCGGAGATCCAGTCGCCGCTCCGCGTGCGCTAGCTCGGCGGAAAATCCTTCGTGCTGAAGTTCGGCTCGCGACGCGCGCTCGAGAATTACAAAACGGTTTTCGAGGTCGCGCCAGAAGTCCGCCGAGCGCCGCAAAGAATGTCTCCCTTCCTCGGGTACAGACAAGAGAACAGACCGGACGGAATCTCTGACGACGTCAGAAAGCAGGATTCCAAGAGCTGAGAATGCGCCAGGGTTCCTAGGCACGACCACTCTAGGAAGCCCCAGCGAGCGCGCCAAGTCTGCGGCGTGCAGCCCCCCACCGCCACCGAAGCAGATCAAAGCAAACTCCCTTGGGTCATGGCCGCGCTCCACGGAGATTACCCGCAGAGCTTTTTCCATGGTAGCGTTGGAGACTGCCACGATGCCGGCGGCGAGCTCCGGCACGGTCTTAAAGCCGGTCTTCCGTAAATGCCGGCGGAGGAAATCTCCGAAGCCTAGCTCTGCGGCTTCGAGGTCGAGCTGAAATTCTCCACCCAGGAAGTGGTCCGGGTCAAGGCGGCCAAGCAGCAAGTTAGCATCCGTCACGGTGGGTTGGGCCCCGCCCAGGCTGTAGCAGATAGGACCGGGTTTAGCGCCGGCGCTCTCCGGGCCCACGCGCAAGGCGCCACCGGCGTCCAAGCGCGCCAGCGACCCGCCGCCAGCGCCCACTGAATGAACGTCCAGCACGGGAACAGCCACAGGCAAGCCGCCCAGGCTGGTTTCATTGGTGGTGCGAGGCTGGCCGTCGATCAGGCTTACGTCCGTGGAGGTGCCGCCCATGTCGAAGCTTATGGCGCGCGAAATCCCAAGCTGCCGGGCAAGCCAGGTGGACGCCACCACGCCCCCAGCGGGTCCGGAGAGGATAGTCCGCACTGGCTCACGCGCCGCTCGCGCCGCCGTCGTAATGCCCCCGCTCGATTGCATCACGTAGACTCTGCCGGGCGAGTCCCCGCAAGGTAGGGGCGAGCGACGCTCGCCCCAGGGCCGAACGCGGTTCGGCCCTACAAGACTGTTGGAGGAAGTAGGGCGCTTCCCGACATCGCCCCCCACGCCGCGCTCGAGCCGCTGGAGGTATTCGCCCATTCTTGGGGCCAGGAAGGCGTTTATTACGACAGCGGCCAGTCGTTCGTATTCGCGGAACTCAGGGAGAATCTCGTGGGATACGGAGATGGGTAATTGCAGCCCTTTCAGGGCTCGCGCCACCGCCCTTTCGTTAGTGGGATTGAGATACGAAAAGAGGAAGCAAATAGCAATGGACTCAGCGTGCAACCGCCTAAGTTTGCTTGTCAGCCTTGCGATTCCGGTTGCTGAAGGCCGCTGAAGAATGGCGCCGTCCGCCGCAGTTCTTTCCCTGACGCCGAACCGCAGTCCTCGCGAGACGAGGGGCGGAGCCTGCCGGGCGTCGAGGTCGTAAAGTCTAGGGCGCGCCTGCCGGCCGATCTCAAAGAGGTCCTCGAACCCTTTGGTGGTGACAAGCGCCACGCGCGCGCCTCGTCGCTCGAGCAAGCTGTTCGTGCCCACCGTGGTGCCGTGAATGATCTCACGCGGGCTGGCAGGCTGATACGCATCGGCCAGCCGGCGAACGCCCTCCAGAATGCCACACGATGCGTCCTCCGGCGTGGAGAAGACCTTGAGGATCTTGACCTCGCCTTGCTCGAGGACTACGCAATCCGTGAATGTCCCGCCAGTGTCAACACCGAAGCGCATAAGGGGAGTCATTTTACAGGATTCAGGAGTCAGAAGACAGGAGTCAGAAGAGCCGGTGTCAGGTATCAGGTGCCAGGTGTCAGGGGAATGAAGCGATGGCTATTGCTGATAATGCTCTGGCTGGGCGTAGTAGCCGGATCGCGTACGCGCCGTTAGTCCGGGCTTGTCGATCTTAATCTCGAGCGCATGGTACTCGTTTGGACCGTCCCCGGTGAGGCCGTCAAAGGAGAGGACGTAAAAGGCCTTCGCGTCCTCAACGCAGGCTGCGACCTCGCCCGCCACATCGTTATTTAAATTGAGAACCCGGCCTCCACTTTGATACGCAAGAACCTGCAATGCCAGGTGTCCACTCTGTGCCTGTCCTGCTTTCCTCACTGGCTTTAAGAAATCCTTATAATGAAACGCTCGGAATTCGCCCGCATCCGCTGTCCCTAACGGATCGACCGCGTAAAGAGTAATGCGAGCCTGTCGCAGCCGGTCCGAAAGAGCAACAATGTCTCTGAAAACCCCCTGCTGCCCCTTCGAGCTCAGCACTACCCCCGGGCCGGAAAGAAGGGGCCAACCCGGACTAATCCAAACCAAGAGTTTTCGTCCAGGCCTTGTCGCTTCATAGTCAGCGAACCGCACCAGTTCGTGGAAAGACAACTCTAACCGGTCATTGGCGCCGTAAAATCCTTGTGACCTGGTAATTGTGCGTAGGCCGGATTCTTTCTCCTTCAGGTGGGCAATTACAGCGTTTCCATCTCGAGAAGATGTGTTCCCGATTATCATTCCCGAATCGGAGAGGAAGGCCATCGATACCGGACGGGGAAGCTCGCCGCCGTTTTCCCCTAGAGACTTCTCGATTTCTTTCCGCTCGAAGGCTACGTTTGTGTAGGAGGTGTTCACTTCATCAACGAGCAAAATGACTTCCACGGGCGGATCAGGCGTCGCGGCCCCACCCTCGACGGCATGAAAAGACACGATCTTCTGCGGCTGTTTGTTGTCCAGCAGCGTAAAGTCCTGCTGTTGCAGGCCGGGGACCGGCTTTCCGGACTTATCGGTCACGACCACATCGAGCGTCATGCGATGATCCGCACTTGCAGGCGGGACAGATGCGGGAGGTTCGGACTGCCCCGCAGGTCCATTCTGCTGTGCAAGTCCAGAAACAAGCGAAAAGCAGAATACAAAGATCCAACCGCCGCACCGAGTACTCATACAATTCACCTCACTTTGGTTTCAAGTACGTTACCGGCAGGGCGACAGATCACTGCTCTAGGTTTCCTGACGTACCGCCACGTTGGCAGACGCTTGTGCCGACCCATGTCGATACTTGTGCCAACGCTTAATATGTTACGCTTTTCAGCCCCTAAACTCTACCGCCTACTGACACGGGAGTCAGAAGTCAGGAGTCAGCAGAAAGAACGATTGCTTCGTCAATCCCTGCGCCCCGGCGGTTCTGGCCGGGTTTTCAAGGGCGACAGGCGAAAGGAAACCAGCAGCGGCCAGTTGCGCGTAGGCGGTAGGTATTAAGTGGCAGGTGGGACCAGGATGTGGTCCCCACATGGCGCCGATCGTATTCTGATTCCTGACTTCTGAGTCCTGACTTCTGACTCCTCACTCCCGGGTGCTGAATCCCGAATCCTGAATCCTGAATCCTTTTGCTACGCCCCGAGTGGAAAGGCGGCATGCACTGTGAGGGTCGCATCCGCAAGTTGTCCGGCTTTCAGCTTGTAGTATCCTGCCGCGGCGATCATCGCGGCGTTGTCTGTACATAAGGCAGCGGAAGGGAAGAAGACTCGAAATCCTTGTGTCCTCGAAGTCTCCACGAAGCGAGCGCGCAGAAGGGAGTTGCAGGCAACCCCCCCGGAAACAAATATCGAGTCAACTCGCGAGGCGTCCGCCGCCGCCAGGGTCCGCTCGACGAGGTCACGGACGACGGCGTTTTGGAAGCTGGCGATGAGATCAAGTGTCGCTTGCGAGCAATGAGCACGCAGCTCATCTGCGCTGGCATTTTCGTGGGCCTTGCCCCAGGCGCGCCGCTGTTCGGCTTCGACGGCGAGCGGAGTGCCGCGGACGCGGTAGAGAACGGCGGTCTTAAGTCCTGAGAAGCTGAAGTCCAGCGGGTTGCCCTTCATCTTGATGCGGCCGAAATCGACCGCTTCCGCATCCCCCCCTCGCGCCAGTTGGTCGATGACCGGCCCGCCGGGATAGCCAAGGGCCAGCAGTCTTGCGACCTTATCGAGAGCTTCACCGGCTGCGTCATCACGTGTTTGTCCTAGCCGCTTGTAATTGAAGACAGGAAGGGAATTGGCTGGATGCCGACCTTCCTCAACCAGGAACAAGCTCGTGTGACCACCAGATGCGACCAGGGTCACAACAGGGAGCACCGCTTCTTCCACACGCTTCCCGGCTAGGCGGTCCATCCTGTTTTCGAGAAGCACGGCGTGGATGTGACCTTCCATGTGGTTCACGCCCACCAGGGGTTTGGCCAAGGCGAGGGCAAGGGCCTTGCCATAGACAAGGCCGACCAGGAGCGACCCGACCAAGCCTGGTCCCTCGGTTACCGCGACGCCATCCACGTCCTGTATTCCGATTCGCGCGCGCTGGCAGGCCTCGACGACGACTGGCTCGATCTTGCGTAGATGCTCGCGTGAGGCCAGTTCGGGAACAACTCCGCCGTACTTCGCATGGGTCAGGATTTGCGAGGCGACAACACTCGAGAGAATCTCCGCGCCATCCGCCACGATGGCTGCCGCCGTCTCGTCGCAACTGGATTCGATGCCAAGAACCAACATTACGAACTCCTCACCCTTGATGCTAGCACAGGCGCGAGGGTCGCAAGGAGTCAGAAGTCAGGAGAGCCGGGCCTGGGGGCTAGGGACTGGAGAGAACTCGAAGGTGGCAAGCTGTCGCCAGTGACCGGTAAATGTCAAGAAATCCGAGAATGGGCGCGGACTGGAGCGAGCTTCTGCCGCATAGCCCCCAGTCCCCAGCCCCTAGCCCCCAGTCCCTTTCCTTTGACGCAGCTTGGAAGGTGGCGCTACACTGTGCCAATTGCAAGGCCTGCGATCGTGAGAGATGCTGAGGTGCCCATGAAGATTCGTAAAGCAGTTCTGCCTGTTGCCGGTCTTGGGACGCGGTTCCTGCCAGCCACCAAAGCGCAGCCCAAAGAAATGCTCCCCATCGTGGATAAGCCTCTTGTGCAGTACGCCGTTGAAGAAGTTTCCGCTTCCGGCATCCCCATGGTGGTATTCGTAACGGGGCGGGGAAAGACGGCCATCGAGAACCATTTTGACTTGTCGGCTGAGCTCGAGCAGGCGTTGGCCGGAAAAGGGAAGGAGGAACTTCGCAAGCAGTTGCATTCGATTTCAGGGCTCTTGCGCTTTGCTTATGTTCGCCAGCAAACCCCACGAGGGCTGGGCCATGCGATTCTCACCGCGCGCGACTTGGTTGACGAAGAGCCCTTTGCTGTCCTGCTCTCCGATGATGTGATCGTGAACCCGGTGCCTTGCTTGAAGCAAATGTTGGCGGTCTTCGAGCACTTTGGTAAAAGCGTCGTCGCCATACAGAAAGTGGATCGCAAAGCTGTGGGCAGTTACGGCATTATCCGCGGCCAGCCTGTGCCGGACCCGCAATGGCGCGGGCGACTCTTCCGTATCGAGGACATGGTCGAGAAGCCGAGCCCGCGCGAGTCGCCTTCGAATCTGGCGGTTATAGGCCGATATATCCTCACCCCAACCATTTTTAATGAGCTTGCGGCTACGACCCCGGGCGCGGGAGGCGAAATCCAACTGACGGATGGGCTCCGGCGGTTACTCGAAAAAGAACTGGTTTACGGCTATCTGTTTGAGGGAAAGCGGTACGATGCCGGTGATAAGTTGGGCTTTCTTCAAGCCACGGTGGAACTGGCGCTCGAGCGGCCAGACCTTGGAAGAGCTTTCCGCAAATACCTCAAGTCACTTAAACTCTGAAACAGGAGTCAGAAGACAGGATTCAGGAGACAGAAGTCAGGAGTCAGAAGTCAGAATAAAGGCGTTCTGAGATCGGGTGACTGTTATTAGGCGATGATAGATTGGGGAAGGGCAGCCGTCTGGGGCCGGGCCACGCCTGACTGGCTTGTGCTAATTTCCCTTGAAGGTCCTCAGGTTTAGGAAGCGGGTCTCGACCTACGATTCCTTCTGAGTTCTGTCTCCTGACTTCTGACTGCTGTCCGCTTTATTCTGACTCCTGGCTTCTGACTCCTGACTCCTGTCTCCTGACTTCTTACTCCCGACTTCTGACTTCTGTCCGCCTGAGGGAACCTCCTTCTTAGCGCCTTCTGAGCCTTTTTCCTTGCTTCCATTGCCAGAGCCTGCTGAGCTGTTCGCGCTGACGGTGGGTTTCCTGGCATAATCCGTGACATACCAGCCGCTCCCCTTGAACTTGATGGCAGACCGAGATACGAGCTGCTTTAGTTTGCCTCCACATTTCTCACACTTGGTCAGTGGAGGATCGGAGAACCTGCGGATTTTCTCGGAGCGCTGTCCACACTCCGTACACTCGTACTCGTAAAGCGGCAATTTAACCTCCTTACAACAGCCCCACCGTTATTATATAGGTGCGGTCCTCCGGCGTCAAAAGGTGAATGTTGCGATCATGTCCTAACTCTCCGTTGTCATTGTCTGAGCTAGTTGATACACTTGAGGGTGTAATTCACCCTTAACGCATATGCCGCAACCATCTATTTCCGCCAAGCCAGACCTTATGGACCCTCTGGAGGATTCCACGAACAATTCTAAGGGCAGGCTCTTTATTGTTGGGACGCCCATTGGGAATCTGGAGGACATCACTCTGCGCGCCATCCGTATCCTCAAAGAGGTGGACTTGATTGCTTGCGAGGACACGCGGCGGACGCAGAAATTGCTCAACCACTATCAGATCCGCACTCCCACCATAAGTTACCATGAGCACAATGAGATGACTCGCGCGCCGGAGCTGGTCATCAAGTTGGAAGAGGGAAACAACATAGCTTTGGTGACCGACGCGGGGATGCCGGTCGTTTCTGATCCGGGATTCCGTCTGGTTCACCTGGCAGTCCGCCACAACATCCCGGTGGTCCCTGTTCCCGGCGCCGCGGCTTTTGTGGCGGCGCTGGCTGCCTCGGGCATGCCCGTGGATAAGTTCCGTTTTCTCGGGTTCCTGCCCAGCAGGAAAGCGGCGCGCAGGAAAGCCTTGGAAGAGCAAAAGACAGCAACCAAGACCCTGGTCTTCTACGAGGCCCCGCATCGCGTCCTCGAGATGCTGAGGGATGTGCGGGATATTCTGGGGGACCGGGTAGTGGTGTTGGCGCGCGAAGTGACCAAGGTCCACGAGGAGTTTTGGCGTGGCACGGTGTCCGGATTATTAGAACGCGCGAAAGGCAAGACAATTAGGGGGGAAATAACCATCCTGGTTGGGGCTGCCTCCGCGCCGGGGGAAACTCGTCCGGCGGATTCGCTTATTAGACCGGAGATCGAGAAGTTGATGGGCGAACGGGGGCTTGACGAGCGCGCTGCCCTTAAAGCGGCCGCCAAGGCGCGAGGCATCTCTCGCAGTGAGGCCTATCGCCTATTGCAAATGGAAAAGACCAAGTGAGCTACTGATAATTCGCAATACAGAATTGCCCCCATCCCCTAGCCCCAGCTCTCCTGACTTCTGACTCCTGACTTCTTCGCTCCCAACGACGCACTAATACCTTTCTTGGGCATCCTGCTAAGGAGTCTCGGCGCTGTAAGTGGTCAGGGTGGCGCCGATGAACCGGAGGCTGACGCGGTACGAGTCAGCCTCTTTAAGAATGCGGATGACAGCCGCCGTCGAAAAAAAGTCTGTTGGCCCTCCTCCGGGGTGCTTTGGTCCGCGGCCGGGGATTACTACCGTCACCATGTCAAGAGGTCCCAGTTCTCGTTCGGTCAGGAAGGAAAGGCCTCGCCGGCTAACTTCCACGGTCACCGTTGACTCCTCAAATTCGGTTCCTTGTGCATCGACCCCAGAGACCCGGATGGGCATCGCGGTTTTGAGCCGCCTCTGAGCCCGTCGTTCAATTCCAGCCGGTCTTTCTGAGTTGTCCATTGGCGAGTAGAGCCTCCTTGTATTTCAAGGGGCGACCTCTTCTGGCTCGGTTACTGCCGAAACGCATGGGCTGAAGAACTGGTCGACTCGATCCAGGACTTCGCCAGCGCCACGCGCGCTTTGGATCGACCTGCGGAGTTCTGCCCCCTTGCGGACTCCATGTGTGAACCAGCTTGCGAACTGTTTCATTTTGCCTATCGCCCCGGGAACTTCTTCGGCCACCAACATTTGATAATAAGAACGGATCAACTGGTAGCGATCAGCCTCGGTTGGCTCCATGAATGTCCCGTTTCGGAAGAAATCGGAAAGTTGGCGGAATATCCACGGATTGGAAGCGGCGGCGCGTCCGATCATCACCGCATCGCAGCCTGTCTGCTGGTGAAGGGCAAGAGCATCCGCCGGCGTCACCACGTCGCCGTTGCCGATTACCGGAATGCGCACCCGCGACTTCACCTCTTGGATGATCTCCCATCGTGCCTGGCCGCTGAATCCTTGCAGGCGCGTCCGAGGATGGACGCTTAGCGCCTCCACGCCGCACTCCTCAGCCATTCGCGCCACTTCGAGTGCGACGATCTCCGCCTCGCTCCAGCCGGAGCGGAACTTTATAGTAAAAGGGATTCGCACTGCGGCGCGAATCTTGCGCAGGATCTTCTCCAGTAACGGAAGGTCGCGAAGCAAGCCTGAGCCGCCGCACTTGACGACCTTCTTGGCGGGGCAGCCCAGGTTCAGGTCCACTAGGTTGAATCCTAGCCCTTCGATCATGCGGGCCGCATCCGCCAGGCGGTCCGGATCGGCGCCAAAAAGCTGCCCGGAAATCGGCCTTTCTTCTTCGGTGTAATACAAGTAGCGCCTCGAGCGCAGGTTTTGACGAAGCATCCCTTCGCTGGATACGAACTCCGTCATAATCAGTCCGCATCCACCCAAGCGTTTGATGAAGCGACGGAACACCGTGTCGGTAATGCCAGCCATCGGCGCCAGAATATGGGCTGGTCGGATCACCACATCACGAATTCGGAGTTCTTCGAATAGCATGAAGTCAATCAACCAGGAGTCAGAAGTCAGGAGTCAGAATAAAAGTCAGTGGTCAGTCGTATGTTGTCCGTGGTCCTGCCACGGCGAGTCAGCCCCCAGCCCCCAAGCCCGCCGACCCTGGTAGCTATCACGTGATACGTGACGGCCTTCATTCTGACTTCTGACTCCTGACTTCTGACTCCTTGCCCAGAATTTGCGCTGCGTCGGCAATCGCGAACCGCACTCTCCCTTCGGCCATCAGTTCCCCGGCGCGGAAAATGGCTCCACGAAGTTCACCCAGGCGCTCGCCGATTTTTATCACCTCCGCCTCCACGTGGAGGGTATCGCCGGGCTCAACCGGCTTCCTAAGTTGTGCGGCGGGAATTTGCACAATCATGGCCACTTTTCCGGCCATCTCCGGTCGCTCCATAACCAGGATGGCTCCAAGCTGGGTGACTAATTCCAACAGTATGCCGACTGAAATGATGGGGGAGGCCGGAAGGTAACCCCGCGGCGCCTCGTCGTCCACCGAAAAGCGTTTGGTCGCCGCGATTCGCTGGCCCGGAATGAACTCAGTTACTTGATCGACGAACAAGAAAGGGTAACGATGCGGAAGGATTCTGAGGATGTCAGATGGTGAATCCACGTTGCTCACGGTTTTTCCGGGCCGGGACCATTGGGGGAGGCGAGCGAGCCTCTCTCGATCTTCAAGAGTTCTCTTCGCAACGCCGGGTTGCGGGCTGTCCAATCGCCGGGACGGTCCTGGTCAGTCGCATACTGGACGCGCATAGCTTCCAGTTTGGAATCTATCTCGTCGAGGAAGTGGACGAGAAGCGCCTCAGGAAACATAGGTTCTTTGGGCGACCCGAACTCCACTTTGCCGTGGTGGGAGAGGATTATGTGCTCGAGTTGGCCCTTTAACTCAGCGGGGAAGCCGGGAATCTGACGCATCTTCTCTTGCGCCATTTCCAGGCCTATCGAAATGTGGCCCAGCAACTGTCCCCGTGTGGAATACCGGAAGCCTCGAGAGAAACTCAGCTCCTCAATTTTCCCAAGGTCGTGCAGCACCAACCCGGCCACAAGCAGGTCGCGGCGCAGAAACTCATAGTGGTCGCAAACCTGGTCGCCGAGTCCGACCAACGACAAGACATGCTCGAGCAGGCCACCCAGAAAAGCATGGTGATAACTCATCGCCGCCGGGGCCCTCTTGTACTTCTCCGAGATCGAGGGGTCTTCCATAATTGAAAGCAACAGCACTCGCAAAGGGCCCTCGGGCACGCGACGCAGGCGGTCCATCAGCGCGGCGTACATTTCCGCAGGGTCCCGGCGTGAGCGCGGGAGGTAGTCGGGAAGGTCTATCTCCTCAGGAGAGCACTTGGAAATCTTGCGCACCCGAATCTGCACAGTCCCCTGGTAGTCCTCGACCACTCCGTCCACCTCAACGATGTCCTCCACCTCGAAATCCAGTGTATGCCGATCGCAGTCCCACAACTTGGCACGCATCACCCCGCTCGAGTCGCGCAGTTCCAAGTCAAGGTACGCACTTCCCGTGCGGGCGATTTTCCGTTCGCGGGCTTGAACTAGGAAGGTGGTTCGAACGTGGGCGTCCGGGCTGAGGTCGGTTACGAAGCGCTCCTTCATTGCCCTTTCTTTGTCAGTTGAGTTTCGCTCGGTCGTTCTTCGCCTGTGTCAACGTATCCGGGGGCCCTATAGATATAGCTTTCTCGACGGAGTCGCGTCATGTATTCCCGCAAATTCGGCTGCATTTTCTGGTCGTAAAGGACTTCGTTGACGCGTTGTTCGACTTCTTCAAATTTGGGAATACCGGGGCTGTATCGTTCCAGGACCTTGAGGATGATATACCCGTATCTTGTCTGGATAGGGTTGCTAAATTCATTGAGTTCGAGCTTAGCGACCGCGGCGGCGATATCCGGCACTAGCGTTCCTTCCTTCATGAATCCCACATCCCCGCCTTGCTCAGCGCCTGGCCCGTCGGAGTACTTTTTCGCAATCTCTGAAAAACGTTGCCCGGCCTTCAATTCGGCCAATGCCTCATTCGCCCTCTTCTCGGCTTCTTCCGGCTTCCGTTTTTCAGTCGAGACGAGGATTTGTCCCAGGCGTACCATGCCGGGAGATTTGAATTCGTTCTTGTGGGCTTCGTAGTATTTCCTCGCGTCGTCCCGCGACAACTGAATGCGGGAGCCCACCTCGCGGCTGATTACTTCTCGCATCAACAGGCTGCGGCGGATTTGGTCTTTAAAGTCTTCGTAATTCAACCCTTGCTTCTCGACTTCCGTCTCCAGATCCTCCAGGGTTGCCAGGTTGTTCTTCTTGCGGATGTCGTCGAGCTGCTTGACCACGTCCGTCTCCACGTTGATATCCTCGTCTTTGGCCTTCTGCACCATGAGGGATTGGTCGATCAGGTCGCGTAAGAGGTTCTTGCTTTGTTCGCGAATTTGGGCCTCGAGTTCGGCGCCCGAGTATTCCTGGGCGAGTTGCTCGCGGAGTTTCGCTTGCTCCTGTTCGTACGCCCGTTGGGTGATGATCTCACTGTTGACACGCGCAATGATGCGCTCAACTATTTTTGCACCCCGTAGGGTGGGGCCGGCAACCCCCGTTACCAGCGCCACGCCTGCCAGTACAGCCCATCTTCGTCTGCTCATGTCTCGTAACCCCTCGCGAACCCGAAGTCCCCCTTAATCTTCGATAACGATGCCCGTGCCGGGGTTGTCTCCGCCCAACACTCGACCCTATCAAGCCTCAGTCATCTTAATGCCAGGCTTGCAATTCCTGCAAGACATTTTGGACTTCTTGCAAAGTATTCTCCCCCGCGTTGCGCAACCTGAAACGCAGGACGCCGTCGGGTCGAAGGCTCGCCTCCCGGCGGCGGCGCACGAATGTCGTGATGCCTTTGGGCTCCAGGGGAGTTTGCTCATGAAACCGCATCCAGATATCTTCCGCCTTTCTTTCAATGGATTGCACCAGAAGTTGCTCGGCGGCAGATTTCACAAGCCCATATGAAAGGAGGTTTGAAACGGAAGGAGGAATGGGCCCGTAACGGTCGGTGAGTTCGGCTTCGAGTTCCGCACGCGCCTCGGGCGTTGCCAGGCTGGAAATCCGCTTGTACAGGCGCAGGCGCTGGCTCTCGTCGGCAACGTAGCTGTCCGGAATTTTGATATCGAGTCCCAGGTTAAGTGTGGTGCGGACCTCAATCTTCTGTGGTGCGCCTTTCAGTTCTTCGACGGTTTGTTCGAGCATCTTCAGGTAGAGGTCGATGCCGATGGCATTCAAATGTCCATGCTGTTCGCCGCCCAGAAGGTTACCCGCGCCGCGCAATTCAAGGTCCAGGGCCGCGAGACGGAAACCGGCGCCCAACTCCGAGAACTCTTTCAGTGCCGCCAGCCGCCGCCGGGCCGTGGGAGTCAATGATTCCTCGGCGGCCACGAGAAAGTAGGCATAGGCGCGGCGGTTCGACCGCCCCACCCGTCCGCGAAGCTGGTAAAGATCGGCTAAGCCAAAGTGCTCGGCATGATTGACAATCATGGTATTCGCGCGGGGGATGTCGAGGCCGTTTTCAATCAGCGCCGTCGCCACCAACACGTCGTACTCGCCCTGCATGAACTTGAGCATGACCCTTTCCAGCTCTTTCTCTCCCATTTGCCCGTGCGCCACCCCGATTCGCACCGTGGGGACCAGACGTTGCACGATTGCGGCAATGCTGAAAATGGACTCCACACGGTTGTGTACGAAAAAGACCTGGCCCTCCCGCTGTATTTCCTGGAGGATAGCTGACTGGATGAGGGCTGGGTTGAAAGATGCTACCGTGGTTTGAATGGCCAGTCGGCCTCGCGGCGGAGTCTCGATGACGGAGAGGTCGCGCAATCCGCCCAGGGACATGTGCAGGGTGCGCGGGATGGGCGTGGCGGACATCGCCAGCACGTCCACCCCCGCCTTGAATTTCCTCAGCTTTTCCTTCGCGGCCACTCCGAACCGCTGCTCCTCATCGACGATCAGCAATCCAAGGTCGCGGAAGCGCACGTCTTTCGAGAGCAGGCGGTGAGTTCCGATCAGCACATCCACCTTGCCGGCCTCGGTCTCGGCCACAACCTTTTTCTGTTCGGCGGGCGACCGGAACCGGCTGAGCATTTCCACGCGCATAGGGAAGGCGGCCATCCGCTGCCGGAAGGTTGTGTAGTGCTGGAAGGCGAGGACGGTGGTCGGGGCCAGCACCGCCACTTGCCGCCCATCCTGGATGACTTTGAAGGCAGCGCGCATGCCCAGCTCGGTTTTTCCATAGCCCACGTCGCCGCAGAGGAGCCGATCCATGGGTTCCGGGCTTTCCAAGTCTTGCTTGATGTCTGCCAGGGCATTCAACTGGTCGGGGGTTTCCTCGAATTCAAAAGCGTCTTCGAACTCTTTCTGCCAGGGAGTGTCAGGGGTGGTCGGCGTGCCGCCGTACATCTTCCGCTCGGCGTACAACTGGAGGAGTTCTTGCGCCATGTCGCGCAAGGCCCGCTTGACGCGTTTCTTCGTGCGCTCCCAACTGGTTCCTCCCAGCCGATCGAGAGCCGGTTTGACCCCGTCCCCGCTGGACCGGTACTTCTCCACCAAATCCAAGCGCTCGAGAGGGACGTAGAGCTTGGCGTCATCCTGATACGTCAGCAGCATGAAGTCGCGCGAAGAGCCGCTGACACTGAGTTGGCGCAGCCCTTGATAGATCCCCACCCCGTGGTCAACGTGCACCACGTAATCGCCCACCTTGAGATCGCCCAGGCCCGAGATGAAGCTCAAAACCCCGGAGTGCTCGCGGCGTCGCGAAGCCCAGTCGAATCCTCCAAACAGGTCGCTGTCCGCCAGCCACATTTCTTCCAAATCGGGGATGACGAATCCCTCGGCAAGATCACCGCGCGCCATGAGCGCCACACCGGCGCTCCAACTGGGTTCCCCAGGATGACCTGTAGGGGCGGGCCTTGTGCCCGCCCTGGGCGCCCACACACCAGTCCTCTCACCGAGTTCCCCGGGTTGAGCCGGCTCGCCGGAGATGCTTTCTCGAGTCGCCATGTCGAAGGGAATCTCGTATTCGGTAAGAATTCCGCGCAGCCGTTCCGCTTTGCCGCTGCTGGGAACCACAAGCACCACGGACATGCCTCGCTCTAAATTACCTCGCAGGTTTTCCACCAGGCCCTTAACTCCGGTCTGGAATTTCGGGCTGGGTTGCGTGAGGAGAACGAACTCTCCCTCATTGCGTCCCTCGCCGCCTCCCTCGCAGCGCAGGCCCTCAGGCCGGCACTCCTCCGGAGCGGGAGTTGTTTCCGCAGTGTTCTCCTGGTTTCCGGTAGCGTGTTCGGGTTGTGCGGAGTAGCCCTCGCCGGCAAGTCCTTGACTTCTCGGCTCTCGACTCTCGACTCCTCGACTCAAGGAGAGCTCTTTGAGATGGAGTTGTGGTATTACTCCAACGCTCTGTAGGAAATCCTTTTCGGTGAGGAAGATATCCTCGGGCCTTGGGCAAGGCGGAATGACATCGCGCACCTCGTCAAAACCCGACGCCAACCCTTCCAGGAAGCGCTTCAATTGCGCGTTGCGCTCCAGGGGTTCGTCCCAGAGCAATACGGGGTTGTTAAACAACGCGAACAAGCTGTTCGGGTGAGGTTCAACGAGAGGAGCACAAAACTCCCATCCCGGGAATGGATTTGCGTACGCGCCCGCCCAGTCGGGTTCCAGTTCGCGTGGATCGCTTGTTTGCGCCCCCGCCCCTCGCCGTGGAATGGCCCGTTTCGCAAGAGCGCGAACTAGCTTCTCGAAGAATTGGCGGGAGCGTTTTGTTTCCGAAAGCGGAAGAAGCAAAGCTTGCGGAACGGGCCTTCGCGAGCGCTGCGTATCGGGGTCAAACTCACGCAGGGATTCAATCTGATCCCCTGAGAATTCAATGCGGAAAGGCCATTCAGCCTCGGGGGGAAAAATATCGACGATTCCCCCCCGTACCGAGAATTGACCCACATCGGAGACTGGTTCTCCTCGTTCGTATCCCACTCCGCCGAGGTGCTCCGTCAGATCGTCAAGGTCCAGCTCATCGCCGACTTTGAGTTCTAGCGCAAGGGAAGAGTAAAAGGCTTGCTCCCGGAACCGCCCCAGCGCTGCCTCTATCGGGGCGTACAACACACGCGCCCGCCCTCGCGCCACGCTCCACAGGGTCACCGCCCTTTGTTCGAGAATCTCCGCGTGCGGGGAACGGGCCTCGTAGGGAGAGCAGTCCATTGCCGGGAGCGTCAGTACGGCCGGGCTGGAGAGTGGATCGAGCCAGGAATTGAACGTTGAGGTCGTCCGTTGGAGATTGGCGGCGGTCTCGTTATCCGAAGTCAGGACGACCACCGGGCGAGCCAGCTTGTGGGCTAACCCCGCCGCCACCAGCGGCTTGGCGGAGCTTGTCAAGCCGGAGATAGTCACTGGCGTTCGTGCTCCGAACGACTCGCTGGTCAGGGCTTGTAAGGCCCCGCGAAAAGCAGCGTGCTCGAGAATGGGGTCCAGAAGTGACTGGAGATTAGGCATTCGTCCTGCTCGTCACTCGTCACTTGCCACTGCCCTTAGGGCTGCTTGGATAATCGACGATGTCGAAAACCCCTCGACGACAGGAATAGAAACCACCAGCCCGCCTGCCGCCTCCACTTCGGCCCGGCCGACAATGGCGTCCGGCCTCCAATCTCCACCTTTCACAAGGACCTGTGGCAGCATGCGGGCAATGACGGCTTGGGGTGTGAGGTCATCAAAAATGGTTACATAGTCAACCACTTTGAGCGCTGCCAGGATTTCAGCGCGCTCTGCTTCAGGTTGAACGGTGCGCGCCGGCCCCTTTATCGCGCGTGCGCTGTGGTCGCTGTTGATCGCCACAATCAGCACGTCGCCGAGTTTCCTGGCTTCAGCCAGAACCCGCGTGTGACCGGGATGAAGCAGGTCAAAACACCCGTTCGTGAATACCACGCGTTTGCCACGCCGCTTCAAGTCTTCCACAAGCTCAAACGCCCGCTCGAGAGTCAGGATTTTCTCCACACCCATATTGACTATTCTAACATGCAAGGCTTGGGATGTTCTTGCGGGCGCCGGCGGCCCGTGAAATCATCTGAGAGTTCGGTTGCGCCAGAGTTTGCTTGCGCCTATGCCAGGCTGTGCCTCGGTGATATACTGTGCGTAAACGGAGTTAAAGGTTGCTAAATGAAATCCTGCCCCACATGCCAGGGAAGCTACCCCAGTAACTACACTGTGTGCCCGCAGGATGGCTCGCCGCTTCAAGATGTTGGCGTCTGGGCCGAAGGGAGCGTGATCCGCGGGAAGTATCGCATTCTGAGCAAAGTGGGACAGGGAGGGATGGGAGCGGTTTATAAGGCCGTGCACCTGGCATTCGACGAGCTACGCGCCCTCAAAGTGATCGCTCCGGAGATCCTGCACGACGAGCTTTTCGTGAGGCGGTTTAGGCATGAGGCCGTAATTACTCGCAAGCTCCAGCATCCCAATGCCGTGCGGGTGGACGATATTGACGAGGCCGAGGACGGACGGCCTTTCATCGTCATGGAGTTCATCCAGGGCAGGAGTCTGAAGAAAGTCATTCAGGAAGAGGGACCACTCCCGGTGCCCCGGGTCTGCTCGATTGTCAAACAGGTTGCCGCGGCCCTGGAGGCTGCCCACCGCCTTGGGATGGTGCATCGGGACATCAAGCCGGACAACATCGCGCTGATTGAGAGCCCGGAAGGTGAGCTGGTGAAGGTACTTGATTTCGGTATCGCCAAGATGAAGGAGGCACGCGTTGGCGCGAAGGCAGGCATGACGCTCACCAGCATAGGAATGGTGATCGGGACGCCGCAATATATGTCTCCCGAGCAGGCGATGGGGAGGCGCGGAGAGGAGCTCGATGGGCGCTCGGACCTTTATTCGCTCGGTGTCGTCATGTATGAAATGCTGACGGCTAATCTTCCCTTTAAAGCCGAAACCACCATGGGGATGCTCCTGGCTCACTTGCAGCAGCCGCCCCGGCCCATCCTCACACTCCGGCCGGAGCTGCGATTGCCCGAGCCAATCGCCAACCTGGCCATGCGCCTGCTCGAAAAAGACCCTGCCCAGCGCCCCGCGGATGCAAGGGCTCTGATCGAAGAGGTCAAAGCTGCGGAGAAGGGGATTGCTCCGCCGGGTCCCACGCGGGCCGCGCCACTGAAAGAAATCGTAGCGCCGGACCAGGTTCGAGCCGCCTCGCAAGGTGTCCGTCCGGTCCCGGACAAGGGCCAGGCCGCGGATGTCAGCAGCCTTGTTCCGGCCTCGCCCCCTCCTGTCCAACCCGAATTTGTTATCCCTCGCGCACCCGCCCCGGCCGTAATGCCAACTTCGGTTCGGAATCTGGAATCTGGAATCTTGAGTTCCGCAGCTCGCACACCGGCGCCGGCCGCAATGCCAACGCTGGGGCCAGTGAAACAGTCCCGTTGGGGAATCTGGGTTGGGATCGCTATCCTGCTGCTAGGCCTGGGCGGAGGGGGGTGGTATGTCTCGTCTCGGCATCCGTCCTCGCTTAGCACGACTCCTGTTTCCACACCCTCCGGCCAAGGCGCGGAGACGTCCCAGCAGACTCCGAGCCCACCACCTGCCCATGAGCAAAGTGCGCCCGCTCCTGAGTCCTCACAAGTGAAAACTCCCGCTGGCCAGGCGACTCAACCCGAACCGGCGCCCACCACTCCTGAAACTCCAACGAGTAGTGTCAGTACAGTCCCTACGGGGATAGCCGCATCGGCAGCGGACCCGAAGAAGATCAAGGGCGCCATCACCTTGGGGGATTTTTACTTCAAAGACGGCAAATACGCGGATGCCATCCAGGCTTACCAGGAAGGCTTGAATCTTGACCCTTCAAACTCTGACCTGCTTGGCAGAATGGAGCGAGCGAAGAAAGCCAAGGCGGCGGAAGAGAGGATTTTGCATTGAGTGGTAGGCGGCGTGGCGGCGCGGACCCGCCGCGGCCGGTCGGTGATTGCTTTTGGCCACGCGGCCTTCAACATAACTCAACGTCGCTGGCGGGGGAGTGGTCTCATGCCTCCGCTGCAACATTTTCATGACGTGAACGCCTGGAGGGAGAAGAAGCGGCTGGAAAGGCCGAACACGATGTCTGCGCCTCCCAGCCCACTGCTGGCCATACGGTACCCGCTGCCCGCGAGTCGTGCCTCCAATGTAAGTGCCGCACGGAACATGAGAATGTTGGCTGGCTAGGAGGGCGACGGAAGTCAGAACGCCCTGAATGAACAGCCGCCTGCGGCGCAACCGCCCGACGACCAATCCAGTCGCCCTGCCTGCGTTACTTCCCTTGGCAATGCATCCCACGTTCCGACAAGGTCGGTTTACTTGAAAAAACCCCACTGCCCTGCGGCCAACCTCTTGGCGGTGAATGTCCCGGTTATATTGGAGTTACTGCTTTCGAGGTTTCCCGCGAGTTCGTCGCCGCCTGTATCGGCAATGATGCCATGAGAGGTTATTGTGGCGTCAAAGGCAGCCAAGACTGGGGTGGTGAAGGAGCAGGTGCAATCCGAATTGACGGTGTACTTGCCACCCGTAAAGCTGTAAGGGTTCCCGCTTTCCGGACTCCCGTCGACGACGATATTCAAGCTGCTGCCGGTAAAGCCTCCTTTTCCGTCAAACTCAACTAACACCGAGAAGTTCGCGGGCACAGCCCCGGCAATATGCCAGAATCCCGACGCCACTAATCCGTAGCTGCCGGACAGCGTTTTGTCCGAGCAGCCGGTGGTGGCCTTCACCTTCGGCACGGGCCGGAGCACGAGCACTCCAAGGACCGCCACGAAAACAACAAACGTGGTTACAAATGTGAAAATGGTTCGTTTCATCATCATCCTCCTGAGATATGTTTTGGTAGCGTCTCGAGCCACCCTCTTGCAAGACCCCCGCTTGAGTTGGCTGGCCACCGGATCGTTGAAAGAGGAAACGGCGGGGGTCGAGCCGGTCAACTGTTCTGCGCTCCTGCCGCCGGCAAACGTCTCGCCGATGGTAGAACCCGGTGCGGCGCTAAGGATTGATTCCAAGTCACCCCGGAGTCAGCCATAAACACCCCGCTTGTTATATCGGATGTTCACCCTGGTTTCTTGAGGCGTTTGCCAGTCGTATCCTAGTCATTTCAGTATTACGTTTGTCGTACTGACTTCTTGTCTCTTGACAGACGACATAAGATAGGCTAGAATTCTACGTTGAAGCTGGCCAGGAGATGACGGCCTGCCGGCGCATAGACGTTAAGAATGGAGGCGCGACGCGGTTTCAAGCCCCGATAGGGGCGACATAATGTGGCCCATGGCAAAAGAACCTGTGAAAATATCGCGTTGTAGGGGCGGCTCCGTCAGCCGACGGATGGCCGCACTAGGGCAATCCGTCAACTGACGGATCAGCCGACGGATTGCCCCTACGACGCGGGGTCAAAACGCAATTTTTTCACACGTCGAAAGCCCTGGGGATGCCAACGCACTCCCGAGAATGCGCCAATCGGGGCGAGAATCCCGCAAATCGGTTCGCTGCTCCATGGCCAAATAGTCTTCTTTATGAATGCAAGCACAAAAGAATTCTTCAAGAATGAGCGAACGATGCGGGAATGTCTATGAAAACAAAGGACCATTGTGGAAAACCTGCAATAAACCTGGAATCTTATAGAAAACAAAGGGACTTAGCGGTTAAGTAAGTCTATGTAATTGAAAACAATTGACTTATATTTTGTAGGGACGGTACATAAGGGTCAGGGGATTTGATCCCATCGATACGCCGGTCAATCCCGCGAAAAGCTTGTCCTGAGCTTGCCCAAGGGCGGCAATCCCAGTCTGTGGACAGGGTATTTCCGAAGGCTTGCTGGGTAGATGCGCGCTTTCGCGGCTTGGCCTGCAACGCCCATGTCTAGCAAATGACACAAGTACCACGGCCCTTGACGGCTCGGACCAGTCGGGCTATAAAGGGACTCGGTGGCAAGCTCAAGGGATTCGCATCGTCACATCAGGTTTCGCGAAATGGCTATTCGAAGACTCTGCACAATCTTGGCAGTTTTCATAGTGCTGGGGTTCTGCCTGCCTGGTATGAAGGCGCAGAAGAACTCGAAGCCACTGACGAAACAAGATGTACTCGACCTTCTGGCCGGGGATGTGCCACCAGAGAGGGTTGCTGCCATCGTTCGTGAGCGAGGCGTTTCGTTTGAACTGACGCGAGCGGTGGAAGAGCAGATCCGGCAAGCTGGCGGCAATGATGAGCTCTTGAAGGTAGTTCGCGAGGTTGCACCGAAACCCTCCGCTTCGCCCGCGGGTCGGGCGGTTTTACTGATAGATGCCAAGCCGGGTGGTGCGCGCGTCTATCTCGATGATGAGCCGGTGGGGACCACAAGCCCCGAAGGGCGACTGAAACTCAGCTCCCTCTCGCCGGGCGCGCATCGGGTCCGGCTTGCGCACCGGGACTTCCAGGATCATGAAGAAACGGTGCAATTGACCTCAGGAGAAACCACCCGCGTCAATACGAATTTAGTTGCAGCCGCTACAACGCCCGTCCAGACCCCGGCGCAGCCGGGCGCGACAGTCACCAATCCGACCCCCGCTGTCACGGGTGCTCCGGGCTACCTGGGTGTTCGTCCCGCCGGACAACAGCCGGCCGGAAGCAAGGGGGTTGTGATCTCCGATGCCGCAGCCGGGGCGCCTGCCGACAGGGCCGGGCTGAAGCCTAGCGATACAATCATCAGTATCGGCGGACGGGAAGTAAGGACGCCTCAGGAACTTGAAGCCGCCCTTGCCGGCCACAAGGCGGGAGAGACAGTCGAGGTCACCTGGTCAAGCGGCGGCAGCGTGACCACAAAGTCCATCCAGTTATCCGCCCGTTGGGTCGGCGCATCCGACCAGCCGGGAATCGTTCGCCTGCCCGTCATGCACGACCACGGCTCGTCGGGGAGAGATTATTGCGTTGGGGTAATGGCCATTGGGAATGGAATGATCCAATATGCGAGCACGAACGGAACACACGCCTTCAATTTCCCTTTGAGGGATGTCGACGAAGCAACGAAGAACGTGGCTTACCTTGCGAACCTGAACGCTTTTCACATCCGGTTGGTGAAAGGTGACATTTACAATTTCGTGGCGCTTGACTCCCACGGCCAGTTTCAGCCGCCGGACGCTGTTCTTGCCGCCATCGACCACGCGATGGGCAAGCCCTGACCACCGCGCCTTGACCCTCCCGCGCCTCAAGGACATACTGATTTTTCGGGGCAGATGTGAGCATGCTTGAACTCGATTCCCACCGCGCACTGCTGGTGGACCTCTACGAACTGACCATGGCGGCGGCGTACTTCGAGCAACATGTGGACTGCCACGCCACATTTGAACTCTTCGTCCGCCAGTTGCCGAGCGAGCGCGCTTACCTCGTGGCAGGCGGCATTGAAGATGCCCTGGATTACCTCGCAGCCTTGCGATTCACGCAAGCGGATGTGGACTTCCTCCGCAGCCTGCCTGTGTTTGGCAATATTTCTTCCGAGTTCTTCGAATATCTTCGCAAGTTCCGCTTCACGGGTGATGTCGAAGCGGTCGAGGAAGGCACGCTCATCTTTTCGGAAGAGCCGCTGCTTCAGGTGACCGCACCGATTCTGGCAGCGCAAATTGCCGAGACCTACCTGCTCTCCATCACCAATTTTGAGACGCTGATTGCCTCCAAGGCAGCTCGCGTGGTGCGGGCGGCGCGTGGCCGGGGCGTGCTCGAATTCGGCACGCGGCGGGCGCAGGGGCCGGAGGCCGGCGTTCGCGCCGCGCGCGCCGCGTACCTGGGCGGGTGTGTTGCGACCTCGAATGTTCTGGCCGGTTTTCGATTCGGCATCCCGCTTGCCGGCACGGCAGCCCATTCCTGGACCCAGGCTTTTCCCACCGAACGGCAAAGCTTCCAGGCGCTCCTGGACACGTTCCCGGAGAATGCCATCCTGTTGATCGACACCTATGACCCGCTGGTGGGCGCGGAAACCGCGGCCACCCTCGGGCGCAAGATTGCCGGCGTACGGATCGATAGTGGTGACCTGCTCGAAACAAGCCGCCGGGTGCGGGAGATTCTGGACCGGCACGGCCAGCGTGAGGCGAAGATCGTAGCCAGCGGGGATTTGAACGAGTACAAGGTGGAAGCCTTGCTTTCACAGGGGGCACCCATCGACCTCTTCGGCGTGGGGACGGACCTCGCCACCTCGCGCGACGTCCCTGCGCTCAGCGTGGTTTATAAGCTGGTTGAGATCGAACACAACGGGCGGGTGGATTACAAGAGCAAATTCAGCGAAGAGAAATTCTATTCGCCGGGCCGGAAGCAGGTCTTTCGCTTCTCGGTCGGCGCTCATTATCATCACGATCTGATTGCGCGCTCCAGCGAAAAACCTTCTGGCGGAACACCGCTGCTCCACCCTGTGATGCGCAATGGCCAGCGGGTCATGTCCCGGCCACGCCTCCAGGACTCGAGGACTAATGTTTTTGCCAACCTCGACCGCTTGCCGGAACCCTACCATGCTCTGCGGGGCGCGCCTGGTTATCCCGTAGCCAAGAGCGAGGCGCTCCAGCGCCTCCTGGAGGAGGTTCGCGAGTGAGTGAAACGGAAAAGTCTGTCCGCCTGGTATTCCTTGATGTCGATACCCAGGTGGACTTCATGCTTCCGAATGGAAGGCTTTACGTGCCCCACGCTGAGGAGATCATTCCTAATCTGGCAAAATTGATGTTGTGGGCACGCGACCACAGAATCCCCGTTATTTCATCGGCGGACACGCACGCGCCGGACGACCCGGAGTTCGCCCAATGGCCGCCTCACTGCGTGGTGGGGACTCCCGGCCAACGCCGTATTGCGGAGACCCGCTTCCCGGATGCCGTGGTAGTTGAAAACCGTCCAGGCGCCTTTCAGGCCCCGCAAGGATGGGTTGGACAGCTCATCGTGGAGAAGCCAGTGTACGACTTCACCACAAACGTGAATATCGACGGCATCTTGGCTTCCCTTGGCCAGCCGCGCTTCGTCGTGTTTGGCGTGGCCACCGAGTATTGTGTCCTGGCGGATGTCCTGGCGCTGCGCAAGCGCAAGCTGCCCCTCGCTCTCGTTCTGGATGCCATTAAACCCATCACCGAAGAAGACGGAAGGAAAGCCATTGCGGAGATGGTCGCTGCCGGGGTGCAGTTAGTCACGACTGCGGAGGTTTGCAGTGCGGCGTTTCAAAATGTGGGCGGGTGACATTCAAAATCGGACGGCTTGCAAATCCTGTCGGGACTGACTATCCTTCACCGTACTTCTGACTGGATAATGAACTGGAGGCAAATGTGGTCAAACCGAAATTGATGGTGGCTCTGCGCGACCCGGAGTCGGTGGAGAGTCTAATGACTCTGGCAATCCATCTATCGAACAGCATGGATGCTGAACTTGTTGCTCTGCACGTGGTTGAGGTGCCGCCGGCAACGCCGATCGAGGCAGAGGATGAGATTCTTGACCATGCGGGAAAGGAGATCCTGGCGGCGGCAACACGGGTCGCAGAGAGATCTTCCAAGAAATTATCCACCGAACTGCTACGGGCACGTGAGGCGGGAGAGGCCATAGCAGGCGAGGCCAAGGACCTGGGCGCGGAGTTGCTCATCGTGGGACATCACGGAGGTCATCCCTCTGCCCTGGGCGAACTTCTCCTGGGAAGCACCGCGCAATATGTTGCCCATCACGCGCCGTGCAGGGTGCTCATTCAGATTCCACCACCCAAGCCTCGCTAGGTGAATCTCGACTCAGATAAACAATGGTACGTCGCCGTCGATAATATCCGCTTCGGTTTCCATCTGTCGGTCGGTGGGAGTTTGTTGATCGGTTTTCCGCCTGCAAGCCAGCATGGTTCCCACGGCGAGAGAACTGAGTAACAGGGCTCCCGGGTGGCACATTGCCCATTGAAGCACTTGCGGCGGGCGAAATGGTTCATCCTGAATCTTCGGCTGCTCCGGTTTGTTATTCGACATAGGGCATCACCTTCTCGATTCGTTTATCGGCATATCCCGCGCCGGCTTGAACGCTGAATCGCCTGAAATCGGAAAGGCTGGAGCATGGGAAACGGGCCACCTCTTGTGGCTTGACTATACGAGCGGGAGATGGCGTAGAATAGCTGAGCGTATCGAGTGGCACTGGACTTTCGCTCTCTGGTAGCGGGGAGCTGCGCAAAAGAAGCCGCCAACCGCCCGCCTTCGAGGTTCCTATGGTGATTGCATCCCAGCTCCGTCCAGGCACGGTTCTGAAGATAGATAATGACCTCTTCAAGGTGATCGACTCGCAGTATCACCTGGGACAAGGCAAGATGCCCGGCAGCGTGCATGCGAAACTGCGCAATGTTCTAAAGGGCACGTTCAAAGAGTTGCGCTTCCGGCCGGAGGAGCGGCTCGAGGAAACCCAGCTTGAGAGGCACGAGATGGAATTCCTGTACAGCGACGCTGATTCGGCGACCTTTATGAATCCAAGAACTTATGACCAGGTTTCTATCCCACTCGAGGCCATCGGCGCGGCGCCGGCATTCCTCCAGCCGGAGATGAAAGTGCCGGTGGAATTCTACGAAGGGCAGCCGGTCAGCATCGTCTTTCCGGAGATCGTCGAAGTGAAGATCCAGACCACCGCGCAGCCCATCCACCAGCAACAGGACAACACTTACAAACCCGCTACGCTGGAAAATGGCCTGGAACTAATGGTTCCCCAATTCATCAAACCTGGGGAGACGATACGCGTCGAAGTGGCTTCGGGCAAGTATGTGGACCGCGTGCGGGCCGATACGAAGAGGTTCTAACAATCGAATCATGGATACGCCAGCATTGAACGTCGTCGCCAGACCCCATTTCCAGCTCAAAGTGCGCCCGGCCGAACTGCGAGACGCATCCGACATTGCCCGCATCTATCTACAGGCGACGCAAGACAACCTTGCTACCTTTGAGAATTTCCTCCTCACGCCGGAGGAGCGAACGCGCTGGGTGAATGAACATGCGGGGAAGTATCCTCTCCTGGTGGCGGAGTTGAATGGTTGGGTTCTGGGCTGGGCCGCGCTCAGTCCATACCTCGTCCGTCCCCGCGTGGAGGGAATTGCTGAACTTCTGATTTACATTGACCGCGACTACCGGCGGCATGGGGTGGGGCGGGAACTCATGCGCGCTGTCCTGAAACTCGCTGAGGGCGTCGGCCACTTCAAGCTGGTGGGCCGGTTCCTGGTGCATAATGATGCCGGGCGGACGCTCTGCCGCCTGACTGGCTGGCGCGAGGTGGGAGTGCACTTGAAACACACCAAGCTGGAGGGGCGCTGGTACGATATGGTGGTAGTTGAGTATCTCATCCCCGTGAACTTGAAGTGAAGCGAGCAGGTGGAAGCCAGTAGGCGGGGAAAAGCTAGGGATTCCAGTTTCTAGTTTCCAGTTTCCATTTTCCACTTTCCAGTTTCCAAGTCATGATGGGGATTGATTGCATCGTTCGGGTTAGCAAGCAGCGGAAGTGTTAGCAGACCCACTCTCACACGAGGGCCCATGCGTTACGACGAACTTTCAACGCCCGCGTTGACGATTGATTTGGACACGCTGGAGCGGAATCTGGACCGCATGGCAAGCTCCTGCCGCAAGCAGGCGGTGGGCTTGCGGCCTCACACCAAGACGCACAAGACGCCGGAAGTCGCCCGCATGCAGCTTGACCGCGGCGCGTTGGGATTGACCGTGGCCAAGGTGGGAGAAGCTGAAGTGATGGCGGAAGCGGGCTTGGACCATATCCTCATTGCGTATCCCATCTTGGGCGCTGAAAAGCTCCGGCGGCTGGTCACGCTTGCGCGGGGGCGGCGGATTATCGTCGCGCTGGATTCGCTGGCCGCGGCCGAGGAGCTTTCAAGGGCCGCGTCCGAGCAAGGTTCCACCGTTGGAGTTCTGGTTGAGTTTGACGTGGGTTTTCGCCGTTGCGGTCTGGAGCCGGGTCCGCCCTGCTTGGAATTGGCAAGCAAGATTGCAGGAATGTCGGGACTCAGCTTCCGCGGCCTCATGACTTACTTCGGGAATGTCTGGGGGAGCAAGGAAGAGCGGCGGGTTGAAGTCCGGATGGTGGCCGAGAAGGTTGAACGAACGCTGGTGGCTTTTCGCGAAACAAGCGTCCCCGTCGAAATCGTTTCGGGTGGTTCAACGCCTTCCGCCGAATTTGCCCACCTGATCCCAGGACTGACTGAAATCCGTCCCGGTACTTATGTTTACAACGATATGAGCACCTTCTATCAGGGCGCCTGCCAGCTCGAGGACTGCGCGGCGCGCGTGGTGACCACGGTGGTTTCGACGGTCGTGCCGGGGCGCGCAATTATCGACGCCGGGTCAAAGACGCTTTCCTCCGACCTTTTAGGCGCAGGGCCGAAGTCCGGATACGGGTATGTGGTGGAGGTTCCTGACGTGCCCATAATAAAGTTGAACGAGGAGCACGGCCACCTGGACATCACTCGTTCAGCCCACAAGTTTTGCGTTGGTGAAGTCCTCACGGTCATCCCCAATCACGTCTGCACCTGCGTGAATATGCACGACGAAGCGTTTACGTTGCGGAATGGGATGGTGGTAGATTCCTGGCGAGTGGCGGCACGAGGAAAGATCCGATAGCGTGTAGGGGCGGACTTCGTGGCCGCCCTTTGTTGCGTTTGCGCGCGGGGGCGCACGAGGAGTGCCCCTAAGTTTCCTCTCAGGGCATGGCATACCCATTTTCATCAAGGATGGTGAATTGTAATCTTGGAGCCGGCGACCAGACTTGAACTGGTGACCCTCGGTTTACGAAACCGATGCTCTACCGACTGAGCTACGCCGGCACAACAGATAGAAAAATGCTCACCCGCCGCAGCGAAAATTCCCGCCCAGCCTGCGGGTGAGCATTTTCAGAGGAGAATAGAATAGCGGACGCGCCCCGCCATCTAAACTCGAAACGAGTCTAAGAAAAACTTCCAAGTGATGTCAAGATAAATTTCAGGAATTTTTTAGTCATATAAGCAATTAATTCTAAAGAACTTAGACAACGAATTCTATCCCAAACGTGGGAATTCAAAAAAAACCTGAAGAGCAGGAATCTAACCCCCTTTTTTCGACTTATGCTGTTGAAAATATTGATGTTAACTCTACTAGAGGTTCAAACGAATCAGTCGATCCGCTTCTGGGTGTCCCCACTGCCAGTCGGGGAAGAATCTGGCTGTAACTCGTCGGGAAAGAACGATTAACACGCCACCAGCGATCCCTGCTCCTGCGAGAAATACGGTCAGGAAGACGTTTCCCATAATTAGTTCGAACAACTGGCGGCCTATCGTTTTATCCCCAGGGTATTTTTCGTCCCAGCTCAACTGCTGCGTCACATTGAACTGGTCCAATGACTTTGTCGCTGCGGCTTTGTTGCTGGCCTTAAGAGCCAAGAAAATAAACGAGCCCTCTCTCCGTCCGTATAGAGTATTCGATCCACGGTCCTGATTTAAGCCGAGCAAATCAGTCATCGTCCCGAAGCGGACGCGGGCAATCTGCGGAGTGGGGTAGCTCACTTCCACTATGGTGGAACGGGAGTTGCCAACAGAGTATTCACCCACCTGAACCTCTGCGCCCTGATCGAATCCCACCAGGTCCGTGCGGAAATTGGGCAAAACGCGCCGGGCCACTTCGGGGCCGATGATGTATTTTCCACTACCAGGAATCAAACCCCAGGAAGGGAGAGGGGGAGGTAAGTTGGACAAGGAATCGCTCGTCGGACGAGTTCCCCCGACAAGAATCAACAAGGCGCGGAACTCATTCTCGGAAAGAGGTGAGTCTTTGGGGCGAAGGAAGCGGATGAAGCTGCGTCCGCGCGCCATCAAGCCGAACTGCGGGCCGGTCATGGCAAGCTGGATAGCTTTTTCCGGATGCATGGATTCGTCCTGATAGTAGGTGAACAGGCCGTACGCCGCGCTTACATCGCCAGCGGGTTCCAGGACCACCTCCGCACGCACCCTATCAAGCTGGTACGTGCGCACCTCGAATGATTTGACGCCGTACTCGCGCTCGACCGCCCGATCTCCGCCGTAGTCTTTGATTTCATCAGCACCCAGCACTTGGGTGGCGGCGAGCCGCCAATTGGCAGCGGGGACAAGAGGGATGACGGAAACATTCTGGGCACAAGACAGCGGACGGGCCGCACTAAGGGTTATCACCGAGAACGCTAAGGCTGAAACAAAACGGTTCATCGTCCTCTAGAATATCAGAATTCTGCTCCGGTTTTCGAAGCAGTTCTATCGGAGGCTGCTCGCTGGACGACCTTGACCCCGCCAAGATTGTTCACATAATCCAGGATTCCCTGGTAGAGCGCTTCCGCGATCTTCTGCCGGTAGTCAGAGCGTCGCAGCCATTTTTCATCGCGGGGGTTTGTGAGGAAGGAGATTTCCGCCAGGACGGAAGGCATGTTAGCGCCGATCAACACCACGAAAGGCGCCTTCTTCACTCCCCGGTCGCGTTGTTTGCCGCTCAATTGCGAAGTGCGCCGGTAGACTTCCTTCTGCAACTGTCGGGCAAACTCCTCGGACTCTTCGATTTTTTCCGTCATGGCAATCTTCTTGATGAGGTCCTGGAGTTGGTGCACGGACTCCTGGGAGGTCGCGTTCTCTCTTGCCGCCACCTCCAGAGCATCGGGACTGGAAGTGAAATTCAAATAGTAGGTTTCGATTCCCCGCGCGCTGCGGTCGCCGCTGGCGTTGGCATGGATGGAGACGAATAAGTCGGCAGCCTTCTCGTTGGCAATGGCGGTCCTTTCCTCGAGAGGGATGAAAGTGTCGTCGCTGCGGGTCATGACAACATCACAGCCAACCTTGTAATCGAGCAGCTTCTTCAGTCGTAATGCCACGTCCAGCACGACGTCCTTTTCCCGCAGTCCCGTCGGCCCGATCGTGCCTGTGTCGTGGCCGCCGTGCCCCGGGTCGATCACGATGCGGCCGATCTTGAGTCCCAGCACTCGCGTCAGGGTCCGTGAGCCGGATTCAGTGGGCGCAGCGGCTTTCGGTGGAACAGGCGCTGGGTTCGCCGGCGAGGTTTCAAGCGATCTCGCCCCCGTCTCACCGGACGCCGGCGGTGTTGGGAGGGGCTTGGCGGAGGCCGTCTCGACCTCCTGCGTCTGCTCCGACGCTCTCGCCTTCCCAGTTGTCTCGCGCTCGGGTTTGGGCTTGGTGTTGCGCGTGGCGATTTCGGGTTTCTGGGCCGCCGCGCTGTTGCCGGCAGGCGGCTTAGCTGCGGTCGAACTTTCTTCCGGCGGCGGCGTGCTCGTCGTAGCCGGGCGAGGGGTGGACTCTTGCGCAGTTCGCTCTGTCTCCCGGATGAGCGTGCTGCCGCCGTGGATGTCAACCACCAAGCGGAAGGGATTAGGCAGGGGTAATACTGAGTAATCGTCGATCTTTTCCACATCCAGCACGACCCGAGTAACGGTGGATGTGAACTGTCCCAAGCGGACCTGGTGCAGAAAACCGTCTTCCACGGGGAAAGTCTTACCGACCAGGGCCGGGCTCAGGCGGGCGTTTTCGATGTCCAGCACGATGCGGTCTGGTTTGGAGAGTCGGCTGGTCTCAAATTTCACTTCCTCGTCCACTCCAATCACGATGCGGGAGTAGTTCGGGCCCACCCAGCGGCGCACTTCGGTTACCTCCGGCAGCCCGTTGGCGCGGCGCCTTTCGGCTGTTTCGCGCTGGGGAGCTGACTGCGTGGCGGCTCGCTCAGCGTACAACTGATCGATCCCTTTGATCTTTGCCTGCGCTTCCTCCGCTTTGGAGGACTTGGGATATTTGTCCAGGAATTCCTGGAAGGTCTTGCGAGCGTCCTCGGGGTTCTCAAGGTCAGTGCGGTATATCTCCCCCAGCGTAAACAAAGCGTCCCGGGCGATTAGGCTGTGAGGATAGCCGGAGACGATGAACTGATAGGTTTCGACAGACTTAAGGTAATAGCGGTCCACTGAAAAAAGCCGCCCCATCTCCTCGTAAAGCTCCGCCACGCCAGCGAGAGCCGTGGGAGTCTTGGCATACGCCGGGTCGAGCCGGGCGACTTCCTGGAAAGTCTCGATCACCTTCTGGTAATCCGATTTTGTGCGCTTATTCTCGGGCAGAGACTCAAGCGTCGTCCTCATGCGGACCGCGCGGTCGAACGTGGCAATGGCTCTTGCCTGGCGGGAGGCAGGGTGCGCAGGGAAAAAAACTTTGGGGAAGGCCAGAAGCCCAGCAATAAGAAAGGCGAAGCAGATTCGTTTGTGCAGTCCGATCAACGTAGACCGTTCCGTGGCGTTCAAGTCACCGTCCGCACCCCCCGGCGAAGCCTTGTTCAACGAAAGGTGGACAGCCATGTTGCCTTAACCCGAATCATTCCACATTGGAATAGTGCACCACGCCTTGTTCATCCACATAGCGGACAATGGGCGAAGCCTGCGGTTTGTTCCCGGCAGCACTTGTGCCAGACTGCGGTGATCCCGATTGGTAAATGTTGGTCACCTTCTGCACGTAGTCCCGTGTTTCGGCAAAGGAAGGGATTCCGCCGAATCGCTGCACGGCGCCTTCTCCGGCGTTATAGGCCGCTAGCGATAGGGAAAGGTCGCCTCCATAAAGCTCCAAGAGGTGCTTCAAATAGCTGACCCCGCCTTCGATGTTCTCTTTGGGATTGAAAGGGTTTTCGACCCCGAATCGCTGAGCGGTTTCCGGAACGAGTTGCATCAGCCCCATCGCGCCTTTGCGCGAGACGGCCTTCGGGTCGTATTCCGATTCGACTTTGATAATGGCGTGTACAAGTTGTGGGTCAACTTGGAGGCGGCTGGCAGTCTGCTCGACCAGGTCGTTGATCTCTGGAGAGGGATGGGCGTTGCTGGCCTTTATCGGCGAGATGACGCCCGTGGCCGACTCGCCTTTGGCGGGTGTCTCAACCGTGTTGATGAAGATCTTGCGCCCGTGTCCGTCTGTGATACTGACAATCTGGCCAGCCCACGCCGGCCGAGAAAGCGACAGACCCCACACGAACAAGCAGGCCAAAACCATCAGCCAGGACTGGGTCCGTTTTTGCATCCAGCTCCGAAGCCGCTCCTGCGGTCCTTCTGAACTCATCCGCTCCAGCTTACGCGCGGGTCTTTGACCGAATCTGACGGCCCACGCTCCTTACCCTGCGCATGCGATCGCGGACTTGCGCTTCTGCGCCCCCCCTAACACCTCGGCACACTCTGATCGCCGAGCGTTAGCGCAATTATAACATGCCCCCTAAGCGGGGCAAGAGCCAAAATGAACGAATGTCGCGGCAAAATGATAATGTCCGGTTTCAGCAAAGTAGAAATGTCCTGTTCCACTCCGTCAAACTTGACGGATGGAAAAACAGGAGATGCTGATGCTGAGTGGGAAAGAGCGGGACCGGTTGAA
>Ga0326728_10002387_pt1 | contig 62782 bp, 58 predicted proteins | sample MB3enrmetagenome_FD_207602 | JGI IMG/M metagenome (GOLD analysis project Ga0326728, IMG submission 207602) | Lab enriched peat soil microbial communities from McLean, Ithaca, NY, United States - MB31MN | ecosystem: Environmental > Terrestrial > Soil > Wetlands > Peat | place: USA: New York...
GCCTGGGCGCAACGGTACGCTGGGCGAGCTGCAACATCTTTTCCACGCAGGACCACGCGGCGGCGGCCATCGCGGCCACGGGGGTTCCGGTCTTCGCCTGGAAGGGCGAATCGCTCGAAGAGTATTGGTGGTGCACCTGGCTGGCGCTGAGCCACCAGGGCGGCAAAGGGCCGCAGCTGGTGGTGGACGACGGCGGCGATGCAACGCTGCTCATCCATAAAGGCTATGAGCTGGAAGAGGGCGACAGGTGGGTCGATGGGCCTTCAGAAAGCCACGAAGAGCAGGTCATCAAGGACTTGCTGAAGAAGGTGTTTGCCGAAGATTCCCAGCACTGGCACAGGGTTGTGAAGGAGTGGCGCGGCGTCTCGGAAGAGACCACGACGGGCGTGCACCGGCTCTACAAGATGCTGGAGCAGGGCAAGCTGCTGGTTCCGGCCATCAATGTGAACGACTCGGTGACCAAGTCCAAGTTCGATAACCTCTATGGTTGCCGCGAGTCGCTGGCTGACGGCATCAAGCGCGCCACCGACGTGATGGTCGCGGGCAAGGTTGCGGTGGTCTGCGGCTACGGCGATGTAGGCAAGGGCTGCGCTCATTCGCTGCGCGGCATGGGCGCGCGGGTGGTCATCACCGAGATCGATCCCATCAACGCGCTGCAGGCGGCCATGGAGGGCTTCGAGGTTACCACCGTTGAAGAGACGCTGGGGCGCGGAGACATCTATGTCACCTGCACCGGCAACGTGGACATCGTCACCCTCGAGCACATGAAGCGGATGAAGGATCAGTCCATCGTCTGCAACATCGGCCACTTCGACAACGAGATTCAGATGGACCGGCTGAACGCCGAGCCTGGAGTTACCAAGCTGAATATCAAGCCGCAGGTGGATTTCTACACTTTTCCCGCCGGTCCCGGCCAGCCTGCCCACGGCATCTTCATCCTGGCCGAGGGGCGCCTCGTGAACCTGGGCTGCGCCACAGGCCATCCCAGCTTCGTGATGAGCAACAGCTTCGCCAACCAGACGCTGGCGCAGCTCGACCTGTGGGCCAACCGCGACAGTTACAAGATCGGCGTCTACGTGCTGCCCAAGAAGCTGGACGAAGAAGTAGCGCGGCTGCATCTTGAGAAGATCGGCGTCAAGCTGACCACTTTGACTGCGCGCCAGGCCGACTATATCGGCGTGCCGGTGGAAGGGCCTTACAAGGCGGAGAATTACAGGTACTAGTGGTCAGGGATCAGGGATCAGGGGCCAGCAATAGGGTTGGTTTCTTGTGGTTTCCTGGGTTTTCACGATTGGTATAAGCTTACGGGTGCCCCACGCTCGCCGCGTCTTTGCTGTTGCGGCTAGGGTGGGGTACCACGCTCTTCAGTTCTTTCTTTGGGGTTGCACGCATGGCTTCGCCGCTGAGTTTCTCTTTCGAGCTGTTCCCTCCGCGCACGCCGGAAGGCGTGGCCAAGCTCCCGTCTGTCATCGGCCAGCTCGCCGCGGTGCGGCCCAGCTATTTCTCCATCACTTACGGCGCAGGCGGCTCCACGCAGGAGGGTACCTACGAAACGATGATGGCGGTGGCCCGGCACAGCGGAGTGGAGGCCGCGCCGCATCTGACTTGCGTGGGCTCGACGCGCGCTCACATCGCCGCCCTGCTGGAGCGCTACCGGCAAGCGGGCGTCGAGCGCATCGTCGCCCTGCGCGGCGATCTGCCGGCCACGGCCATGAGCCCCTCCGCGCCGGGCGACTTCCACTATGCCAACGAGCTGGTCGGCTTCATCCGCGAGACCTGCGGGGACGCCTTCAAGATCGAAGTGGCCGCCTACCCCGAGATGCACCCGCAGGCGGCGAGCCCCGGCGCGGACTTCGATCACTTCCGCCGCAAGGTGGAGGCCGGCGCCGACGGCGCCCTTACCCAGCTCTTCTATAACCCCGGCGCTTACTTCGACTTCATGGAGCGCTGCGCCAAAGCCGGCATCGCGATTCCGGTGGTGCCGGGCATTCTGCCCATCACCGGCTTCGCCAACACGGTGCGTTTCTGCGCCGGCTGCGGCGCAGACCTGCCGCGCTGGGTGCGCCTGCGCCTGGAAGAACTCGAGGACGACAAGCCCGCGCTCGTCGACTTCGGCCTGGACGTGGTCGCCCGCCTCTGCGAAACCCTGCTCTCGAACGGCGCGCCCGGCCTGCACTTTTATACCGTCAACCAAGCCGCTCCGACTTTGCGCCTGTGGAAGCGCCTGGGACTGCCGGAGCCCGTGTGAGCTACCGCTTTTTGCGATCGACGATCCGGTGCCACAGCCTCCAGAGACCGCTGTGGAGCAGCCGGGTTTGCTTGGCCTTCAGCGCGGCATAGGAGCGCTCCACATAGACATCGAACTCGGGCGGCCAGCCGATAGTCGAGCGGCGCTCGCTATAGTCGCCTTCGGACCACTTGGCCAGCACTGCCTTGTAGCCCACCACGTGCGTGACAAAGTCGAGCAGGCAGCGCGGCATCTGCTCCTCGACGATGAGGTAGGCCTTCTCGATGATGATCTTCTCGCGCACGTCGTTGAGGGGCATGAAGATGGTGGTCATCCACAGCATCCACTCCTTCATCTCGTCGTCGAGAATGGGAAAGCTCTGCGTCTTGCCCTGCTTTTTGAGCAGCGAGCGGTAGGCGATGGTGCCCGCCTGTGAGGCGACATAGAGCGGGCCGTAGAACTCGTTGAGCCGCCGGTTGACCAGGTCGAGCTTGTCGCGCCGCCGCTCCAGCATCCGGGCGCTCATGAAGGTGGTCAGGTAGCCAACGAAGGCCAGGATGACGGTTAGGACGGCCGCGTTTTGCAGGGAGTTTGGAAGCACGAAATCCGTTAAGTCCATGGCGAGCCTTGCCGGAGAGTATACGCGCGCGGGCGGCCGCCGGGCTACGGCCGCGCCCGGCCTTTATACTGGGATGTTTGCCGAAGGCAGGCGCGGCGGACCGGCGAACAGCACGCCGCAGGGACAAAAGGAGCGGGCAGTGGCTCAGGCGGAGATTGGCATCATCGGCGGCAGCGGGCTTTACTCCATGCCCGGATTTACCAATGTGCGCGAGGAACGAGTGGAGACGCCCTTCGGCGCGCCCTCCGACGCCTTTGTGCTGGGCGAGCTGGAGGGCCGCAGCGTGGCGTTTCTGGCCCGGCATGGGCGCGGTCATCGCATCCTGCCCTCGGAGCTGAACTTCCGCGCGAATATTTACGCCTTCAAGAAGCTGGGCGTGGAGCGCATCGTCTCCGTTTCGGCCGTGGGCTCGCTCAAAGAGGAACACAAGCCCACCGACTTCGTCATCCCGGACCAGTTCATCGACCGCACCTTTCATCGTGTCTCCACCTTCTTCGGCGAGGGGATTGTGGGCCACGTGGCCTTTGCCGATCCGGTGTGCGCCACGGTGGCCAGGGCCGCGGCCGAGGCCTGCGCCGCGGTGGGCGTGGTGGGCAAGCCGGGTGGCATATACGTCTGCATGGAGGGCCCGCAGTTCTCCACCCGCGCCGAGTCGAATCTCTATCGCAGCTGGGGCGCGGACGTGATCGGCATGACCAACCTCCAGGAGGCCAAGCTGGCCCGCGAGGCGGAGATCTGCTACGCCACCGTGGCCATGGTCACCGACTACGACTGCTGGCGCGAGGGCCACGACGCGGTCACCATCGAGGAGATTGTGGCCGTGCTGCATAAGAACGCCGACAACGCCGCCAAGGTGGTGAAGGCTGCTGTTGCCGCCATGCCGCACGAACGCAACTGCGCCTGCGCCTCGGCGGCAAAGTTTGCCGTCCTGACCCAGCCGGACGCGATTCCGGCGGCGGCGAAGGAAAGACTGAAGCTGTTGTTTGGGAAGTACCTGGGGTGGTAGGCGCAGGATTAGCCCGTTTAGGTTTCCGGTTTTGCAATTTGTTTCTCGATTACAACGTCATCAGAGCCGGAGGAACCGGAATGGCCAGTTTCAACTCAGAAGTTCATGCCGTTCTAGCATCGATAAATGCCTCTTGGCGTGAAGGCCACCCTTCGTCCATGTTGGGTCACCTTCATCCTGAAATCACGATGGCCTTCCCAGGGTTCAAGGGATCCATTCGCGGCCGGGATGCTCTTGTAGCCAGTTTCGTCGAGTTTTGCGAAAACGCTCGCGTGATCGAGTACGAGGAAAGTGATGAAAACATCGACGTCATAGGAGATTGTGCTGTCGCCACATTCCGTTTCAGGATGCTCTATGAACGCGCCACTTATCGCGAAGCCTCATTTGGCCGCGATCTCTGGGTCTTTCGGAAGCAAGGCGACCGATGGATCGCCGTATGGAGAACTATGATGGAGCTGGCGGAAGAGCGCTCGCCTCGGAGCGGCTCTTCTTAACAAACTCATGGAAAGTGCGCTATGTCGAGGTCAAAACTCAGGTAGCCGTTCCGGACGACGTTCAACGCGATATTTTGATGCTTTAAGAGGAAGGCAAATGGCGATTACCGTAGTGGGCAGCGTTGCCTACGATTCGATCGAAACCCCGGCTGGCCGGCGCGAGCGCTGCCTGGGCGGTGCGGCGACTTACTTTTCATTAGCCGCCAGCTTCTTTACCGATGTGCGCGTCATCGCCGTGGTAGGCGAGGACTTCGGCCCCGAGCAGGAAGCGGTCTTTGACGCGCGCTCGATCGACACGCGCGGCATCGAGCGGGCAGCAGGCAAAAGCTTCTTCTGGGAAGGTTCCTACCTCGAAAACCTGAACGAGGCCAAGACGCATAACACTGAGCTGAACGTCTTTGCGGCCTTCGAGCCGAAGATACCCGAGGCCTATCGCGACTCCGAGTTTCTCTTTCTGGCCAACATCGATCCCGTCCTGCAGCGGCGGGTGCGCGAACAGATGCCCGGGGTAAGGCTGGTCGCCGGCGACACGATGAACTACTGGATCAAGGATCATCGCGCGGCGCTGCTCGAAGTGCTCAAGGGCCTGGATGTGCTGCTCATCAACGACACCGAGACTAAGATGCTCGCCGGCAACAGCAACCTCGTCCAGGCGGCCCGGGCGGTGATGGCGCTGGGGCCGAGTTCGCTGGTGGTCAAGCACGGCGAGTATGGTGCGACGCTCTTCCACAAATCTGCTCCAAAGGGCAAAGGAGCAGAGCTCCGTGCGCCGGCGCTGCCGCTGGAGGAGGTAGTTGATCCCACCGGCGCGGGTGACAGCTTTGCCGGCGGGTTCTTCGGCTACCTGGCCTCGCAACGCGAACTCACTCCGGCCGCCTACAGGCGCGCGATGTTTTACGGCAGCGTGATGGGCTCCTTTGCCTGCGAGCGCTTCGGCACCGAGCGGCTGCAGCAGCTTACCCGCCAGGAGATCGACGACCGCTTCACTGTCTTCCGCGAGTTGACCCACCTTGACTGAGAGGCCCATCTCGCGCGCGGAGTGGCTGGCCTTGCTGGCTTCGTGCGCGGCGGCTTCGCTGGCGGCCCTCGCTTGGAGCTGGCGGCATGGAGCCATGCTCAACTACGGCGACGCGGTTGCCCACCTGCACATTGCGCGGCGGGTCTTCGATTCGCACAGGCCGGGCTTCACGCAGCTGGGCTCAGTGTGGCTGCCGCTGCCTCACCTGCTTCTGATTCCCTTTGTTCAGGTCTACAGTTGGTGGGCCAACGGGATCGCCGGCGCGATTCCCTCGGCGCTGGCATATCTCGCCGGGTGCGCGGGCCTCTACCGGCTGGCGCGCCGCTGGTTCCCGCCCGCCTCGGCCGCCCTGGCGCTGGCCTCTTTCGCCGCCAATCCCAATCTGCTCTACCTGCAAACCACGGCCATGACCGAGCCGCTCTTTATGTGCGAGACCATCTGGATCGCCGTTTGGCTGGTGGAGTGGCGGGTCAGCCTGGACGGCGATTCGCGGAGTTCGCCGCGGTCGCTCTGGCTGATCGCCGCCGGACTCGTAGCCGCCATCTATACGCGCTACGACGGCTGGGTAATGGCGCTGCTGGCCTGGGGATGCGTCGGCCTCACGCTCACCCGCCGCGGCGGGCTGCGTTCCCGCGCCTTCTGGCTGGCAAGCGCTCTGCTCGTGGCCGCGCCGGTTGTATGGTTCATCTACAACGCCGCGGCCTTCGGCGATTGGCTCTACTTCCTGCGCGGGCCTTACTCCGCCCAGGCCATCGAGGCGCGGACCTCCGCGCCCGGATTCCCGCCGCACCCAGGCTGGCACAATCCATGGGTGGCGCTGATCTTCTTCATGAAGGCAGCGGAGATGGACGCCGCCGCGGCGGCATGGGGCAACCTGCTGCTGGCAGTGAGCCTCTTCGGCAGCGCGTGTGCCTGGCTCACGGCGCGCCGCCGGGCGTTTGCGTGGACTTTGCTGCTTTGGCTGCCGGTTCCGTTCTATGCGTATTCGGTGGCTTACGGATCGGTGCCCATCTTTCTGCCCGTCTGGTGGCCCCACTCCTGGTACAACTCGCGCTACGGGATGGAACTCCTGCCCGCCCTGGCGCTGGGCGTCGGTTTTGCCGCGCAGTTTCTTATCGCCGCCGTCCGCGAGTTCAAGACCGGCGAGTTACAGCGTCGCTGGGTACAGTGCACAGTGGGCGCCTTGTTGGCGGTGATCGCCCTGAATGCCGTCCAGATGGTGCGCGAACGCCCGCTCACCTACGTCGAAGGCACAAAGAACATCGAGGCGCGCCGGCCCTTCGACGAGCAGATTCCGCCGGTTCTGCGCGCGCTCGTCGCCCAGCGGCCGGGCGGCGCGGTGCTTATGAACACTTCGGTCTATCCCGAGATCGTCGCCTTCACCGGGATTCCGCTGCGCCAGACCGTCAACGAGAGCGACAAGGAGTTTTACAGCGCCGCGCTCGCCGCGCCCGCTGCCCATGCGGCCATCGTGCTGGCCTTCGACGGCGACCAGATCGACCGCGCCGTGCAGGCGCACCCCGCCGGTCTCACCGCGCTGCGCCGCTTCACAGCCCCCGGCCAGCCGGCGGCTACGATTTACGTCTCCGATGCGCCGCCGGCTCAACAGAGATAGGTAATGCGTCAATCTCCGAAGCCGGGCAATCTCCGGGGCTGGAATCCCGTTCAAAAAGGTCGCTGGATCGCGTTTTTTTGTCGGCGAAGGGGCATTTCCAGCTGCAAAAAGGCTCAAAAACTGCCCGTTCTGTTTACTGATCGATTAACTGGTGGAATTCCTATCCTACTGATTCAGAATGACTTACTAGCATATTTCGGGTGGAAAAGGGGCTCCCGGAGGGGCAGGGGGGTAGGGGTAGTTCCCGGGGGGGTACGGACCGGGGGGATGGTTGACATTTTGAGCCGGGGAGATAGCTGACACGGCGAGCGATGAGAACGGGCATGAGGGTTCCTTGCGGCGCGAAGGCCATTCGTGTGGTTGGAGGAATCGCATGAGACCATTGTGCGCTCGCGCTCTATATTCTTCGGCAAGCCCGAGGTAGGCTCCGGGGCGCCCGGCGTCTTGGAGATGCCACGGCCAAAGGCGAGAGATACGTGGAACCGCATGGAATCACGTCATGCTGTGTGTAGGGTCGCAAGACGATTTATACCCTGCCGCAGATTCTGAGATAAGATTCAGCATCCGATCCGGTTCGGGCCGCAAAGGGGAAACCACATCACGGCTCTCCCAGCGCAGTTCCCCACGGCAAGAGGACCCTTCGAAGATAATCGAGGATGTGGTGAACGAAAGAGCGATGCACACTCCGATTCTGAGACAGTCTGTCCCGATAGCCCTTAGCCTGGCCATGACGTCGCTGTGTCTTTTCGGATCGTCCGGGCGCTTGCATTGGTCGAATGCCTGGGTGTTCTTGGGAATCAACTTTGCCGCCGGCATTGTGAGCTCGATTCTATTTTGGCGCAATCCCGAGCTGCTCGCCGAGCGCAGGAATACCAAGGCAGGCAAGGGCTGGGATAAGCCACTCGTTTGTTTTGTTGTTCTATTGGGACCCGTGGCAACTTGGATCACGGCGGGGCTCGATTTCCGTCTTCACTGGTCGCCCGGCATGGGCGCCTTGGCGTTCATTTCAGGTGTTGTTGGAGCTGTGTTTGCCATCGCTCTCATCGCATGGGCTATGCATTCCAACAAGTTCTTCTCTTCTGTGGTTCGCATCCAGAAAGATCGGGGGCATGTCGTCGTTACGGGTGGGCCTTATCGATTTGTGCGGCATCCGGGTTACACCGGCATTTGCGCGTTCACCCTCGTCACACCGCTGATCTTAAATTCCAGATGGGCTTTTGTCCCCGCCACGGTGACGGCCGCCGTAACAGTGCTGCGGACGGCCTTGGAGGATCGTACGCTGCACAATGAACTAGATGGCTATGCCGAGTATGCACGCAGGGTGAAATACAAGCTGGTGCCAAGCATCTGGTAAGGTGTTTGCGACGAGTGCCAAATCGCCCTTTCACCCGGCCCCCCCGGTTCCTGAAGCGCAGACGGGTGACCGGCAAGCCGGAAACTGGCCGCGGGCATGAACAGCACCCCTCAACAAACCCGCCCGCGCAGTGATAGCATCGGGCAAGGAACCTCGATGAGCATGGCCCTGGCGCAGTTCGCGCAACCCCTCAGCTTCGACCGCCTGCAACAGATTGTGGTGGTGAACCACGCCATCGCCCGCCTGCTGCTGGCCTGCGCGCTGGGCGCGCTGGTGGGCCTGGAACGGGAGTTCAACCGCAAGGCCGCGGGGGTGCGCACCAACCTGCTCATCTGCATGGGCAGCGCGTTCTTCACGCTCCTGTCGGCGGTGCTGGCCGGCGACACCAACCCGGACAAGGGCCGCGTGGCCTCGAACATTGTGCAGGGCATCGGCTTTCTGGGCGCGGGACTGATCCTGCACAACCGCAGCCGTATCAGCGGGCTGACCAGCGCGGCCAGCATCTGGGTGGTGGCCTCGATCGGAATGGCCTGCGGCGCGGGACTGTATGGCGCGGCGGCGGTGGCGGCGATGGTTGTGATTCTGGCGCTGGAGGTGGTCGGCTTTCTGGAGCGGCGCGCCAACCTGAAGGCCTACTCGCTGGTCTACGAGGCCCGCGGGCGCGACCAAACCCTCATGATGGAGTCGATTCTGAAGGCGATGGACGCGGCGGGCGAACGGCTGACGGGGGTGGAGAGCGATGCCATCGGCGAACTCCAGCGAGTGAGCTTCCCACTAGCGGTTACAAAGAGGCAGCATGAGCGCCTGCGCGGGAAGCTGCTGGCCGAGCCCGGCATCGACGCGCTGCTGACCTTCCGCGATCTGGAGGAAGATTGATTCCCTTCACCAAGGCCCATGCGTGCGGCAACGACTTTCTCATCGTGACGGAAGATGCGGCCGGCGACACCGATTGGGCAGAGCTGGCGCGGCGGCTGTGCGCGCGCAACACCGGCATCGGCGCCGACGGGATCGAGTTCTTTGCCTGGACCGGGCCCAGGTCGGGCCGCATCCGGCTGCACAATGCGGACGGATCGATGGCCGAGATAAGCGGCAACGGCACGCGCTGCGTGGCCGCATGGATGGCCGAAGCGCTCGGCTCCCAGCCGGGCGACGCGCTGGAGATTGCGACCGACGCCGGGTTGCGCCTGTGCACCATCGAGGAGTTTCGCGATTCGGAGATCGACGGGCCAACGGTGCTGATCACGACCGACATGGGAGTCCCCGAATTCGAGAAGCGCACATTGGAACTGGCCGACGGAAACCGGATCGATGGAGTCTTCGTTGCCATGGGCAATCCCCATTTCGTGATCGTACTTCCCGAGCCTGAGCGCCGGCCACAGATAGGCGTCTTTGCTGAGGACGGGGCACACCCCCTCGACGCAAGTGAACGCTCCCTTGCCCGGCTGGATTTCTCCATCGCCGACCGCACCTGGGACGAAATCGGCGAAGAAATCTGCCATCATCCCGACTTCCCCGAAGAAACGAATGTCGAGTTCGTCCATATCCTCGGGAGCGAATCGGAGCCGATCCATCAGGTAGCATTGCGTATCTTCGAGCGCGGCGTAGGACCAACAACCTCCTCCGGCACCGGCACTTCCGCCGCGGCTACCGCGATGATCGGCGTGTATGGCGCGGAAAGTGAGTTGGAGGTCGTCGCCCCCGGCGGCGCGCAGACCGTCAAGTGGCAAGGTCCTGGCGAAAAGCTCTATCTTACCGGTCCGGCGACTCTGATTGCCCGGGGCGAGGCGTGGTAGATATGACGGCCGTCGATCCCAATCCGAATCCGGAGCCGGTTCCGCTGCTGAAGCTCGCACCCGTAGCTCAGGGCGCCGGAGTGAGCGTGGTGGCGCCCGCGGCCTCGGCCAAGCTGGAGGTTGCCGAACGGGGATTGAAACGGTTGCGCGCGCTGGGCTTCCTGCCCCGGCTGGCGCACCACGCCTTCCAGAAGGGACCGCTCTACTTTGCCGGAACCGAGGCGCAGCGGCTGGAAGACCTGCATCATGCCTTCGCCGACAAGGAGACGAGCGTGGTGGCGTGCCTGCGCGGCGGCTACGGCTCGAACTACCTGCTCGACGGCCTCGATCTGGAGCTGATCCGCAGCCACCCCAAGCCCTTCTTCGCCTATAGCGACCTGACGGGAATTCAATTGCATCTGCTCGACCGGCTGGGACTGCCGGCTTTTCATGGACCGATGGTCGCGGCCGATTTCTCCAGCGACAAGGGCATTCATCTGCCCAGCTTTCGGGCGGCGCTGGCCGGAGAGCCTTACAGCCTGGGGCAGGCGGAGGGACTGCGCGTGCTGCGATCGGGGCGGATCTTCAGCCCGGTTCGCGGCATCCTGTATGGCGGCTGCCTCAGCATCCTGGTTTCGCTGCTGGGCACGCCGTATGAGCCGCGGACCGAAGGCAAGCTGCTCTTTCTTGAGGACACGGGCGCCAAGCCCTACCAGATCGACCGCATGCTCTGGCAACTGCGCCAGGCCGGCAAGCTCGCGGGCGTGAGCGGCATCGTCTTCGGCGAGATGCTCGATTGCTCTTCCCCCGGAGCGGCCCCCAATTTGCTCGATGAGGTGATTCTGCGCGTCCTTGAGGACTTCGATGGACCCATCGTCATCGGCCTGCGCAGCGGGCACGTTTCGCAGGGGAACGTGACGCTGACTCTGGGCGTGGAAGCCGAACTGCACATGACCGACGAGGCCGAACTGCGGCTGCTGCAACCGTGATAGGGAATAGGGGTTAGGGATTAGAGGATGGGAAAAAATAGTCAGAAAATGTGGCGACATTGGAATCGGCCGGAGAGGGCGCGATGACTTTGCAATCCCGGCACATTCACCTCAGCGGCATTTGCGGCACGGCCATGGCCTCGCTGGCCGGGCTGCTTCAGTTGCGGGGCCACCGCATCACCGGTTCCGACAAGGCCGCCTATCCGCCCATGAGCGATCTGCTGCGCTCGCTCGGCATTCCCATCCTGGAGCCCTACGCCGAATCCAATCTCTCGCCCGCCCCGGACCTGGTGGTCATCGGCAACGCGCTCTCCCGCGGCAATCCCGAAGTGGAGCGCGTGCTCGACGAGCGCATTCCCTTCACCTCCATGGCCGCGCTGCTGCGCGAGGAGTTTCTCGTGGGACGCGAGTCGCTGGTGGTGGCCGGAACCCACGGCAAAACCACCACAACCTCCATGCTGGCGTGGATTTACCAGTTCGCATCGAGAGAGAACCCAGCGCTGGAGCCTTCCTTCTTGATCGGCGGCGTGGCGGAGAACTTCGGCTCCAGCTTTCAGCTCCGGCCCACGCGCACTTTCATCGTGGAGGGCGACGAGTACGATACGGCCTTTTTCGACAAAGGGCCGAAGTTCCTGCACTACTTTCCCGATGCGCTCATCCTGACCAGCGTGGAGTTCGACCACGCCGATATTTATCCGGACCTGGAAGCGGTGAAGACGGCGTTCAAGCGGCTGGTGAACCTGGTTCCGCGGCGGGGATTGATTGTGGCCTGGGACGGCAGCGACAACGTGACCGAGTGCGCGGCCCGCGCGCTCAGCCGCGTCGAGCGCTACGGCTTTACCGGCGAAGCGGACTGGCGCATCCGGAACCTGCGGCACGAAAGTGGCCTCACCCGCTGGGAGGTCTGGCGCGGCGGCGCATTGTGGGCCGGATTCGAGATGGGCCTGGCCGGCGAGCACAACGCGTTGAATGCCACCGCCGCGGCGGCGCTGGCCGCCGGTCAGGGCATCGCCAAGGAAGCGATCCAGGCGGCGCTGGCCGGCTTCAAGAGCGTCAAGCGGCGGCTGGAGGTGCGCGCCCAGGTCGGCGGCGTCACCATCATCGACGACTTTGCCCACCACCCCACGGCCATCCGCGAGACGCTGCGGGCGCTGCGCTCCGTCTACCCGCAATCGCGGCTTTGGGCAGTGCTGGAGCCGCGCTCGAATACCTTGCGGCGCAAGGTGCTCGAATCCGATCTGGTAGCCAGCCTGCGCCTGGCCGACCGCGTCCTGCTGGCCGGCGTCTATCAGCAGCAGCGCATTCCCGACGCCGAGCGGCTGCACCCCGAAGACGTGGTCCAGGCGCTCAATGCCCACGGAACCGAAGCCGAACTCTGCGCGGATGTGGAAGCGATCGTGAACCGCATTGCGCCGCAGCTGGAGCCCGGCGACGTGGTTGCCATACTTTCCAATGGCGGCTTTGACGGCATCTATGAGAAACTGCCCGCGCGGCTCAGGGAGCGCTTTTCCGAGGACGGCAGGGCGCAAGGTAAGAGGCAGGCGTGATCTCATCCCTCATCTTCATGGCCACGATGGTCATCACCGGAATTCCCACGGCGATACTGTTCATTCCGTGGTGCTGGCTGACGGGCGACGTGCTGCCGCTTTACAAGGGCACGCGGTTCATGCTCTCCAGCAGTTGCTGGATGGCAGGGGTGCGCTTCCACGTCACCGGGCTGGAGCTTATACCCAGGGATCGGACGTGCATCTTCATGTCCAACCACGTCTCCAACCTGGACCCGCCCGCGCTGATCTCGCTCATTCCGGGGCGCACCTCGGCCTTCATGAAGCGTTCGCTAATGAATCTGCCGGTGCTGGGCACCGGCTTCCGGCAGGGCGAGTTCATCGCCGTGGATCGCAGAGGTAACGCCGCGGACGCCAAGGCGAGCGTGGCCGCGGCCCAGCAGGTGCTGGCCAAAGGCGTGCACATGACAACATTTGTGGAGGGCACGCGCTCGCCGGACGGCCGCATGATGCCCTTCAAGAAAGGACCGTTCTTTCTGGCCATGGCCGCGGGCGCGCCGTGCATCCCGGTCTCTATCCATGGGACGGAGAAGATTTTGGGCAAGGGCAGCCTGCGCATGCGTCCCGGGCCGGCATATGTGGTGTTTCATGAGCCCATCGACCCGGCCGGCTTCGCCACGCGCGAGGAGCTGATGCGGGCGGTTCGCACGGCCATCGCGTCCGGGCTGCCGGAGTGGATGCGGACCTAGGTCTGTGACCAGGCGATTTCGTACCTTGAGCTTAAGCTATCCCAGGTCCCAAAATCGAGACCTGGGGCACCCCGCAAAACGAAGCACAGATTCCCGGCGGAACTTTCATGATCGTATCGCTCGCCGTATTCGTCGTCATTGTCGTATTGAGCATTCCCGCGGCGGTGATCTTCATCCCGCTGGCCGTTGTTACCGGCAACATCGGGCCGCTCTACGCGGTGACCTGCTGGATTGTCAGCGTTGGCTACCGGGTGGCCGGCATCCGCATCCGGGTTGAGGGGCGGGAGAATGTTCCTGCCGGCCGGGCGTGCATCTTCATGGCCAACCATGTCTCGAATCTGGACCCGCCGGCGCTGATTGCGCGGATTCCGGGGCGCACTTCCGGCTTTGCCAAGCGCTCCGTGTTCAAGCTTCCCGTCTTCGGCTACTGCCTCAAGCTGGGCGAGTTCATCCCCGTGGACCGGACCGGAAGCCGCGCCAGCGCGCAGGAGAGCGTGGCCGCGGCGGCGCGCCTGCTGGACAAAGGCCTCCACATCACCACGTTTGTCGAGGGCACGCGCTCCTGGGACGGCCGCCTGCTGCCCTTCAAGAAAGGCCCGTTCTACCTGGCCATGCAGACCGGCGCGCCGTGCATTCCGGTTTCGATCCACGGCACGGAGACGCTGATGGCCAGGGGCAGTTTCGGCATCCGCCCCGGCACGGCGCACATCGTCTTCCACGAGCCTGTATTCCCGGCCAACTTCGCCAACCGCGAGGACTTGATGAAGGCTGTCCGGGCGGCCATCGCCTCGGGGCTGCCGGAGTGGATGCGGGGATAGAGAAGCATGGCTCCTACTGCTGCACGATCGCGTTATAGCCGTCGCTCGTCAGCTTCTGGCGCCATTGGTTGGCCTCATCGCGGCTGGCGAACGGGCCGATGCGCACGTGGATCAGATTGTCGGCGGCTTCGCGGCGAGTGGTAACCGCGTAGCCTCGCTTGCGCAGGGCGCTCACCAGCACTTCCGCGTCTTCCTGGCGGGAGACGGCGGCAATCTGGACCATCAAGCCAACCGTTGGAACGAGGGCAGGCTGAACCTTGAGCTCCCCGCCCGATCCAGCCGCCGGCTGAGGGGGACTTGCGGCCTGAGGCAGGGCCGGGCGGACTTCAGGTTGAGCGTACAATGAACCAGTCGTCCCGGACGGCTGCGCACCCTGCGACATACCAGCCGCGCCTGCATCCGAAGCCTCGGTTGAGGTCATGTTGCCCAGCTGATCGGCGCCATCGTTCTCCTCTGCCGATGCGGCCTCCGCTTGCGAACTCGCCGGGGGCTTGGACTGCGCGCCGCCCGCCTGCGAAGGCACCGGCGCGGCGGGAGCGGGCTTCATGACGCCCGAGGCATCCTCTGAACCGCGATGGCCGACGGCGTACCCCCAACCGAAGAATCCCGCGCAGATCAGCGCCAGGATAAAAAGGACGCCCATCAGCCCGACCGGCCCCAACGTCAGATCGGCGTCGTGATGAGGTTGGGCCCACTCATGCTCTTTGCCTTCAAACACTTCCCTCATACCCCGTCCTCGAAGTTGCAGATTCACCTGAGGGCCCGTCTATGATCTTCGCGTCGCGCAAGGCCAACACCTAGCGCACGGCCGTCGCGCCGGCTTGCCACTTCACGCATCAGGACCTATCCGGGGGGAGGGCGGCGGATAGGAGGTTGTCCGCTTTAGTTTACGGCTTCTCGGCAGCCGCCGGCTTTGGCGAAGCCGAGAGGTTGATCTTATTCAGCAGCGTCAGCAGCTCCATGGGCAGCGGGAAGACGATGGTGGTGTTCTTCTCCACGCCAATCTCGGTCAGCGTTTGCAGGTAGCGCAGTTGCAGGGTGATAGGCTCGGTGGCCATGAGCGTGGCGGCATCGACCAGCTTCTGCGCGGCGTTGAACTCGCCCTCGGCGTGAATGATCTTGGCGCGCTTTTCGCGCTCCGCCTCGGCCTGCTTGGCCATGGCGCGCTGCATCTGCTCGGGCAGGTCCACCTGCTTCACTTCGACCGAGACGACCTTGACCCCAAACGGTTCGGTGCGCTGGTCCATGATGGACTGGATGCGCAGGTTCAGCTTGTCGCGATGGCTGAGCAGCTCATCCAGTTCCACTTCGCCCAGCACCGTGCGCAGCGTAGTCTGCGCCAGTTGCGAGGTCTGGTAGACGTAATTGGCCACCTTGATGGCGGCCATGTTGGGGCTGACCACATAGAGCGTGACCACCGCGTTCACCTTGATGGTGACGTTGTCGCGGGTAATCACGTCCTGGGGAGGAACCTCGAGCACATCCTGGCGCAGCGAGATGCGAATCATCTGCTGCACGGGCCTGAAGACAAAGATGAAGCCCGGGCCCAGGGGCGCTGACCCGACGTGGCCCAGGGTGAAGATGACGCCGCGCTCGTACTCGCGGAGGATCTTGATGCAGTTGATCAGATACAGGACGACGATGGCTAGCAGAACTAGAACTACTGGCATTGGACTTCCCTCGCTCAGCACGGATTGTACTCCTGCGAAGTCGTTCCGGTCTGTCAAAAATGCGCAACGCCGGCAGAAAAAGATGCGCGGCGTCTCCGGCATCCCTTCAATTGGAAAGCCGCCCTATGCGCGAGACTCCGGCGGCCTTTGCGGCTCAGCCGGCGTCACGTGCAGCAGGTACTGCTCACGACCCACGACGCGTAGCGGGCTGCCGGCGGCCACCGGTTCAGTCGCCACCGCTCGCCAGATCTCTCCGTCGACAAGAACATGGCCTTCGGGGGTCAGCGGTTCCATGGCCGTGGCGCGGCTGCCCACCAGCGCATCCATCCCCAGCCGGGTCTTCATGCGGCGGGAGCGCACCGCCAGCCCCGCCAGAAAGAAGGTAATCGCCCCAAATCCCGCGGTCACCCCGAGAGCGACGGCGAGGCTGATTGCCATCTCCGGCACCGGCGCGGCAACCAGCGTGAGCGTTCCAAAGGCCAGGCAGACGATTCCGGCCACCGCCAGCACGCCGTGGCCGCCAAACTTGGCTTCCAGCAGCATCAGCGCCAGCGCCGCCGCCAACAGCAGGACAGCCGTAAAGCGAATGGGCAGCAGGTTCAGCCCGAAGATGGCCAGCAACACCATCAGCGTGCCCAGCGCGCCGGGAACGATGGTGCCAGGCGCATTGAACTCGAGATAGATGAGCAGCGCGCCGCCCACCAGCAGCAGTAGGGCGATATTGGGATTCACCAGCCAGCTCAGCAGCTGTTCGCGCAGCGTGGGCCGCATGACTTCAATTCGCGGCCCGGCCAGGTGCAGTGTCAGCTTGTTCCCATCGATGCGGGTGATGGTGCGCCCATCCAGCGCCGCCAGCAGTTGCCAGTCGTTGTTGGCGATCAGGTCGATCAGGTGCTGGTCCAGGGCCTCCTGGGCGGTATAAGAATGCGAGGTGTGAACGGCGGCTTCAGCGGCCTCGGCATTGCGGTTGCGCTTGGTCACGAAGGAGCGCAAGAAGGCCTCCGTATCGTTCTCGATCTTCTGGGTCATGGTGGCGTCGGGCTGCATGAATGGAAGCTCCAGAACCGGGTGCGCCGCACCGGCGTTGGTGCCGGGCGCCATGGCGGCTACGTCCGCCGACTCCAGCAAAAAGAAGCCGGCGGAACCGGCGCGGGCGCCTCCCGGAGCCACATAGACGATCACGGGGACCTTTGACGCGAGGATTGCGCCCACCATGCCGCGCGTCGAGTCCAGCAACCCGCCCGGCGTATCCAACTCGATCAGCAAGGCTTGGGCGCCCTCGGAGTTGGCCTGCGCAATGGCCCGGTCGAGCTCGCCCGCGCTGACCGGCTGGATGGTGTCGGAGAGCACGAACTTCTCGACGAGCGGCTGCTGGGGGGAAGGCGCTGCGGAGCCCAGCCCGAAAGCCCCGAAAAACGCTGCCGCAACCGAACCGGCTGCGATCCTGACCGCGACTCCTCTTACGCACTTAATCATGGCTTGCTCCCTTCAGGGCCTGCCGTCCGGCCCTACTTCCCGGGCCCTTCCCTGGCCCCAATCTGCCGCTTCAGCTCCTGCGCCGCGCGGCTGGCGGGATTCAGGGTGAGGGCTTGGCTCACTTCCTTGTCTGCCTCGTCAAGGCGGCCGGCCTTCAGATCCAGCCGCGCCAGCACCATGTACGCATCGGATGAAGACGCAAGTTCCAGGGCCGCGCGGGCCTCCTTGCGCGCACCATCGGCGTCGCCGGTCCGCTCGCGCACCTCGGCCAACCCGGCGTGCGCCTCGGCGACTCTGCCGTCGGCAGCCACGGCGGACTGATATAGCCGCTCGGCTTCGAGCAGCAGCCCGCGATCAAGATAATCCTTCGCCTGGCCGGCCAGCTTTTGCGCCCGCTTGAGCGGCGTGAGCGCGGCCAGCCGGGAGGCATCCATCTGGTCCAGCATAAGCGCCGCCTGGCGGAAGGCGACAGCGTCGAAGTCGCGCGCAATGCGCTCCAGCGGATCGGCCTTCAGCTCCGGCTCTCCATTCGCATCCGGACTCGCCCCCGCTCCGGCAGACCCGCCCGTATTCTTCCACGCCGCCAGCAGCTCCTGGGCCTCGCTATCGTTGGGGCGCAAGCGCAGGCACTGGGTCAGTTCGGCCAGGGCCTCGGCGGCCTTTCCCTCGCGCTTCAAGCTCACCGCCAGGTTGAAGTGGTAGTCGGCCGCATTGGGGTCGGCGGCCTCAGCCTGGCTGAAGAACGCGATGCCGTCGCGGCCCTGGCGGCTGACCGCAACCCCTTCGTTATTCACCACCTCCGCCAGCGGCAGAACGCGCGCCACGCCTTCAAACGCCTCCTCGGCTTGGCGGTAGTCGCCGGAAAACAGCAGCGACAGCCCGCGATAGAATCCCGCCTCCAGCACCTCGGGCTGCAGCGCGTCGGAATCGCCGCGGCCCACCTTGGCGAAAGCCTCCGCGGCCTCTTCGTACCGCTGGCCGTTATAGTCCTCGCGGCCCAGCGCCATCCAGGCCGGCCCGAACTCCGGGCTCTCCTGCACCGCCAGCCTCAGGTGGCGCAGACGCTCCTGCTGGTCGGGCTCCGTTATCCCCCGGATGTACTGTTCGAAGGCGTCCAGGCGCAGCCCCGCGCCGGCGGCTACAAACGTCTCCTCCGACCCGCTGAAGCCGGGGTCGAGCTGCCGGGTCAGCTTCCAGGCCAGCGAGTCGAAGACAGCTACCAGGTTGCGCATCTCGCCGCGCGCGCTCACCGCCTCGCTCATGCGCAGGCGCGGCACGTCCACCACCTGCGCCTCGGCCACGATGCCGGTGCCGTCGGTCAGATAGCTGCCCACTATGATCGAATCGGCGTCCAGCGTCTCCGCCAGCTTGAGCGAACTGGCCCGCGAGGGGTGAAACCCCTGCGGCAGCCCGAGATGATCCAGCGCATAGCGACGGTCATCGCGGCTCATGGGCGCAAAACCAGCGGACGCAAACCGGCTGCTCAGAATCTCGGGAGCCGCCTCGCGAATCCACTCCAGGCTCGGCTGCCCGGTGCGGTTGTCGAAGGGGAGCACCAGCAGAATGCGGCTATGCGCCTCGGCAGGGCCATCCGGAGCCCCATTCCGGCCGCTCTCCGCGGTGGCCTGGGCGCGAGCGCAAAGCGTCCACGTCATCAACACGGACAAGCACAGCGCAAGGCCCAACCCCACGCTGGCAGCCAGCTGCCCGATGCTGAGCGGACGGGATGAAAAGCAAGTTTGCACGACAGGCTGATTATAGGTCGTGCGGCGCGCCTCCGCCTGAGCCAGCCGCCTGGTCTCGCCATCCCGCAGAGCGGCCAGGCTACTCCGTGTCCGACTCGGCCGCGTTCTCCGTCTCGCCCTCAACAGCGATGCGCAGCGAGCGCAGAAAGTGCAGATCGTTCTGGGTGAACGGGCCATTCACGCCCACCTGCGCCGATCCGGTCCCGGCGATCCGGGCGGTCTCGGCGTCCTTGGCCGCAACCTCATTCAAGCCGATCGTCGCTTCCAGCATCAACAGCACGTCGAATCCGTGCTTGCGGATATCCTGCACCACCCCGGCGATCTGTTCGCTCTCGATGACCGACTCGTGGATGGCCTCGCCCAGTTGCTGGATCAGTTCGCGCAGACGGGATTTCATGGTTACCTCCAGGAGCGGCGGCCAGTCCATATGAATCGCGGTCGCGGCGCAGGATTCATCTACATTACTTCCATTCGCGATTTCGCGGCAACTGGAAAGCGGCGGCAAGCTGCAAGATACGCAGCTTGGCCAGGGTCGCTGCTACCATCATAAACGGAATGAAGCCTCACTCCATCGGCCGCGCACTGGGCATCGGCATGCGCGTCGCCGGACGCATCGCCGGCCAGCGCATCGCCGGCGCGCCCGATCGTCCAGCCGCCGCCACGGCCGCCGAAAGCCGCGCTGCCGGACAGGCTGCCGGCCAGGTTACGAGAGGAATCGCGAGAGGCATAGGCGGCTTCCTGCGCCCCTTCCGCCGCGTGGGCGGCATCCTCTGGCTTGAAGTCATGGGCGCCGTCTTCTTGCTGCCCGTCGCCGTCTTCGCCCCCACCCTTTGGCGCGCCAGAACCAGCTACGCGCATGGCCCCGATCACAGGACGTTCCTGGCCACCGCCGGAGTTATGCTCGTCTTTCTCTATCTGAGCGCGAGTTCGTTCTGGCGGGCGCGGCGCAGGTGAGCCGCCGCCTCTCCGGTTCTAGTTCTTAGTCGATTCGTTCCTGTCCGGCCGCGTCAGGGCCCACACCAGCATCCCGGCAATCGCCAGCCCAAGGAGTATCCAGGCAAATCCGCCGCCACGCCCCACGCCAAACCGCACCAACGCCAACGCTACCGCAGTCGCCGTCAACATTGCTTTTCTCCGCGCGCCGGTTCCAACGCCAACCCGTCGCATCGGTATTGACCCCTGGTCGCCCCGCAAGTCGCTCTCACGCCAATTCTCCCGGGCAGCGCTCACCGCTCTGCCTCCCGCGCAAGTTGCCGCGCCGCGCCCGTCCTCCTGTACACTGGAGTTTCTACGGCCATGAGCAGCAAATACCCAATTGGAATCCTGGGCGCGACCGGAATGGTCGGCCAGCGCTACATTCAGCTTCTTGAGAACCATCCCTGGTTCGAGATCGTGTGGCTGGCGGCCAGCGACCGCTCCAGCGGCAAGCCTTACGGCGAGGCCGCGAAGTGGCGGCTGGACACCCCACTGCCCGAGCGCATTGCCCGCATGACGGTGGCCCCGGCGGAGCCCGAGGGCGCGCCCAAGATCATCTTTGCCTCAGTGGATGCGGCTATTGCCCGCGAGATGGAGCCGAAATTCGCCGCCGCGGGCTGCGCGGTGGTCTCGAATTCGAGCGCCTTCCGCATGGCTCCCAACGTGCCGCTGGTCATCCCCGAGGTGAATGCCGGGCACCTGAGCCTGATCGAGGAGCAACCCTGGCGCAGGGAGTCGGGCGGCTACATTGTGACCAACTCCAATTGCACGGCCATGGGTCTGGTATTGGCGCTCAAGCCCATTGAAGATCGCTTCGGCATCACGCAGATCTTCGCCACCACCATGCAGGCCGTCAGTGGCGCCGGCTATCCCGGCGTGGCGTCGATGGACATTCTGGACAATGTGGTGCCCTACATCGCCAGCGAAGAAGAGAAGATGGAGGCCGAGACGCTCAAGCTGCTGGGCCGGTTGGACGGCTCTGCCGTTGTGCCTCTGGCGGCGCGCATCAGCGCCAGTTGCAACCGCGTCCCGGTGCTGGACGGCCACACCTTGAGCGCTTCGATCAAGCTGGGCAGGCCAGCCACGCACGAAGAGATTCTGGCCGCCTGGGCGGAGTTTCGTCCCCTGGCCGGGCAGGATCTGCCCAGCGCTCCCGAACAGCCCGTGGAGTGGACGCCGCAGAACGACCGCCCGCAGCCCCGCCTGGACCGCAATCGCGGCAAGGGCATGACGGTGAGCGTGGGCCGGCTGCGCCCCTGCGGATTGCTCGACTGGAAGTTTACCGTGCTCTCGCACAACACCATTCGCGGCGCGGCCGGCGCCACCATCCTCAACGCCGAACTGCTGGCAAGGGTGGGCAAGCTGGACCCCACGGCTTTGCAAGCGAGAGGAAACCCGTAGGAAGTTTCGCATGAGCCTGGTTGTGATGAAGTTTGGCGGCACGTCGGTCGAGGATGCGGCCGCCGTCGGGCGCACCGCGGCCATTGTGGCTGGCCGCCTGGCCCTCGGCAAACAGCCCGTGGTCGTGGTCAGCGCCATGGCCAAGGTCACCGACCAGTTGCTGCGCGCCGCCTCCGCCGCCGCGCAGGGTGACCGCGTCGGCGCTCTGGCTATCAGTTCGCGGCTGCGCGCGCGCCATCGCGACACCGCCGCCGAGCTAGTAAAGGACCCCTCCGAAAGCGCTTCCCTGATCGATTTGATCGATCAGAAGTTCGATTCGCTCGACGAAATCCTGCGTGGCCTGGCGGCCATTCTCGAACTCACCCCGCGCATCTCCGACCTGATCGTCAGCTATGGCGAGCGGCTCTCCAGCCGCATGGTCGCCGCGGCCTTCCGCGAACGGGGCATCGAAGCCACCCACGTGGACGCGCGCGAGATCGTGGTCACCGACTCGCAGTTTCAGAAGGCCGTCCCCCAGGACGCAATCATCGAGCGGCGCGCCCAGAACAGGCTGCTCCCGCTCACCAGCCTGGGCCAGGTGCCGGTGATGGGCGGCTTCATCGCTTCCAACGAGGCAGGCATCACCACCACGCTGGGCCGCGGCGGATCGGACTTCACCGGCGCCCTCATCGGCGGCGCGCTTTCGGCCGAGGCCATCGAGATCTGGACCGACGTGGACGGCATCATGACCGCCGATCCCCGCATCTGCCCCGACGCCCTGCGCGTCAAGGTCATCAGCTTCGAAGAGGCGGCCGAGCTGGCCTACTTCGGCGCCAAGGTGCTGCATCCGGCCACCATTCTGCCGGCGGTCAAGAAGAACATTCCCGTGCTGGTGCTGAACAGCCGCAACGCCGCCTGCGAGGGCACGCGCATCACCTCGCTGGCGCCGCACTGCAAGAGCCCCTTCAAGTCCATCGCCGTCAAGAAGAGGCTGAGCATCATCGACGTGGTGGCCAGCCGCATGCTGATGACTCACGGCTATATGAGGGAGATATTCTCCATCTTCGATCAGCACCGCTGCGCCGTCGATATGGTCTCGACCAGTGAGGTTTCGGTCTCGCTGACCGTGGACTCGAACGACAACCTGCCCGCCATTGCCGCCGACCTGAGCAAGCTGGCCGACGTGAAATACGAGGGCAAGAAGGCGCTGATCTGCATGGTCGGCGAAGACATCCGCGGCAAGAACGGCATGGCCGCACAGGTCTTCACCGCCATCCGCCACATCAACGTGCGCATGATCTCGCAAGGCGCCAGCGAGATCAACATGAGCTTCATGATCGAAGAGGACGACGCCGACGAGGCCGTGCGCTCGCTGCACGCCGCCTTCTTCAAGGACCCCGACCCGGTTATCTTCGACGTCGAGGCGCGAAGGACAGCCGTCAGCTGAAACGAGGTTCACCTTGCTCATTCTCGTTCTAGGCAAAGGGAAGACCGGCAGCCTGGTAGCCGAGGTCGCCCGCGAACGCGGCCACGGCGTCCGCGCCCTCGACATCACCGAGAACCAGCACGCCTCCGCGCTGACCGCGCCCAACCTGGCCGGCGTGGACGTGGTCATCGACTTCACCGCTCCCGAGGCCGCGGTGGAAAACATCCGCGCCGTGCTTGCCCTCGGCGGCCGCATCGTCGTGGGCACCACCGGCTGGTACTCGCACCTGGAGGAGATGAGGGCCAAGGCGCAAAAGGGCGGCGCGCTGCTTTACGGAACCAACTTCTCCATCGGCGTGCAGAAGCTCTTCCGCCTGACTGCCGAGCTGGCCAGGCTCGAAGGCTACACTTTCTCGATAACCGAGACTCACCACGTTTCCAAGCTCGACGCCCCTTCCGGCACCGCCATCACGCTGCGGCAGATCGTGGAAGCGGCGCAATCCGCGATCAGCTCCGGAAACCGCCCCGGAGCCGAGGCCGGCGTCAAGGTGGAGATCACCTCGCACCGCGTGGGCGACGCCAAGGGCGAGCACACCGTTACCGCCGCCGGCCCGGACGACGTTTTGGAGCTGCGCCACAACATCTTGAGCCGCCGCGGCCTGGCAACGGGCGCCGTGCGCGCCGCCGAATGGCTGGCGGGCAAATCCGGCGCATACGACTTCAGGGAGATCTTCGACCAGATGTGAGTCCGGCCTTGTGCGCCGGGCGCGGGCTATTCTCGGCGTTGAGCGGAGGCAGGAATTGTCTCCCAGGTCCTTCGCCGCGGCGGACGGGATGGGGCGCGTCCGGGTGAGTTCATCGGGAATCTCAACCATCGGCTCCATGCCTGCTTCGGCTGCAGAACAACCGGCGCTTCATTCAGATGCGGCCGCCGCCCGCGCATCGACCGCCCGAACCTGCGCCACCGCCTCCGCAAGAGTTGTAACCACCGCGGCCGAAAGCGACTTCGCCAGCCTCTGCATGCGCGCCTCGCTGGGACGCTCATAGCTCCACAATCCGGCAATCAGCGTGGGCGAGTTCGCTTCTCCCCCCATGCTCCTGGCCAGCTTGCGCGCATTCCCCGACGCGAACGGAGGCACCGCCGAAATACAAACCACGTCGTCCGGCTGGCACCCCACGCCCGCCATCAATTCTGCGGGCGAATCCGTCACGGGGAAAGCAATCGCGGGAAAGCCCTCCTGTGTCAGAAAATACGCGCACATGGCCGCCGCAATCTCGTCGGCCGTATCCCGCGCCGGTATGCAAAACACACGCGTATGCCGCGTTTCCCGCGCCACTCTGGCGGCGGCATCGGCCTCCGTCATCTCGGTCACGAATTCGTTGATGCTCTGCACGATGAAATCCTCGCGCTTGGCATCCAGTTGGCCGGTCTGCCGGTCGCGTTCCGCCATGGCCAGCGCCGGAATCACGATGCGGTCGAAGACCGCGATCAGGGGCTTGCCCTTACTCGCCGATTCCAGCATATTCATGGCGTCGTGCTGGTCGAGGGCCAGCAGCCGCTGATAGAAGATCACGTCGGGCGTCAGCACCGGCTCGTCGCCCAGCACCACACTGAGGAACTCGAACTGCGGCGAATGCTTCCCGAACACGCTGAGACAAACGGTCAGCGGCGTGGAGAGCACCAGCCCCACGGGACCCCAGATCACGGTCCAGAACACCGCTGAAAGCAGCACCGCCACAGCCGAAAGTCCCGTATTGATCCCGTACAGCATGGGCTCGACAAGGTTACTGAAGATGGCCTCCACCACGCCGAAAAGGGCAAGCACTGAAAGCGGCGTGCGCCATCCATCGCTCTCCGCGACCGCCACCGCGAAAGGCAGCAGCGCCGCAATGACCGGCCCGATGTAAGGCAGAAAGCGAAGCATGAGGCCCAGCGCGCCCCAGAGCAGCGGGCTGGGCACGCCCAGCAGCCAGAGGCCGAGCGCAATCACCGCGCCGAACCCCGCATTCACGCCGAACTGGAGCAGCACATAACGGCTCACTCGCCGCCCCACGTCGTCCATGGCTTTGGTGGTCGCCTGGAGCTTCTGCTCGCCCATCAGCCGCAGCATGCGGTTGCGCAGATTCTCGCGGTCGATGAGCATGAACAGCGTAAGGATCAAAATCAAACCCGCCGTGCCCAGCGGCCCGAGCACGCTGCCCGCATTCTCGCGGATGGCCTGCATCATGTTGTGCTCGGTAACGATCTCCACCTTCAGCGGCGCCTGTACGCCGGGCAGCTTGGGGTTGTTTAGCTGTGCGCCCAGATCCTGGAGTGCGGAGATGGCATCGTTGAAGCTGCTCGAGTGGCCCTGGAGCACCGCAATCCGGCGCTGGATATGCTGCAAATCGCCGCGCAGCCGGCCGCCAATTTCCATCATCTGCGCCAGCGCCAGCCAGCCCACGATCCCCAGCAGAGCGCAGGCCACGAACAGCACCAGGCTGGCCGCCGCCGCGCGCGGGATCCGCCACCCCTCCAGCCGCTTGACTATGGGACTGAGAAGGAAAGCCAGCAAGAGCGCACATACCAGCGGAATGAGAAGCGCGCGCGCGAAGTAGAGAACGGCAATGGCAATGATCAGGCCCAGTATGGGCACAAGCCTTGAGTTCCCGGTCTGAGAGCGGTCGGTCAAGACTGGATATTAGCAGTCCGCGGAGGCCGGTCAGAAGCGCCGCCGGTCTTTTTTTCGAAGCAGTTCGCTCGTTGCGAGGGGCCAGCACGGAATCGGCGGCGTCTCGGCGGAGGGCTGCCTTCTGCAATGGACCTCGGTTTGCGGTATCCCACTCTTCCGCGAGATCTTCGACCGGTTGTAGCGTCGCCTACGGTATACTCGCGCATTATGGCGGATGAGCAGGAATCTGCGTCGGCTGAACGAGTGGAGCCGGAGCCCGCCGTTGTGTCCGATGGGAAAGCAGCGGCAGAGGCGGAGATTGAACCCGGCAAAAGCCCGGACGAAGAACCCAGAATTGAGTCTGACGAGAGCGCCGCGAGGCAGGGCGAAAGCGTCGAGATCGGCTGCCCGGTCGGGATGGGCCTCACCGACCTGAGATGCGGGCGAAAGCTCCATTTTGCGCCAGGCGGACCGGATGAGAGGCCTGTGTGCCTGATGCATTCGAAGGACCCGCTCAAGCAGTCAGGGCTACTTTATGAGGCATTCTGGTTGGAATTTGAGAGGATCCTGGAAGACGCAGGGGAGAAGGAGGCCCACTTCGAGCGGTTTGTCTTCCCTCATCTCAATCTTAGTAAAAGGAAATTCCAAGCGATCTGCCGTTTTGCCGACGCGATCTTCACTCAGGAGGCAATGTTCGGCGATGCCGTCTTCGCCCAGGGCGCAAGCTTCTTCAATGCAACCTTCATGCAGGACGCGGAGTTCTGGAACGCGACCTTCACGCTGGACGCAAGCTTCAGGGGAGCGACCTTCGCACAAGACGCAGACTTCGCAGATGCGATCTTCACGCAGGACGCACACTTTGACAGCGCGGCCTTCACGCAGGACGCACACTTCTGGAAGGCGACCTTCCTGCATCTCGCAGACTTCAGTCGTGCGATCTTCATGCGCGACACAAACTTCGGTGATGCGACCTTCACGCTGGCCACAGACTTCAGTTATGCAACCTTCACGCAGGATGCGAACTTCAACCAAGCGACCTTCACACAGGATGCGGTCTTCAGAAGTGCTGCCTTTATGCAAAATGCAAATTTCAACCGAGCGACCTTTGCACGAAGCGCATACTTCAATGGTGCAACCTTCACGCTAGCGGCGCGATTCGTGGAGACAAGATTTCAGGGGACGGCTAGCTGGTGGGGCAGCCGGTTTCTCGATCGGGCAGAGTTTCGGCGCACAATCTTTGATCCTCAAACTGCCGGACACGAGAGCGCTTTATTCGCCTTGGCGGCCTTCAACAAGCCCGGAGAGATCGTATTCGACGAGGTTGATCTCAGCCGAGTCTTCTTCCATGACTGTGACGTGAGCCAAGTATGGTTTACGTCTTCCGCGCGATGGGCGAACCGGGAAGACAATCGCGGCTTAGCGGTCTATGAAGAGACGATTCCCCTCAAAGAGTATCGCGCGCTGGAATTGAAGAGGGATGGCCAGCGCGACTACGACGCCGTAGCGCAGATCTATCAGCAGTTGAAGAAGAACTACGATTCCCGCCTAGACTATTGGACGGCCAATAAGTTTCATTATGGCGAAATGGAGATGAAGCGGCTTGCCGTGCCAACGAGCGGGCCACTTCTGGGCCTGCGGCGGTGTCTACATCGAAGACTGAGCCTGGTGGCCCTGTACCGCTACGCGAGCGACTACGGGAACAGCTATGGAAAGCCGGTGCTGTGGCTGCTGGGAATCCTAGCCTTGTTTGCGGCATTGTTTCCCTTTCCCGGGGTTGGATTGAAGCGGCAAGGAGCCAGCCAGGCCGAGAGCTACGCATCGGTTTGGAATGTTCAAAAGGGCTATGCAGAGAATCTGTGGACGGAGGCGCGTTTGGCAGGCAAGGGCGCGATCACCGCCGTCGATACGGCGACATTTCAGAAGAGCGCCGAGTACGCTCCTGCCTACCCCTGGGGCCGGGTTCTGGCGATCTTCGAGACTTTGCTGACTTCGACTCTGTTTGGCTTGTTCCTTCTAGCGATCCGGCGGCAGTTCAGGCGGTAGCACCCCTCCGGCAGCGGGATGGATGGAATCTGCGAGGCAGAGTTAAAGCAGAGGAGAAACTCGAAGGCCGCGGCGACGGGCCTCCCGCTTGTTTCAGGGGACGATGAGCCGATAGCCAGAAAATGCGACCGGATGCGCGGCGCGGCGATCCCTTGTAAAGTAGGTAGGTCCGGGCGGCAAGGCGGAAACGCCCGCGCAATTGCAAATCCCCACAAGGAGTTCGACCCCATGAAGCGAATCGGTCTTAGCACAGTCCTGTTCTGCGCGCTGGCCTCGGCCGCCTCGGCCGCCCAGCAGCCCGCCGCCGCGCCGGGTGCCCAGCAACCCATGGCTGCGCCCGCCAGTTCTCCCCAGCCGACGACCGCGGCCGAAGCGCCCGCGAGCGATACCAGCTACATTGACGCCCAGGGCACGGCGCACGTGACGCGGGTGGTTCCGGTACCGGCAGCCCTCAGCATCCAGTCGCGGTATTTTCTGAGCCACGCCATCCCGGACCAAGGTCCGCCCGTGCCGCTGGAGCAGCGCCGCAAGGGGACGGACGAGTACACGGCGCATGCCCGCGCCGAGTGGGACCTGGTCTGCCCCAACCAGCTTGTCGAGGACAAGATTGCCGGAGTGCCGGTGCGCATTGTGACGCCGGAGGGAATGCCGGAGGCCAACAAGGACAAGGTGCTGCTGAACCTGCACGGCGGCGGCTTCAACTCCGACTCAGGATCTTACACCGAGTCGATTCCCATGGTCGGCTTCACCAAGATCAAGGTGGTGGCCGTGCTGTACCGCCTGGCGCCCGAGCATCCCTTCCCCGCGGCGGTGGACGACTCGGTGGCCGTGTACAAGGAACTGCTGAAGAGCTACAAGCCGAACCACATCGTCATCTACGGAACCTCGGCGGGAGCGATACTGACCGCCGAAGTGGCCGCCAAGCTGAAACAACTGGGACTGCCGCAGCCCGCGGCGCTGGGCATCTTCAGCGGCATGGGAGATTTTGCGCGCGACGGCGATTCGATAAGCCTGTTTTCGCTGCAAGGCCTCTCCGGGCACCTTGACCCTTCGGGCGCTGGCCCTCACGACCCGTATTATGTGGCCGGAACCGACCCCAGGGACCCGATCCTGTCGCCGATCTACTCCGACCTGCACGGGCTGCCGCCCACGCTGTTTGTCACCAGCGAACGCGACCTGCTGCTGAGCGGCACCGTCAACCTGCACCGGGCATACCTGGAGGCGGGCGTCGATGCGCGGCTGGTGGTCTTTGACGGCCTGCCGCACGCCTTCTGGTACAGCCCGCTGCTGCCCGAGGGGCTGGAGGCGAACCATATGATGGCGGAGTTCTTCGTGAAGCAGTTGGGCAATTGAGGCAGTCTTACCGTTCCTGCAACGCGGATATCGTGCGATCCCACCCTAGTCCGCAAAATGGCGCCCCACGGACGAAGACCTGTCCGTGGGGACCATGGAGACGCGGCGAGGGTGGGGCGCCCAGGTATCAATCCGGCGCCGGAAGCGCAGGTCCTTCGGCTGCGGTCGCCGCGGCGGCCTCCGCCCCCTATGAGCAAGATAGTTGGAAGAGGCGGTTTATAAACAAAATCAGCAAGTTAGCCACCGCTTCGCGGTGATGGCGAGTTCGCTGGTTGGCGGGTTCATAGCCGGCGCAACTTGCGAAGGCGAGTTGAGCTGCTCAGGATGACGGATCTGTTCGGCAGTGAAGCCCAGAGGCAGCACACTAGCAACTGGAGTGGCTTGCCGGTTCACTCTCGTCCGGCAGGGGCGTGACCGGAATCTGCAGGGCGGAGTTGAAGCGGGGGAAGAACTCGAAGGCGGCGGCGACGGCGGTCAGCTCGACGATCTCCTGGAGGCTGAAGTGGGCGCTGAGTTCGGCGAAGGCCTCTTCGTCGATGGCGTGGCCCGAGCCGTGGAGCAGGCTGGCGTAACGGAAGCCGGCTTTCTCCTTTTCGGTGAAGGGACCGGTCTCGAAGGCCTCCAGGCCGGCCACCTGCTCGGGCGTGGCGCCGCGGCGGACGGCCAGAAAGCTGTGGGCGCTGACGCAGTAATCGCACTGGTTGAGCAAGGCCACGCGAGTGGCGACGAGCTCCTTGTACCAGCCCTGGAGCGCGCCCTCGGCCATCAGCGGCTTGAGCAGGGCGGCGATGCCCAGCACCAGCTCCGGGGTGTTGGCCAGCGCTTTGAACATATTGGGCACCACGCCGCGGTCGGCATAGAGCCTGTCGTACAGAACGGCCACCTCGGCGGGGACCCCGTCGCGCTCCAAAAGTGGAACGCGGGCTTCAACAGAGCTTTCAGCACACATAAGTACTCCGAAAAAACATCTGCATCAGTGTAAATCCATGGGCACGCAATCCGGTCCCGAAAGTGAACGGGGCGGAGAAAGCGGGAAAGTTCGCGCGCTTCGACTCCGGTTGCAGGCAATTCCGATTGAGACCAAGGCGGAAAGGCTCTAGCCTCCAGGGTATCGATGCGGAAAGCTCGGGCTGCGGGGCGAAGAGCCATTGGGCCCGCTTCGGCGGCGCTCGGGACGACAGCTTCATTGGGGAAGCTCCTGCCATGCAGCCACACGGGAACGGTTCGGCGCGAGGGTTGACCGGCCGGTTGACCGAGGCGGCGCTGGGCTACCAGCGGATCCTGGACGCGAACCCGCGCCAGCCCAAGGCGCTGGTGGGCATGAGCCTGGTGGCGCTGGCCAGCCGCCAGTTCGAGGCCGCGGTGAAGATGGCTGAAACGGCTGTGGATGCGGCGCCGGAGATGGGTGTCGCATGGGTGGCGCTGGGTCAGGCGCTGAAGGCCGCCGGCCGAAGCGGCGAGGCGGAGCGCGCCTACGGCGAGGCCATCGGCCTGGACGGGATGAGCGCACTGGCCCGCATGGGGCTGGGCGAGCTGAAGATCGCCACGGGACGCTTTGAGGAGGCGGAGAAGGAGTTTGAGCTGGCGCTGAAGCGGCAGCCGGCGCTGGTGGCGGCGCACCTGGGCTTGGGCAATGCGCTGGCCGCGCTGGGGCAGAATGAGCAGGCGCTGGAGCGCTACGAGCGGGCGCTGGCTCTGCGCCCGCACCTGCCCGAGGGCGAGTTTGCGGCCGGGTTTGCCCTGGCGCGGCTGGGACGGCTGAAGCAGGCCGAGGCGCGCTACCGACGAGCGCTGGTGCTGCGCCCGGACTTTGCCGCGGCCTGGATGAATCTGGGCAGCCTGCTGCGCGAGCAGGGGCGCGAGGTCTTTGCCGAAGCGGCCTTGCAGCGGGCCGTCGAGTTGCGCCCGGACTTGATTGCGGGCTGGATCAACCTAGCAATTCTGGAGTGGGAACGCCGCCGGCCGGTGGAGGCGGAGGCGTACTTGCGCAAGGCCTTCGCGCTGAATCTCGAGCAGGTGGAGACGCTGGTGGCCTGGTGCCAGTTCCGCGCGGCGGAGCGGGACCAGGCCGGCGCCTGGGGCTGGCTGCGCTGGGCCCTGGAGCGCGATCCCGACCACGCCGAGGCCGTGAACATGAACGGCATTCTGCTCCATACCGATGGCCGTTTCGCCGAGGCGATCGAGGCCTTTGAGCGGGCCGAGGGCCTGGGCAGCCGGGCCGCGGCCTCCAACCGCGGAAACTCCCTTTTGGATATGGGCCGGATGGGTGAGGCCTTGCGGGCCCACCGGACGGCTGTGGAGCGCGATCCGGCTCATCCCGGCGCGCAGTACAACCTTGCCTTGACGCAGCTTCGGCTGGGCGACTGGGAACAAGGCTGGCCGGGGTATGAGGCGCGCTGGCGCTTTCGGGAGGTTCATCGCAGCCCGCGCGTCTTCCGCCAGCCCCGGTGGCAGGGCGAACCGCTGAAGGGCCGCCGGGTGCTGCTCCATGCCGAGCAGCGACTGGGCGATACCATTCAGTTCTGCCGTTACGCAGCCCTGGTCGCGGCGCGGGGCGGCGCGGTCATTCTGCAGGTGCAGGCGCCGGTCGCGGGGCTGATGGCCTCGCTCGCCGCGGTGCGCGCCGGCCAGGTGGAGATTGCACTGCTGGGCGCAAAGCCGCCTCCGTTCGACTTGGAGTGCCCGCTGCTGAGCCTGCCAGCCGTCTTTGGAACCACGATAGAGACGGTTCCCTGGACGGGCGCGTACTTGGCGGCCGATGCGCGGCTTGCGTTGGAAAAGTGCGCGCAGACTCCACACGTCCGGCCCATTCCGCATTCCCATCCCGACTCCGCCCGGCGGCCGTTGCGCGTGGGACTCGCCTGGGCGGGCAATCCCCGCTACAAGGCGGACCGCCAGCGCTCCGTGGAGTTGAAGACGTTGATTCCCCTGCTGCGCACTCCCGGCATCAACTGGATCTCGCTGCAAAAGGGCGAGGCGGCGAAGCAGTTGTCCGGCCTGGCCGGCAGCGTCTTTGTCTGGGACGGGTCGAGCGCGGATAAGGACCTGGCCGAAACGGCCGCCATGGTGGCCACGCTCGATCTGGTTCTCACCACCGACACCTCGATCGCCCACCTGGCGGGCGCCATGGGCAAGCCGGTCTGGATTCTGCTGCCCCACCTGAGCGACTGGCGCTGGATGCAGGAGATCGAGACCACACCGTGGTACCCGACCACAAGGCTCTTCCGCCAGCGCATCCCCGGCGACTGGGCTGGAGTGCTGGAGCGCGTGACCGGGGAGTTGGGCGAGGTGCGCGAGGCGCGGTCGAGGCCGGCGCAGCCGGGGCTGAAGGGAAGGCGAGCGAGGCAGGACTCCCAGGCTGCCGGGCTCGTCCCGGCGTAAAGCCCAAGGCCAGGATCAAAAAATGTTGAAATTGTTCTTGACATCGAGTACTCTGCATAGTAGAGTACTCTTCATGATGGATCAAGGTCTCTCGTATCGCTTCGATTTCAGCCGCATGAACCATCCCCTCGCCATGGTTCGGCAGAATGGCAGGGCAACCGCATGAAAGTCCATTCGATGGCAGATGCCTCGCCCCGGTCCTCGTCTGGCCTTCCTGAATCGATTCCGCTCGAAGTCGTTTCGCTGGTCAAGCGCTTCGGTCCGGTGACGGCAGTCGACGGCATCTCGCTGGAGCTGCGCGGCGGCGAATGCCTGGGATTGCTGGGGCCAAACGGAGCCGGCAAGAGCACTCTGATCCGCAGCGTCGTGGGCCGCGTCATTCCCGATGCGGGACGCGTCGCGGTCTTCGGATCTCCGGCGGGTTCCCTCGAGGCCCGCGCAGCCCTGGGATGGGTTCCGCAGGAGCTGGCTCTCTATCCCCGGCTCACGTGCAGGGAGAATCTGGCCGCCTTTGGGCGGTACCACGGCCTCTCTGGCGGGAAACTGACGGAGTCCGTTGCGTGGTGCCTGGACTGGGCCGCGCTGGCTGACCGCGCTGGAGACCTGGCGAAGAACCTCTCCGGCGGCATGAAGAGGCGTCTCAACATGGCGGCCGGGATCATCCATCGGCCGCGCGTGGTGCTGATGGATGAACCGACGGTGGGCGTCGATCCGCAGTCGCGCAACCGCATCTTTGAGATGATCGAAGCCCTGCGCGCCGAGGGCGCCGCGATGGTCTATACCACGCATTACATGGAAGAGGCCGAGCGGCTCTGCGATCGCGTCGCCATCATCGATCACGGCCGCATCATCGCGCAGGGCTCCCATGAGGAGCTTGTCCAAAGCGCCTTCGCCTCGCGCAGCCAGGTTCTGGCTCGCCTTGCCGGCCCTCCCGGGGAGATCGACGCATGGGTCGAGCGGCACGCCGGGCGGCTGGTGGACGGCGCCGCTGAGCTCACCATCGAAGATTCCACTCTGATTGCCGGTCTGCTCGACGATGCCGCCCGCTCCGGCCTCAAACTGTTGGACGTTACCATGCGGCGGCCCAACCTGGAGTCTGTTTTCCTGCACCTCACCGGAAGGGAGTTACGCGATTGATCGTCTCCGTTGCCCGTACCGCTCTGCTCAGCCTGCGCCGCGACCGTGCCGCGCTGGCGATGAGTTTCATCCTGCCCATCGCCTTCTTCTCCATCTTTGCCACCATCTTTGGCGGCCGCCACGATTCGACGTCCAAGATCAACGTCATTCTGGTGGACGAGGATCACAGCCCCGCGTCGCTCGACCTGGCGCGCGGCCTGGAACGCGAAGACTCGCTCGTTGTCCTCACCAGACCTCCGTCGAAAAGCAAGGGAGCGGAGCTGCCGGAGTATACGGCGGCAACCGCGGAGGCCGCGGTCAAGGCCGGCACAGCGCCGGTAGCGCTCATCATTCCCGCAGGCTTCGGCCAGAATCCGGTTTCATTCGGAGGCAGCCAGACTGGCCCGGCGATTCAACTGCTCAACGACTCCAGCGACCTGATTGCTCCGCAGATGGTCGCGGGCTTGTTGCAGAAAGCCGCCATGACATCGATGCCCGACGTCATGGCGGAAGAGGGAATGAAGTACACGGATAAGTACATCGGTGGGTTCACGCCCGATCAGCGAAGCCGGATGAAATCCAGCATGGATCAGTGGCGCAAGGCTGAGAGTGATGGCGGCGTCACAGGCAAAGGGTCCGCCAGCGGAGGCCCGATCGCCGTCAAATCCCGCGCCGTCGTCGGCGAAAACAAGGACATGGTGTCCTTCTATGCGGCGGCTATCGGCGTCATGTTCCTGCTCTTCACCGCCAGCAACTCGGCCGGAGTGCTGCTGGATGAAGCCGAGAGCGGAACGCTGGATCGCGTGCTCAGTTCGCGCGTCACCATGACCACCCTGCTGGCGGGCAAGTTGGCGTACAACACGCTGCTGGCGTTCATGCAACTCACGGTCATGTTCCTATGGGGCTGGGCGGTCTTCAAACTCGATCTCCTTACCCATATTCCGGGCTTTCTGGTCATGGGCCTGTGCACCGCCTTCGCCGTGGCGGCCTTTGGCATGTTGCTGGCCAGCATATGCAGCACGCGGGCGCAGCTGGGCGCGCTCTCCACGCTGGTGATTCTGATCATGTCTTCCGTCGGCGGCAGCATGTTTCCCCGCTTCATGATGCCCGCCGCCATGCAGAAGGCTGGCCTGTTCACCATCAACGCCTGGGCCATCGACGGCTTTACGAATGTCTTCTGGCGCGATTATCCGGTCCAGCAGCTTTGGCCGCAGGTGTGCGTGCTGCTGGCCATCGGCGTCGCACTCTCTCTCATCGCCCGCAGGATCGCCCGGCGCTGGGAGTTTGCCTGATTCATCGCGCGCGGGGGAACTGCGCCGGGGGTCCATCAACGCCGTAGGTTTCTGAAGGCCATAAAGGAGAACTGACATGACAGCAAACGATGAAGAGATGGAACTGAAAGACAGGCTGAGCCTGATTGAAAACATGATCGCCGAGGGCCGGCGCACCACCGAGAGCTGGGCCTGGACCTTCGTTTTCTGGGGTCTGGCCTACTATGTCGCCATCGCCTGGACGGTCTGGGACCAATGGCCGTGGGCCTGGCTGGTGACCATGGCGAGCGCCTGGGTGCTGTGCTGGGCCATTATCCGGAGAAAGCATAAGAACCAGCCCGAGCCGAAACCCGCGACCACCATTGGCCGGGCCATCTTCTCCGTCTGGGCCGCCATGGGCGTCTCGCTGGCCTTGCTGTTGCCGGCTCTGGGCCTCAGCGGCAGGTTCAGCCAACATGTGTTTGTGGCTATCGTTTGCGCCATGCTGGGCGTTGCCAACGGTGCATCCGGCATGATTATCCGGTGGAAGGCGCAGATTGCCAGCGCATTTGTCTGGTGGGCGGCAACCGTGGCTGCGTGCTTTGGCTCCGATGACCAATGCACGGCCGTATTCCTGGTGGCCATCTTCTTCTGCCAGATCGTCTTCGGCATCTACGGAATGGTTTGCGAGGCTCGCCTGCGCAGGCAGCGGGGTGCGATCCATGCCTGAGCTGCCGGAGCTGAATCCTGTGATCCACGGGAAGCTGCGCCTGGCCTTGCTCTCGCTGCTGATTGGGGTCGAAGAGGCGGAGTTTACCTGGCTGCGCTCGAAGACCGGCTCGACCGACGGCAACCTGGGGGCGCAACTGCTGAAGCTGGAAGAAGCCGGCTACGTGACGGTCGAGAAGAAGTTCGTCCAGCGCAAGCCGCAGACCCTCTACCGCATGACCGAAGCCGGCCGGCAGGCGCTGACCGAGTACGTCCAGGCGCTGAAACAACTGCTGGGCGGGGCCATCGGCGGCTGAGCAAGAGCCTTCATTCTTCGGGCTGCAGGCTCTTTCGCACCCGCTCCATGACGCCCAGGTAATAGGCCAGGTTGTGGATGGTGTTCAGTGTTCCCGAAAGCGGCTCGCCGGCCTGCATCAGGTGGCGCAGGTAGGCGCGCGAGTAGCGTCGGCAGACCATGCAGTTGCAGGCGGGGTCGGGCGGGCCTTGGTCCTCGGCGTAGCGTTTGCCTTTGATGTTCAGCCGCCCTTCGCTGGTGAAGAGCAGTCCATGGCGCGCGGCGCGCGTGGGCAGCACACAGTCCATCATGTCCACGCCCATGAGCGCGTACTGCTCGATCTCGTCCGGGTAGCCCACGCCCATCAGGTAGCGGGGCTTGGCGGCGGGCAGCAGCGGCAGCACTTCGGCGATGGTCTCCTCGGTCAACTCGCGCGGCTCGCCCACGCTCAGGCCGCCGATGGCGTAGCCGTCGAAGTCCATCTCCACGAGGCGCTCGGCGCTCTCGCGGCGCAGATCGCGGTAGGTTCCTCCCTGCACGATGCCGAAGAGGCTCTGCGTCCGGCCACCCAGCTCGTTGCGCCAGATGACCTCCTCGCAACGCGCGCGAAAGTGATCGAGCGACCGGCGGGCCCAGTCCATGGTGAGGCGCAGGCTCTCCTCGGCGCGGTCGCGGCCAGCGGGATATTCGGTGCACTCGTCGAAGGCCATGCAAATGTCCGCGCCCAGCGCAATCTGCACGTCCATGGAGTGCTCGGGCGTGAAGAAGTGGCTGCTGCCGTCCAAATGCGAGCGGAAGCGCACGCCCTCGTCGCTGACCTTGCGCATCGCGCTCAGGCTGAAGACCTGAAAGCCGCCGGAGTCGGTGAGCAGGGCGCGCGGCCAGCTCATAAAGCGGTGCAGGCCGCCCATGCGCCGGATGGCTTCGTGGCCTGGCCTGAGGTAGAGGTGGTAGGTGTTGCCCAGGATCAGCTCGGCGCCCAGGGTTTCCAGCACGTCCTGCGCAACGGCCTTGACCGTCCCGGCGGTGCCCACCGGCATGAAGACCGGCGTCTGGACGGCGCGGTCCGGCAGGCAAAGCTCGCCCCGCCGTCCACCGGCTTCGGTCGCTGCAAGCACATTGAATTCGAGGGCCACCAGACGATTCTACCGGCTGACCCAGGCATCGCTTTCGAGCCGGACGACGGCACTGGCTCCGCCTCTTGAGCCTTCCACAAAGCCGGGTACCCCAAGTCTCGCCTTTGAGACCTGGGATCCCAACAACTGCGCTGCCGACTTCTCGAATCCTGGAACAACAACTTCAGGCGCAATCTCGTCGAGCGGAATCAGCACGAAGGCGCGCTCGGCCAAGCGCGGATGCGGTATCTCAAGGCCCGGCTCGCTGACTTGGAGGTCGCCAAAGAGGAGAATGTCCAGGTCCAGCGTTCGGGGTCCATTCACAAATCCCGCCGCTCTGTCCCGGCCAAACTCCTGTTCGATGGCCAGCAGCCCATCCAGCAGCTCCCGCGGCGCCAGATCGGTCTCCAGCGCGGCGACGGCATTCACAAACCGTGGCTGCTCGACGAAGCCCACCGGCTCGGTCAGGTAAAGCGACGACCGGCGGGCCAGGCGTCCCAGCGACTCTAGGCGCAAAGCGGCCGCGGTGAGCGTAGCCTCCGGCGTTCCCGCCCAACTGGCCAGGTTAGCGCCCATTCCGATGTAGGCCGTGCGCATGATCTTCAGGGTATCGCGACTCTCGATACAGCGCTTATGCCGGATGCCGTACCAACGCGACACCCTCCAGCGCCGCCGCGGCGATCAGCTCTCTGTCAAAGGACGCGAGTGGCAGTCCCTTCCGTTTCGCCAATTCCAGATATGCCGCGTCGTAGGCGGAGAGTCCGTGACGGCGCACAAGCGGTAGCAGGGCGATGCCGTCTGGCGCAGGGGAAGATCTGTCGATGCGAATATCCAGGCCGGATAGCGTCTGCAGGAACTCACTGGAAATCGCTTCCGTGATCCGCCCTCTCCTTTCGCTAATAGCCAAGACGTTGGCAACTTCAAGAGGCCAAAGCGCTGGAACCTCGGCATAAGTTTCTACAAGCGATGCGAGAACGCCGCGGCCATAGGGCGTGCTCTCATCGGCAAAACACCAACTCATGGTCATGGAGGCATCGAGCACGAACGGCATCAGTATCTGTGCCCTTCATGCACCGTGCTCTTCAGGCCGAGCCCGTCGAGGGTAGCGCCATGCCTCTCAGCAAAGCGGAGCATGGCTTCGACCGCCTGCCGCCTCTGACCGTTTTGATCAGGCTTCCCCGAGAGGTCTTCTTTCATCAGCTCGCGCACATAGGTTTCCAAAACGAAACCTCGCGCCTGAGCCTGCGCGGCCAGGTCATCGGGAATGTTGAGCGTAACCCGCATGGAGAAAGCGTAGCAGGACTGCAAAAAAAACGCCATCGAGAGATACGACCCGTTCCCGCCCAACTGGCTAGGTTGCCGCCCATCCCGGTGTAGGCCGCGCGCATACGCTCAGGGCATCGCGAAGGGATAGAGCCGAGGGTTTCCGGGGCTGGTGCTCGCGCAATCCAGCCACGACCCTTCTATTGCTCACGCAGCGGATTTCACCAGGCGATTGTATAGCCATCCAAAAACAGCGCCGCCGATCAGGCCGTCCGCGACAGCATACAGCGTCACGATGACAACTTCCACAATGCTGCGGGTTGCATGGTAGCCGAGATAGCATGAGGACAGCATCTCAAGAAAACCGCGGCCGTAGTTGCCGCATACGAGGTTGGCCAGAGCGACCGCCAGCACACCTCCTCCCCAAAGAATTGCACTTGCCAGGGCTAGGGCCTTGACGTCGAATTTCATAGTTCCCTCCTCGGACACACATTTTACGTCGGACACACATTTTGGCCAAGGGAGACAAATGTGGCGCTGCGGTCCGCGCACCGTTTGACACCTCTAGCAGGACAGCGAAAATGGGACGGCCGACAGACTTACTGCACCGTCCCCTGCGGCCGCAGCCGGCGCAGGTCCAGGGCGCACTCGACGGCATTCTGGGCGTGGAGGCGCAGATTGTCGCAGGCGACCCACAGCCACAGCCGGGAGGCCGCATTCGGGTTGCGGCCGATGCCCGGTTCGGGGCGCAGCCGGACCAGGAGATCGTTCTGGCCGGTGGCGGCCAGGTTGGAGGGCGAATCCGTGTCTTCGAGCACCAGGTCCACGTGATCGCCGCTCAGCGCCTCTTCCAGCGCGGAGATCTCAACGGGGCGCTCCAGCTCGACGGCAATCGAAAATGTCAGTCCGTGAAAGACCGGGGCATGAATAACCTGCAAGGCCAGCGCCGGCCAGCGTCCGCCGGCGAGCGCGTCATAGTGGCGGCGCACCCTGGCTTCGACCGCGCTCAGGCTGATGACGGCGTTCTCGCCCAGGCCGCCGAGCAGGTTATAGGCTGCCTGCGCATCGTAGAGGGCGCGCGGTAGACCCTGAAAGCTGAGCAGGCTGATGGTCTGCTGGTGCAGTTCGTCCATGGCGGCGCGGCCAAACTCGCTGGCCGGCTGGAGCAGCGTGGCGGCGGCAAAACGCACCGGCGCGGCCAGCTGAAGCCGCCCCAGAACCAGCGCCAGCGCCAGCGCCGCGGGGTGGGCGGGGACCACGGCGGGGGTAAACAGGTCGGGAGCGGCGGCCGCCGAACCCAGCCAGGGAGCGCGCACCAGCACGCCCGTCTCCCGGTCGAGGGCGCCGGAGACGTCAAGGACCGTGGAGCCGGAGCGGAGCGCCTGACGCCAGTGCTTGCGGGTCAGGTTCTCCGTGCCGCAGAAGAAGGTGAAGTCCACGCGCTCGAAGGCATCGTCGGCGATGGCCTGGAGGAATGTGACCTCGTCGCCAACCTGGTCCAACTGGCCCTCCGCGGCCTCTTCGTCGAGCAGGACAAGCTTGGCGGCCGCCAGGGGCGACTCCTCCAGGGCTTCCTTCAACTCCCGGCCGAGCAGGGTAGAGGTTCCGGCAATGGCGATCTTGTACACAGGCGTCCTTTTCGCTGGGAAGGATTAAGAGGGGGTCACGGGGCCTGGCTCCGCCGCGGCCGCTTCAGGGCTGGGATCTCCGCCCGGCCGTTTCCTTCGCCGCCGCGACCAGGAATACGCCGCCCGCGCCCATATGCCGGAGAACATGTAGATCAGCCCAATCGCGAAGAACGAGACGTTCGAGTACCGGAGAACGACATAAAAGACGGGGCCCAGCACAAAGAGGAGTTGGAATGGATGGCTGCGCGAGAAGTTGATCTCCTTGCCCGACCAGAAACGCCAGGTGCTGACCATCAGGAATCCGCACAACCCCACCAGGATGAGCCAGGGAATGGCAATCCACCGCCACCAATCGCTGATGGGAATGCCGTAGAAGAAGTGGACTGTCGAGGCCACGATCCCGGCCGCCGCCGGTATCGGCATGCCTACAAAGTACTTGCGATCCGGCCGGCCGGGATTGCGCGGCTGGGCGTCGTGGCTGATATTGAACCGGGCCAGGCGCGAGACCCCGCCGATGAGAAACAGAAAGCAGATGAAGGCCCCGGCCTGCTGCAAGTGGAGGCGCAGCTGCGGGTTCATGGTATCGGGCAGAAAATGGAAGCCCCAGATGAGCGCCAGCAGACTGGGAGCGAGGCCAAAGGTGATGGCGTCGGCCAGTGAATCCAGCTCCTTGCCAAACTCGCTGGCGGTATTGGTCATGCGGGCGATGCGCCCGTCGAGGGCATCGAAGGGGATGGCGAAGAGGATGGCGATGGCTGCCCAATCCAGATGGGTTTGCGCGTCGCCGCCGATGGCCGCCCAATCCCGATGCGTTTGCACGTCGCCGGCGATGGCCGTGATGGTCTCGGTGATGGAGAAAAAGCCGGCGGCGATGTTGCCCACGGTAAACAACGAAGGCAGCAAGAACATGCCGCGGCGAAACCGGGCGCGGGCCTTGGCTCTGGCCAGGGCGTAGTCGCGGCCGTTCACAGCGGCTCTCCATCCGGCATGGCCGCCAGCACACTCGATCCGCCCTTGACGCGCTGGCCCACCTTGACCCGCAGTCGGGCCTCAGCCGGCAGCAGCACATCCACCCTGGAGCCGAACTTGATGAGGCCTACGCGCTGGCCGCGCTCCACCGTGTCGCCCTCGCGGAAGTTGAAGACGATGCGCCGCGCCAGCAGGCCGGCAATTTGTTTGAAGGTGATCTCGAAGCCCTTGCCGCGCACGGTGACGGCGTTCTGTTCGTTGCGATCCGCCGAGGCAGGCTTCATGGCATTCAGATACTCGCCCTTGCGATAGCGCACCTGGGTGAGAACACCACCGATCGGTGAACGGTTCACGTGCACGTCGAAGACGCTGAGGAAGATGCTGACCCGCTGGCGGGGCCCTTCCGGGGTGGCGATAGCAGCCGTCTCGGTGACCAGGCCGTCGCCGGGCGACACAATCAACCCCTGGCCATCGGGAATTCTCCGCTGGGGGTCGCGGAAGAACCATAGAAAGAACGCCGCCAGCAGCACAGGAACGACGCTCCAAGCCCAACCGCGCGTAGCCCAGGCCAGCACCAGCGCCACCACCAGCAAGCTAGAACCGTAGATGTAACCGTCACGGACCATTGTCCCAGACGATTATACGGTGATTCCGCCTGGAGCCTCGGCTTTTTCACTCATGCGCCCGACAGGCGGCCCAAGCGAACGCGGCGCCGGATACAATCCACCGGCTAGGAAGCCACAAGGACCGCTCGCGAGGCCGCACACACCCCATTAGCGAGGCTGAACCCCGGCGGGTTCGCCCGCTGGAACCGAAGCGACGACGCGGAACTGGCTACCGAACTCTAGGCGAGAACCGGCAACCGGCGCTCCAGGGCGAAGATCTTATCCTTGGCGTGCAGCTTCAGCTTCTTCAGGCGCACTTCCTCAAGCTGTTCTTCCTGGGAGAGATAGGGCTTCTGAAGCAAATCCTCCAGCCGTTGAGCGTAGCGGCGATGTTCGGCGTGCAGACGATCGATCTCTTCGCTCAACGCTGGATTCTGTACTTCATCCATCAAGCACCTCCTGTAATCACTTAACATTTACATATATCGCCATTGGAGCACAGACGGCAAGAGCGAAAGGAAACGAAGGTCATCTGAAGCTGTGGAATTTCGAATGGAGAACATCCTGCGCGATCGTGATCAGGCACGTTCTCCAGACTTCGCGCCAGCCGCCGCGGCCGGCCCGGATCAAGCCAGACGCAGCTCCAGCAGAACCGCATCTTCAATGGGATCTGCGTAGTAGCGTGGGCGGTGGCCGGTTATTGCGAATCCTTGCGCCCGGTAGAACGCGAGCGCCGCCAAGTTCGAAGCGCGCGCTTCGGCCAGCACTTCCGTAACCCGCGCCGTTTTGAATTCTTCGACCATTGCCATGAGAATTCGATGGGCCACGCCTTGGCGCTGACTTCCGGCGGCCACCGCAATGGTCTCCAACTCGGACTGCGGAGGGAGCAGACTGGCCACCGCGAAGCCTTGAACGGCGCCGTGCCCCGCCTCCTCGGCCACCAACGCAATGCGCCGCGGCGCGGCATCGGGGTTCAGCGCTGCCGCGTAGGCCGAGCGCGGCCAGCGCGGCGCTTGCGGCAGGCTCTGCTCAAGCTCGATCACACGGTCCAGGTCCGCGGGCGCCATGCGGCGAATCCGCACCTCGGCGTCAAGAGGAAGATTCATGGGCGTGGCGGCGCGGCAGGCTCGCCGAAGATCTCCGCATCCGAGCGGCGCAGGTAATGGCCGTCCAGCAGCGCCACGTCGACAAACTCCCCGGCCGCGACGCGCGGCGCGCAGAGCGCAAGCGCATCGGCGGCTGTGGGCGGGAGAATTCGAACCGGCGCCGCGTCCGGCCAAGCGGAAGAGAGCAGAGCGGCGGCGGCATGATCACAGACGGCGAGGCGCGCACCGGCGGAATCGATGGCCGCAAGCTCCGCTGCCCCGGCGAGCATTTCGGTTGGTTGCCGGTCTGGTCCCGCCAAGCGCAGAAAGACCTCATGGCGATGCGCATCGAGAGCCGCCGAACCCAATCCCGCCTTCGCCGCCAGCACCTCCAGCCGCGAAACCGCGACGACCGGAATCCGCGCCGCCTCAGCGAGGCCCTTCACGGCGCTCAGCCCCACGCGCACGCCGGTAAAGCTGCCCGGCCCGTTCACGGCCACTATGGCCGCCAGATCCTTCAGCCCAACGCCGCTCCGCGCCAGCAACTCGCCGACGGCGGCCACCAGCGTGGCCGAATAGCTGCGCCCTTCGAGCTCGATCTGGCCGAGAATCTCCACCGCGCCCCCGGTCAGGCGGCCGAGGGCGACGGAGCCGGAGGGTCCGCAGGTATCGATGGCGAGGAGAAAGGCATAGTCCTGCATGGCGGCTGATTATACCGCCTTGAGCGCCTGCTCCAGGTCGGCGATCAGGTCTTCCTTGTCTTCAATTCCGATCGACAGCCGGATGCGCCCCTGGGTGATGCCCATCGCTGCGCGCTGCTCCTCGGTTACCGAAGCGTGCGTGGTGGTGGCCGAGTGGGATGCCAGGGACTCGACCCCGCCCAGCGACTCCGCGCTGAGGAAGATCTTGATCGCCTTCAGGAACCGTCCCGCCGCAGCCTGCGATTCCAGCTCGAAGCTCAGCATCGACCCGAAACCCCTCTGCTGCTTCACGGCCAGATCGTACTGCGGATGGCTCTTCAGTCCCGGATAGGCCAGGCGCCTCACCTTGGGATGCGTGGAGAGGAACTCCGCCACCGCGCGCCCGTTCTCCTCGTGCTGCCTGATGCGCAGGGGCAGCGTCCTGATGCCGCGCAGCACCAGAAAGCACTCGAAGGGCGACATCACGCCGCCGGCCGCCTTTTGAACCAGCAGAAACCGCTCCTTGTGCTCGGGCGTCGAGCCGATCAGCGCCCCGCCCAGCCCATCCGAGTGGCCGTTCAGATACTTGGTGGTGGAGTGCATCACGATATCCGCGCCCAGCGCCAGCGGGCTCTGCAACACCGGCGACATGAAGGTGTTGTCCACTCCAACCTCGACGCCCCTGGCGTGGGCAATCGCGCTCACCGCCGCAATGTCGGTCAAGACCATCAGCGGATTGCTGGGCGTCTCGATGAGAATCAGTTTGGTCGCCGGCCGGATGGCGGCCTCGACCGCCTTAAGGTTGCTGGTATCCACATATTCGATGTCGATGCCGTAGTGGCGGACGATGCGGTCGAAGAGGCGCACCGTGCCGGCATATACATTGTGCGAACAGAGCAGGTGGTCGCCCGCGCGCAACATGGCCACCAGAGCGGAGATCGCCGCCATGCCGCTGGTAAACACATGGCCGCTGAAACCGCCTTCGAGCGCCGCCAGAGCCTCTTCCAGCCGGTCGCGCGTGGGATTGCCGGCGCGCGAGTAGTCCCACCCTCTGTCCGTGCCGATGCCGGTCAGTTCAAAGGTGGATGAGAGGTAAACGGGCACATTCACAGCGCCGGTAAGCGGATCGGGGTACTGCCCGGCATGAACGGCAAGGGTCGAGTATCTGTATGGGGAAGTGGTCATCAGCGGCGTTTCAGCTCCTGACTCCAGCTTATCGCAGCGGAGCTGGAGCGGGCGATTCCAGGAATCTGCCGGATCCGGCGTCTCGACCTTGCCCAAAATGCCGCCTCCGACGCTGAGAGTTTTTGCAAACTGTTCAAAAGTGACCGTTCGGCAGGCCTCTTCGGTGGTAGACTGTACGCCGTGCAGCTGTTTGAGCACGCACGGTACGCGCGCTCAGCGGCCAGAAGGAACGGCAATCCCGCCGCTCCGCACAGGGGCCCTCAACCAAACTCTCCTCACCGGGAACGCCGCGATCCATGCGGCGCAATCTCCGGGAGCGTTAGCTGTTACGCATCATCGTTTCCCAGTTGTGCGTTATCGGGATGCAAGCCTGCGCCTCCCCCAGATCCGCGGGCTTGCACCTCGAGCCTTTCGCTCCCTGCTTCCCGCATCCTCTCCCGCCAGGAACGCTTTATCATGAACTGCCCGAGAATGAGACAATCGGATTAGGGTTCGATTTGCTTTCTGGATCGCTCTGGGGGAGCCCTTGACCATGCTGCGAGTCTTGTCAACACACCTGTTCCTCAACCAGCGCCTGCACCCAGGCCTGCTCGAGCTGGCTGCCCGCTCCGGCGCGGAAGGGGTGGAGATCTTTGCCGCCCGCCAGCATTTCGACTACACCAGCCGCGAACATCGAACCGAGCTCGCCAACTGGTTCCGCTCCAACCCGCTGCAACCCTTTTCCATGCACGCCCCGCTGTTTCCGGACCGCGAAATGGGCCGCGCCGGGGCTCCCGCCGTCAATCTTCTGCACCCCGAAAAGGCGCGCCGTATCGATGCCATGGACGAAGTCAAGCGCGCCCTTGAATCCGCCGAGCAAATCCAGTTCCGCAACCTTATCCTTCACCTCGGCGAACGCGACGACGGATGGTCGCTACGCACCATCGAATACGCCATCGCCGCCCTCGAGCACCTTGGCGCCTTTGCGCATCCCCTGGGCGTGCGCCTGCTGGTCGAGAACCTGACCAGCGAGCCCACAACGCCCAGCCACCTGATCACCATCCTCGAAATGGGCCACCTGAATCAGGTCGGCGTCTGTCTGGACCTGGGCCATGCCCATCTCACCGTGGGCGTCGCCGAAGCCATTGCCACCCTCGGTCCCCACATCGCCTCCGTGCACGTTCACGATAACCACGCCATCAAGGACGAGCACCTCTGGCCCGGCGAGGGCTCCATCGACTGGCGTTTTGCCGTCGAAGCCCTCAAGGCCCTCCCCTCTGCACCAGCCGCCGTCCTCGAAATCGCCCAGGACCTCCCGGAGACCCCCACCCAAATCACTGCCCGCATGGGTGAAGCCTTCTCCCTCTTCGACTGAGGAGCGGCCTTTCGCGAATCGAAATGCGAACCTCCAACCCTCCTTGTCACTCGACCGTCAGCGCGAAGGTGGTGGAGTGCGACAGAGAGCCCGAGGTTCCGGTCACCGTCACCGCGTAGGTTTGCGAGGTATGGGCGATGGAGCCGCTGACGGACCCGCAGCCGCTCAGCCCGGCCATCGCCGCCATGCCCGCAATGGCCAACAGCAGCACGGCGATCAATCGGCCGATCCGCTTACCGCCGCGCCGCAGCCTGCCGGCAAGTGGCAACAGAAGCAGCGCCAGGGAGAGCTGAGCCAGCTTGCCAATGCCGCCGCCGGCCCATTCCGAGTCTGCCGAAGCCGGCGGCTCGTGGATTGTCAGGGTTACCGTGGTGGTTCCCGAGCCGGCTGGGACACTGGCCGGGGAGAAGACGGCCGTCGCTCCGGCGGGCAGGCCGCTGGCCGATAGCGCGATCGCTTGCGTGAAGGCGCCGGCTCCGCTCGCCGGGCTGATGGTGATGTTCTCTTCGACGGTTCCACCCGGAAGCACCGTCGCCGAGCTGCCGGCGCCGCCGGCCAGGGTGATCGTGAAGTCTGTAGCGGCGGGCAGGCCGATGACGACTGTATAGCTCTGGCTGCCGGTGCGCGGCCCTGTTCCCGCGCTGCTGTCCGCCGCTGCAACGGTGAAGGAAAACGAACCGGCCGCCGTTGGCGTTCCCGCGAGCACGCCGGCGGTGTTCAGAGCCAAGCCCGTGGGCAAGACGCCGCCGCCGACCGCCCAGGTGTACGGCGCAACGCCGCCGGAAGCCGCGAAGGCCGTTTGGGGATACGGCGTGCCCACCGTTCCGGATGGGAGGGCCGAGGGCAAGACCGACAGCGGGATCGGCTGGCGCACCTGCAGATTCAGGCTCTGGTTGGCAACCAGGCCATCTCCCGCCGCCGTGGCCACCATGCCGGTTGACCCCACCGCTGCCGTCGCGGAGGCCGTCAGAGTCAGCGTGGCTGGATTCGCGCTCACGCTCGAAGCCGCCACCAGCGGGTTTGCGGACCACGCCGCCGTCACCTCCGCCGGCAGCCCAGTCACTGAGAAGCTGATGACGCCGCTGAACGATCCGCCCGTCGCCGCTGTGAAGCTCACTCTGCCGGAGCCGCCTTCGACCACTGTGACCGAACTCGATGCCGCCGTCAGCGTCAGCGTCGGCGCCGGCGCCACCGTCAGCGCAAAGGCCAGCGTCTGGGTTCCCGAAACGTCCGACCCCGTAAGCGTGACGTTCTGCGTCCCCGAGGCCGCCGTGGCGCCCACCGTGACGGTCACCGTGGCCGCCATTCCCGGCGCAATCGAGCCCGGCTGCACGGCAACCGTCACGCCGCTGGGAGCCTTTGCCGCCAGCGCGACCGCGTTCTTCGCTTCCCCGCTCTCCGCAACGCTCACGGTAAACGCCGCCGTCTGGCCCGCAACCACCGTTGCGCCCGCCGCCGAAGCCGCCAGCGTGAAGTCCGCGCCACCGGCGTCCCACCCGTCGACGAGCAACGCCCCGTCCACCGAACCCAGGCCGGTGGCCAGGTTATATTCGGTCCCGCCGGCCGTGAACCCCGTCACGCCGGGAACGCTGTTGTTGCCGGAGGGCGTCGGGTGGAAGGGACCGGGCGCGGCGGTCAACAGGGAATACAGTTCCGGGTTGGCGCTGCCCAGCCCCGCCGCATCCTGCCGCTCCACTGCCAGCGCCATCACCCCGGCAAACGACGGCGAGGCCGCCGAGGTTCCCGAAACCACATAGTACGAACCGTTCTCATAGAGGACGTACCCATCGTGCGCCGCCGCCGTCACCGCTACGTCCGGCACCGCCCGCATTCCATTGGCCGCGCTCGTACCGATTACTGCCTTCTGCCACGGCGGCTGCGCATAGATCACGCTGGCTCCGCCCCCCGAGGCCCACAGCCCCGACCCGCCGTCCAGCGCGCTCTCGTTCCAAACCTCCTCCGGAATGTAGCCGAGCGCGGTGCCATAATTCGCCGCGTTGGTTGCGGCCCAGTACTGGGCGGGATTCGAGCCCTCGTTGAACTCCGTTCCCCCCACGCAGGTTGCATAGGGCGAGGTGCACAGCCCATTCACCGCGGTTCCCGACCCCACAGCCGAGGAACCCTCATAACAGCCCGCCGCGCCCGCGTCTCCCGAAGCCACAAACGCGCTCATCCCCTGGCTCGCCGCCTGCTCCCAGAGCTGGTTGTAGAACTCCAGCTCCGCGGTTCCCATCTGCTGCTCGCAACTGCCGTAGCTGACGCTCACCACCTGCGCCAGGGCGTGGTTCACGATGTATTGCGCCGCCAGGTCCACACCGTCGGTGGTGGCCGTCGACGCCCCCGCTACAAGCTCGACGGCAGCCTCCGGCGCCACCGCTCCGCTCCACTCCACGTCCAGTGTGGCTTCATCCCGATCCCCGGCAACCAGCCCCGGATCGGCTCCAGCCAGGATCACGGTGGGGTCGTTCGCGGCCAGCCCGGAGATGGTCCGAAACACCGCCGCGTCACCCACTACGATATTGCTTCGCCCCGCGATCGCAATCGAAACCCCCGCCCCGGTGGTTCCGGCTTCATAGAGCGGATTGAGATCGTAGATCGCCGCCCAGTCGGCCGGAAACAGATAGTGCGTGGCGCCGCTCGTATACAGCGGCTGGGCCTCAAGGAAGGTGCGCTCATCCAGCAGAGCCTCAGCCGCCAGCGGCGTCAACGTCTCGATCTGGGATCCGCGGCGAAAATCGTGCAGAGAAACCACGCCCCCAACCACGCCGGCGAGAGCCGCCGGAATCCGCAGGTTCCCGGAGTTGGCGATATGCTCCGCGCCGCCCACCAGATAGCGGTGAATCCCGGTGTGAAAGGTCTCCGCGACCTGTCCCGCCGTTCCGGAGAAGACAATCAGGCGGTTGCCCGGCGGAATCTCCTCCACTGTGAATCCGTGCCCTGCGAGCCACGCCGCAATCTGCGCCGCATCCTCCCCGCTCAGCCCAAACCGCGTCCCATACACGGCCGGCGTCAGCCATTGCCGGTAAAGCGGCGAATGCGGATCGTGCTGCGCCGCCACCAGGGCGTCAAGCTCCGCCTGCTGCGCGGCCGAGGGCTCGAGCACCAGCAGCATGCGGCCAAGCCGGGTCTGGGCGTCCACCGCTCCCCGGTCAAACTCCTCCCGCGCCAGCGGATGCACGTTTCCTTCGAGCGTCACCAGCTGGGATTCATCGATGGGCTCGACAATTCGGCTCGGTTGCGCTGCCTGATTCGCCGCCGTCTGCCCCATCCCCACCGCGCAGGCCGCGCTCAGCATCAGAAGCCCGGCGCAGAATGAGCGGCATCCAACGAAGCTCGGCATGACCGGCCTTTCAAGACACAGAAGTCCGCTTGAGAGGCGGGAGAGCGGTCCCCGAGTCTTAGCGTCTTCTCATCCATCGGCCCGGAAGGCGCGGCTCCCGAGGAGAAGCGGCGGGATTGTTAAAGGAATGGGCTTACCGCGGTACTTTGAAAGAACTCAGCGGGTCGCCTTTCGCACAAGCACCCGCACCCTTTTGAGTTCACGAGCCATTCATCTGTCGAGGCTATAAAGGTCAGGCGCCTCTCCCCGCGGTTTCCTGGGTTCCAGGCCCGGTGACGGAGACCACGGCGCTGGACGGCGAGGAAGCCTATTCTGTCCTCCTGCATCCGCGGCGGTGTGCGCCAGAACCAAGAGCCGCCGGATTCCGTACCTCGAACTATGGGAGTTGAAGAAGATGCGAGTACTCGTTGCTTACGCAAGCCGCTACGGAGCCACCCAGGGAATCGCCGAGCGCATCGCCGCCACGCTGCGCCAGCAGGGCTTTGAGGTTACGGTCGAGGACGCGCGGCGAGCCGGCGATCCGGTCGGCTACGACGCCGCCGTCATCGGCAGCGCCATCTACTACTTCCGCTGGATGAAGCCGGCCGTGAAGTTTGTGCGGCGCAACGCGGACTCGCTCGCCAAGCGGCCTGTGTGGCTGTTCAGCGTCGGTCCACTGGGAACGAAGGAGAAGGACGACAAGGGCCGCGACCTGGTCACGGTTCTGGAACCCAGGGAGATCGCGGAGTTCCGGGAGACCGTCCAGCCCAGGGACCATCGCGTCTTCTTCGGCGCGATGGAGCCGAGCAAGCTCGGCTTCCTGCACCGGCTCATCTACAAGCTGCCGGCCAATCGCGACAACGCGCTGTTTCCCCAGGGCGACTTCCGCAACTGGCCTGACATCGAAGCCTGGGCCGGAGGGATCGCGGAGGCGCTGAAAGCCCTGTAGAGCGCGCCGGAAACACCTGAGTCTTGCGGCGCTCTCGCGGGCGTCCGCCGTCTGCATCGCGCCCGGCGCAACGCTGAGCGGATGCGGGTTGGCGCGCGTCTCTCAAGGTGGGAGTCGAGGGCCGGGCGCGCTCCCGAATTGAGCGCGGGACAAGACCGGCGCCGAAGCGATACCCTTTGAACGGGGCCCTGAATGTGCGGATGCTGTACGGACTCTGAAGGCGATCAAGAGGAGCGGCAATGAGAATCGGAAGGTGGTTGCGGCGGTTGCTGATGGCGGCGGGTCCGGTTGCGGTTTGTGTATCGGCCGGTCTTCTGGCCGGCTGCGGAGATTTCTGGCAGCCGCCGGGCGGCGGCGGCAGCACCAGCTTCACCCTGACCAACAGCGGCGCCATTACCGTAAGTCCCGGCGCGAGCGGCAGCTCGACCATTACCGTGACACCGGCGAACTCGTTTACCGGGACGGTTACGCTTACCTGTGCCGTTACAACCCAGCCCTCGGGCGCTTCCAGTCCCACAACGTGCAGCCTGTCTCCGGCTTCGGTGACGATCAGCAGCACAACGGCGCAAACCTCCACGCTGACCGCGGCCACCACATCCAGTACAACGACCGGAGCTTACCAGATCACGGTCACCGGCGCTTCAGGCAGCACCACGCGGACCACAGCCGTTTGTGTCGAAGTGGGGTCTTCCTCGGGCAGTTGCGGCGGCACCACAGGCACCAGCGGTAATTTCTACATCCTGAATGCCGGCACGACTCCCCAGATCGTCGGCGAGTCGATCGTCTCCGGAAGTTTGAAGACGATCTCGGGAAGCCCGTGGACGGTGAACGCCACACCCTACTCCATGGCCATAGCTCCCAACGGCAACTTCCTGTGTGTGAGCACGACCTCCGGCGTCTTCGCCTACCCCATCTCCAACGGCGCGTTGGGGACTGCCGTCCAGGTTACCCAGGATCAGGCCTATGCCATCCAGGTGGACTGGACCGATTCCTGGCTGGTGGAAGCCATCCCGGGCACCGGCGGAGTGACTTTTGCCGCTGTCCCCATAAGCTCCACCACTGGCGCTTACACCAGCGGCACGGTGCCAACCGTGTCTTTTACTGTCGCCAACACCGCAGTGCAGCCGAACAGGATGGTCATCTCGGGGGATAACGCCAGAATCTTCCTCCCCCTTGGCGCCGGCGGCACAATCGTGGTCCCATTCAGCGCCGGCGGTCCCTTCGCGGCTGGAACCGGCGCCTCGACTGTCGCGCTGGCGAATTCCAGCGGCTCCGCGCTTTCAGTGGCCGTGGATTCCGGCAAGAGCCCGGGCCTCTTCTATATCGGCGAAACCCTGGCCAACTCCGCCGGCAACTCGGGCGGTCTGCGCGCCTTCACGTACAGTTCGCTGAGCAGCTCAAAACTCGTTCCGGCCTCCGGCTCCCCCATCGCCAGCGGCGGACTGGCGCCCAATTTCATTCTGCCCATCGCCGCCGGCGGTTATGTTTATGTCGCCAATGGGGCCGGCGCCAGCGCGGCAGGCAACGTCGCCGGGTTTGCGGTGACGGCGAGTTCCATATCGGCGGGCAGCACCGTTTCGGCGGGCGTTCAGCCGCTTGGCCTGGCCGAAGACTCGACCAGTGCCTATGTGTTCGCCGTAGGTTCGCTCGGCAGCCCTTACTTCGACGCCTACACCTTTGACTCGACCACCGCCGGACAACTGGACTCCCAGATCACGTCCTCCACAGCAACCGGTTCCATCGCCATCGCCGCCGCGCCGTAGAGAGGCAGGGATTAGGGAATAGGGGTTAGGGACCAGGTCCGATCACCGATCCCTGACCCCTGATCTCTGATCTCTGCCCCCAAGACCTGATACCTTGAAACTGGAGGCGGCGATGGCTGTGGAGGCAGGGCTGAAGATCGAACTGGGCAGGCAGGGCGTCTTCGTCACCACCCTCGAAGAGCTGTACAACTGGGGCCGGCGCAACTCCATCTGGCCCATGCAGTTCGGGCTGGCCTGCTGCGCCATCGAGATGATCGCCACCACCATGGCCCGCTACGATCTGGCGCGCTTCGGGGCCGAGGTATTCCGGCCGTCGCCGCGCCAGGCCGACCTGATGATCGTCTCCGGCACGGTGACCAAGAAGATGGCGCCGCAGGTGGTGCGGCTTTACAACCAGATGGCAGAGCCCAGGTATGTAATTGCGATGGGCGCGTGCGCCATCTCCGGCGGGCCGTTCAAGCAAGGGTACAACGTGCTGAAAGGGATTGACCGCTACATTCCCGTCGATGTGCACATTCCGGGCTGCCCGCCGCGGCCCGAGGCGCTGATGCACGCCTTCATTACGCTGCAAAAGAAGATCGACGGCCAGCATCTGACCGGCGAGGGCCGTCCGCGCTTTCTTGACGCGCAGGCGCAGGGCGAGTTTCCCGTGCCCGTGCCGGGAGCGCACGATCTGGAGCCGGCGTCGAATCCGGGCGTTTGGCCGGTCCCGATGATACAGGGATCAGGGATCAGGGGTCAGGCGTCAGGGAACAGCAAACCATAGAGAAGGAACAGGGATTGAAGACGGTAGAGGAGATCAAGGCGGCGATCGAGGCGGCCGTGCCGGGCGCCGGAGTGGAGATTGTGCCCAATCCAAGCGTCAGCGGCCAGCACTCGCTCAGGCTTGCGCCGAGTCATGCGGTTGCCGTGGCGACATTTCTTCGCGACGAGTTGCTCTTCGATTACCTCTCGAACGCGACCGGGGTGGATTGGCCGGACAAAGAAGTCACTGAGAAGGTGAAGGAGACGCGCACGGTGACAAAGACCGTGGACGGCGTGGAGCAGGCCGTCGAAGAGACCGTCGAAGAAACGCGCAAGCGCGTGCAGCCGGGCTGCCTGGAGGCGGTGTATCACCTCTATTCGGTGGCGCAGAAGCAGGGGCCGCTCGTGATCCGGATGCGCACGGTGAACCGCACGGATCAGGTCGAGCTGCCTTCGCTGACGCCCGTCTGGCGCTCGGCGGAGTTTCAGGAGCGGGAGATCTTCGACCTCTTCGGCATTGTCTTCACCGGGCATCCCGACCTGCGCCGGCTGCTGATGTGGGAGGGCTTCAAGGACCATCCCATGCGCCGCGACTACGTGGAGCCGGACGACTTTGAATATGAGCCGACGGCGCACGACGAGGTGCTGGCTAGGGCGCAGGCGCACAGAAGCAGGGAATAGGGAATAGGGAATAGGGAATAGGACCTGGATGGCAGTTGCGGATAGCAAGACGGAAAAGCCGGAGGGTTGGAACCGTCCGCCGGTGATGGAGCCGGACGGCGAAGGGGAGCTGCTGGAAGTGGCCATGGGGCCGCACCATCCCTCCACCCACGGCGTCTTCCGCATGGATGTGGCCCTCGATGGGGAGCGCGTGATCCGGCTCAAGCCGGTCTTCGGCTACCTGCATCGCAACCACGAGAAGCTGGCCGAGGGGATGAGCTACCTGGGTTCGATGCCCTTCACCGACCGGCTGGACTACATCTGTTCGCTGACCAACAACTGGGCGTATGCGCTGGCGGTGGAGAAGCTGACCGGGCAGGAGGTTCCCGAGCGCGCCGAGTACCTGCGCGTGATTCTGGGCGAGCTGACGCGCTTTCAAAATCACGCCTCGTCAATCGGCTTTCTGATTCAGGAGATGGGCGCCACCGGCACGCCGCTGATGTACGCCTTCCGCGAGCGGGAGAAGATCCTGGACCTCTTCGAGGCGCTCACCGGGGCGCGCATGATGGTCAACTACATGCGCTTCGGGGGCTGCCGCGTGGATGCGTCGGCGGCCTGGCTGGATGCGGCGCGCAAGGTGGTCGCCGGTCTGCCCGCGTTTGCGGACGAGATGGACCGCCTGCTGAGCACGAACGAGATTCTCATGGCGCGCACCCAGGGGATCGGCATCCTGCGGCCGGAACTGGCTGTGAATGCCGGAGTTACGGGGCCGATGCTGCGGGCATCCGGCGTGAACTACGATATTCGCAAGGTGGACGGCTACGGCGTCTACAACCGCTTCAACTTCCGCGTGCCGCTGGGCGATCACTGGGACGTCTACGATCGCTATATGATCCGGCTGCTGGAGATGCGGGAGTCGATCGGGATTCTGGAGCAGGCGCTCAAGGATATTCCCGCCGGCCCGGTGATGGACCCCAAGGCGAAGCTGCGCGGCTTCCGGCCCAAGCCGGGCGAGGCCTACGGGCGGATCGAAGCGCCCAAGGGAGAACTGGGCTTTTATCTCATCAGCGACGGCGGGCCGAATCCTTATCGCTACCGGGTGCGCCCGCCGAGTTTGATCAATCTGACGGCGCTCGAAGATATGGCCTTGGGCGAGAACGTGGCCGACGTGGTGCTGATCTTCGGCAGCGTGGATATTGTGCTAGGGGAAGTGGATCGGTGAGGCAGGGACTGGGGAGTAGGGAGTAGGGAATAGGGAATAGCGGTTGATTCGCAAGAGGGGACAGGGTGCTGGGCGAGGGGATACTGAAGGGGATGGCGGAGACGGCCAAGAACTTCGCGGGGAGCTTTGTCTCCGCGGAGCGGCTGACGACCGTCCAGTATCCGGAGGAGCGCATCGCGCCCATCGAGGCCACGCGCGACTTTCCCTTCCTGGTGTATGACGGGGCGGATTGGGAGGCCGGGCTGCGCTGCGTGGCCTGCCAGATATGCGAGAAGGAATGCCCGCCCAAGTGCATCTATATCGAGAAGAGCGCGGACAAAAAGCCGGACTATGTGGGCAAGCCGCAGTTTTATCCGGCGAAGTTCGATATAGATATTTCGGTTTGCATGAGCTGCCAGATATGCGTCGAGGTCTGCCCCTTTGAAGCTATCAAGATGGATACGGAGTTCGAGCTGAGCACGGCGGACCGCTTCGGCGGATTGCTCTTCGACCGCCGGCGGCTGGCCAAGCCGAACGAGTATTATCACAGGATTCATCCCGCCGAGGCGGCGGCGGTAGATGCGCGGCTGGCGGAGGGGAAGGCCAAGGCCAACGTCAAGCAAACGAACGCGGCCATCGCCGCGGCCGTCAAGGGCGCGGAGATACCGGCCCGGCTGCCGGGAGGAGGAGACTAGTCCATGACAGAGGCGCTGGACCAGGTATTCGTTCTCCTCAGCCGCTGGCTGGTGAGCTTCCTGCCCGCCGGTTGGCGGCCCGCGGCCGGTGTCGCGCTCAGCGTGGCGGCTATCGTCTGTTTGTTTCCCGCGCTCTTTGCGCTCACCGTGCTGCTGGAGCGCAAGGGACTGGGGCGCATGCAGAATCGCATTGGCCCCAACCGCGTGGGACCGCTTGGCATCCTCCAGCCGATCGCCGACGGCATCAAGTCGCTGACCAAGGAAGATATTGTTCCCACCAGTGCCGATGGGGTGGTGCATTTTCTGGCGCCGGTGGTACTGGCGACAGCCGTCTTCATGGGCTTTGCCGTGCTGCCCATGGGGCGCAACATGACGCTGGCGAAGATGGATGCCGGCCTGCTGTTCTACTTTGCCATCGGCGCCTCGACGGAGCTGTCGGTCTTCATGGCCGGCTGGTCGAGCCGCAACAAGTATTCGCTGCTGGGGGCCATGCGCGCGGTGGCGCAGATGATCAGTTACGAGGTGCCGCTGCTGATGTCGAGCGTGGCCGTGGTGATGATCGCCGGCTCGCTCTCGCTGGACAGGATTGTGGAAGCGCAGAACCACTACACCTGGGGCCTGCCGCACTGGTACATCTTCACGCCGTGGGGGTTTGCGGGCTTTGTTTTGTTTGCCATCGCGGCCACGGCGGAGACCAACCGCTCGCCCTTCGACCTGCCGGAAGGCGAGTCGGAGTTAGTGGCCGGCTACTTTACCGAGTATTCGGGCTTCAAGTTTGCGCTGTTTTTTCTGGGCGAGTATCTGGCCATGTTCTCCATCTCCGGGCTGGGCGCGACTTTGTTTCTGGGCGGGTGGTCGGCGCCGTTCTCGTTCCTGGGCTGGGTTCCGTCGTGGATATGGTTCTTCGGCAAGCTGCTGGTCTCTATGTGCGTGTTCATCTGGATGCGGGGGACGCTGCCGCGGCTGCGCCAGGACCAGTTGATGAACTTTGCCTGGAAGTTTGTGCTGCCGCTGACCATGCTGAACCTGATGGTCGCCGCGCTGTGGCATTTCCTGGGCGATGGATGGGCGCGCTGGGCGGTCTGCTCGGCGATCCTGGCGGTGAGTTATGTTGGGATGGCCTGGGTCGGCATGCGCAGAATGCACTTCGGGGCAAGGAGTTACCGCTATGCGGAGTGAGGTGTGCCGGGACGGCGGATGGAGGTTCGAGTTATCCCACCCTTGCGCTAGAAAGAGGGCGCAAGGATGGGGCACCCAGCTTTCTCCGTCAGCCACAGAGAGCAGGTGGCGCCGATGAGCTTCGTCTTTTATGTGCTTGCGGCTGTGACGCTGGCCGGCGCGCTGGCGGCGGTGCTGCTGAAGAACACGGTGCATTGCGCGCTGGCGCTGACCGTGGCCTTTGCGGGTCTGGCGCTGCTCTACCTGGAACTTGATGCGCAGTTTGCGGGTTTTGCGCAGATTCTGGTTTACATTGGCGCGGTGGCTATATTAATTGTCTTCGCGATTCTGTTGACCAAGGGATCGGAGACGCCGAAGGACGGAGTCTATAGCAAGAACTGGCTCGCCGGCCTGGCGATTGCGGCGGGCGTGTTTGCGGTGCTGGGTTGGGCGGTGCTCGAGAGCGCGCGGGTTTTGCCAGGCTCAGGGGGCACCCCGACGGCAGCGCCGGCGGTAACTGTGTTGCAGATCGGCAACGCGCTGATGGGCCGCTACGTGCTGCCGCTGGAGATAGTGGCCCTGCTGCTGACGGCGGCGCTGATCGGCGCGGTGATTGTGGCCATGCACGAGAAAGAGGAGACCAGATGACGCCGCTCACTGGCTATCTTCTCGTGGCCGCGCTCCTGTTCTCGATTGGCCTCGGCGGGGCGCTGACCCGGCGCAACGCGATTCTGGTGCTGATCGGCATTGAGCTGATGCTCAACGCGGCCAACCTGAATCTGATTGCCTTCTGGCGCTACGGGCCGCATCCCGAGGCGCTGACGGGAATGATGTTCGCCATCTTCTCGATTGCCGTGGCGGCGGCGGAGGCGGCGGTGGGCCTGGGGCTGGTAATCCAGATCCATCGCCACGCGCATACGACGGATCTCGACCAGATGAACAGGATGAGGGGGTGAGCGGATGCTGATGCAAAGTGATTTGCTCACGCTGAGTAGCTTGAATGTTCCGATGCCGCCCCAAGCCTGGATCGTGAGATGGCTTTGGCTTATTCCCGTTCTACCCATCATTGCTTCTGGAATCATTTCGCTGCTGAAACAGCCACAGCGCAAGTTATCCGCTGGATTGGCCATCGGGTCTCTGAGCTTTTCGTTTCTTTTATCGTTCAGCGCGTTTGCACATAGGATGGGTGAACGAGCGCTACTTCTAGATTTCGGTTTCAATCCAATGGCGCGCGACGTCGTGAACATCACCTGGTTTCAGGTGGGCGCAACGAGCGTGGACCTGGGCTGGGTGCTCGATCCACTCACCGCCGTAATGCTGGTGATGGTCAGCTTTGTGGGCCTGCTCATCTTCATCTACTCCGTTGGCTACATGGAGCACGATGAGAATTTCACGCGCTTCTTCTGCTTCATGTCGCTCTTTGCCGGAGCGATGCTGGGCGTGGCGATCGCCAACAGTTTGTTACTGCTCTTCATGTGCTGGGAGTTAGTCGGACTTACTTCCTACTTATTGATCGGCTTCTGGTATCAGAGGCCCTCGGCCGCCGCTGCCGCAAAGAAAGCTTTTCTAACTACCCGCGTAGGCGACGTTCTCTTCCTGCTGGGAATGGTCTGGCTCTTCGCGCAGACAGGCACGCTGCTCTTCTATAAGGGCGGCGCGGGAGCGATCGAGCCGGCCGCGCTTACCGCATTGCTGGCGCAACATGCGGGGTTGGGACTCTCCGCCGCGGGCGCGATCGGTTTGCTTATCTTTGCCGGAGCGGCGGGCAAGAGCGGCCAGTTTCCGCTGCACGTTTGGTTGCCGGACGCGATGGAAGGCCCGACGCCGGTTTCGGCGCTTATTCACGCCGCGACCATGGTGGCCGCCGGCGTCTATCTTATCGCCAGAGTCTATCCGCTGATGGCCGCGGGCGCGCACGCCGGTGGAAGCACCGCGGCCCTGACGGTGGTGACTTGGGTGGGCGCGTTCACAGCGGTTTTTGCCGCGCTGATTGCCGTGGCTCAGAATGACATCAAAAGAATCCTGGCTTACTCGACCATCTCGCAACTGGGCTACATGATGGCCGGGTTGGGCATGGGCGGAGTAGCGGTGGGGATGTTCCATCTCATCACGCACGCGTTCTTTAAGGCGCTCTTGTTTCTGGGCGCGGGGTCGGTGATACACGGCTGCCACGAGGAGCAGGATGTGCGCCGCATGGGCGGATTGCGCACCGATATGCCGCTGACCTTTGTCACTTATGCGATTGGAATGCTGGCCTTGTGCGGCTTTCCGCTGCTGTTCTCAGGCTTCTGGAGCAAGGATGGCATTCTCGAAGCGGCCGAGCATTGGTCGGTGGCAAAGACTCCCTTCTACATGCTGGTCTTCGGCGCGCTGCTGACCGCGTTCTATATGACCCGGCAGGTGGCGTACGTCTTCTTTGGGGCGAGAAGAGGCAGCGAACCGGCGCACGAGAGCCCCAGGGTGATGACCGCGCCGCTGGCGATTCTGGCCTTCTTCGCCATGGCGCTGGGCTTGATTGGAATGCCGGCCTGGCCGTGGTTCCGGGCGTTCCTTGAGGGCCGCGCTATGGGGTTCGACTGGCACGGGTTTGCGGAGCCGGGGCTGCTGGCGCTGATGGGAACTTCGACGTTGGTGGTGTTTCTTGGTCTTGGTTTGGGTTGGTGGCTCTATGGCGATAAATCGCCCGCGCCGCAAGAGCCGGACGCATTGGAGCGGCTGGCGCCAATGCCGTGGGGCTGGCTGCGCGACCGGCTGTATGTGGACGAGTTATACGGAGTGACTGCGATTGCGTTCTACGGATGGTGGGCGCGGGTTGCCGACTGGCTCGACCGCCGCGTTTGGGGCGGAGCGGTGGCCGGGGTTGCGGGCGCCTTCCACGGGTGGGCGCGGTTCAATCGCTTCCTCGATACGAACTGGGTCGACGGCGGCTTCGACAAGGGCTGCGAAGAACTGGCCAGCGGCGGCGGCTTGCTTTCGCGCGTGCAGAACGGGCGCGTGCAGACTTACCTGCGAATCCTGGCCGCGGCTGTGGTGGGGCTGGTTGCCATCTTGATCTGGAGCAGCCGGCCATGAGCGAATTCCCCATCTTGACCACGCTGACCGTGCTGCCTCTCGCCGGGGCGGCGATTGCGCTGTGGTCCGGCAGGCACGCGCGCGGCGTGGCGCTGATCACGGCGCTGGCCAGTCTGGCGTTGGCGCTGGTGGTGTGGGCGCGGTTGCCAGCAAATGGAACGATGGGGATGGTGGAGCTGCACAGGGGCTGGGCGCCGTCGCTGGGCATCGAGTATCACTTAGGCGTGGATGGGCTGGGCGCGCTGATGGTGGCGCTTTCAGCCATTGTGACGCTGATGTCCGTGGATGCGGCGAACCGCGTGCATCATCAGCCGGGGCTCTACTTTGGGCTCGTCCTTACGTTGGAAGCGGGGCTCTTCGGATCCTTCACGGCGCTGAACTTCTTTCACTGGTTTCTGTTCTGGGAGTTGAGCCTGATTCCGGCCTTCTTCCTGATCAAGCTGTGGGGCGGCGCGCGCCGAGGGCCGGCATCGACGCAGTTCTTTGTGTACACCATGGCCGGCTCGGCGGCGCTGCTGGTGGCATTTCTGGCGCTTTTTGTTTCGACGAGAAGCGTTGACTCGCCGGGTAGCATGGACTTCGGCCGCCTCACCTTCATGGCCTCAACCGGAGCGCTGGAGCAGATGGTGAGGGACCACTTTGGATCGGCAATGATGCTTTGGCTGGCCATCGGCGTGCTGGCCGGCTTTGCGGTCAAGGTGCCGATGATCCCCTTCCACACCTGGCTGCCCGCGGCCTATGCCGAAGCTCCTTCGCCGGTGACCATGCTGCTCACCGGCGCCATGTCGAAGATGGGCGTCTACGGTTTGCTGCGGATTGCGATTCCGCTCTTCGGGCCGCAGATTGCGCAGATGCGCACGCCGCTGCTTGTGCTGGCCGCGGCCACGGTGGTGATGGGAGCGTGGGCGGCGGCGGCGCAGAAGGATCTGAAGCGCGTCTTCGCGTACTTGTCAGTGAACCACCTGGGCTATTGCCTGCTGGGGATCTTCGTGCTGGCGGTTCCGGCGGCGGGCGCCGCGGCGGTGGCCAGCCAGGCGGCGGCGCTGAACGGCGTGATTCTGCAAATGTTCAACCACGGCGTGACGGCGGCGGCGCTCTTCTGGTTTGTGGCCATGATGCAGCAGCGGACGGGCGGACATCGCGGCATCGACGACTTTGGCGGGCTGCGCAAACCGGCGCCGGTGCTGGCCGGACTGATGGGGATTGCGCTGTTTTCTTCGCTGGGACTGCCGGGGCTGAACAGCTTTCCCGGCGAGTTCCTCATCTTCCGCGGCGTCTTTTCGCTGGCGTGGGTGGCGGCCACGGTCTCCGTTCTTGGCTTGTTGGTGACGGCGGCGGTGATTCTCACCGTCATTCAGAAGGTCTTTAACGGGCCTGTGGCAAAGCACTGCGAGGGCTTTCCCGATCTTCACCACGGCGAGCGGATGGCGCTCGCCCCCGTGATCGGCCTGATGCTGCTCGTCGGCGTTCTGCCGCAGTTGATTGTGGACGGCGTGAACCCAACGGTTGTGAACCTGCTGGCTCACTGGAGATTTTGATGCTGGCGTGGACGATCTATCTCTCGTTTGCCGGAGCCATTGCCGAGGCGCTGCTGCCCAAGGGGCGGAATGCGCTGGCGCGACGGCTGGCGCTGGGGGTCTCCGTGGCCGGGCTGGCGCTGGCCGTGGCGGGATTCGTTGCCGGCGTGGGGCAGGGCCGTCAAGTGATAGTCGACGCGCCCTGGGTCCCGTCGATGGGCATTCGCTTCCTGCTTGCCGCTGACGGGATCAGCCGCGTGCTGGTGCTGCTGACGGGTTTGGCTGCGGTGGCGGGCGTGCTCTTCAGTTGGAATATCGAACTGCGCACCAATGAGTTTTTCGCGTTCTTCCTGGCGCTCATCGGCGGCGTCTACGGAGTTTTTCTCAGCTTTGACCTGTTTCTGCTCTTCGTCTTCTACGAAGTGGCCATCGTGCCCAAGTACTTCCTCATCGCCATCTGGGGCTCGACGCGGCGGGAGTACGCGGCCATGAAGCTGGCGCTCTACTCCTTCGGCGGCTCGGCCATGGTGCTGATCGGATTGCTGGCGGCATACGCCACGGCGGGCAGCCACTCCACCGGGCTGATGGACCTGGCGCGCGCCGGCCTTCCGGTGAGCTTCCAGATGTGGTGTTTTCCGCTGGTCTTTACGGGGTTTGCGATTCTTGCCGGCATGTGGCCGTTCCATACCTGGGCGCCCACCGGCCACGTGGCCGCGCCCACGGCCGCCTCTATGCTGCTGGCCGGGGTGGTGATGAAGCTGGGCGCTTACGGCTGCCTGCGGGTGGCGATTGCGCTCTTCCCGCGCGGCCTCGATCCGTGGGGATTCTCCTTCGCGGGCATCGGTTCGTGGCGCGATGTGTTCGCGGTGCTCGCGGTGGTGGGCATCGTCTATGGCGCGCTGGTGGCGCTGGTGCAGACCGACTTCAAGTTTGTCATTGGCTACTCAAGCGTCAGCCACATGGGCTTTGTGCTGCTGGGCCTGGTCACGCTGAACCAGATCGGCGTCACCGGCGCGGTGTTGCAGATGTTTTCGCACGGCATCATTGCCGGGCTGCTCTTCGCCATTGTGGGGCGGATCGTTTATGAGCGCACGCACACGCGACAGTTTGCGGAGCTGGAGACGATGCACCTCTCGAAGCGGCTGCCCTTCGCCGCCTGGGCGTTTGTCATTGCTGGTATGGCCTCGATGGGACTGCCGGGCTTCTCCGGCTTCGTGGCCGAGTTGCAGGTGCTGGTGGGCGGATGGATGGTCAAGCCGTGGTGGACGCTGGCAGCGGGCATCGGCATTGTCGTTGGCGTGGCGTATATCTGGCGGGCGCTGCAAAAGGCATTCTTCTCCGATGCGCTGCCCAGCGCCCACGTGCTGGAGCAGGAGCACGCGCATCCGCTGGCCGCCATCACCTGGCCGGAGGTTACCGGCGTGGCGCTGCTGGCCGGGGTGAGTTTGTTTGTTGGGCTTTACCCGAAGATCCTGCTCGATCAGATTGAACCGGCCGTAAAGTCGCTGCTTGCGGGAGGTGTGCAATGAACTACGCAGACCTCTTCCGCGTGACGCTGCCGGAAACGGCGCTGGAAGTAGCGGCGCTGCTGGTGCTGATAGTGGACATGGGCTTTCTGCGCAAGGCCGCGCTGAAGACGCGAGTCACCGTTGCGGCGCTGCTGGGAGTGGCTGGGTGCGGGGCGGCGTTGTGGGCGATGAAGTTTCAGTGCGACCAGTTAAACTTGCATGGAGACCCCATCGGTTCTGGACTATTGGCCACTGGAACCTACACTGCAGTGGCACAAACCGGAATTCTGATTCTTACAGCTCTGACCCTTCTGCTGCTGATCGATTCTGAGTTTACGAACCATGTGGGCGAGTTTGTTGCGGTGGTACTTATGGCCGCATTAGGCGGACTCTTGGTTGCAGCTGCTGAAGATCTCCTTGTGATCTTCGTTGGACTGGAACTACTGAGCCTCAGCTTATACATCATGACCGCGTTTGCCAAAAGCTCCCACAAGAGTGCCGAGGCGGCTTTGAAGTATTACCTCTTTGGCGGTATGTCAGCGGCTTTTCTATTATTTGGTTTTAGTTATTTTTACGGACTTACCGGTAGCACTAATCTATTGGATATTCAACTCTCGATTTCGGATTCAGGGCCGAGTCCTCTATTTTATGTAGCCTGGATTCTCGTTGTGGCTGGCC
>Ga0326728_10002388_pt1 | contig 62752 bp, 54 predicted proteins | sample MB3enrmetagenome_FD_207602 | JGI IMG/M metagenome (GOLD analysis project Ga0326728, IMG submission 207602) | Lab enriched peat soil microbial communities from McLean, Ithaca, NY, United States - MB31MN | ecosystem: Environmental > Terrestrial > Soil > Wetlands > Peat | place: USA: New York...
CCTGCGCCTTTGCGCCGCTCAACTTACATCCTCTGGTCGAGGATGCTCGTTTCGCGGCGCTTCGGCTCGGCTTCAAAATCGCCTTTTTCGCTGCGAAAGCGAGACTTTAGACAGGCTCTTAGCCTTGCGCGGCACAATATTCGCCGCGCAGACAGTAATCTGTTTAAATTATATATATACTCTTGCGGCGGTGGCAATGCGCAGACGGGACATCCGGACACATTATCGCCCTGGCTTGCGCGCAAGCGGTTGACTGTTATTGATAACGCCAGCCAATGCAACGCGCCATAGTTCCAGCTTGTCATGAAATGAAAGCGTGGCGCGGGCCGGACTTGTGGAAGGCAGCAAAATCAGCGGCAGCAGCGCGGCGGCAGGCAGCGCGGGCAACACATGCTTTTTATAGCATTCCTCAGCCTTGGTGCCATTGAAAAAAATCCGTTCCAGGCGCGGATGCGCCGCAAAAAAACGTGCGAAATCGTTCGGCCTGAGCGAAGATTTGTCTATGTCGGAATCCGCGCTGCCGGGCCTTACACAGGATGCCAGCACATCCCATAGCGCGATTTTATTTTTCCTCAGCAATTGCAGCCGGGCGACATAGGGCAAATCAGGAGGAGCGGCAAGCAGGGCGCACATCAGCGGCCAGAAGGCGTTGCGCGGATGGGCGTAATACTGGCCGGCACGCAACGAGGCTTCTCCCGGCATGCTGCCGAGTATCAACAGTCTGGCGTCAGCCCCCGCCACCGGGTTAAAACTGTGAATGCGTTTCATATTTCCGGGCATATCGCCGCTCTGCTTTATATTACAACACATAACCCGCTATTGCTATAATTACGATATCCGATGCAAATTTCAGCATACAAGGCGAGGGAATACAAATGTCTGCAAAAATCATATCAAGAATTGCAATTGCCGCGGTAAGTATATTGCAGGTCTGCATAGTTCTGAGCTGCCTGACTGCTCTGCCTGATGCGTCATCGGCCTGCACAAACGGCTATTTCAGCTACGGCGGCAAGACAATCATCGGGCGCAACATGGACTGGGAACAACCGGACGGGTATGTAGTCATAAACGCAAGGGGCGTAAAGCGCCACGCATTGACGCTGCCCGCCGACATCCGCGCCGAATGGGATACAAAATACGGCTATGTCTCGTTTGAGCTTACGCAGAAAATGCCCAAAGGCGGACTGCTGTCCGTTCCCGCCGGAGGCATGAACGAAAAGGGACTTTATATAGCCGCCCTCTGGGCCCCGGACACAAAATACACGGCGCAATCGCCTGATGACAAAAGAAAAGAGATAACGGTCGGCGAAGTGGCCGCCTTCGCGCTGGCGCAGTACGCCACGGTGCAGGAAGCGGTGGACGGCATAAACTCGGTGCAGGTGGAAGCGTTCAACACCGGCACTAGAGACGTGAATTTGCACTGGTTCATAGCGGACTCATCCGGCGCAACGGCCTATGTGGAATTTCTGGACGGCAAAGCCGTCGCACATTCCTCGCCGCAGCCTGCCGCCATGACGAACAAAACATACGCCGAGGAACGCGCCTATATCAAGGATTACGCCGGCTTCGGCGGCAGCAAAGCGATACCGGCGGACATGGACCACGAACACATAAAAACGCTGGACCGCTTTCTGGTTATAGCGAACCGGGTCAAAGAAACCGGTTCAGGCAACCGTCCGCTGGATGTGGACGAAGTATTCTCCGCGCTTTACGCGGCAAGGCATACTCCGCCTCGGGACATAAAACAAGTCACGTCCGAGTCCGCTACCCAATGGACCGAGGTCTACGATTATTCCACCAAAACGCTGTATTGGAAGTCCTACACGACTCCGGGCATTAAAAGCCTTAAGCTGGACAGCATAAATTTCGCCGATAGCGGGACCAAAAGATTCATAAACATACACGCGCCCGGCGAAGGCGACATGGCGGACAATTTGTCGATACTATACTGACGTCATCTGAAATAACTGCGGCCGGCATATCAATGCCGGCCGTCTTTTTTATATCAGGACATAAAACTCAGGACTTTTTAATGTAACGTTTTTTGATGCGCGACTGGTTTATCTTGAACGGGCCTTCATTCGGACCATAAATACGGATAACCGGTTCCACCGCCTCGCTGTATTCGTCGCGCGCCTTTTTATAATCAAGACTCAGCTTCGCCAGGCCGGGCCCCAGGATCTCGCGCAATTTGTGTTCCATCCTCTCCATCAGGGAAATATCAAGCGCCTCGAATTCGAAGCAGGGACGGGGATTGCCCTTTGCGTCCTCCTCAAGCGACAACGCATAGGAATTGACGTTTTTGGCGAGCATGGGGTCCGAATATACAACGCTTTCCACATCCTCCGGATAGATGTTGGCGCCCATAACCGATATGGTGCTGTCCTTGCGTCCGAACACGAACAGGAACGGCAGATACCAGCGCGGAGCGTTGCACCTCTTTTCCAGCCAGGAAAGCGAAATGCCGTGCAGCGCCAGTTTCGCGCGCATTTCCTCGTAGGTCAGGATATCGCCCTCGTCCTTTATGTTGTATCTGATGCGCGGCGAAAGCGTCCACGGCTTGCTTATCGTAACCACTATTTCATGGTTTATTATCTCGATATAATGGTCCAGCGAGTTGTACTGGAAAACCATCGGCACGCGATGCTCGTCGCCGAACAGCGTGCGGCACAATTCGCGGTTGCCGATGCAAAGCTTGCGTATCGTGACGGTGAGCGGGTTTTCGCCGCCCATGCCTATTTCCAGATCGGAGGCGCCATAGCCGGAATAAACCGTCTTTGCATACCGCAGCAGATAATCGCGCAAACCTTCAGACATCCCCTCTCCGCCGACCAGCACATGCATTGTGTAGTTATGCCACTTGAAACCGCGCTTGTCCCCTTCGTCGAAAAGGTATTTTATGAACGGCGGGTAGCCGTTGATTATGTAGTTATATCTGTTGCCGAAGAAATTCATTGTGTGCAGCACTTTGTCCACATCCGAACCGGTGGACTTTACCACGCCCAGCGACTGCGCCGCCAGCGCCATGTTAAACCCGGTCGCCCAGGCGCCCATGCTGAACGTATTCAACACTATGAAGCGCTGTCCGCCATAACAGTAGCGCAGATATACGCCGATAAGATTTTTAACTATGTCGCGTTCGTGTTCGCTGCGCACCCAGTTGTACGGTATGCCGGTGGAACCGGATGATTCGTCTATTACTACGCCGTTATGAAGGAAGCTGCCGTCAAGGCAGCGCTGTTCCGTGGGATAGGGCAGTATGTAATTGTTCTTGTCCGTCACGGGCAGCGAGGAAAATATATCGTACGAGGGTCCCGGCACACAATTCCAGCCGCTTTTTTTGATGAATGCCCGGTATGCGGGTACGCGCTCATACGCGGCAAGGAATTCCTTGAAAGCTCGGTAATAACATGCGTATGCGCCGATTTTCTGCGGCGCATGGCTTACTATGAAAGTGAACGCCGCGTAGTTTTTGAGTATGCCGGCCTGAAACCAGTCCACCACGCGGATGAGTTCTATGGCGATTCTATCCCGCAAACGCAGTTTTATCATTGCATCCCCCGGTATTAAAAAACAGCAATTTTAATATAGCAATTTTATTTGGACTGAAGCGAAGCGTACCAGTTTTGCAGTCTGGCAATTTCCAGCGGGTCCCCTATTTCACTGGCATAACGCCCTATCTCGGCGGCAGCCGCATCCACTTCATCTTTATGCCCCGAAATGCGGTCCCGCAGCGCGCGCAGATCATGGGGATAAAGCAGCCGGAACTCGTGGCGGGCCAGCCAGTCTTTAGGCACCCTGTCCCGGCGGACAAGCACCATGGAAACGCTGTCCCAATACACCAGCGCCCATTTTTCTTTAGGCAGCGCCACCGCGTTGAAGGGATGGCCTACCGCGTCGTTTTTAGTGCGCAGCATAAGCCCGTCGTTATAATCCAGAATATAGTCCACGCCGCGGTTTTCCAGAAAATCGCTCCATCCGTCCGGATCTTTTTGTGCGGTATCGACATCGGTCAGCAAATCCACGAAAAGATACCGCCCGTCAATAAAAACCTTAAAATCAGGATACATGGAATATCCGATATACCCGCCCCAGTTGTAGGGGTTGTACATGCGCAGCGGGACGAAGATTTTCTTTTCCGCGCGCAGGAAATCACAGGCATGCTGCGGCCCGCGCGCAAGCAGCGGCCCCGGCAGCGTCATTATCCGAAAACCGATAAGCATCGGCACGAGCCGCCACAGCATGAAAAGCGCGAACACCGCCATTAAAGGAACACGCGCAATGCGCCACCAGCGAGGAGAAACCATCCTCCACCATGCCAGCAGCGCCATCGGATATATCAGTATCACCACATAGGGCAGCGTGCGTATCGCGCGAGACGCACAGGCCCCGAACAGCAGCACCGCCGCCAGATGCTCCGGCGGCAGCCGGATACCGCGCGCTACGGCGGCCAGCAGCCCGGCCAATGATACCGCCAGCACCAGCCAGTAGCCGTCTATATGATAAGTGGAAAATCCGGGAGAATCCCATTCGGTTATAAGATATTGCAGGTAGGCCATGTGACGCCAGTGGTCCGCCAGCACTACATATATGCCGATACCGTAAGGATTTATGAGCGTCGCAGCCATACCTGCGGCGGCAAAGCCAAGAAGCCTGAAACCTTTTTTATTGCCGGACAGCAATTCACCGGCGCAATAGCACAGGCACAGCAAAATCCCGGTCACAAACCCGGCATGCAGATTGGCCCACAGCGCATATATGGCGGCGTGCAGCACCGCAATGGTTCCGTCGCCCATACGAAGTCGGCCAAGCCTGCGGCGTTCAAGCAATTGCAGTTCCAGCGAAAAAAGCAGCAGCGAAAATATCTCCGGTCTTATCTGCGCCACGGCCAGCAGCGCCATCGCAAAGAGCGGCGCGGCTAGCGCCGCCCAGGCAAGCGGCAATTCCCAAAGCATCAGTAACGAAGCGAATGAAAGCGTTACTCCGGAATAAGCCGCCGCTTTAAGCAGCAGAAGTCCGGTAGTGCCCGCGGATTTATGGACAGCATACATCAGGAGCTGCGCGCCCCACTCGAAATCCACCCACGGCTTGCCCGCAAGAGTCCAGGAAAGGAAATCGGCGCGTGGAACGGCCCCGGTTTCCAGCATATGCCGCGCAGCGCCCAGATGCCATGGCAGGTCCGGGTCAAGAAGCGGTCCGGTAAAAAAAGCGCAGGCGGCGGCCAGCCCCAGCCAGCAGGCCGCCCGCCGCCATAAGGATATCTTTGAAGTATCCGTCACTGCCATGAAATTTTGCTGGGCGTCACTTCCAGCCAGCTCTGGCGCACCAGCACAACGTTCAGGGTGGAAACCGACAGATTCTCGTCGTAATACACGCCGCAGAATGTCGTGGCCGAGCCGTTGTATGCCGTAACGTTGCCGTTAACCCATATGGCGCCGTTGAAATCCATGAAATTGTCTATGGTGAGATTGCCGCCCACGTATGTAAATCCCCTTATCCCAACCGTGGATACCCATGAACCGGAAGTTCCCGGGACTCCGAAAGCCTCAGAGCCGAAACCGAAAGTGGATTCGCTTTTGTGATATCCGTTGTCGGCCGGGTATTCATTGGTGGCCGAACTGTCATACGAATTGGCGGTAAGCTTGGTGTGTTCCATCCATGCGTTGACCGGCACATTCCCGGTATAACTATATTCGCCTGGAGAATCTATCGTCAAATTGCCTATTACTGTCACGTTGCCGTAGAAACCGGAACTGTTGTTGCAGGCGGACTGGCCGCTGTTGCACCAGTAACCGCACAGCGTCACGTCTCCATCCCAGTACCAGTCGTATTTGGTGCTGCCGCTTCTTGAAGTTTTTGCGGTCGGATGGTTGTACGGGTTGCAGAAATAACAATTGGAGCCGGAACAGGATGTTGGATATGATCCGACATGGGCGGTATCGGAAAACGGCGTACCGCCGGTGGTATATGAGTTGGAGCTTAAGGACCATGTTGCGTTGCCGGACATGACATAGCCGTTGGTGGAGTTGGTATAAGTAGAGCTGTTGCGCGCGCCGTAGACGTTGAGAGTGTGGGTGTTGTTGGCGGCGTTGCGCATCCCGGTCAGGTCAAGTACCGGCATTTCAGGGACTGTATTGGAATTAGACCACCACTCCACATTGTCGGTGTTGGGCGGCAGCGGCCATGTTTTGTCCCTCTGGTTGGTGGTGGTCACGCTGGTGCTGACATAGACGTCCGCATGCGCTATTTTGCGCGGGAAATACCAGTTCGCCACCACACCGTCCTCAAGTATGATGTTGGCCTGCGACATCATCGGTCCCCAGAAAAAACACAGCCCTTTAGGCCACTTCACATCGCCTTGCGAAAGCATGGGGCCGTATATGGTACGGTTCTGGAACGTCGCCTGTATTGCCCGGACTTCATTATTGGTAGGATCGCGCCCCTCGCCGGTTATGGTTATCGTATGCGCGGAGACCGAGGTGCTGGCTATATATATGCGATAGGTGCCGCCAGCCACATCTTTATAGGTGGTGTCGAAATGGTAGCCGGAAATCTGGGTGCCGTTGAAAACCGCCGCTATGGTGGAGGTGGAACTTTTCGCCTCGATATAGCCGCGCTCCACGGCCGCCTCGGCAAGATTGAGCGCGACGGTGGACTGGCGGTCGTTTGAAGACGCCCTTGACCCGCGCTGGGCCCACTGCACAACGGCCGGCACTATCAGCAGCAGCGTAAGCATAATCAGCAGTACGCCGGCCAGGACCTGGCCCGAAACCCCGGATTCAGATAAACGTGTTTTCATCAGTTCATCACCTGCACTTTTTCCGAGGCCATGTGAAGCGCCTGGAATTGTCCGTTATATATAGTAGTTTGCAATGTCATAGACACGGATATTATCGTCATGTCGTCCGAACGCGGGAAGCTGAATGCCATGTACTGCAAATCCGAAGTCAGCATATTTATGGCCGGCTTTGTCTGGAAAGCGGCGCCCGCCGAATTCCAGTACCATACGGCCTGATAGAGATTGTTGTTGCTCTGGTAAAACTGCATTATCTCGGGCTTGCCGGTCTTGTCCGTCTTTTCAAAAGTGACCCGCGAATACGGAGGCATGCCGACCGAACAGGCAGGCACGTTTGAAACCGTGAACGTGGAGATCGTGATTGTGGAGGCGGTTGCGCACTTGTCCATCACTATGGTGGAGTTCTGGGCCTGGCGCAATTCGCGGGTCATGACGTACATGATGCTGCGCGCCTCCTGCTGGAGTTCAAAGCGCGCCTTTGACAGCATGAAAAACTTGTTCACCTGGGTCATCGTAGTCGCGCCAAGCGCCAGCAGCACGGTGACGAGCCCGAGCGAAATCATGGTCTCAAGTACGGTAAAGCCTTCCCTTGCGCGCAGGTTCACCATGAGAAGTTCTCCCCGCTTACGGTCTGTCCTTCGTATATGGAAACCCCGGTTATAGTCTTGGTCGATATGCTTACAACCCCGCTTCTCGAGACAAGGGGATAATAGGCGTAGATGTTGTAAGTCGGATTGGTGCTCTGTCGCACGTCAAGGCTGTATGTGCCGTCCTCCTTGCTGGAGGTCGCGTATATAGATCCCGAAAGCAGCGTGGCGGAGCTTATTGCCGGCGGCCCCGATGTGGAAGATATCGTGGCGGTGGAGGCCACTATCAGCACCCCGGTGGCTATCGCAGCGCTGCTCTGCGTAACCGTGCCGGTTATAGTGGCCATGGCGCCGGTAATTGTGAACGTAGCGGAGAAAACGTTTTGACCGGCCGATATCGTTGCGGTGTACGAGGTCGGCGACGATGATTCCGTAGTATCCTGCGGTATGGCTATGGTATAGGTGCCGGTGGAAATGACGGCCGTGGTAAAATAACCGCTCGTGCCTGTCAATTCCTCGTCCTGAACATTGCCGCTGGAATCCGTAGCCGTGACTATTACTCCGGCAAGCCCGTTAGTGCCGTCGCGCGTTATAAAGCCCGAGATGCGTCCGCCCTGCGAGAGATAGAAATTTATCCCGTCCGTAGTCTGGTCCGGCAACACCGTCACGTTGGTGGAAACCGTTATGTAATATGAATCGAACTTGACCGCCGTAGACGGGTTTGCCGTGACCGTCACTGTTCCGGTGGATATATGGCTCATGATATAACGCCCGGTGGATGTGGAGGCGTCCACATTGGAGCCGGAGCCGTTAAAGCTTATTGTAATAGTAGATATCGCGTGGCCGTAGGAGTCAAAAGCATAACCGGCTATCATTCCCATATTGGACGGCGCGCTGGAATTCAAAAGCGTCGTGGAGGAAGGGAATACGTATAAAGAACCGGTGGAGTTTATCGTCACGGTATCATTTTCCAGTTCATAGCCGTTGCTGCTTATCAGCACGGTCCAGGTGCCGGTGGCAACGTTCGTTATGTAAAAAGAAGCCACGGGCGGGCTGCCGCCGAGGGTGGCAACTCCTGTGGTGGAAAGCCCGTCCGAACCGGTAATTACCGCGCCGACTGCGGGAACGCCGGCTATGACGGCGGGCTGGGTGGAAGAGGAGGTGGCGTAAGGCTGGTATGCCAGCGTCGTGCTGGTGGTAAAATCAACAACATTGCTGCCCGAGTTGTATGCCCTGCCATAGGCGGAACTCACAAAAGCCGGGCTGGAGGTGCGCACCAGTTCCCAACCTGCGGAAAACCCGCCGTTGACCGGATAGCATTTCCCTAGACAATATGGCGGCGAATGCGTGGGTATATACGAAGTGTCGCTCCAGCCCACGGCATCAACAACATTGCTGGAACTATCAGTCAGCCATACCGCGCCGGGAGTGGCATCAACCATCATCTTGTTTGAGGACGCGGGGGCCGCGCATTGCGTTATATTCGGGTAATAATATGCATCCGCCGCCATCGTGGAGCCGTTTATGGTCAGCACCCCGGTGCTCGAAATGATGTAATAGCTGTAGCTCGGGACAAAAGTGCTGACGTATACCAGTGTTACCGATGAGCAATAGCTGGCGTAGCCATACGATGCATAATTGAGATTCATATTGGCTTTGATATTGACCGGGCCGGTGGTGGGATTGAAAAGTTCCACATATTCGGCGTCCGGCATGCCCGCCTGCGCGGTGGAGAGTACGACCTGGCTTATCACGACATTGGGATTCATCCATGCGGCGGTGCCGGTTACCGAGCCTGAACTCATCTTTACCAGCGAGAAATTATAGGTGGAAGACATATCGTTGGCGGCCGTTACGGTCAGCGTCTGCGGAAAGTATCCAACCGCCTGTGCCTGCAAATTAAAGGTGCCCGGGGACAGGTTTATAGAATAAATGCCCGAACCGCCGGTATTGGAACCCCACTCGGCATGACCCACTATCGACACCACCGCGCTGGATAACAGTACACTCGACGACGAGTCTTTTACCGTGCCGGTCAGGATGCAGTTGGATTCCACCGTGTTGGGATTGCTCAGGAGGCTTTTCACATATATGGACTTGGCAACGCCGTTTTCCTTCCATTCCACGGTTACGGTTATCTGGCGCAGGCCGGTATCCGGCGTCGTGGGGGGAAGCGCGGTTATGGCTCCGTTAGACATGCTGACAACCTGAATGTATGTGTAGCGGGTGAAATACACCCCGCCCTCCAGTATGGTCTCCGGAGGGAAATATGTGCCGTCATAAAGCGTTCCGTCGGAAAGGGAAAGCGGGGACGGCGTGGGTATCACGCGGAAATATGTTTGCTGTTTTAAAATCTGGAGTTTTTCCTGCGCGAGGTTGGAGGCCATGGTCTGGTTCTTGGAATACTCCATGCTGCGCTGGATGTATTTGAAAGACGCGCCGAGGCCCAGCACCGCGATAGAAATAATCGCAAGCGCCGTCAGCACTTCCACAAGACTGAGGCCGGCACGGCCCATGCGGAAAAAGCCTCTCACTTTAGCCTCCATTCGCGCGCCGAACTTACACTAAATTAGTGACTTCCCCTTTATTAGTATATATCCCTCTTTTGAATTATCAATGGTATCAGAGGGCGACTTTAGTCACATAATAAACACCGGGGTAATAAAACTTTATAAAATATGGCAGTCGAGGGCTACATGGACAAATTAAAAATATTGGTTATTGAAGACGACAAACTGGCGCAGGCCGTTATGGCCAGGCATCTGGCGGCGCATTCCGTTACCACGGCCTCCTGCAAATCGCAGGCGGAGAAACTGCTCAAAAGCGATGATTACGATATGTGCCTGGTGGACTTGAAACTGGGCAAGGATGACGATTTTTCGGGACTTTCGCTTTTGCCGGCTATAAAAAAACGCGATATTTACGCGGTAGTAATGTCCAGCAGCGACGACGAGGAAACCGTCAACAAGGCCTACGCCCTCGGCTGCGACGATTTCTATGTAAAAGGCAACGAGGCGGAAAACGTTGTCGCGATAATCGGCAAATACCGGCGAGGGAAACATGCGAAAAACCCGGATGAGGTTTTCACGAAAGATTTCATAACCTGCGATCCGGCCACACGCGAAATGCTCAGGGAAGCGCTGCAATACGCCACCTCAACCATACCGATACTTATACTCGGGCCTTCCGGCACAGGAAAGACCTGTCTGGCAAAAATACTGCACGACAACTCGGGCAGGCGGGGCGCTTTCGTGGCCATCAACTGCTCGGCATACACCGAGGAACTGCTTGAGGCGGAACTTTTCGGCTATAAAAAAGGCGCCTTCACGGGAGCGTACGACAACCGCCGCGGCAAGCTGGCGCAGGCGCACGGCGGCACGCTGTTTCTGGACGAGATAGGCTCGATGAGCCATTCGATGCAGACCAAGCTTTTAAAGGCGATAGAGGAGCGCACCTTCTATCCGGTCGGTTCTGACAAGCCGGAACATTCCGAGTTCCGCATAATAAGCGCCACGCTGGAAGACCTCCAGAAACTGATGACAACGGGGAAACTGCGCTTCGATTTCTTCCAGCGCATACACGGTTATACTGTTAATTTAAAACCGCTGGCGCAACGCCAGTGCGACATCTTCCCGCTGATCCGCGAATTTACAAAAACCCGCAAGCGCCTTGCATTCGCGCCGGATGCGAAGGATTTCATACTCTCGCACGTCTGGCCCGGGAATATACGCGAGCTGAAAAAGTTTCTGGAACTTATAGCCGCGACGGAGGGCCAGATAACGCTGGAAGACGTAAAACGCCACATCACGCAAGCGGTGCATAACGGGCAGGAAGAGCCCGGACAGCCGATAACGGAACGGCAATACGATTATGCGCTCGAGAATGGCCTGACCGAAGCTCAGGAGCGCTTTGCCTGGACAGTGATTAAAAGAAACCTAAAGGATAACAAGGGCGTGAAGGCGCAGACTATAAGCCAGCTTAAAATAGATCCCAAGCTGCTTTATGCGCTTTTAAAAAAGTATGGAGAGTGATTTATGGAAGAACTTAAACCCGAAACAAGAAAAATCCTGCACGATCTTGAATCCAAAAGCGCCAGCCTCAAAAGCGCGGCCAGGCTTCTAAGGGACTGCCCGCCCGCCGAACGCCGGGAAATGCTGGCGCTGATGCGCAATGCCGCAAAAGAAATAGTCACCTGCCTCGACGAGATGGAAAAATCGGCGCAGTAGGCCGGCTACGCCCAGGGAGGATCCTTGCCGATGATATTTTTTATCCACGGCATTGCGGGAAATGAATCCGGCGAGTGTCCGGTGGCGAGAGTTATGTTTCTGTAACCCACGCTGAAAAGCATTCTGGCGAACTCCTCGCCCTTTAAATCCCCGCCCAAATCGGAATCCACATAAACCTCGCAGTCCCGCGACACCCCCGCCTCCATAAATTCTTCAGGCGTCTTGTAAGCCGCAAAAACCACACCCGTCATCTTCGCGTACATTTTCCAGGTAAGATGCACCAGCGGATCATCGTCTACAAGCACCGCGCTGCGCGGCGCGCCGTAGGCTTCCGCTCCTTCCGAAATAGTGGATTGAATAGTCGTCCCGGTATCAATGGCATCATTCATGGCGAAATACATTGGATTAAACGCTCCGCCGCTATAGCGGCATGTAAAATGGCAACTGCTCGCAGAGAAGAGAGCAATTTCAGTGCCATACAGGATGGAGAATTGTAAAACTCGAGAATCAGTGGCGAGATATCAGCCAGACGGCAAGAGCTTTGGACTGGCGGCTCATATAGCGGTTTTTAAATTGCAGCAGCGTAAAACGCCTGTTCAGCGGAGGATTTAGTTTTATAGCGGCCAGCGTCCCGGCTTTAGTCTCGCGCGAGACCGCAAGCACCGAAAGACAGCTTATGCCCATGCCTGCTTCCACCGCGCGTTTTATCGCTTCGGTGTGGCCGATTTCCCGGACATCGGATATGTGTATGCCTTCCTGCGCCAGAAGATTTTCCAGCGTGCTTCTTGTGCCGGAGCCTTTTTCGCGCAATATCCAGCGCTCGTTTTCCAGCTCGGCTATGCGCATGCGCCGCCTTGACGCGAAACGATGTTTGGGCGGAACCACTATCGCCAGTTCGTCCTGCCGCCATGTGGCGGCGGAAACGGCGTTGTCTGAAATTTCTCCTTCCACAACCGCGAAATCCAGCTCCCCGGCATGCAGCGCGGCGGCCATTTCCTCGGTATTGCCTACGATAAGGGATATGTCGACGCCGGGATTTTCCGCCATGAACCCGCGCATCGCGCCTGGCAGGCAGTAATCCGCAACGGTGGTACTGGCGCCGACGCAAACTGCGCCGGACAGCGGTCCCGCATCACGGCATTTCTCCGCGAACCGGTCATACGCGCCAAGCACTTCGCGGGCGAGCGGCAGCAGCCGCTCCCCCCTGTCGTTGAGTCTAAGCCCTCGCCCCACGCGCGTAAACACGTCCCCCCCGGCGTATTTTTCAAACTGGCGCAACGCCATGCTGGCGGCGGATTGAGTCAAACTGAGCTTTTGCGCCGCGCGGGTCAGAAGGCCGCAGGAAGCGGTCTCGCAAAATACCTCAAGCTGGCGTATGGTTGTTTCTCTCATCACTAATATTGATGCTTAATATCAAATATATCTGTTTTTTTGGAATTTGCAAAGCGGCTAGAATTTAGACATGGCACAAAAACCCCTGTTACTATCCCCGCTGCACGCCGCCGCGGAGCAACCCTCTTTCCGGCTTGCCTGCGCCGCAGCGGCGGCATTTTTTTCATCCTCGCCCGCGCTTTCGCTTGTACTGGGAGCGCTGCTGACTTTTACGGCGGGCAATCCGGACAAATCGTTCGCTTCCAAAGCGTCCAAATGGACTTTGCAGCTTTCGGTGGTATTGCTGGGCTTCGGGCTGGAAATAGCGACCGTGCTTAAAGTCGGACGCGCTTCAATAGGGATAACATTCACGGCGATATTGCTCACGCTGGCGCTGGGAGCATGGCTGGGGAAACTGTTCGGAGTGGGCAGGGACATTTCGCTTCTGATAAGCGGCGGCACCGCGATATGCGGCGGCAGCGCGATAGCCGCGCTGGCGCCCGCCATAGGCGCTTCGCAATCCGACACCGCGATAGCGCTTGCGGCTGTTTTTCTTCTGAACGCGCTGGCGCTTGTTCTTTTCCCGCCGCTGGGACATTATTTCGGATTGACGCAGCACGCCTTCGGCCTCTGGTCGGCGATGGCGATACACGACACCAGCAGCGTGGTGGGCGCGGCGGCCACCTACGGCGCGCAGGCATTGGCTATAGCCACGACGGTAAAACTTACGCGCGCGCTGTGGATATTGCCGGTATCGCTGACCTGCGCAAAAATAAGCCGTTCAAAAGCCAAGCCGCAGATACCGTGGTTTTTGTTCGGCTTTGTAGCTGCGGCATTGCTGCGTTCAAGCATCCCCGTTGCAATACCGGTGTGGAACGGGTTTTCGCTGCTCGGCAGGCATATGATGTCCGGAGCGTTGTTTCTGGTCGGCACCGGCCTGACTGTAGCAGAGATTAAGCGCATAGGGCCACGCCCGCTTTTGAAGGCCGTAACGTTGTGGTTTATAGTTTCCTGCACAACGCTGATTGCTATTTTATACTTTAACCTGAAACTTTCAGTTTAGCCTCGCCATTCCCATGCAATCATTGACAGCCCCGGGAAATAAAGCTATACTATAGCTATAGTATAGGAATAGTTTCACCTGCCGCCGCCAGTATTTTTCCGGTCCCCGGCGCAGGTGCCAACAGGGGGAATTATCATGACAATGCAATTGGAAGTTAACGGCGTGACCTATGAAGGTTTTACAAGCTGCACTGCACACAAATCCATGGAAAACGTCGCGGGAACGTTCAGATTTTCCGCAGTCTCGGCATCGGCCATTACATTGCCGATAGCTAAAGGAGACCCATGCCGCGTCCTTGTTAACGGAACGCCTGTTATAACCGGCTATATCGAGATACTGAACGGAGCATACGACAAAAAATCGCATTCGCTGACTCTCAGCGGGCGCGACAGAACCTGCGATTTCATAGACACCACTCCTACTAATGGATTTGAATTAAATGGCGGCGGTACGCTGGCGAAAGCCCTTCGAACGCTACTAACCGAGGCCGGCCTGACGAACATATCACTTATCGACGACACAAACGGCATAAAACCGTTCACCTACCGGGACTCCATCTCCGGTGCGATCGGGGAAACGTGTTTTGAAATTGCCGATCGCTATTGCCGCAAACGCCAGGCCGTGCTTACCTGCGACGGCAAAGGCAATCTGGTGCTGACACAAGCCAGCACCACGGCCATCAAAACCATGCTGCTAAACCGGCTGAACGGCAAGCAAAACAACGTCAAATCTGCGGAGTGGTCGGACAACGATACCGCGCGCTACGCAGCCATAACGGCATACTCACCGGCTAATTTCAGCGCTTCGCAGGACACCGAAATGTTCTATTCCGCCTCGGCCAGTGACCCGGCAATCCGCGCAACGCGCAATCTGGTATTGATAACCGAAAGTTCCTGCGACCTTGCCACCACCAAGAATCGCGCGATATGGGAAATTAATGTCCGCTCCGCCCGCGCAAAAATATACAACTGCGTCGTGTCCGGTTTTGCGGCGACCGCCGACAACACAATATGGCAGCCCAATATGCTTGTGCAGGTGCAGGACGATAACGCCGCCATACACGGCAATATGCTTATAAAGGATGTGGAATATACGCTGGGAAAAGACAAAGGCTCGCTCACAAAACTGACGCTGGTCTCGCCCAACGCCTTTACGCCTGAACCCACAATGAGCGCGCGCCAAAAAGCCGCCAGTAACATCATGGGGGATAACTGAAAAATATTTACCCAAAAAAGCGCACGGCAACGGCATAATCCGTTGCCGTGCGCACAAGCAAGCTGACCTAACGCCCCCCCTCGCACACATCTTTCCTCGACAAGTAATCCTCTTTTCGGTATACTTCATTTAAGAATGTTCCGTAGTTGTATGGGGGTAATCCTTATGTCCTTTTTGCCTGCTTTTATCGCCTTCGCCATACTGATTGTTTTTGTGCTGCTGTGCTGGAAAATATTCAGGCTTATTATCGCCACAGACGGCAGGGTAAAACGGCTGCCCGGCATCGGCCTGCTTTGCCTTGCGCTGTTTGTGCTGCTTGTCACGGAAGGAGCGCTGTCCAGCAATAACCCCGGCGTGACACAGCAACAAACAACCGCCGTTCCGCAGCGTCCGGACATAGTGCCTGCGCCGATACAGCCACCGGCAAAAGGCAGCAAGGCGGACATGGTGCTGATTCCGGCGGGAAGTTTTATGATGGGCTCGCCGCGAAAAGAAGAAAAACCCCGCGACGACGAGAATCCCCAGCATAAGGTTTATCTTGATTCCTTTTATATGGATAAATACGATGTGACAACCGGCGCATACGCAGCCTGCGTCATGGTCGGCAAATGCACACCACCTTTTACAGACGAGGGAAAAGATAAATATGAAACAAACAAAGAAAATGAACTATCCGCTAAACATGGTTTAAGCACAACCGAATCCCTCGCTGCCGGAGTACCAGCTAATTTAAGAGAAGATTGTAACTGGGGAAAAGCTGACCGTGGGAATTACCCTGTAAACTGCGTGAACTGGTATCAGGCCAAAGCTTATTGCGAATGGCGCGGTAAGCGATTGCCTACGGAAGCGGAATGGGAAAAAGCTGCCCGTGGCGGAACTACGACATACTGGAGTTTCGGCGACATTACCGCTCTGGCGGAAACCGAACGGTATGAATGGTGCACGCAGGGCATACGCCTGCCAAAAGAGCATACACATCCGGTAGGCCAGAAATTACCCAATCCTTATGAGCTTTATGATATGTACGGAAATGTTAGCCAATGGGTATCAGATTCTTATGATGAGCGCTACTATAGCGAGTCTCCAGAAAAAAATCCAAAAGGCCCAGCAACTGTTGACAACCCATCACAAAACCGTGTTTCGCGAGGTACTCCAACCACATGGAACTGTAGCGACAGCGATGTAGCGGAACGCTTGTACTTTGAAGGAGATACGGCGGGAGATGTTAATGGCTTTCGTTGTGCCAGTAATTAGCCAGAGCACTGGTTAAAGTACTAAACTATGCACGATATATAAAATTACCTATTGACAGGCCGCGTTAATTGAGCTATACTATAGTTATAGTATAGCTCATCCAAATTCAGCCCGTTCCTGGATGAGCACCCGGGGACGGGTTTTTTATTTTAAGAGACATAGGGACCACGTTATGAACAATGAACTGGTTTTCGAGATTCAGGCCATCAACGGCTTTACAGAAGTGCTTGCACAATTTTCATCTGAACTGGAGGGAATAAGGGAACAATTGGAAGACATCGCAAAGGAAATGAATCAGGCCTTCTCCTCCAATTTCGACAAAGGTTTCATTGCGGATATGGTTGAGGCGGGCAATGCTGCGCTTATTGCTTCCGACAATATTCAGGAGTATGCAAAGTCACTAAAAGAATTGGGGGGAAATAACCTTGACATATTTGAGCATTTGCAAAACTACTCAGAGAACTCACCTTTTGATTTAAAAGACGTGGTCAATTCTGCAAAAAATTTGGAATTAATGGGTGTTCAGGCGAAAGACCTCATTCCCACTCTCACAGAACTGGGCGAAGTAGCCGCCGGTTCCCATATAAGTTTAACCGAACTCAGCAAGGTTTACGGCAACGTCCTCACACATCCCGCACTCACCCGGAACGATATAGCGGCTTTCGCCCATGCCGGTATACCACAAAAGGAAATGTCGAACTTCGTCGGCAAATCGCCGCAGGCAATGCTTGACCACCTTGCCGGACCCGGCGGCGTTGATTTTCACGCCGTGGATAATCAGATGAATGAATTTGGCCCGTCGGTGCGCGCCTGCGTGCAAGCGCTGGAAGACATGGCGGCGGCCATCGGCGACATCGGCAAAGATGCCGGACTGGTAACCCTGCTGCACGACATTACCAAGGGAATAGAATTTATAACCAAAGAAATAAAATCATTCGCACAGGCTCATCCGGTTCTCGGCGAAATATTGGTCTGGGCCGGACTCTTCAGCGCGGCCATACTTGCGGCGGGAGTTGTGCTTGTCGGCCTGGTCATCGCCCTTGGCACATTGGCCGGGGCGATAATGTCTATCGCCGCGGTTGCGGCAGACGACCTGCTGCCGGTTCTAGGAGCGATTGCCCTTGCTGGACCGCTATGCGCGGGAATTTTTGCCGGCATAGTTGCCGCCGTATTGGAGCTTGTTTGGATCGTAGAAATCGCATATAAAAGCTTTGTCAAACTGTTCCATTGGGTCGGCTCACTCTGGCCGGACATGAAAAAAGGCGCTCTTGCGGCCATTGATTTGATTGAACATGGATTAAAAATTTTGCTGGTTCCGATTGAAAAACTAATCGGCGCGTGGAAAAGCTTCCACCTGCTGCAAGGCGCAAAAGATATCGTCACCGAGACCGTGGCGAACGCAAAACAACAGGTGCCCGATATGGTGGAAAACACAAAAACCCTGTGGCACCACATAATGCCGGACAAGCAAAGCTATCCGCAGCTTGCATACGCCAGCTCGGCCGTCCAGTCGCCGCCCGTCCCGGTGCAGTATGGCGATTTGTCGTTCCATGCCGGGTTTGCCAGACAGCAGGCGGAACAGCGGCTGGAAATTTCCCGCGCCACGTTCGAGGGCAGTCTGCAAATAATCGCGCCGCCCGACACTGTCGGGAACATAAAAACAAAAACAACCAGCGCGCACAAATTCAATGTGGGTCTGACCATGGACCATATCCGGACCACCGGCTATGACCATGATGAATGCTAAAGAACAGAGGATACAAAAATGACAAAAAAATACAGGGTGGACTTCGTCCACGAGCTTAACGCCCCGCTGGAATACGCCAGCGGCGGACAGATGCAGCAGGCAAAATGCGTTGTGGTGCCGTGTCCGTGCAACGCGCAGCACGCGGATGTGGCCGTGCTGGAACAGGAATACAACAAGGCGCTCTTCAACGGCGGGATGCGGGTAAAGGACCTGCTGGGCAAAATCCCCCCGGCATCCGGACAAACGGCTCCCGCCAACCCAGACGCCCAGATTTCCGACGAGGCGGCGGAACAGCAGATAATGATGCTTACCGCCAACGGCTTCGATCTGGCGCTGGGCTACGAAAAACTGGGCAAACTGTTCACCGCCGAAAAAAACGCCGTCACGCTGGACGGCAAAGAGAAAATGACGGAGACACTTTTCACCGAAATGTCGCTGCCGGACACGCGCATATTACTTGGGAAGTATCTGCTAAATTTTCTGAAGTTTTCCCGGAAAAATTAACGGCATCCGGCGTGGAACCAGACTATCTGATGGGAAGCATCACGGTGTTTTATAACGGCGGAATTCAACTAATGGATATGGAATACATGCCGCTCACGCAGGTGTTAAATCTCAGCGCCGTTGCCCACCGCATCAGCAGGGAACAGAACGAGGCGCTGAAACGTAAATTCCCCTACGGCTGATACTGCCGCCAATCCTGACACGCAATTCACCTTAAGAGAACTTGGTTTGGCTTTGCCCTGCCTGGCAAAGCCAAACCATTTTACCGGCTGAAATTTTCAGGCTAGCCGCAGCAGCCTTTGCCGGTCCCGGCAGGTCGCACCGTCCCGGCGGCGCACGCGGCTTTGGCCGCCTTGTTCCACGGCATCAGCTCCAATAACTTCGCCATGCCGCACCAGCCGCTTATCCCGGCGAAGGTGAGTCCCGCGCCGAATAATCCGGCCACCCAGAAATATTTTACGCTAAACACCGCAAGCAGAATGAGTATGCCTACGGTTATCTGCACCTGGCGCATTATCGGCAGCGGGCCGTTTGATTTTATAACCGCCAGCCCCTTGCCGCGCCACGCATTCAGCCCGCCTTCCACAACGCGCACATCGGCGATACCGCGCGCGCCGAGGCTTTGCGCCGCCTGACGGCTGCGCACCCCGCTCTGGCAGAAAATATAAACCACGCCGTTTCTGGGCAGATCGCCGCAGGAAGTATCCAGCGTGGACAGCGGGCAATTTTGTATCCCTTCTATGCGCTCGTAGGCATATTCTTCTTTTTCGCGCACGTCTATGAAAACGCCGTCTCCGGCGGTTTTAGCGCGCGCTGCATCATCAACGGATACGGTTGTTATCGCTCGGGCCGGAGCTTTTTGCTCCGGCATATCAAGCGACATCACTCCGCCGGAAAGATTGCGCACATCCTTAAAACCATTCTGCCTTAGTATCCGTTCCGCGACATAGCCACGCAACCCCACTTTGCAGTAAACAATTGTAGACTTGTCTTTATCAAGCGAGCCAAGTCTCGAGCGCAGTTCGTCCACCGGGATATTTTCGGCGCCGGCCACAGCGCCCGACTTATACTCTCCCGGGGTGCGCACATCCAGTATTTTTAATTCAACCCCGGCCTTGCGCGCCGCCTCCAGCGCCGACGGAGTGATGCCGCTGGAATTACCGGAAAGCTGGTTATCAAGAATCATCCCGGCGACGATGACCGGGTCTTTTGCGGAACCGAACTGCGGGGCATACGCAAGGTCCAGCGCCGCCACATCGGCTGACGTCATGCCCGCAGTTATGGCGGTTGCAAACACATCCAGCCGCTTGTCCACTCCGTCAATCCCCACGGCCTGCGCGCCGATTATTTTCCCGGTGGAGCGTTCCGCCAGCACTTTCAGATGCAGCGTCTGCGCGCCGGGATAATAACCCGCGTGATTGCCCGGATGCAATAGCGCTACCACATAATCGATATTTTCTTTTTTCGCATCGCGTTCGCAAAGACCGGTCCTGCCCGCCGTTATCCCCATGCTTTCCACTATCGAAGTGCCGAGCGCGCCCTTGAAACGGCGGTTGCCTCCGGCGGCGTTTTCACCGGCCACGCGTCCCTGCTTGTTGGCGGGACCGGCCAGCATTATACGCCCCTTTTTGCCGGTGACAAGCTGCGTGCACTCCACCGCATCCCCGGCGGCATAAATATCCGGATCGCCGGTGCGCATGAATTCATCCACCGCGATGCCGCCTGTTTCGCCAAGCCGGATCCCGGCGGCTGCGGCAAGCGAGGTCCGGGGTATGACGCCTACGGACAGCAAAATAACCCCTGCGGGAATTTTTTTGCCGCTTGAAAGCTCAACTTCGTTTGCAATGTCGCCGCCGTTGAAGGATTTTATACCGTCGCCGAGCACCAGTTTAAGCCCGGCATTGCGCAGATGATTGGAAACATAAACCGCCATATCGGCGTCCAGCGGAGGCAACACCTGATCCATAAGCTCTACTACCGTGGTATCTATGCCCAGCTTTACAAGACTCTCGGCAGTCTCCAGACCGATGAACCCCGCACCAACAACAACAGCCTGTTTCGGTTTATGCTCCGCGATAAAAGCCTTGAGCGCATCCGCATCCGGCACGGTTTTGAGCGTGAAAATATTCTTTGCTTCCACTCCCGGAATTTTTGGAACGGCGGCTTTGGCTCCCGGCGAAATCACCAGCTTGTCGTAAGGCTGCTCGAAACTCTCGCCGGTTTTCAGGTTTTTTACGCTTACGGTTTTACGCTCCCTGTTTATCGCCGTAACCTCGTGGTTCAGGCGCGCGTCCACGTTGAAACGCGCTTTGAAACTATCCGGCGTCTGCAAAAGCAGATCGTCCCTGTCGGTAATCTCGCCGCCGACATAATAAGGCAGCCCGCAGTTCGCAAAAGAGATATAGGGCCCGCGTTCAAAAAGCGTTATGAGCGCATGCTCGTCCGTACGGCGAGCTTTTGCGGCGGCGCTGGCGCCGCCCGCCACTCCACCGACAACAACTATCCTGTTTACCGGCATATGTTTGTCTCCGTAGCTGTCTTCATTATCTGCTTACCTTTGGGGACGCATCCGCGCACCCCTTCTATCTATTAGATGCGGCAAGGGCCAAAAAGGATTCTCGGTTTTTACTTGAATTCGGAAAGCTGATTTTTTAGCAACAGTCTTGCGCGGTGCAGGCGGGATTTTACCGCGGGGATGGAAACTTTCATGCGCGCGGCGGCTTCCGCCAGCGAAAGCCCCTCTATATCGCAAAAAGTCACGGCAAGGCGCTGCTCGGCGGAAAGCCGTCCCAGCGCTTTTGCGACCGCGCGGGAAAGCTCGTTTTTCAAAGCGGCTTCGCCGTGCCCGGCGGGATGACCTTTTACATTATCTTCCGGCAGCGGCACCTGTCTGGCGGTTTTAGCCTTCCTCATGCGCTGCCAGCAATTGTTGGCCGCTATGCGGTAAAGCCAGGTGCTGAAGGCCGCGTTCGCCCTGAAAGTTCTTATGTTTTTAAGCGCCGAGATAAAAGTTTCCTGCGCGACATCATCCGCCTCGGACGGCATGGAGGAACATACGCTGGAGGCTATATTAAACAACCTGTCCTTGTATCTGCCCACCAGCGCGGCGAAAGCGGCCTCGTCGCCCTCGCGGGCGCGTGAGACCAGAACGTTTTCAGCGGCGGCGTTATTTTTCATTTCTTTATTATCAATCCGGAAATGACTATCGCCGTTACTATGGCCGATATGAGCGCGAATTTGCGTTCGCCCGCCAGCGCATAGCCGATGCAGAGCATCAAAAGCCGCGCCACCGGCGTAAAAATTAGCACAAAGATTCCGTAATTTATGCACTTTTCGCCATGAGCGACGTCGCCGCCCATATAAAGCGCGAGGCCCAGAATCATTATCGCGGCGCTGCCCCACACGCCCCAGGCAAGCACGTTATGTATAAGCCGCTTCACCCTGTCTTCGCCGAGGCTCAGAGCCTGTTTAAAATCTCCTTTCGTCGCGAAAGGGTCGATTTTGCCATGAGACACAGTGGGCTGAGGCGAGCATGCCCTTAGGCCTGTAAGCCGAAGACCGCGAAGTATCAGGGCAAAAGCGGCGCTTGCAGCAGAATACGGAGATTTTAAACAGGCTCTCATACCATACCTCTCGCCATGAACATTTTAACAGCTATCATGAACACTATGACGCCGAAAGCTAGCTGAAGTTTTTCGCTTTTAATACCGCCCAGCAGTTTCATCCCGGCGCGAGAGCCCAGCAATACGCCAAACACCAGCAGCGCGGTGATCCTCGGATGCACGACGCCGTGGGAATAAAAAACCAGCGCGCTGGTGGCGGCCGTCACGCCCAGCATGAAATTGCTCGTGGCTGCGGCCGCCTTCATCGGCACTTCGCAGACCAGATGCATTAGCGGCACTTTTATTATGCCGCCTCCTATCCCCAAAAGCCCGGATACCGCGCCCGCAAAGACCGAAACGACACAGGCCACAGGCATATGTCTTACATGATAGCGGACGGTTTTGCCGGTGGCAGGATCAACGTACTCTCCGCCCAGCTCCCCCGTGTCCGTCGCCATGACATCGTCAGCGGACGCGCCGCCGCGCAACGCGGCAAGACCTTTGTTAAGCATGGTTATGGAGACAAAACACAGCAGGATTGAAAACAGCAGTTGCAGCGTGGATGGTGAAAGCATCGTGGCCAGGAATGCCCCGCACATCGCGCCGAGAGTAGTGGCCACTTCCAGCGACATGCCAAGACGCATGTTAGCCAGCCCGCTTTCCACGTTTACCGACGCCACCGCGCTGGAAGTGGCTATTATCGTTATCAGCGAAGTGGCTATAGCAAAATGCATCGGCATCCTGAAATAAAGCACCAGAGCCGGTATTATGAAAATCCCCCCGCCCAGCCCGAACACCGAACCCAGCAGCCCCACCAGCGCGCCCAGCATAACCAGCAAAGCCATATAACTTAAAGCCATTTGCGCTATCGCTCCGTCATCTGGCCGGACGGCATCATGTCGTCGGAAGGCGGTTGTCCGTTCTTATTCTTGTATTCCTTTCTCTTACACTCGGCCTGCATGTTGCCTTTGCAATAAAGCCGGATAAATCCCTGCACGGAAAGCTCCATGATTTTTTCATATTTCCGCATGAATCCGCATTTCTGCAAATCCGGGCATTCGCCCATAAAACCTCCGTACGGCAACGAAGTGTTCAGTGTTTCCGGGATTTCTTATTTCCGTCAAACCGCAGTTCCTTGCGGTACTGGGCGATGGAACGGCGGGAAAGCTTTATGCCGTGCATGGAGTTCATCAGTTCCGCCATTTTGGTATCCGTCAGGCCTTCATGCTCGGACATGAGCGTGTAAAGCAGTTCCTTGCCGATATCCTTGCCGCTGGGGATAAGGGCGTCCAGCGGCGCCTCCAGCCCCCACGGCAATTGCACCGATTTGTTTGAAACAAGCCTGTTTAGCACGCTCGGATGCACATCCAGCCTGCGGGAAAGTTCGCGCTGCGTCAGCGGCTTTCTTATTTGCGGATCGCCGGACTTGAGATAATTTTTTTGTTCGGCCAGCAGTATTTCCAAAAGTCCGTAAAGGGTCGTCTTGCGCTTTTCAATAAACCCCAGTTTGCCGACAATGCTTTTGGCGGCGCGCGCTTTTGAGGGCGGCACATTGTCGAGATACTGCGAAAGCCTTTCATCGTCCACTGAATAGCGGCCTTTCCATATCTCGCGATGGAAAAACGAGAGCACCGGCTCGCCCTTTTCAATTTCTATGCCCGCAACGGCGCTGAAAACAGCCGCCGGAGCCGTTGCAGTCTCGGTGGAGGTGGAATCGAACTCCGCCTGAATATACGCCTTGTCCACGAAATCGCGCAGCAGGCGCACTTCTTCGAGCTTGAGATCGCATTCCCCGGCGACTTCCACTTCCGACGCCTCGGATTTCAAAAACCAGCGTTCAAAAGCCTCTTCGCCTATGCGTTTAATCAAGGAGACGGTTTCGCCCTGGCCGTTCACCAGTTCGGCTATGCCGGAGCCCGCGCCGGAAAGCTTCAATCCGACGCCCGCAAACTGCTTTGCCGCAAAACGGGCCCTGGAGAATTCCGCGAAGCGAATCACGCCGGATTTTTTAAGCAGCGAAAAAAGCTCGTTGTCCTCCAGCTCCTGCTGGAGCTTCTCGAAATCCGATTCCGGCATGGCGGCCAGTTGCGCCATTTTGAGCTGGCCGTGCAGCGTCTGTTTCATCGCGGCGGTCATTCTAAGTCTGGGCATATCGCATTTCTCCCTCGGCCTTGCGGCGGCCGCTATTTTTGCGCCATCGCGTTTTTTACCGCGGCGAGCAGCTGGTTTCTTGTAAACGGTTTTTTCAGCAGCAGCACGCCGGACTGCTTAAGCACGTCGCAGAAAATTTGCTCGTCGTGCCCGCTGATGAAAATAACCGGCACAGGATCCTGCTTGCGGCATATTTCGCAAAGCTCGTCCCCGCAGCCGCCGGGCAATTCGTAATCCAGCAGCACCAGATCCGGCTTTATTTCACAGAAGCGCTCCATTCCTTCCGTGCGGTCATGCGCGAAATGCACCTCGTAGCCCTCGCGCGACAACACCGTGCGGTAGAGCATCAGTATACTTTCGTCATCGTCGACAGCCAGAATTCTTTTCATAAGCGGGAAGCAAGGCGGCCAATCCGCCCTCAGCGCAGGTCTATGACGTCTTCCAGTTCCGGACCGGTGGAAATAAAAGCCAGCGTCGGATTGGGGTATATCTTGCCGAGTTCGCGGAAATGCGCCAGAAACGCCTTGGCGTCCGGCGTCATCTCGGCCTCGCTTTTGACCTGGGTGTTGCCGTCGAACATGTCTATATGCGTGACGGCCAGTTTCGTGACTGAATTTAAAATAACGGTTTTGCGCGCCCAACTGTCTTCAAACGCGCCGATGCGGCGCAGCCGGCCGCTGACGCTTCCGACCTCGTTACCGAGCGTGTGATATTTGTTGAGCTCGTCCTTCCCGGTAAGTTCCTTCTCAAGCGGGCCGGGGCCGACGCGGGAAACGTAGGGTTTGAAAATAGCGTACACATCGCGCACATATTTCGGTCCCAGACCGGCTTCGCCCATAAAGGTGGAAGCCGTGGTATCGCGTGACGTGACGAACGGATATTCACCGTGCAGCAGCGAAAGTTTAACGCCCTGCGTGCCCTCGATAAGCACATCCTCGCCCCTGCCGAGCGCGCGGTTAAGTTCTTCCGGTACATCCACAATGTAGGGAGCCAAAAGAGGGTCGTCCTTTGCAAAGCGCAGCTCCTCGCGGCGCTCGACGCGTTCGCGTACAGCCTGTCCAAGACCGGTTCCCACGCTGCCCACGGCGGACATGAAATGGCTGTCGCCGCGTTCGGCATCCATATGGCGGGGTTCAACCACTACGGCATGCGGGTCAATTTGCAGCCGGTCTTTCACTCCGGCCAGTTCCACTTCTTTTAGCAGCCATTCGGTGTTGATGTACGCGCCGGAGCCAAGCACTATTTTCGTGTTCGGGTTAAGAAATCCCGACGAAACCGTTTTAAGCGTGTATTTTTTGCCGCGGAACACCACGGTATGCCCGGCATTCGGTCCGCCTATGCGAACGCAATGGGAATAATTTCCTTTATAGGAAAGGTACGCGGATATCTTTCCTTTCCCTTCATCCCCCGCCTGACCGCCGACAACTATATCAACCGGCATGTTGTTCTCCTTGGTGTTTTGTTTTATGCGGCTATGCCGAAAGCGCGAGCGCCCTCGGCCAGCAATTTTTCCAGATGTTCCTGGCCCTGGAAAGTTTCAGCGTAAATCTTGGCTATCGGTTCGGTGCCGGACATCCTCAGCAGCACCCAGGAATCCTTCATGTAAAGCTTTATACCGTCGGTATCGCGCACTTTTTCAACCGTGCCGCCCGCTATTTTTGCGCCATTGAACAGCGCGGCGTCGAGACCTTTTATGCGCGCGCGGATAGCATCGTTTATCGGCATATCGTTGCGCTTGTAGCACGGCGTGCCGTGCTTTGCGGTCAGGCCGGAATAGAGAGCCGATATGTCCCTGCCGGTCTTTGCCATGACCTCGGCAAGCAGCATGACGGCCAGTATGCCGTCCTTTTCCGTGGTCCAGCCGTAAACGGACAGTCCGGCGCTTTCTTCGCCGCACAGCGCGTATTTGCCTGACGAAAGTCCCGCAACAAAATGTTTGAACCCCACATCTTTTTCTTCGGTGGAGCGGCCCGCCGCCGCGGCTATCCTGTCCATAAGATGCGTGGTGCCTATAGTGCGCCCCGCGCCGAGCGAGGAGGGCCAGTCCGGCCTGTTGTTTAAAAGATAATCCAGCGCCACGCAAAGCGCATGATTGGGCTGCACAAGCCCGCTGCCGGGAGTGGCCGCGCCGAAGCGGTCGGCATCCGGGTCGGAAGCGCCCGCAAAATCGTATTTGCCGGTTTTAAGCAGATCCAGCAAAGGCTTCATCGGATACTGAGAAGACGGGTCCATGCGAATCTGCCCGTCGTGATCCAGCGGAATGAACCCGAAGGTCGGGTCCACCGTGCGGTTCACCAGCTCAAGATTGGGAAGGTTTAGACGTTCGCGTATCGCGTCGTAAAAAGGCACCGAAGCGCCGCCGAGCGCGTGTATCGCCATGCGCAATCCGCCGGAGCGGATAACGTCCACATTTATTTTTTTGCCCAGCCGCTCCACATACGGACCGATAAGGTCGGCGTTTTTAACCAGGCCTTTTGCGCGCGCGCTTTCCAGCGTCATGCGCTTTATCAGCGCGGGGTTTTCCAGGCATTCATTGGCGTATTTTTCTATAAGTGAAGTTATGGAACTGTCTGCGGGCCCGCCCGTGGATGGATTATACTTAAGCCCCATATCCTGCGGCGGATTGTGCGACGCCGTGCCGTTAAGACAGGCGACGGCCATGCCGTTCATTATCGTGGAGGAAAAAACCGGAGTCGGCAGCGCGATTTCCGGCAGCAGCACCTCTATGCCGTTTGCGGCGAGGACTTCGGCGCAGATGCGCGCGGTGTCGGCGGACATAAGGCGCGTGTCGCCGCCCACAAGTACAGGGCCTTTTATGCCGCGCTCGGCATGCATTCTGGCCACAGCCTGCGCAATGGCCAGCGCGTGCAGCTCGCAAAAACCGGAGCCCAGTTTGCCGCGATGGCCGGAGGTGCCGAATTTTACCTTCGCCGGCCGGGCCGAAGGTTTGTAAAACTCCTCGCGCAGCAGCGCTGCGTTTATGACGGTTTCGGAAAGCTTGCCTGCATTCTTGTCCGGCATCGGTCCTCCTTTTTTTCGGCGCGGCGCGCCGCTCAGTCCTTGTTGATTTTTGCGCGCTCCATCTCCACCGCTTCCGGCGGAACCTTTGCAAAAAGCGGCTTTGCCTCGGTTATTTTCACGTCGCGCATTTTTGAAAGCAGATATTCGGCCGGATTATCTGCCGGCCATTTGTCGAGCTTGACACCCAGCATCGCATAAAGCGTCTCGCAGACATGCGGTATCAGCGGCTCGGAACACATCGCCATCCCCAGCACCAGCAGCAACAGATCCCCGTTTACCGAGGCGCGCTGCGCGTCGTCCTTTATCGCCCACGGCTTTGTGCGGTCGACATACTTGTTGCCGAAGTCGGCCAGTTCCGCCATGGTCCACGCGTAATTTTTAAACTCGCAACTGGAAAGCTGCTCGTAAGCTTTTTTGCAGAGCGTCTGGGTTTTTTCCAGCACCTCGGCAGATGGCTTGTAATCGGCCGTCGGCATGGTTTTGGAAGCCATCTTTAAAACACGATTTATGAAATTGCCGTAAGTGCCGATGACTACGCTGTTGGAGGTTTCGGCAAAATGCTGCCACGAGAAATTACTATCCCCTGTCTCCGGCATTATCAGCGCGAGATAGAAGCGCACAAGATCCTCGCCATAGGTCTTACCTATGTAAGAACTATCCACCGTTATGCCGCGGCTTTTGGAGAATTTGCGCCCCTCAAGGTTCAGGAAATTGTTTATCGCCGGGAAATCCGGCAGATGCAGTTTGGTGTCGCATGCATGCAGCTCGCCGGGCCAGAGCAGCGTATGAAAGAACAGGTTATCCTTGCCCATGAAGTAATAATGGCGGCTGTCGGTATCCGCGCCCCAGAAATCCATCCAGTTGTCCGGCTTGCATTCCTTCGCGGCGGAAAGGTATCCGATAACCGCGTCGAACCAGACATAGATGCGTTTTTTGTCCGCGTCTTTTATTTTAAGCTCTTCCGGCAGACGATCCACCGGAATCTTTATGCCCCACTCCATGTCGCGGGTGATGCAGCGCGGCTCAAGCCCTCGCTCCAGCCAGCCCATTGTTTCGCTGTAAATCCACGGACGCCAGCCCGGACCGTATTTGGCCGCGTATTCCTTGAGGAACGGGCCCAGTTTTTTCAAATCGAAATAGTAATGCTCGCTTACGCCGACGGTAACGCTATCGCCGCCGAGCTTGCTTTTTGGCTCTATAAGTTCGCCCTGCTCAAGCACCTTGCCGCAGGCGTCGCACTGGTCGCCGCGCGCGTCCATGGCGCCGCAATGCGGGCATTTGCCCTCGACATAGCGGTCCGGCAGGAATTTATTCTGCGCGGCGCAATAGTATTGTCTGGAACTGCCTTTGGTTATATATCCGGCCAGCGCGAGTTTGACAAAAAAATCCTGAGTCACCTGCGCGTGATTATCGGTGATGGTGGTGGTGTAGTTATCAAACGAAATGCCGTATTGCTTGAAAAGCTGCAAATTCTTGGGATGATACTGACCTATCAACTCGGCGGGGGACATCTTGCGCGCCTCGGCTTCCAGCGCCACAGGCGTGCCGTTGCAGTCCGAGCCGGAAACCATCAGCACTTCGCGCCCGGCCTTGCGGTTGAACCGCGCACAGAAATCGGCGGGAAGAAGATATCCGGCCAGATGCCCTATATGCAGGTCCCCGTTGACATAGGGCCATGCCACTCCGATAAAAACTTTTTTGGTGTCCATGTAAGTTGAGTCTCCGTGATTGCGTGTATATAGATTGTATTTAGTTTATGGCCGGTGCGGCAATGTCCTGGCAGGGTCCCGCTGCGGCGCGCGTTATTTTCCGGGTTGAACAGGCGGGCCATAAATTGCTACCTTGGAATATATCATCAGGAGCCGACCATGGCAATTTCTATTGTACGACAATACAGCGTTTTTCTGCCAAACCGTCCCGGCGCGCTCAGCGAATTTACCAAGCTGTTCATGGACCAGGGCATAAACATCATAGGTATCGCCTCCGAAATTCGCGGCGAATCCGGCGTGGTGCATGTCACAGTGGACAGCGACAAGCGAATCGGCTATATACTCACGCAGGCGGGATTTACTACCGTCGAATCCCCGATACTGTCCATAGAACTGCCCGACAAGGTCGGCCAGCTTTACAAGCTCAGCAAGCTGCTGGGCGAGATGAGCGTGAACATCACCACGGTTTACGGCACCTCCATAGGCGGAGGAGTCTCCCGCCTGCTTATTTCCGTCACCGATTTTGAAAAGGTCCGGGACAGCATCTCCAAGATAAAACTGGAAGATTAACCGTTCTCAGTAAAAAAGCCGCTCCTTCGGGAGCGGCTTTTTTGTTTTCATCTGTATGTTTGAATTATTGCGGCCTTAAGCCCGGCGGCGTCCGGGTTGCCCGGCTCAATGTAAAGCGCTTTGACCGCCAGCGCAAGCGCGCCGTTCTTGTTTCCCTCAGCCAGCTCCACCATACCGAGATCCGCGTATGAAAGCGCGTAGCCGGGAGAGGCTTTTATAGCGCGCTCAAAATAAATCCGTGCATTTTTAAAATCACGCTCCAGACGCAAGGCATTGCCATAGGCGCAAAGCGCAGGAGCAAAATCGGGATCGGCATCAATCGCGCGCATAAAAATCTGTTTTGCCTGCGCCACACGGCCTTGCATGGCCAGAGTCAGGCCAAGCCCGTAAAGAATTCCGGCGTCATCAGGCAGGTATTTCAGCGCGGCAAGATAATCTTCCTGCGCGTTAACAAAATCGCGGGAACATACATATGCCGCCGCGCGATTGGAATAAATATCGGCGCCGCGCGTCCCGGCTTTGATGCCGGAAGTGTAAAGCGCAACCGCCTGCGTGCAGCGCCCGGTCTCTATGTAATAAGCGCCGAGGTTGAACGGCGCGGTCTGCGCGCCCGGCTGCTTTCGCATCACGTCATGCCACAAAGTCTCGCTGTCCCGCCATACCAAAGCGCGCGAATGAGAGATTCCGGCCAGCAGAAAAATTACAGCCGTCGCCGCAACCGCAACGGCTATGCGCAGCTTTCTGTTTTCGCATAGCAATGCGCGCGCCGCGAAATGCGCGGTCATAAAGAAAATGCCGAGATACGGAATATACGAATACCGCTCGGATACTATGCCCTGACCGGTCTGCACAAACTGCAAAAAAGGCAGCGTGCCGAGCAGGAAAAATATCAGCCCGAAGGCCGCTTCCCTGCTGCGTTTTGCAAACCATGCGCCCGCGCAACAAACGGCAAGCGCCGCGGGGATCGCCGGATAATACATGCGTTCTATGCCGCCGGATGGACGCATGGGATACGGATATACGGCGCACAGATTTACCGGCCAGATGATTTTCCAGAGATAAAACCACAACCCGTAAGCGCCCATTGCCATTCTGTCCGCCAGTCCCAGCGCCAGAGGCGCGCCGTGGATATCCGGCGCGGGCGTAAAAAGCCGCGCAGTCATCAACCCGAGGAATCCGAGCGCAAGCAGCATATGCGGGATTTTGTCCGCAATCCTGAATTCCCGCCGCACGTACCAATCGAACAAAAACAGCAGCCCCGGCAAATAAATCGCGGCCGGTTTCACCAGCAGAGACAAAAGGAACAAAACCGCCGAGCCTGTCCACGCTTTGCGGCTCCCGTTGCGAATCCAGCGCATCCAGCACAGGCAGCAGCCCAGAAGAAAAAATGAACTCAGCATGTCCTTGCGCTCGGTAATCCATGCGACGGATTCAACATGCATCGGATGCGCCGCGAATAAAAGCCCGGCCAGTCCGGCCGTAAAAACCGCGCCGCCGCCGGCAGTTTCTTCCCCGCGCCGTCGATAAAGAAAAAACGCAAGCAGCATGGCAAACGCGCAATTTAGAAAATGCAAAAGCATATTTTCCAAATGATACCCGGCCGGGTTTAGTTGCCAAAACCTGTAATCCAGGGCAAAGCTGAGCGTGGTAAGCGGGGAGTAGAGATTAAGATGCAGAGAAGAGAACATCTGCCGGATATTTGCCGGAGACAGGCTGCGTATCAGCGGATTATGGAGTACATACCCGTAATCGTCGCCGGAAATAAATCCGGCGTGAAGAACCGGGGCATATACCGCCGCGCAAAGCAGCGCGGCGGCGGCCAGCCAGGGCAAAAGCCCGGTTCCGCGGCGCATCACCGCGTCAGGCCCGGCGCAGCGCGCCGCCCGCGAGCACTGTTTCCTGTTCGGAAGGGGTAAGATTGTGGTGCAATTCAAGCACGCAGCGGGACGTCAGGTTTTCAACCTTCAGCGCGAAACCTTCGCGCAGTCTGGCGCCGCAGCCGGAAAAAGCAAGCCTGTCGCCCTGCGCGAGCCTGTCGTAATCAGCGGGGTCGGCGAACATAAGCGGCATAACGGCCCACTGGGCGAGATTACGCCGGAAAACCGGCGAGTAGGACCTGGCTATCACGGCGCGCAGCCCGTGCGCGGCCATGAACCATATCATATCCTCGCGCGAGGAGCCCGCGCCGAAGTTGTCCCCCGCGACAATAACGAAATCGGCCCCGTTTTCTATCCTGCGGAAAAACTCCGGCTCGTCGCCCGCGAAAAGCAGTCTGGCGAAATCGCCCTGCGACGGATACTGGTCCGGGCGGCATGCCGCCGGCGGAATTATCCTGTCGCAATAAAACGAGTCGTCGGCCCTGAAGGCGCAGAAAGCCTCGAAGCTGTCCGCAAAGCGGGTCTGTCTTGCCAGGTCCGCTATGCCCTTAGGCAGCGCGACAGGCAAAGCGCGCGGCGCGTCCGGAGGAGGAGGCATTATAAGAAGCGCGTCGTCCGGCTGCGCCGTTTTCTGAACGCGCAGACGCGGATATTCGCCCAGCCTGCGCGGGTCGGTTATCTCCCCCGCGACGGCGGAGGCGGCGCAGGCCGCCGGTCCCGCCAGGAATATCTTGGCGACTCCGGGCCCGTAAAGCCCCTGGTGATTCTGCGGATAGGAACGCAAAGATACGGTTCCCTCGGCAGGCGCATGCGATATGCCGCAACAGGGTCCGCAGGAGCATTCCAGTATGCGCGCGCCGGATGTGATGAGCGTTTCAAGCGCGCCGCCGCGCGCGGCCAGTGCGAGCGTCGCGCGCGATGAGGGATTGACCAGCAGCGAAAGCTGGTTATTCGCGCAGCGCCCGTCCAGCACGGAGGCCGCAAGCGCCATATCCTCCGGAGACGAGCCCGCGCAGGAACCCATGCAAACCTGCGAAAGCTTTATGCCCGCGACATCGCTTATTTTGCAAACCCTGTCCGGCGAGCCCGGCTTTGCGGCCATCGGCTCAAGCGTAGCCAGATCCAGTTCAAAACCCAGATCGTACTCCGGATTTTTGTCGGCGGTGACGAAAATCCATTCTTCCGCCCGGCCGCGCGCGGTCATGAACTTTTTAACCTCGCTGTCGGACGCAAACAACACCGCCGCCGCGCCGCACTGCGCGAGCAGCGCCGCCGCCTGCGCGCGCTGGTGGACGCCCAGCGACCGCGCGCCCTCGCCGTAAAATTCGACGGCTTTTCCGCGCAACGCGGCGGGCGTGATTCTGGATACGGTTTCCAGCGCCAGATCGAAAGCCCCGGTCCACGGAGCGAGCCTGCCGCGCAAAAGCACGCCGGCCACCTCCGGCAGCGCTACGGAAAATGTACCGTGCGCCAGCGCGCGGGCGACTTCGGCGGGGCCGCAGGGAAATGTAAGCATGGCCGCCGCACCGCAGGCAGCTCCGGTTATGCCGGAGCAGACCGCTATCTGGCCCGGCGCGGCGAAACGCTCCAGCTGCGTCTGCCCCTGGCAGCCGTTGCCGGGTCTGGCAAAAACAAGGCCGTGCCTGGCGCACAACTGCATGGTGGCCACGGTCTGGTCCGACGCGCAAAGCGAAGCGCCGCACTGCGTGCCGGCATGGCAGACGCCTTTTGCGGGCGTGCGGTCGAGACCGAAGGCCAGCGCATGCGAAAACACCTCGGGCGCAGGTTTGTCGTCGAAGAAAACCTGGTCCACCCGCAGCGAGACCTCTTTGCCCGGCAGCATCTCGCCGGAGGCCATATGGCCCGCCATTATCTTGCGGAATAAATTCATCTTCTTAAGCATTGTCGCTCCTTGTACAGCGTCAGGCCACGGGCAGCGAAACGGTGAAGGTGGAGCCCTGCCCCGGCGCGGAACGGACCGAAACCCCGCCGCCATGCGCCTCCACCGTTTTTTTGACGAAAGCCAGGCCGATGCCCCAGCCCTCGGTCTGGCCGGTAAAAGAATTTTCCGCCTGGTAGAATTTCCCGAAAACGCGCTCCTGCTCCTCCGGCGGTATGCCTATGCCGTTGTCGGTGACGGCGAAATGCACCTTGCCTTCCGAAGAGGACACCGCGATGGAAATCCGCTTGTCGACATTGTCGTTGAACTTGCGGCCGTTGTCGACAAGGCATTCCAGCGCCTTGCGCAACAGCGCGCGGTCTCCGTATACTTCAGGCAGGGAATCGGGACAGTCCACCGAAAACGACAGTACGGCATGAGCCTTCGCCGGCAGCGCGGCCATGCCGGCCGCAGCCAGCGCCGCCCTGTCGGCGGAGTCGAGTTTTATGCGCACGGTGCGCGGCTTGGCGGGATCGTCGGCCTGGCTGTTTTCAAAGAGGGACAGCGCCTCCTCCACCAGTTCGGCCGGGCGTATGGCCGTCTTTTGCAGGGCATGCTCGTCTATTTCGTCCAGCGCGGTAAAACTCAGGAGCTGTTCCACCAGCGCGGTAAGCTTGCGTCCCTGGAGATTTATGGTGGCGGCCGCTTTTCTGGCGAAGACCGAGGCGTCCGGCGGGAGTTCGTTGGCCAGCGTCTGGCTGTAGCCGTTTATGACGGTCAGCGGCGTGCGCAGCTTGTGCGAGACCAGCGACAAGAAGCTGCGCGAGAGCTTTTCCTCGGTGCGCTCGGACGTCACGTCGCGGAAAAGCCACAGCCAGCCGTCGCATTGCAGGCTGTTATGCTCGTCCATGCGGTGCAGCATTATCGCCGCCCCGGAAAGGTAAAGGCGCTTTGGCGACTCGCGCTCAAGAGTGAATTCGGTCACCAGCTGCTTTGCGAAAAGTATGTCCGCGAAGGACGGAGACATATTCATCTCGGCGAAGAGATTATATACAAAAGCCTTGTGCGCCTGCGGCGCGGGAAGATAGGCCTTGGCCGCGTCGTTGGCCAGCAGCACCACGCCGGTGGGATCGGTAAGCACCGCACCCTCGCGCGTGGTGGAAAAGAAAAGTTGCAGCCGGCGTTTTTCCTCGCGCAGCGACGAAAAAAGCCTGGCGTTCTCTATAGCCACCGCGGCCTGCGCGGCCAGCGCCTCGCCGGTGCGCACGTCCCTGTCGGTGAACGGGCCGCCGATATGGTTTATCGCCTGGAGCACGCCTATCACGTGGCCCTTGATTATCATCGGGCAGCAAAGAACCGAGCGCGTTACATAGCCCGATTTGTCGTCCACCTTGCGGCTGTGGCGCAGATCGTTGGCCGCATCGTTTACAAGCAGCGTGGAGCCCTGCTCGGCGGCTACGCCGGCGAAGCCCTCGCCCAATTTGAAGCGTATTTTCTGAAGCTCCTCCGGCAGGCCCAGCGCTATGTCGAAATAAAGCTCGCGCGAGTGTTCGTCCAGAAGATAGAGCGAAGCTCTTTCCGCCGCCATTACGCGCGGCGCAATGTGCAGTATGTAGCCGAGCAGTTCCGAAAGATCCAGCTTGGAGGCCAGCAGCCGGCTGGCCGTCAGCAGCATTTCGGCGCTGTCGCCGCTCTGCTGCAATTGCGGATTGTCGCCGTTGTCCATTGCTCCCCCTTGATGCTAAAAACCGAAGTCGAACGTGACCCTGTAGTAATTGCGCGTAGGCTGTCCGCCCCAGGCCATCCAGTTGTAGGTGAAATCCATGCTCGCGCGCTCCTTGTATTTGTAATGCAGTCCCAGCAGCGCGAGATTTTCCGGATGCACCTGCGGCGAAACATATTCTATATGCCTGTAGCCTATATGAACCGTGGAGTCCTTATCGTCCGGCATGGTGCGCGTGAAGTCGAAACCGCCGCTCCACTGCGGCAGCCCGGTCTCCGACGCTATCATTCCCAGCGACGCTACCTGGTTCTGGTCCATTGCCGCCTGCGGGAACTCCACTCCGCTTACGCTGTCCGCATACTGGAACAGCGTTCCCGTCGCCGACAGGAAGAATTCGCGAAAACAATCTTCCTGAAACTGGCCTTCGTAAACCAGCTCCGGCAGGTCCTTGCGCAGGGACGTGCCGTCCGCAAACGAAAACCGGGTGTTCTGCGACGCCGCGCCCAAAGAAAAAGCGGCGCGCAGTTTTATATCCCTGTCGTCGCTGGGGAGGTTGAAAATGCGCTGCGCGTAGATACCGGTCGCGGAGGTATCCACCAACGCCGTGGGATGGTAATAAAACGGACGGGCAAGGAACATGCCGCCATCCAGATTGACGATAAACGGCATGCGCACGGAATAGACGACATCGGGAAGCGACGGGTTTTTTGTAACGTTAAGTTCCATGCCGGCAACCACATTGGTGGATACCCCGCGCATGTACGCGACGCTGTCGGCCTTATAGCCGTAGGCCCCGAAATCGAATTCTTCCTTGAAAAGCGACGCGGCCTTCGCCGAAGTCGCGCAAAGCAGCGCCAGCAGCGCCGCGAAAACCAAGCGTTTTGTATAAATCATATTATTAATACAGATTATCATACTTGCGGACGCTTTCAAAGCGCCTCAATGAACGCTAACAGCGGGCGTTTTTCCCATATTTGTTAGAATCATGTATACATGAAAGATCTCACGCAGGGCAATGAAGCGAAACTTATTTTCTCTTTCACGATGCCGATGCTTATAGGCAACGTCTTCCAGCAGTCCTATAGCGTAGTGGACAGCATGATAGTCGGACGCATACTGGGCAAAACGGCGCTGGCCGCCGTCGGCGCCAGTTTCCCGATACTATTCCTCGTGGTTGCGCTGCTGATAGGCGTAACGATAGGTTTTTCAGTTCTCATATCGCAATATTTCGGCGCGAAGGATATGGCCGGCGTGCGCCGCACAGTGGACACCGCATACGTGCTGATTTTTTTCGGCAGCATAATAATGACCGCCGCGGGGCTGCTGCTGACGGGCCCCATACTGCGCATGATAAGCACTCCCGCGGAAATAATGCCGCAGGCGGCGCTGTTTTTGCGCATACTTTTCTCCGGCATGGTTTTCATGTTCGGCTACAACGCGATAAGCGCGATACTGCGCGGCCTCGGCGACTCCAAAACCCCGCTTTACTTCATCATGTTCTCCACCGCGCTCAACGCGTTCCTGGTGATGTTTTTCGTGATGGTCTGCCACTGGGGCATAGCCGGTTCGGCGTTCGCCACCGTGCTGGCCACCGCGTCCAGTTTCATAGCCGGCATCGTTTACCTCCGGCGGCATCACGAGATGCTCCGGCCCCGGCTGCATGGCCTGGAGTTCGACTGGGCGATATTCAAAAAAAGTCTCGCCATAGGTCTTCCCGCCGGGATACAGCAAATGCTGGTGGCGATGGGCATGATGGCGGTAACGCGCATAGTGAACGGTTTCGGTACCGACGCGATAGCCGCCTTCACCGCCGCCGGGCGCATGGACACTTTTGCGGTGATGCCCGCGATGAATCTCTCCGCGGCGATATCGACCTTCACGGGACAAAATATCGGCGCGGGGAAAATGGAGCGTGTGCATAACGGGCTCAAGGTTTCCATGGCGATGGGCACGGTCATATCGCTGGCCACCAGCGCGGTGATGCTTTTGTTCGGCAGGCAGCTGATGGGATTTTTCACCCCGGACGAGGCCGTGATAGCGATAGGCTGGCATTATCTGGCGATAGTGGGCGGGTTCTATATGGTTTTTTCGGCGATGTTCGTTATGGGCGGAGTGCTGCGCGGCGCGGGCGATACGCTGGTGCCGATGCTGTTTTCCGTGCTGTCTTTGTGGCTTATCCGTATACCTATAGCGGCATGGCTTTCAAAAAGCATGGGCACCGACGGCATCTGGTGGTCCTCTCCGGTCTCATGGATGGTCGGGCTGGCGCTTACCGTAATTTATTACCGCGCCGGAAGATGGAAAAACAGGAGTATGGCCGGAAAGCCCCCGGTCGAGGAAAATGAAGACGAGCCGGAATGGAACTGTTCCAATTTTTAAATAATGCTGTAAAAACAGACTGCGGTTATCATCTGCCGGGTTGCGCAGGCTTTGGCAGCGCCTTGTAGAAACCTATGGTAAGCGGCACTTCCGCCTCCGTTTCCAACTCCGGGGAACCGTGCCATATCGTGTAAAACTTGTGTGTAAACGTAGTGGAAAGCACAGGGATTGAATAGTCCGGGGCTATAAGATTGCTGAAATCAGTAAACGGAACATCCTGCGGCGCGAACATCACTTTCACGACGTTGTGGAGCGGGGATTTGTACACCAGCATGCGTTTGCCCGAACGCAGCGCGTCAGCCGGACGCTCAAACGGAAAATATTTGGCAATTATACCGATGCGCGAATCCTGATAGGGATAAACGGCCACGCAATCCGGCGGCCAGTTTTTGCGCGCATCAAGCAGGAAATGCCATTCCATGTCGTTGGTACGCAGTTCCCTGTTCAAGCCCAGCGCGGCCCCGGCATTGGCGACGCCATATGCAGCCAGCAAAAGCCCCAGCGCCGCGCACAAAGCTTTGCGCGCCGGTTGCGGCGCAAACCGTATCGCCGACACGCCCAGCCCAGCCAGAATGCAAAACGGAATATAGAAATACAGGTTGTGCCTCATAAAATGCAGCGGGTAAAGCTGCAACGGCATGAATATAGCCGAGAAATAATACACCCACACCGCAACCCACACCCACTGCAAAGCTACGGCAAACCTTGACTTCCCGTCCAGAACGCCCCGTATCGCCAGCAGCGCGAAGAAAAATACTGTCATGAATACCGGAAAGCGTTTACCAAACCCCAGACACATGGACAAATTCTGCGCGCCAAGCTGCTCCAAAAAATTATTAAGGGTATCCAGCATCGGGGGTCCGTTATAGTGATCGTTGCTATACAGCAACCACAGCCATACCAGGCAAAGCAACAGCCACACAGCAGTCGATACAGAATAACGCTCCCATGAAGCCAGCAGTTCCGCCCTTGCGCCGTAAAGCAAGAGCACGGCGAGCAGGCCTAGCGGCGGGAGCAATTCGTAACGCCCGCAAAAAACGAGGAAAGAAGCGCACAAAAACCAGATAAAACCGTCAAACGAAAAATTCCCCCTGAAGCGCGCCGCAGACAGCAGCGCCGAAGCGGCAAAAAACATATTCCAGCCGGTGGTGGCGAAAGTGCGCGCGTTAAGTATGGACAGGAAACTGAAGGCCAGCAGTCCGGAGCCGAAAACCGCGCCGCAAATCCCCGCGTCCAGCTCCAGCAGGGCGCAAAAAACAAGCAGCGCCCACACAGGCCAGAGAAGAGTATTATTAAGCAGCGGCACCGCCCTCAGCGAATACCCGCTTGCGATGTCGCCAAGCGTTATGCCTAGTTGCGGGGCGTACTCCTTCTGCGAAATATTCCCCCCCACATCCGCCAGACTGAAAAAATTCGTGCCCGCATAGCCGAAATCATGGTCGTTATCGTATCCCCCGCGCAACGGCACATGCGCCGCCACCGTAAACAAAACCGCAAACACCCCGGCAAACACCGCGGCTGCGCCGCTTATTTTCACCAGTCCGTAACGCCTGTAAAGTTCGGCGGCGTACCTGGCGATAAAATACAGATTCCCGAAAAAAGCGGCCAGCACGCCCGCAAAGATAATATAGTTCACGGCAGCACCTTTTTTATCCGCATGGAAGCCTTTATAACCCCGGCGGAAAGCGCCAGCCTGCTTGCCAGACCCCGGTTCCAGCTCGAAACCCCGTCGTGACGCGGCGAAAGTTTTACAGGCATGCGCAGTATCTTCATGTCCAGTTTCCGCGCAAGCGCGCAGGCGTACAAATCAAGAGTGAAATCCCCGGGCGGCTCCTGCCAGCGCGCATAAAAACTGCGATGGAAAACGGCGGGCTGGGCGTTTATGTCCCAAAGCCGGGTCCAAAAATACAGCGACTCGAAAACCGACATCCCCGCAGTAAAAAAACGGTCCGTCATCCCCCGCCCGCTGCGCAGCCCCTTGACAAAAGCGTTGGCGCCGGATTTTTTCGCGAGTTCCAGCGCACGGAAAAGGTCCGCAGGATCGCATTGCATGTCGCCATGCGTCCAGCCCAGCCACTCGCCCTGCGCCGCCGCAAGTCCCTGATTTATGCCGTGACCGTAGCCCTGATTTACGGAGACATGCACCGCGCGGACAAAGGGATATTGTTTTTGTGCGGCGGCCACGGCTGCGGCGGTCCCGTCGGAAGAACCATTATTTACAAGCACGAGTTCGCAGCCCGCAGGAGCCTTTTCAGCGAATCCGGCGGCTATGGCGGCGACATTGCCTTCCTCGTTGTAACAGGGGACTACGGCGGAAAATTCAACGTCCATAATTCTTCACGTCTTCCGGCGTGCCGAGCGGGATTATGCGTTCGGCCACATCCAGCACGAAACGGCGTCCTTTGGCTATAAGCCGGTTGTAAAGCGGGGCGACATAGTATTCGCCGCGCACCGTCTCGCTGCCGGAGATCGCGGCGGCCGCCGCGTCGTAAAAATCCCCGGCGCGCGTGAAATGGTACATCCCGGTAAGCGCGTATCTGGAAATAGGTTCCTTCTCGGCTGTCTTTGTGACCACGCCTTGCGCGTCGGTCTGCGCAAAGCTCCATTTCGTTTCCGGCGCGTCAAGCACGAAAGCGCCCAGAACCCCGTCTTTTTTCGCCGCCGGATCGGCCAGTCTCGCCGCGAGCGAGGACGATACGAAGCCGGTATCTATATTGAAAATGGCCATTTCCTCGCCGGGCGGCACGCAGTCGCGCGCGCAAAGCACGGTCTCCGCCTGGCCGCGCGTGGGAGCCGCCAGCAAAACAACTTCGCAGCCGGAGCGCGAACCTGCGCGCCGAGCGGCGCGGCCGAATTTTTCGTTTATGAAGGCCGAAACGCCGAAATCATTTTCATGCTCGCGCAGCGCCACGAACACGACCTTGCCGGCCAGCTTGAGCGGCAGCGACGAGAGCGAATGCTCGAAGAGCGACAGCCCTCCGGCTTCCACCATATATTTGGGTATAGTACAGCCGGCCGCGGCGAAACGGCTTCCGCGACCGGCCATCGGTATGACAATATTCAGACTTCCCTCACCATTCATGTCAGGCCAGCTTTTCCGCGGCTACAAGCTTTTTAAGCTCCTCGATATCCGGCTTTATGCGGTAAGGCGTGCCTACGGAACGCATCGCGCTGTTTATGTCCTTAAGTCCGTTGCCGGTAATTATCACCACAACGCTTTCGCCGTCTTTCACCAGCCCGTCGCGCACCGCGTTTTTGAGACCCGCATATGAGGCGGCGCCGGCCGGTTCGGCGAACACGTTCACTCCGCGCGCCACTTCCGGGATAGCCTTTAGTATTTCGTCGTCGGTCACGGTAACGGCGCAGCCGCCGGACTCGCGCAGCGCTATCAGCGCCGCCATCGCGTCGCGCGGCATGCTTACGGAGATGCTGTCGGCTATCGTCTGGCCGCTTACGGGCTTAACCTCGCCGTCGGCGGATTCGAACGCCAGCTTTATCGCGTTGCTGTGCTCGGCCTGCACCGCTATCATCTGCGGAAGTTTGTCGATGATGCCGAGCTTTTTAAAGTCGGTGAAACCTTTCCAGAGACCGCTCAATATGTTGCCGTCGCCTGCGGAGACGAAAACCTTGTCCGGCGTCTCCCATTCAAGCTGCTCGCAGATTTCAAAGGCGCAGGTCTTTTTGCCCTCGCGGGTGAAGGCGTTATAGCCGGTGTTGCGGTTATACCAGCCGTACTCGTTGGAAGCCTGTATGCACAGGTCGAAGGCGTCGTCATAAGTGCCGTCCACCATGATTACGTTCGCGCCGAAAACCAGCAGCTGCGCCACCTTGGGCGCGGGTGCGGTCTGCGGCACGAAAATCATGGTTTTAACGTCCAGAGAGCCGGTCATGCACGCCAGCGACGCGGCGGCATTGCCGGTCGATGCGGCGGTTATGACGGTCTCCTCCATTTCGGTGGCCCGCGCGACGCTTATTGCGCTGGCGCGGTCCTTGTAGGAGCACGACGGGTTGCGCCCGTCGTCCTTTATGTAAAGCGTGGATATCCCAAGGCTTTCGGCCAGCTTTTGCGCCTTGTACAGCGGCGTCCAGCCGACGTGCACCGGCGGCACCATGTCTATGTCGTCCACCGGCAGTATGTCTATATAGCGCCAGACGCTTCTGTCCGGATTGGCGTCCAGCGTTTTATAGGTCAGGCGCTTTTTGACGAGCGTGTAGTCGTATACGACATCCAGATTTGCGCCGCAGGCGAGACAATTGTATTTCGTTTCCTTAAGCTTATATTCCTTGCCGCAGCGTATGCACTTGAGACCAAGCACTTTTTTCATATCGGTTTAAGGGACAAGCGTGGTACCGGCCTTGCCCTCCAGCGTTTTTTCGAACAGTTCCGTTTTGGCGATGTAGGCGACGCTGCCGCCGCCCTTTATAAATTCTATGGCCGCTTTTATTTTCGGCCCCATGCTGCCGGCGGGGAACGGGCAGGGCTTGCGGTCGTAAATCTCCTGCGCTTCCTTCAGCGTGAGCCTGCGCAAGTCCACCTGATCCGGCTTTTGATAGTTCAGCTTCGCGCCATCCTCGCCGGTGAATATAGTAAGGCTGACGTCCAGATCTATGCCCTTCGCCCTGGCTTCCTTCATGAGGCTGGTGCCCAGCAGCGCGGATGCGAGGTCCTTGTCCACCACGGCCTCGACGCCGCGATAAACGGGGGCGCGGTTGCGTCCCGGCTTGTGCGGGCGGGTGAAATTCACGCCGTAATTGGACTTGTATATTTCCTTGCCGTCCTTTATCTCCGGCTCCACTTCCACCACCGGTATGCCGCCTCCGCCGACGGTGACGGGTATCATCCCGGCGTCGAGCACGGCCTGCACTCCGGCGAGCTCCACTATGTACCTGGGCACCGGGGATGGCACTACCTTGCGCCATATCTCCTCGCCCTTGTCGTCCTTCTTGTAAAGCTTCACGTCCCAGCCTTCGGTTTCCTTGAAATGCATGGCCTTTTCCTTGGTATAGGCGGGGCCGATGTATTTGCTGGGAGTCTTGAAATCCGGGTCCTTTTCATCCACGACTATCTGCGTGACTACGCCGCAGATTTTCTTGTTTATGCCGCGCATCTGAAGTTCGTTATCGAGCTGGCCGAGCATATAGGCCATCGCGCCCTGCGTGTCGGCGCCGCAGACGTCCAGCGGTATCGGCGGCATTATAGGGCGGGAATACTCGGAACGCAGGAAAATGTTGCCGACCTGCGGGCCGTTGCCGTGCGTGAGAATGAACAAATCGTCCGGGTGCGCCTCTATGATATCCGCCACGAAGCGGCAGGTCTCGGCCGTGCGCACCCACTGCAGCGGGATATCCGCCACTATCGGCTTGCCGGTGCGGGAATCGGTAACTCCGGTGGGGGCGACTTCGTTGCCGCCGAAAGCGAAAATCCTGAGTGTTTTCTTCATGTAAAAAAGCTCCTTTGCCCCGTCCGGCATTTATAGCAGGACGGTCTGCATATAAAGTTGTTTAAGGATGACGTCCCTTAACTATATTATGAATATAGCAAAAAAACATAAAAGAAGCGGGGACGCAAATCCGTCCCCGCTTTCAAAACCATCTGCGGACTATTTGGAAACCTGCGCCGTCTCGCGCGAGGTTTCATGCTGCTGCGACGTGGCGTTTTCCTTTTTGGCCGGGGCCATATGCAGGAAAGTTCCGTAGCGCATAGGCTCTTCAAGACGGCAGGACCAGACAAGCCGTCCGTCGAAAACCGTCATATCCGGGCAGCCGTCGCACATGGACTGGCGTCCGTCCTCGGAAATATCCACCGGCTGTATCATCATCACTGACTGCATGTATACAGTCTTGAACAAATTTAGCGGATTGAAGAGGGTCTTTAGCCAGTTGAAGAAGGCTTTCCGCAGCCCCTTGTCGAAAATACCAAGCGGGAACATCATCCTGACGCGGGTCATGACGTTGGGATGCACATAGCCGAGATATTTATTGTAAACAAGATGGTGCGCAACCTGTGCCAGTTCTATGAACTTGGGCCCCATGTAGCCAAGCACTTTGTCCTTATTTGCTATGCGCAGCGTAAGCAGCCATTTTAGCGCGGACGGGTCTTCCGTACCGCCCAGATAGCCGCAGGGCATGAAATCGGGATAGGTTTTGCGTATTTCGGCGATAACGTCGTGCGCCGTGATGTCAACGCGCTGGCCGCGTGTGCCGGAATAAACCAGCCCGCCGAGGTCTATTTTCTTGCCGTCGGCGTAATACTCGAAAGCCTCCGGCTTTGCGGCGCGGAAATCTATGAATACCATCACCTGCACTTTTTCGATATTCCGGTGCGCCCATTCCAGCAGGCGCGGGATGTACTGCATGGTCTCGCCGTAGACGGTGGCGTTGAACGCCACGGAAAGGCCGCCGACGCGATAGGCCATATCGGCAAACTGCTGGCGCAGCTCGCAAAGCTCCAGTTCGTTCTTGCCTTCCCAGCCGGGACGCTTTTGCAAACTGTCGACATGGAATGTAAGCCCCGTCATGCCCGCAGCCTTCAACTGGCGCATCAGGTCTTCCGTCATCGCGAAACCGTTGGTGTTCACTACAGGGTGTATGCCGCGCTCGGACACCATGCGCACAACTTCTATTATTTGGGGATGGCAGAGCGGATCGCCGCCGGCTATGGATATTGAATGAGTCGCGCGAAACTTGTCGAAAACATCCAGATCCGACTTTATCTGCTCCAGCGTTTTGTGGCTGGTAGGATTGTTGGCGCTGTAGCAGCCCTCGCAATAAATATTGCACTTCTTGGTAGGTTCGAGCCACGTTATCACGTTGTCCGCGTAATTCCACGGCAACCGGTAAAGTTCTCTGTGATTAACCCGCTTTTCCATAATCGCGTATTCTCCCTGTGGTGATAGCCACCCTATTTCAATTATACCAAAGTGGCAGGGGTGGATTCAGGAGCCAAGCGTCTTATAAAAGCGGCGCAGCCTCAGTCCCGCCGCTATGGTGGAGAGGAACATTTTGCGCGACTGCGGGGTATTGCAGACATCCAGCCAGAGTTTTAAATGCTCAAGGGGAGAAACAGCAACCGCCTCGGGATTGGCGAGTGTTTTAGCCTCCCCAAGATAGAACATACTACGCGCGCGAGGGAGGATTTTTTCAAGGAACAACGCGCCGTCGCGGTATATTTTGCCGTCGCAGTCGGCTATCAGGTCGGTTTTTAACGAAACCGGTTCGGCATTGTTTATGAAGTTGCGCAGCTCCGGGAAATCAGGCCCGTATTTTCCCTGCCGGGCAGCGGCGCGGAATTTAAGACAACCGTTCATAAACTTGTCCAGCGCCGCTTCATTCCACACGGTGCTGACATCATAAGCGGCCTGAATATGGGTTATGCCGTTGCGCGCCAGATAGTCCAGTTCTCCGAAAAGGAATCCTGCCCGTTCCGGCGTGGTTATGACGTTGGTTATGTACGGTATGCCGGACTCGGCCAGCGCCCGGGCATTGCGCAGAATGCGCTCGTGAAAAGTTTCGCCGGACAATGATGGCCGCTGCGCCGCATGCGCCGTCGCGCTTCCGTCCACGCTTATCATCACGTGGAACTTTTTGCGTTTGAGCCAGCGAAGCATTTCGCCTTCCAGCAGGATGCCGTTGGTCACCAGCATATAGCGGCAGTTGCGCCCTTTTTTGATGCGCGCGGCGCAATACTCGGTGCCTTCGCGTATTATATCCGGGCGGAGCAGCGGTTCGCCGCCGAAAAATTTCAGTTCTATATTGCGCGAGCGGGAACGGAGCAGAAAGTCTATGCTGTCTTTCAGCTCCGGCGAAGAGATATTCAACGGCCGCTGCCGCACCCGGCAGTACGCGCAGGCGAGCTGGCAGGAATACGTGGTCATCACGCTGAGTGAAACTGGCGCGTCAGCCGCAAGCGGCGGCTCGGCCAGCACCGCTGCCAGCTCCGGCGGGCGGACTTTCAGATACCCGCTTTCGGCGGCATCCGCCGCCGTTTTGAAATCCGTTTTTTTTCTTTTCGGTTTCATGGTCGCTCAGCCGTGTTCCGGCCAAAGGGAATAATAGTCGAAACAGCCGCGGCAGGCGGGCAGCATTTTTCCGCAGAGCCTTTGCCTTAGCGCGCGGGCTTTTTCACCGCCCCACACCGCCGCGAAATCCCTGCGCATTATATTGCCGATAACGTAATCGAAACAAACCCACAAATCGCCGTTTGGCAGCGCGGTAAGATGCCGCCACGGCGAGGTGCAGCATTCCGAACCTGACCAGTCGTGTTTGCCGGTGTAATAGCGTTTTAAAGCCGCCCCGCGCAATCCGGCGCTGAACACACAATGCGGCTCCAGTTTTTTGACCTCTCGTATAGCAGCGTCGAAAGCGGCGAAATCCATGCCGCGCGGCACCATGCTAAATCCGTTTACGAACCACGGGCGCATCCCCTCCGCGCGCAGATAACCCGCCTGCGCGGCCTGCTCCTCGTCGGAATTATAGAGAAGATGCTGGAACCAGTACTCGTCCACCGCCACGCCGCGCGAGCGCAGATAGCGCACCGTGTCCGGCATGGCGGTGCAGTTGCCCTGATAGATGGTGTAGAGGATGCGCAGTTTCGGCGCGCGCGCTCCGAGGCGTTGTTTGGCGCGCGTGAGGAGTTGCAGGCCGCGTATTATGTCCTCGTAATATCCCTGCGGGCCTTCGGTGACCTTGCGCTGCAACTCCGGCGGACCGTCCAGCGAAACGTTGACCTGGTCGCAGGCGCGCAGCACCTTGGCCATATTGGCGGCCAGCAGCGTACCGTTGGTTGTTATCGCGACCTGCATGCCGAGGCGGCGCGCCTCCAGCGCGGGCGCGTACCAATCGTCATAAAGCAGAGGTTCCCCGCCGGAAAAGGTTATCATGCCCGGCTTGAACGGGGCGAGCTGGCGCACAAAGCCGGTCCAGTCGGGGATTTTTGCGGGATGTATGTATTTTCGCGGAGCCTGCTTTTTGCACGCGCCGCTCTTGCCCCACAGCGCGCAGGAAACGCAGCGCAGGTTGCAGTCGAAATGCAGTATCATGTACACTTCGCCGATGCCGCCGCTCTGCGAAATGTCGGCGCAGCAGGGCCCGCTGCGCGCCAGTTCCCTTTTTAACTTCCTCAAATCCACCGTTGGTCCGGCAAGCCTCATACCCTCTCCCTGAAATCAGACTGCTGCCGCAAACGGCGCGACAGCCGCTTTAACGCTTCGCCAAGGCGCAGCGTCTGCGCCACGAAAGGCGGCACTTTCCGCTGCGCGATAAGCCGCTTTACGCGCACAAGCTGCTCCGCCCTTGTGCGGCGCAGCCCGTCTATGGTGCTGAAATCCTCTATGCGTCCTATCCGGAACTCGCGGCAGAGTTCCGGCGCGGAAGTTTCCATTATCGCCGCGCAGATGGAAACCGTGCCGTCGGTATCGAAAAAAACCTGCGGGAACGTCAGCACCGGCTCGAAGAAAAAATCCTGGTCACCGTAACGCCGCCACAGCGTTTCCACCCCGCGCAGATACGCCGCCGAATTCTTTTCGTCCCAGCCGGGATTCACAGGATAAAGCGCATAGGCGCATTGTATCTTTTCAAAGCCCAGCGCGCGCAGGAATTCCTGATTTTCCACCATGCGCTCCACGGCCTCCGGGACCACGACCATGTTGACCCGCAGCCGCAAGCCCAGTTGCTGCGCCAGCCGCGCGTTTGCCGCCATTTTGGCGAACGGATATTTTTCCCCGCCGCCGGGCAGGGCGCGCCAGAAACGCTGGTAATCCGGCCTGCCGTCCAGACTGGCCAGCAGCACTACGCCGTGCTCCGCGAAAAATTCCAGCATACCCCTGTCCAGCGCCAGCATGTTGCTGGTTACGCAGAGCGTAAATTCCTTGCCGCGTTCTGCCGCCAGCCTGCCCGCCTCGAGCACCGCGTGGCGCACCAGCTCCGGGCGCAGCACCGGCTCCCCGCCGAAGAGCTGAATTGAAATCGCCTCTTTGCGGCTCGCAAAGCCGAGACGCAGCGCCATGTCCAGATGCGCGCGCGAAATGTCCGGCGGCTTGCGCGCGAAATCAAGGCAGCAGTAACGGCAGCGCAGCTGGCAGCGGCGCGTAAGCGATATCAGCAGGTCCACCTTGCCGGGGCCTTTTTCAGAGCGGCCGTATTTCACTGTCGCCATAGGCTTTTATATACCATTTCCATATACCTTCGCATTGCCCGTTGACCGCGCAGGACGAGCAGCGCGCGGGCTTGGTCTTGAATTTAAGCTCCCGTTCGCGCGAAAGCGCGACAGGACCGCGCGAAGTCAGGCGCTCGTCCAAGGGCCGGAAATTTTCGCAGTCAACGCGCATCCCCGAAAGCATGCACTCGGGCAGGCCGCACACCCCTATTTCAAGGCCGGACTCCGCCGCGCTTGACGCCATGCCTGCCACGCGCTGTCTTATCATGCTCCATTGCGCGCGCCCGGCGGCGGCATGTTCCGGCCAGTCCGAACCTGACCCCAGCACGAAATCCACGCCGCAAATACCGTGCGAGGCCAGCCAGCCGAGCGCCGTACCGGTGTCGCCCATGTCGTCGCGCAAATATATTCCGACGCGGGAGCGTCCGCCCGACTTGCGCCAGAGCACCGCCGCAGCCAGACTGCGCGCCAGCGACCCGCCGCTTGCTGTAATCGCATCGTGTATTTCGGGCCTGTCGGAGTAAAACGGCACAAGCAGCGTTTCCGCAAAAGGATACGAGCGCAGCCTTTTTGCAAAGCCCGGTTTTAAAATCGCCTGTGCATCGGTCCTGAAATCCGCCCGGTGCAGCACGGCTTGCGCGGAGCAGTCCAGCGCCGCGAAAATATCCGGCGAATCCAGCGCCGCACCGCCAAACACCACGGTCTCGCCGCGCTGGCAGGCAGCAAGACAATATTTTTTCATCAGGTCCGGCGTCATTTGCGCGGCCGGGAGATCGAGATAAACCCTTCGCTCGCGCAGCATGCGGTGCAGGCGCGCCAGTTCCTCCTCCGGCAGTTCGGCGGTGTAATAGGGGGCCTTGTGCTGCGTGCCCTCGTAATATCCGCGCGGAGGTATGCCCGCTTTAGCCGCCATGTCATGCAGCCGTGTCCCCGGGTAAACATTGACGCGCTTTACCATGGCGCGCGCAGGACTCATCAACCTTATCGCGCCAAGCGTCTCGCGCACCGTGCGCTCGCTTTCGCCGGGGCTGCCGCACATCAGCATCAGCACGGAGTCCATGCCCGCAGCCTCGGTATTTTCGATGCACGGTCCCACGCAGTCCGGATCCAGTCCTTTTCCCAGCGCGCGCTGCACGGTTTTGGAGCAGGACTCCACGCCGTAGGAAATCTCCATGCAGCCGGCGCGGCGCATCGCATTCAGCAATTGGGGCGTCACCGCGTCGCAACGCGTCATGCACATCCAGCGTATTTTGGGATTAAGCTTTTCGAGCAGCGAACATATTTTAAAAGTGCGGGCATTATCGGCGGTGAAAAAATTATCGCCGAAAACAAAATCCCTGATGCCGTAGGCGCGGCTGAAATGCTCCGCCATCGCCACAAAATATTCCGGGCTGTGAAAGCGCAATTTCGGGCCCGCATTTTTGCTCATCGGGCAGAAATTGCAGCCGTAAAGACAGCCGCTGGACGAAAGCAGCATCAGCGAAGCGGATACCGCCGTAACGCGGCAGCGCGGCAAAAGTTTTTTATCGGGCGCAAATCCCAGAGGGCCGGGAGAAGAGAAACGCGCGGGAGCGAGCCTTTCTTTAAAATCGAAAAGCTCAAAAGCGGGGAACGGATTATCGTCTAAATTAGCGACCGGCGCGCGCGGAGGAGCAAGCTTCAGCTTGCCGCCGCACAATGCCGCGACACCCGGCACGCTCCACGGTTTTTTGCCGGACTCATAAGCGCGCACAAGTTCCGGCATGGTAACCTCTCCGTCGCCTATAACCGCGCAGTCGGCGCCGCTTTTAAGCAGCAAACTGTAAAAATCGTTGACAAAAGGCCCGCCCACGACAAGTTTCGATACGCAAGAGCTGCTGCGCAGCATTTCAAGCAAGCGGTATACCGCGCCGCGAGTTGAACTCTGACAGGTTATGCCGATGAGTTGCGGGCGCAGTTTTTTGACGCGGCGCGCCAGTTCCACCCACGACTGTTTGGGGGCATAGTTGTCCATGTCGAACCCGGCGACGGAAATCCCCTCGCGCAAAAGCCGCGCGCCTATGAGCGAGAGCCCGTACGGCGGCCCGAAATAGGTCGGCGACGGTTCCGGATTCGGCGGGTTTATCAGCAGGACCTGTGTTTTGCGCTCCATTTTTCCAGCAGCCTTCCCATTTTGAGATTACTGAGTATTATGCGGCGCAGGCGCGGCTGCTCCTCGCCGTAAGCCTTGGCCAGCAGCCTGAAATTGTCGAAACGGCTGAACGCCAGCGACGTCATGTCCGCGCCCGGCGTGAAAATATCGCCCGCGCCGAAACGCTCGCGCACGCGCGCGAAATCGTCCTCAAGGCAGGTGCCGGTCTCGCGCAGCAGGAATCCGTCGCAGTCGACGGTCAGTTCTGAATTTAGCACCACCGGTTCGCGGCGTATAGAGAGCAAATTGACGCATTGCGCCCCGCCGGGCTGGCAGCGGCGCAGCAGTTCCAGCTGGCGCAGGAACGCCAGCATCTGGCCCTGCTCCCACTCGACGCCCAGCGCGTAATTGAGCTGTATTTTCATGTGGCCCAGCCCCGCCAGATATTTGTAATCGTCTATCATGTGTTCGACCCTTTCGGGGCGCACCACCATGATGACATAATAGTCCAGCCCGAGCCTGCGCGCGGTCTCCAGCCCGTCCAGCAGCCTGGCGTAGGCGGCGGGGCCGTCGGCGGCGTATCTGCCGCTCATCTGCGACGACATCGTGCCGTCGCAGCTTATTTCGACGGTAAAAGCGTTTTTCTTGAGGAACTCGGCTTTCTTCCCGTCAAGCAGCAGACCGTTTGTCGTCAGGATAAGCTCCAGTTTTTTGCCGGTGTTTTTTGCCAGCCGCCGCGCCAGATGCGTGCCGCGCCGCACCATTTCAAAGCGCAGCAGCGGCTCGCCGCCGAAAAACTGCAACTGCACCGCCGGGGACTGCGACGTAAACAAAAATTCTATCGCGCGCTTCAAAACGCGAGCGCTCATCTGCGCCGGATACTTTCCTACGCGGCAGTAGCGGCAGCGCAACTGGCAGGAATGCGTTACAAGGCAGACGAGGCGCTTGTCGAAACAGTCCGCATAAAGCCAGCGCCGCAACGCGTCGGCGCGGCTTATATCGCCGCAGGAAAGAGCGGCCACCACGGTATTGCGGTAAAAAGCGTGGCGCACCGTGAATTTTTCAAGCGCCGTGGCCGCCGGACCGCCGCGTCCGGCCATATGCAGCAGTTCAAGGCGGTGCAGCGCAGCGGCAAGCGCGGCGTCGGCGAAATACGGTATCCGTTCGGCGCGCAGCCGGGTTTTGCCGTCCGCAAACACCGAAAACTTTTCAGGCACGGCAACGCTCCAGCGCGGCGACGGACCGCCCAGACCGCATGCCAGTCCGCAACGGCAGTCCGCCATGATCCGTTCCAGAAAACCGTCCAGCTCCGCGGTGTAACCGGCGGAGAAAACGCTCACCGTCCACCTCCGCATACCTTTGCTTTCACCTGTGCCACAAAAGCCCCGATTTCCAGCCCGGCGGAAACGTTATTGACTATTATACCGCGCAGCTTTCTGTTCCCGCCGTACATTTTAAGCAGCGTGTAATACGCCGCCGCCCGGCCAAAACCCATATCCGCCATGCGCGGCTTATCGAACACACTGCCGAGACCAAATGGCGGACTTGCCCCTTTTATAACGCGCTCGAAAAGCCATTCGCTCATCATGTGCAGGCTGCCGTCGGCGTCGGCCATTATCTCGGAATTAAGCAATGCCGGCTCGCAGCGTTTTGAAAAGTTCCCCAGATTAAGTTCGCCGCTTCGCAGTTCAGCGCCATGCCTGAGGCATATAGTCGCAAATGAACGTTTGAAAAATTCGATATGCTTGCTGTCCCACATGCGGCCTATGGCGTAATTTATGTCGAAACTTCGCACGCCCAGCGAATATGCATGTTCGAAACTGTAGGCAAGCGCGGCGGCGCTTTCCGGCGCGGCCACCATCACGGCGAAATGTTTTATCCCTGCGGCGCGCACTTTTTTTATCGCGGCCGCCGTGCAGGCATACGCGTCCAGACCGCGCAGATGAGTTTTTTTAAAACGGTTATGCGTTGCGCGGTCGCCGTCGAGACTTAACTCCATCAAAAACGGCCGCGCAGCCAGAAACGCTGTTTTTTCGTCATCCAGCTCTATGCCGTTGGTAACGGCGTAAAACGATATTTTCTTGCCCAGCCGCACGGCCAGTTTTTCGGCGCGCAGCACCGCGCGGCGCACGGTGTCGAAACGCAAAAACGGCTCGCCGCCGGTGAAGTCCAGCCGCAGCTCGCGGGCAGGGGAGGTGAAAAGGAAATCAACAGCGCGGTCCGCAGCTTCCGGCGACATGTCCGCGTCGCGCTTTTGCACCGGGCAATACGTGCAGCGCAGATGGCAGCGCCGGGTGACCATAAGCTGCATGCCGTTTTTTACCGCCGGCATTTTCGCCTCCCCGGCGCGACAAGCGGCATGTAGCGGTCCAGAAGTTTTTCAAGCCTTTGCGCGGATGCGGTTTGCGGCTTCACTTTAGCCCATGCATCCACAGCTTCATAAAGCGCAGCCTCGAGCGCCGCATCAAAATCGTTTGCGTCAAGCGAGCGAACCGCGCCAGCGGCGAGACGGGCTGCAAGCGCGTCGTCCGGCATGTCGTCCGCGCCCAGAGCGTAATCAAACTGCGGCAGGCCATTCAGCGAAAGCTTTGCGCGCGGTTGTATGCAATGCGCAAGACCGGCCTTGAGCGCCGCGGCGCGGCTGCGGCTGCCTTCCAGCGAACGCAGCGCGCGGATAACGGGACTCAGCACGGCGAAATTATCGCCGCATTCCGAACGCAACGAGCGCAACTGCGCTATATTTTCAAGTATATCCGTCGCGGTGGTGAATGCGTTGCACAGTATCAGGTGATGCGCCTGACGAATGCCCGCCGCCGAAAGCGCCCTGGCGGCGCGGCGCACAGCCGCCACATCATAACCTTTGCCCAGCCGGGCAAGTTCCGCGTCGCAGAAATTCTCGGTGCCGATATAAAGATCGGTTTTTGCGCGCGGAGCGCAATTTGCGCGGATGCCGAACGCGGCGGGCGCAAGCGCCTTTACAAGCTTTCTGTTTATCGCATTACCGGAATGCAGAGAGCGTATCCCCGTCTGCGCGAAATCCATATACAGCGGCCCTTTGGAGAAATATTCCAGCAACAGTATCGCGCGTTCGGGATCGCCGAGAAAATCATCATCGTAAAATCCGATGCCGCGCGCCAGCGCGGGAACTTTGCGCGCGCCGCCGTAAAGTTCATTCAGCCTTTGCAGGTAGGCGTCGAAGATCCCCCTGCATTTTTCAAAAGGCACCGCATGGTATCTGCTTTTGTCGAAAGAGGTGCAGAACGCGCAGTTGTTGGCGCAACCGCGCGACAGGGAAAACCGCCCTCCGTTTTCCACATCGGCACGATTTAAAAGCGACATGTCCAGATACGGCGATTCAAGCGATACGCGGTTAACCGTTTCAGCCGCACCGAACAGGACAGTGCCGCCGCAGCGGCCCATTATCCCGTCCAGAGCGCAAAGCGCCGCAGCCGCCCGCGGGTTTATGCCTTCTTTCGGTCTTGCGCCGCCGAGCGCCAGCGCGGCGGACGGCAACGCTTCTTCCCCCGCTCCGCGCAGGACAAAATGCGCCTCGCGAAAATGCGCAAGGGTATGGAAAGGGTGGGAAGTCGGCATTATCCCGCCGAGGAATATAAAACAGTCGCGGCGCGAAAGTATGTGCGCGGCAAGGCGGCGTGCCGGGGAAAAATATCCTTCAAGCAATGTGAGCCCCGCTATGTTTATGTCCGGATTTGCGCGGAGCAACGCGTCCAGACCGGCAAGCCCCTCCATCTCGCCGTCATCCGACTCCGGCATTTTGACATCCGCTATGACAACCTTTACGCCCGCACTGCGCAACGCGGAGGCAAGATAAAAAGTGGCCTGATGCAAACGCCCTGCGCCGCCTTCCTTGCCCGCCTCGTTTTGCAGAGAACGGAAAAGCAGGACAACCGGTTTGCCCGGATTATTGCGCGGTACAGGCAGCGCGGACGCGCCACGCGCCGCGCGTTCTATTTCCGCAGTGGAAACTGGAGAGGACTTTTTTATGCGCGAAAGGATATCCACAAACATCCCGGAAGCGGTTTTTGCGGAGCAGCGCCCGCGCAAAAAATTCTGCGCGGCGGCAAGCGAACGCGGGTCGTGCATATCCGCGCCGCAGCGTATCAGGAGTCTCGCGCCGTTGGCCATGTACCGCTATTGTATCATTACGCGCGCGTTCAGCGCAGCGGAGACAGCTCGCCGTCGCCGAACAGTTCCAGATACTGTCCGAAAGTGCCGAGACAGCGAGGACTCGCTATACAGTTTCTGCAAATGGCGGGTTTGGCGTAAGCCTGATGCAGCATATAAAGTTTCACGCAGTCCGCAAGCGCCGCCGGCGGGACTTTTTTATTGCCCTGCACCTCGCGTTCCACACAGGCGGGAAATCCGCCGAGACAATCCACCCTGCCCGCCAGAGCCGCGATTATTTCGGCATATGAAGGCATGAGTTCGCGATAGGGAATATTCATCCCTCCGTCGCCTTTGGGACGCGGAGGGAAAATACAAAAACCGGTTTTAAATTCGCGCCGGACAAAAGCGGCCAGTTCCGGCAGCAGCGCGAGATTCTGTTTAAGCGCGTTGGAATGCAGATATACTTTTATTCCTGCGTCCAGCGCATTATGTATGCCGCGCAGGGTGGCGGTAAAAGCGCCGCGTTTTTGCACTATGGCGTCATGCTCTTTAGCCGACGGGGCGAAAAGCGGGATCGACAATGCCGTCAGCCCGCAGGAGCGCATTTTTTTGCAAAATTGCGCGTCGGCAAACGGAGCGCCGGAAGAAAGCATTTCGATATTCGAGAAACCGCATTCTTTCGCACGTGAAATTAATTCCGGCAGCCGGGGCTCCAGCGCAGGCTCGTTGCCGAGTACGCAAACTTTTTTGTGCCCCAGGGCGCGGTTTGCGGCCAGCAAACTGTAAATGCGCGACAAATCGGTTTTGCGCGGTTTTTTCTTGCGGCAACAGAATATGCAGTCGTTAAGACAGGCCGCAGGGACAAAGAAAAACGCCGACTCAACCGCCGGGATATTGCGCCGCAAAAAGCGGCGCTGGGCGAAAATATCCGCGCACAAAAGCTTGCGGGTGAACCACGGGTTTTCCGACTCCTCGGTCCAGCCCATCCCCTTTTCCTGACAAACTTTGTCGATAAGCGCGTTGACGCGCAGCCATTCGCGCGCCTCGCCGGCCACCGCGCCGTTCTTGCCGGACAGACTCTGCAACGGTCCGGGATTTGCCGCAATTATACCGGACGGCGTCGCATTTTTGGGCACTTGCAGCGCAAAACTTTCGTCCGCGCCGCAAAACCATGCGGCAAAATGGAAATATTTTCCATTACAGAAAACAATATCCGGCGGGCGCAGCCCCGGCTCGTCCATGCCGAGCGTATTGTTTATCTGAAGCGCGGGCATATTATCAGCACGCCTTTCATTAGCGGAGAGAACGGCCGGACGGAGTTTTTCGGCGAACGCCACCATGCCGCCGGATTGCGTTGCAGCCGAAGGAGCCGCTAGCAGGGTGACAGCGCGGACTCCGCAGCGAGCAAGCATGGCAAGCAATTTTGGCAGGTTGTGTACGCTTTGCGGCGCAACTTTAATAACAGCTTCAGGCGTACGCCCGCAGGAAGCGCAAAAGGCGCATGCGGCACGCAATCGTTTCAATGCGGAATTGCCTGGAATATCCTGGCAATCGGCAGTTAATATCTGCGTAAAATCCAGCGACGGAAATACATCCTGCCCGGGGGACGGCACGCCGGAGTACATTACGCTTATGTGCAGCCCGAGGCCAATTTTTTTAGCGCGCGCAGCCGCGCTTTTGAGCGCGCAGGCAGCCCCGGCATCCAGATTATTTTCGCAGAAAAAAATGATATGGAATTCTTTTTTTGACGAGCGGAACAAAGTCGCCAGCGCCGACGTATAATCCGTGCCGGAACGGCAGCAAATGCCAAGCCCCTCCACGCCGGAAATATCCGGCGACGGCATCGTCACGGCATTTTTTGAGTCTGGCATTTTCATTTTACAGGGATGAATTCGTCCCAGCCGAACATTTCCGGATATTCCCGCCATGGACCTTCGCATTTGGAGCAATACTTGCATTCGCCGCAGCGCGGGCCGTGTATCTTGCCCTGCGCCTTGCGGTAGGCGTTGAATTCGTCCACCTTGAAATTGGCGTCGAAAATCATGGTCTGCGGTATCACCTGTTCGGCCACATAATCCTCGTAGCCGGACATGAAGCAAAAGGGTATCGCCTCGGTCATCACGTTCACCCCGGCGCGAATCCCGACGTCCAGCCCCTTTTTGATCCACGGCTCCAGCACGGTTTTGCGCGGCACCAGCCAGGTTTTGTTCTTTGCGGCGTTGCCGAGTATGTGCACGAAAGCGAACTGGTACTGGTTCACGCCCAGCGCGACAAGCAGTTTGGCAAGCTCCGGCAAATCGCGCATATTCGATTTTGTCACGACGGAATTTGTAACCACGTTTACGCCGAGCTTGCGCGCGTTGCGTATGCCGCGCGCCGTCTGCACGAAACTGCCGGGCGCTCCGGTGAGAAAATCGTGTATCTCGGGGCGGGAGCCGTGCAGCGCGGGCGAAAATTCCGTGGCCCCGGCGGCAATCACAGAGCGGCAGAAATCCTCGTAATAAAACATGCGCCCGTTGGTCTGCAACTGTATGCGCCTGTAGCCGATAGAGCGGGCATGCTCGATTATCTTCACTATTTTTTTGTGCAGCGTCGGCTCGCCGCCGGTGAGCACCAGCGAGCGTGCGCCGGATTTGCGCCCCTCCGCCAGCTCCGTTTTTATTTTCTGCAAGTCCTTATCGGAAAAACGCTCGCGCTTGTCGCCCTGCACGCAGAATTTGCAGTAATTGTTGCAGCCGAATCTTATTTTGCAGTCAACGCGTTCCATCACGCCTCCCGGCGCCATCGGCGCAGGCTATGGCCCTGAATTTAAAATCCGGATTGCCCGGCAGCGCAGCCAGCGGCACTCCGCCGCAATCTTTCGAGGCCGCACATTTCGCGCAGGCCGCGCCGCGATGAAGTTCCTCGCTGGAGAGTGAGCGCAGCGCAAAACGGCGCAGCGCGCGCGGCAGCACGCAATGCGGGAAATGATAGAAGCGCAGCCCGTCGAAATCCTTTGCGGCCAGGGCAGCGGCTTCCAGCGCGGGCAGACATTGCCCGTAAGTAATGGCAAGTTCCGGCGAGGCCTGCATTGCGCCCTCGTATTCAGGATAAACGAGCGTCACGAAATCCAGCCCGGGAATATTCGCCAGCAGCCATTTCACCGTGGCGCCGGCTTTTGCCGCGTTGCGCGCGGTAAGGACTATGCGCGCTTCCAGCGCCTGTTCCGGGGATTTCAGCGCGGCGATATTGCGCAGGCCGCGCGAAGTCTCCATAAAACTGCCTTTTACACGCGTTACCGCGTCGTGCAGCGCGGGAACGCCTGCCGGAAGCGAAACCGCCAGATGCGCCTTTGGCGCAACCGACAGGAACCGCCGCGCATACGCAGCCGAAGAAAACTTGCGCCCGTTGGTCAGCAGCGTTATATGCCGCGCGCCGCGCGAGTCGCGCAGCCATTTTATGAACCGGAGCAAGTAGTTGTTGAGCGTAGGCTCGCCGCCGGTAATCACCACCGACGCGGCCTTTTTGTCTTCCAGATTTTCCATGAGCTTGTAAAGCGAAAACGGCCAGCGGCTCATGCGGCGCATGGCGGGCGCGTTGGTGCACATCACGCAGGCGTTGTTGCAGCCCGGCCATACCGAGACGGTAAGCGACTTCATGCCTCTCCGCCCAGTATGCGCGCCTTTATGGTTTCGGCCGGGATGAAAAGCGGGGAAAGTTCCTCTCCGTCGTAATATTTCCCCATCGCATACAGCCCTGCGCATATACGGTCCAGAGAACACTCCTTGCAGCGTTTATGCTTGGAGTGCCGCCAGCCTTCCGGCGGCTGATGCGTCAGCCCGTCCTCGCTCAGGAAATAAATCGTGCGTCCCTCTTTTTTTACTATCTTGCGCGTCTCGGTGGACGCCCAGGCGAAATCCGCCATATAACACAACGGCACGCGCTCCACGCGGAATGTCCTGCCCGCAGAGGACAACAGCTTGAGCGCCTTGTAAAGTTCCACCTCGAATTCCCAGAGTTTGGGCACAGTGTCGGGATTTTCGGCGGCGCGGTTCATGTTCGGGTCCAGATTGTTATACACGAAATGCTTTATTTCCGGATAACGTTTTATAAGCATTGCGGCAAGGCGGCCGAGATGCCCGGCATTGTAATGGTTTATGACGGTGTGGATGTTTGTGTTCAGCCCGAGCTTTGCCGCGTTATCAAGGGTTTTAAGCGCGTTGGACAGCGAGCCTTTCGTGTCGGCGAGGAAATCGTGCACTTTTGCGTCGTCGGAATAAAGGGATACGCCGATATGCATCAGCCCGGAATCTTTTAACGCGCGCAAGTATTTTATATCAGCCGTTTTCTGGCCGTTAGTTATGATGCGCACCGAAAATTTTTTACCGGCGGCATAACTGATTATGCTTTCCAGTTCCGGGTGCGTGGTGGGTTCGCCGCCGCTAAGTATAAGACCGTCCTGCCCGTCGCGCACGTATTTATCGATAAGCCTGCGCGCCCTGGCAAGCGAGATGACGGCCCCGGTGGACGGGTTGGAACAGAAACGGCAATTCTGGTTGCAGGTGCGTGTGACCTGTATGTAAGCGAGTTGGGCCATAATCAATTATACCTTTGGCAGCGGACGCCGGAGCGGCGTTATGCCCGCTTTGCCGAACTTGTCAAGATATGCGCGGAAAATGCCGCCGCAGCGCGATACTTGCGCGCAGCGCGCGCAGCACGGCAGATATACGCGGCGGCGCACCGGGGCCGCAGTTGTTATCTCTCGCCGGGAAATATTCCCGCCGCGCATGGCGCGCTCTATCGTTACGCGGGGCGAAAAATAGCGGTCGTTTGCCAGCGCGGCATATTTGCCCAGCACGCAGGCGGGCACGCCGAAAAAGCGCAGCGTCGCGCCGCAATTCCTCGCCGTGCGCGCGAGCGCGGGAATTTCGGCGTGGAGTTTCTTAAAATCGACAGCAAGCTCGCCGAAATTTTTAAAGCCCCGTCCTTCCGGCGCGGGATATGAAAAAAGGCAGTGACGCAGCTTGCCGGTTTTTGCGGCGCATTTTATTATCGCGGGCAATTCCCGTAAATTCTGCCTGGTCACTACGGTGTTTGTAAGCAGGAAAATATCTTTTTTGCTGCGCCGCAGCAGTTCCAATGTTTGCGCGAGTTTATGCGCGCCGCCGGGCGAACGGGAAAGCGCATCCTGCGTTTCGGCGTCCGCGCTGTGGAAAGAAAGACAAAGCTCGTCCAGATTTTCCACGACCTTATCGAAAATTGTCTGTTCGCGGAGCAGTTGGCCGTTTGATGTTATATATGTCGTGTAACCCAGCTTTTTGGCTATCGCAAGCATCTGGGGAAGATACGCAAGCAGCGTAGGCTCGCCGCCGGTAAACGTTACATGTGAAAATCCAAGGGCGCGTTTTTCCTTAAGCAGCGCGGCCAGTTCCGCCGGAGGGAAGTGATGCCCGCTGAAGTTTTTAAGCCGGCTCGCCTCGCTGCAAAAAACGCAATGTTGCGTGCAGGAGTAGCTTATATGCACTTCCAGCCGCCGCGGCGTCCCGGCCAGCGGAACAAATCCCTTTATTTTGACGGTCTTGAATTTCGTCATATACCGGCCGGCGGCTTTAAAGAGGCAAAACCGTTTTTTATTATATGCGCGATATTTGCGCCGCTGCAATTGCCGGAAAGCGCGCATTTCAGGCAGACTTTACCTTTCACAAAATACCGGTGCTTTATGTAAAAATCGACAAAAGCGTCCAAACCGGCATCGCCGCTTTTATTTTTCAGGAGAAATTCGACAGGCTTCTTTTTTCCGCCTCCGAGGCAACTCGGCGCCGGCAACGACGGCAAAACCCCGTCGCGGCGCAATATTAAAATATCGGCGCAAAGATTTTGCAAAAAACAGTATTTGCAGCGCGCACCCATGCAGCAAGGCTTTTTGCCTTTATAAAGGAACGCGGGGAAAATGCCGAGTTCTCCGCGCACCTCGTCATGCAGCTTGGCGGGATTTTGTATCAGATTTTCAAATCCTTCCAGATACCGGGGAGCAAGACGGTTTGTCCAGACGCGCACATCGTCTAGACGGGAAAGTTCAAGCGCATGGTGCAACGCGGAGATTTCCCGCGCAGGATCATAAAGCAATTTTTTGCGGTTTGCCCATGCCGCGCCGAACGGGATTATTTGCAGCAGATCGAATTCGCGCACACCGAGGCTTATAAAAAAATCCAGCGTCTCCCGCAGTGTGCCGACATTCCTGCTATTTATCACCAGATCCACGCTGACGATTATGTTTTCAGCCAGCGCACGGCGCAGTGCGGCAACACCCTGCGCGAATGAACCGGGCGCACCGGTAAGCCCGTCATGCACTTTTGCCTTGTGCGAATGCAGTGAAAATGTAATCTCGCTCAATCCTGCGCGCTGCGCGGCGGAGAAAAAATCCGGGTAGGCGAAACGCCGGCCGTTGGTGATTGTCTGTATATGCGTAAATCCTGTTTTTTTTGCAGCGGCGACTACCTTTATGAAATCCGGATGTATCGACGCTTCCCCGCCGCTTATCACGATGCGTTTAAATCCTTTTTTGCGCGCGGTCTTAAGGTCGGAAACTATTTCGGGAACAGAGCGGAAACCTGCGCCGCGCCGCTCCCTGTCCAGACAGAACAGGCAGTTGTTGTTGCATTCGCCGCAGACGCGCAGCCAGAAACGTTTTTGGGCTGAATTCCTCATCGAAGGGCCTTCAGCGTTTTTTCGGTTTTCAAAACAAAATCGGTCAGCATGGAATCGACAAGCATCGTGTCGCTGTATGCACGCTGCCCCAGCGCGCGCCGAAGCAATTGCTGCTGCGCGGCGCAGCGGCTGAAATCAAGCTTGTCCGGATTCTTTATGTTCCCGGCGCAAAATTGCTTGCGGTAGGGTTTCATGAATGTAGCCAGCACGCCGTTGCCGGTATATACATTGCCGTCCGCATCCACGGTGGCGCCGGAATTAAACAGCGGCGCCGCGCCGCTGCGTTTTATATTTTCAAGCCTCAGTCCGCGCGCCGAAAGTTTTTTAAACAGCGCCGCAAGCAGCGCGAATGATTTTTCGAGCTCCGCAATCTGTCCGGGTGTCCAGCGGCAAAAATAGGCGGGGAGTATGTTGACGCGTTTAAAACCGCAGTTGAAAATCCCTGCGACACGCGCCGGGCCGTCCGCGCAGCTGCACGGGTCCAGCAGCACGTTTGCGACCACGTTCGGGAGCGCGGCCAGTCTGGAAGAGCGCTCGGCACGGCTGAGATGAAGCTGTATTTCCGGATGCCTGCGCAGGAATGCAATGCGCGATCCGGTAAAAAGCCCGCCGCCGGTGGCGACCTCGAAATTTACCTTGCCGCCGTGTTTTTCACACGCGTACTCGACCGCGCGCCGCAATACCGGGAAATTCAGGAATGGCTCCCCGCCCGAAAATTTTATAGAGGCCGGTCCGCCTTTGGAAATTGAGAAATACCAGTCCAGCGCCCGTTCGGCGTTTGCCCGGGAAAGCGAGCGGGCGCTTTTTTCGACAGGGCAGCAAAAACAGGACAGGCGGCATCGCCTTGTAAGTATCAGCCCCAGAGAATCATATCGAGGCATCGGCGCGCCGCCTGTCATTTATTTTATCAGAACTTACTTGCCGTTCCTGGCTTTCTTCTGCGGCTTGGACTGGGCCGCCGGAACTGCGCCGGATGGCGCCACTATGGCGGCCGTCTTGCCGGGTTTGGCATCCAGCGCCAGCGACATCGTAGCCGTGGGCATGAGGTCTACGCGCGAGTAAACGGCCGTGCCGTTCTCCACGTTCTTGCAGTAACCGGACAGCAGGTCCGGTTCCATTTTGGCGCACTCGCCCTCCCCTGATGAATAGGCGCGCAACTGCCAGCTATCGCTTCCCCTTGCGGAATGCTTGCCTATCATGCTATCGAAGAATCCGCAGGAGTCGCGGTTTTTGGGATCCAGCGAAGTGCAGTCCCCTTCCTTAATAATAAGGCTTATGTCCGCACAGTCATCCTTGGGGTTGATATATTTCCGTTTGACGGCGCATATTTTATCGGCGTCGCGCGAAAAAAGCGCAGCGGTAAAGTCCGGGCAGAAATCATGGTTGTCCGCCATATATCTCATCCTGTCCATCGGCGGCAGCGCGGCAAAAAAAGCTTTGCAGGCGGCCACGGCATTCGGCGTGCCGAGTTCGAGAGAAATCAGATCTATGGCGGCGTTCTTTGAGCAGGATATGGCCAACGGATCGGACAGCACCTGGCGGCAGACCGACACATCCTTGGCGGCCAGGGCCTTGCATTCGCCGTACTGCACAACCTTCTCCGCAAGCAGCTTGTCGCCGCAACCGCCCGTAGCTCCCCCGCACTGCAAAAGCACATCAGACACCTTGGCCCCGCACGCATGGCCGATAGCCGGCTGCTTGTTATCCGGCGTACCTAACGCCGGCGTCCGGGGCGCGGGCCCCTTGGACGCCAAAGGGCCCGATGTCCCACCACTTGCGGAATGCGAAACCGTCGCAAACCTGTGGGCCACAACCATTGCGATGAGCGCCGCTATCACCACCGCCACCACAGCCGCAATCCTGGTATTTTTCATAACCTACCACTGCCCATGTGAACCATGGCTGCCGTGCGAACCGTGCGAACTGTGCGAACCGTGGCTGCCGTGCGAACCGTGCGATGCGTGCGAACCGTGGCTGCCGTGCGAACCGTGCGAGCTGTG